>Ga0210058_1000374_pt1 | contig 43181 bp, 34 predicted proteins | sample CryGeymeta201511_FD_183979 | JGI IMG/M metagenome (GOLD analysis project Ga0210058, IMG submission 183979) | Groundwater microbial communities from Crystal Geyser aquifers in Utah, USA - Crystal Geyser metaG 2015-11 (SPAdes) (version 2) | ecosystem: Environmental > Aquatic > Deep subsurface >...
TCCTTCGCTTAGGAGTTTCATCAGGAGCAACGCCGCCAGGCAGCCCGAAAACCGTGCAATCGGGTGCGTAGCGGCGCCACCCAATGGGTGAGCGTCCCCGGAGGCGCAAACGCCAGCACCCATGCGGTCTCACGAGGGCCAAGGAGCGGTCAACTGAGCTTTCTAGGGTTATAGAAGGGAGGAGTCCATCCCATTGGCTTCCTGATAAAGCCCCTACCCTTCGGTAAGCCGGCGCTACAAGTGCGACCGGTTTCATCATCCGGGGTGGCATCAAAGCCATGACCGTCAGGTTTATGGCTCAAGTCTTCACAGGGCTACGCCTGATGCAGCATTTCCCGTTGCAGGCGGGCGAGGTGCTCCAGGATGCGATCCTTGAGTTCGAGCAGGTGCCGGGCCTGCGCCTGCGCCTCCTGCAGGCGGCCATCAGCCTTGAGGCGAATGATCTCGCATCCGGTGCGATGCACCTCGGCATGGACCGGCTCCATCTCCTGGAACGCGGCAAGATGCCCGTAGCGTTGCCGGCCGTGGCCGTCGTACCAGTGGCCCAGGCGGCAGGCATGGTGGTCCGCCAGTTCTTCCCGGCCGAGCGACAGGCGGTTGCCGTCCAGGAAGGCGAGCACGCTTTTCACCCAACGCAGATGGTCGTACTGCGCCACCAGCAGGGGAAAGTCGCTCATTTCCCATTTTGCGTCGGCCCACAGCGCCCATCTCGGGTCGGGCTGCCAGGACGCGGCCCAGGCGGCGACCTCCGCCGCCGGCATGGGGCGGGCGATGCCGTAACCTTGCGCGATGTCGCAGCCCAGGCGCATCAAGAGCACCCCTTGCTCGGCCAATTCGACGCCTTCGGCCACCACGTCGCGCCCGAACAGGGCGGCGAGCGTGATCACGGCTTCCACCACGGCCAGGTCGCCGGGGTCATCCAGCACGTCACGCACAAAGCTCTGGTCGATCTTGAGCTCATCCGCCGGCAGGCGCTTGAGGTAGGCGAGTGAGGCGTAACCGGTGCCGAAATCGTCCAGCGCCAGGCGGATGCCCAGGGCGTGGCAGGCCGCGATCACCGAGGCGGCCTGTTCGATATCGGCGATGGCGGCGGATTCCAGGATTTCCAGCATCAGGCGCTGCGGCGGAACATCGGGGTGGCGGGCGAGCGCGGCCTTGAGGTCGTCGAGAAAATGTGGCGCGGTGAAGTGTTGCGGCGTGATGTTCACCGATACCCGCCAGTCGCGGCCCGCCGCCCGCCAGGCGGCGATCTGCCCGAGCGCCGCGGCGAGGGCGAAGCGCCCCAGTTCACAACCGAGTTCGTTGCCCTCCATGTGCGGCAGGAAATCCGCCGGCGGCACGATGCCCCGCAGCGGGTGGCGCCAGCGCGCCAGCGCTTCGAAGCCCGCCACCGTGCCCCGGCGCAGGTCCACCTTGGGCTGGTAGAACAGCTCGAACTCGCCCGCCGCCAGCGCGCGGTGCAGGTCTTCCGCCCGTTCCCGCCGCGTTTGCTGTTGCTCATCGTGCTGCACGTCATACAGGTGGTAGCGGTTGCGGCCCGCGTGCTTGGCGGCGTACATGGCTTCGTCGGCATGGCGCAGCAGGGTGTCCGGGTCGGACGCATCCAGGGGATAAAGGGTGAAACCCAATGTGGCGGTCACCCGCACCGTTTCGCCCTCCAACACGTAGGGCTGGGCCAGACAATCGAGCAAGCGCCCGAAGATGGCCTCAGCCTCGGCCAGCGTGGCCAGATCGGGCAGCACCAGGACGAATTCGTCGCCGCCCAGGCGCGCCAGCGTGTCGCTGGCGCGCAGGACTTCCAACGTGCGCGCGGTGACCAGCCGAAGCAGTTGGTCGCCAGCGGCATGGCCCAGGCGGTCGTTGACCGGTTTGAATTCGTCCAGGTCCAGCATCCCCACCGCCAACAGATGCTGGCCTCGGTCACAGCGCGCCACCGCCTGTTTCAGGCGGTCGGCCAGCAGCGCCCGGTTGGGCAGTCCAGTCAGGTCATCGTGGGTGGCTTGCCAGCCTATCCTTTTTTGCAGCGCCTTTTTCTCGCTCACGTCATGGAACACCAGCACGCAGCCGACGATCTCGCCATTCCCGCACCGAATCGGGGCGGCGGAATCCTCGATCGGCTGCTCGCTGCCGTCGCGGGCGATCAGCACGGTATGGTTGGCCAAGCCCACCACGATGCCCTCGGCCAGCACCCGGGCGACCGGGTTGTCCACCGGAGCGCGGGTCTGCTCGTTGACGATGGCGAATATCGCGGTCAACGGCTGCCCCGCCGCTTCCACGGCAGGCCAACCGGTGAGCCGCTCCGCCACCGGGTTCAACTGGGCCACGCGGCCTTCGGCATCCGTGGTGATGACCGCGTCGCCGATGGACAGGAGGGTGGTGCGGTTCAATTCCGCCTCGTGTTCCCAGCGCGCCCGCGCCAGGGCGAGCGCTCGCAACGTGGCCTCGACCTCCTCGGCCATGCCGTTGAAGGCTTGTCCCAATAGCCGGCTCTCACGGCTGCCGCCCACCGCGACGCGGGTGCTGTGGTCTTCCGGGAAGCGGCGATGGGCCTCGATCAGGCGGCGCAGCGCGGCCAGCGAAGTGCGCAGGATGAGGCCCAGGATCAAAAACAGCGCGATGACGACCCCGCTGACGACCTGCGCCTGGCTGACGACGCGAATCCAGGCCGCGGCCCGGCCCGGCGCCGGGTCGCAGAGCAGCGCCAGTTCACCGTAATCGGCCCCGGCCAGGCTGATGGGCTGATGCAATTCACACACTTCGATGCCGGAGAGGCGGGCGAACCCATCGGGATAGCTTGCGGCGGTCGGCGGCCGCGCGGCGAGCAGGCGGGCGGATTCCATGCGCCACTCGGCGCGTTGAATATTCGGCCGCAGCCGTACCTGCTGTTCCAGGGCTGCCTGAATGCTGGCGTAGTCGCCGGTGATGACGCCTTCGGCAATGATCGGCTGCATGACCGCCGCCGCCAAATTCAGGCCGCTCTGCATGCTCTGGTTCTGAGCGGCGCGCTCTTCTCCCAGGAGCAGCCAGGTGCGCAGGCTGCCGGCGCACAGAATCATCAGGGTGATGGGCAGAAACAGCCGCCAGAAGAGGGAGAGACGATACCGGGAGTTCATCGCGCCGCCCCGTGTTCTGCCTGTGCCCGCCAGAAACGCCGGTAGGGGGCGTAATCGGCCTCGGTGGCGGCCACGAAAGCGAGCGGCTCGGCGTTCTTCACGATGGCATTGGCGGCATCCAGCGCGGCGCGGCCCTCGGCGTCATGGCGCATGCCGAGCAGCGCCGTCCGTACTTTTTCCACCATCGCCGCCGGAACGCGGCGATGCGCCATGACCGCCAGATCGGGATAAGGCTCCGAGGCCCACAGCACCCGATAGCGGAAGCCATGCCGGGCGGCGAAGGCGCGCATCACCTGGTCGTTGACCGCGGCGGCATCCGCCGCGCCGGCCGCCAGTTGCTGCATGGCCCCCTCCTGGTTGCCGCCAAACGACGCCTTGACCTCGATCCCCGCCCGGCCGAGCGCCAGCCGCGGCACGTGGTAGCCGACGAAAGCCTCGCGCGAGGGGAAGGCCACGGCCTTGCCCGCCAGATCGGCCAGGACGCGCAAGGGAGCGTCGGCGGCCACCACGATCTGGCTGGCGATGGCCGGGCGATTCAGCCGCGCGATGACTTGAAAGCCGAGCTTCTCCCGCTCCGGCGTGAACAGGTGGTTGCTATAAGCGAAGTCGTACTCCCCGGCCACGGTGCGTTCGGTGGTCTCCGGCGCGGCCTTGCCCATGGCCAGGACGAGCGGCACGCCGACCTTGCGGCTGACGTAGTGCAGGATGGGGTTCCAGATCTGCGCCGTGAGCGCCACCGGATGCTGGTTGAGCACGCCGAATTTCAACGCGGTATCGGCGCCGGCCGATTGCACTGAAAACAGGCCGGACAGCAGAGCAAGGCAGAACAGAAAAACACGCGGCATGAGGGGATCCCTTTTTTTTCTTGGCCCAACGCGGATATTGTAGGGTACAGCTCACTCGCCGTGCTGGCAGGCATGGCCGGAGGCCGCCCTGACCAATGAAACCTGCGGTCGTGTCGTAGGGTGCGGTGAGGAACGAACCGCACTGCGGGGCTGGCCGCGAATGATGCGGTTCGCTGCGCTCTGATGAAGCCCCTACCCTTTGCCTGGTTTCCACGCGCCAGCGTGGGAACCCAGTCCTGGAGGCTCCAGCGTCCAGATTCCCCCACTATTGCGCCGGTTTTATCATCCGGGGTGGCCTCAATTTATGCCCGTTTGAACAATTTAGCCCGGGCTACGCAAACTTCTCCGCCTGGCGGGAAGCCCTTGTTCAAGCTAGAATTTCCGCCCTTTTTTACCCTGCGTTCGCGCGCCCCGCGCGGACCATTTGATCGGCCCGATGACAATGGATCAGCGACAAAACAGCCTTGGTGGCACGCTCTACAGTCCGGATTTCGAGCAGGATAGCTGCGGGTTCGGCCTCATCGCGCAACTGGATGACCAGGCCACCCACAAACTGGTGGCCACTGCGATTTCCTCGCTGGCGTGCATGACTCACCGTGGCGCGGTGGCGGCGGATGGCAAGTCGGGCGATGGTTGCGGCCTGCTGTTCAAGAAACCGGACGGCTTCCTGCGCGCGGTGGCCCTGGATGCCGGTTTCTCGCTGAACACCCGCTATGCCGCCGGGCTGGCCTTCCTCAACCAGGACGCAATCCTCGCGCAACGCGCCCGCGATCTGCTTATCACCGAATTGCGCGGTCAAGGCCTGGAGCCGGCGGGCTTTCGCCGGGTGCCCACCGACAATTCCGCGTTGGGCCAATTCGCCCTGAAGAGCCTGCCGGTGATCGAGCAACTGTTCGTGAACTGTCCGGATAGCGTCGACGCCGACATCTTCGAACGCAAGCTGTACATCGCCCGGCGCCGCGTGGAGAAAGCCGTCGCCGACACCGATAGCGCCTTCTACCTGCCGACCCTGTCCGGCCGGGTGATTTCCTACAAGGGCCTGGTGATGCCGGAATATCTGCCGGTGTTCTATCCCGACCTCAACGACGCGCGCTTCGCTTCCTCACTCGCGGTGTTCCACCAGCGCTTCTCCACCAATACCTGGCCGGAATGGCGCCTGGCCCAGCCGTTCCGCTACCTCGCCCACAATGGTGAGATCAACACCGTGCAGGGCAACCGCAACTGGTCGCGCGCGCGCGAGCAGAAGTTTCTCAGCCCGCTGATTCCCAACATGGATGACGTGCGGCCGATCGTGGGCTTCAAGGGCTCCGATTCGATGAGTTTCGACAACATGCTGGAAGGCCTGGTCATGGGCGGCGCCGGCCTGTTCCGCAGTCTGCGCATGATGGTGCCGCCGGCCTGGCAGAACGTGACCAACATGGATCCGGATCTGCGCGCCTTCTACGAATACAACTCCATGCACATGGAGCCGTGGGACGGCCCCGCCGGCATCGTCATGACCGACGGCCGCTACGGCGTCTGTATGCTCGACCGCAACGGCCTGCGCCCGGCGCGTTATGTCATCACCCGCGACCGTTTTGTGACCATCGCCTCGGAAGTGGGCGTGTGGGATTACGGCGGCCCCGACAACATCGTCGCCAAGGGCCGCGTGCGCCCCGGCCAGATGGTCGCCGCCGATCTGGAGACCGGGCGTTTCCTGCTGCCGGAAGACATCGACGCCCAGTTGAAGTCCGCTTACCCCTACCGCGATTGGCTGAAAGCCTACGGCCGCCGGATTGAATTCGGCCTCGAGCAGGACAGCGATTACCCGGCAATGGATGCCGACAGCGTCGCGACCCACCAGAAATTGTTCAACCTCAGTTCCGAGGAACTGGATCAGGTGATCCGCGTGCTGGCCGAGGAGGGCCAGGAGGCGGTGGGCTCGATGGGCGACGACACGCCGATGGCCGTGCTGTCGCGGAAAGTGCGCTCGCCCTTCGATTATCTGCGGCAGCAGTTCGCGCAGGTGACCAACCCGCCGATCGACTCGATCCGTGAAGCCATCGTTATGTCGCTCAACACCGTGTTCGGGCGCGAGATGAACCTGTTCGAGGAAACCCCGGCCCATGCGCACCGCATGGAGCTGAATTCGCCGGTGCTGTCGAACGACACCTACAAGGCGGTTACCTCCAACCGCGACCCGGCCTACGCGGCAATCCATCTTTACCTGCAATACGACCCCAGCCGGAGCACGCTCGAAGCGGCCCTGAGGAAACTGGCGGCCGACGCGGTGGCGGCGGTGAAGTCGGGCAAGGTGGTGGTGGTGCTGTCGGATCGCACCATCGACAAGGCATCACTGACCATCCCCGCCCTGTTCGCCACCGGCGCCGTCCACCACGCCCTGATCGCCGCCGGCCTGCGCTGCGACGCCAACCTCGTGGTGAAGACCGGCGCCGCGCGCGACCCGCACCAGATCGCCGCGCTGATCGGCTTTGGCGCCACCGCCGTTTATCCCTACCTTGCCTACCAGTCCATCCTGCAAATGGTGCGCGGCGGCGAGATCAAGCTGCCCGCCGAAAAAGCCCTGATGAACTATCGCAAGGGCATCGACAAGGGCCTGCTCAAGGTCATGTCGAAGATGGGTATTTCCGCCGTCGCCAGCTATCGCGGCGCCCAGTTGTTCGAGGTGGTGGGGATGCACGAGGACGTGGTCGCGCTGTGCCTGAAGGGCACCGTTTCGCGCGTCTCCGGCGCCCACTTCGCCGACTTCGAGGAAGACCAGAAAAAGCTCAACCGCGCCGCCTTCAACCCGTTGCGCGGCATCCCCGCCGGCGGCCTGCTCAAGTTCATGAATGGCGAGGAGTACCACGCCTACAACCCGGACGTGGTGCTGGAACTGCAAACGGCGGTACAGACCGGCTCCTATGACGCCTACAAGCAATACGCCGCCAGCGTAAACAACCGTCCGGTGGCCATGCTGCGCGACCTGATGAAGTTGAAGCTGGCGGACCAGCCGATTTCCGTCGATGCGGTGGAGCCGATCGAAGCCATCCTGAAGCGCTTCGACTCCGCCGGCATGTCGTTGGGCGCCCTCTCGCCCGAGGCGCACGAAGCCCTGGCCGAAGGCATGAACCGCATCGGTGGCCGCTCCAACTCCGGCGAGGGCGGCGAAGACCCGGCCCGCTATGGCACCATCAAGATGTCCAAGATCAAGCAAGTGGCGTCGGGCCGCTTTGGCGTCACCGCCCACTATCTGGTCAATGCCGAGGTGTTGCAGATCAAGATCGCGCAGGGCGCGAAGCCCGGCGAGGGCGGCCAGTTGCCGGGCAAGAAGGTGGAAGCGCACATTGCCCGGCTACGCTGCACCAAGCCCGGCGTTACCCTGATCTCGCCGCCGCCGCACCACGACATCTACTCCATCGAAGACCTGGCGCAACTGATTTTCGACCTGAAGCAGGTCAACCCGAAGGCGCTGGTTTCGGTGAAGCTGGTGGCGGAACCGGGTGTGGGCACCATCGCGGCGGGGGTGGCCAAGGCCTATGCCGACCTCATCACCATTTCCGGCTATGACGGCGGCACCGGCGCTTCACCTTTGACCAGCGTGAAATACGCCGGCACCCCGTGGGAACTGGGCCTCACCGAAGCGCAGCAAGTGCTGCGCGCCAACGGCCTGCGCGGCCGCGTGCGGGTGCAGACCGACGGCGGCCTGAAGACCGGCCTGGACGTGGTGAAAGCCGCCATCCTTGGCGCCGAATCCTTCGGCTTCGGCACCGCGCCGATGATTTCCCTGGGCTGCAAATACCTGCGCATCTGCCACCTCAACAACTGTGCCACCGGCATCGCCACCCAGGACGCGCGCCTGCGCCGCGGCTTCTTCATCGGCCTGCCAGAGATGGTCATCAACTACTTCACCTTCGTCGCCCGCGAGACCCGCGAGTGGATGGCCGCGTTGGCTATCACCAAATTTGAAGACCTGATCGGCCGCACCGACCTGCTCGAACTGCTACCCGGTGAATCCGACAAGCAGGGCAAGCTGAAACTCGACGTGCTGCTCTCCCAGGGCAGCATCGCCGACAGCGAGCCGCGCTTCTGCGTCGAAGCCTCCAACCCCTCGTTCGACAAGGGCGAACTGGCCGAGCAAATGGTCAGGGACGCGCTCCCCGGCATCATCAATAAGACTCCGCAGCGCCTGGAATACCCCGTGCGCAACGTCAACCGTTCGATGGGCGCCCGCCTCTCCGGCGAAATCGCCCGGGCGCACGGTGCCGCCGGCCTGCCCGCCGACTGCTTGCACATCAAATTGAATGGCTCCGCCGGCCAGAGTTTCGGGGTGTGGAACCACAACGGCCTGACCCTGGAAATCGAAGGGGATGCCAACGACTATGTCGGCAAGGGCATGTCCGGCGGCCGCCTGATCGTCTATCCGCCCAAGGGCTCCATTTTCGCGGCGCACCAGGCCAGCATCATCGGCAATACCTGCCTGTATGGCGCCACCGGCGGCGAGCTGTATGCGGCCGGGATGGCCGGCGAGCGCTTCGGCGTGCGCAACTCCGGCGCGCTCGCGGTGGTGGAAGGCGTCGGCGAACACTGCTGCGAATACATGACCGGCGGTTGCATCATCGTGCTCGGCAACACCGGCCTCAACGTCGGCGCCGGCATGACCGGCGGCTTCGCGCTGATCTATGACGAGGAGGGCCAGGCGGGTGAGTCGCTCGCCGAGAAGTACAACAACGAACTGGTCGACATCAACCGCATCAACGACGAGAAGACCGGCGAACACCGCGCCTTCCTGCGCGAGAAGCTGGAAAAGCACCTGCGCTACACCGGTTCCGCGCGCGCCCAGTGGATGTTGGAGAATTTCGACGATGTGGTGAACCGCTTCTGGCTGGTGAAGCCCAAGGCTTTGACGCTGGATAGTGTGTTGAAGGATTGACGGTTGTCATGACGATGCTTGAGGAGCTTGATATGAATACGGCCATGCTGGATCAGATCAAAAAGCTTTCCTATCCGGAGAAACTCCAGTTGGTGGAAGACGTCTGGGACGACATTGCCCAGGAAGCAGCCGCCCAGCCCATCACTGAAGAGTTGAAAGCGGAATTGCGGCGACGCTTGGCCGAGCACCGCGAGCACCCAGAGACCTCCATCCCCTGGGAAGAAGCGATGGCTGCGTTGGAGAGCCGGTTCTCATGAACATCGTGTTTCGTCCCAGTGCACTGGACGAGCTCGCAGAGATCAGGAATTGGTACGAGTCGCATGCACGGGGACTGGGTGATGCCTTCATGCGGTCTGTGCAAGCGGCTCTGTCACAAATTACCCGTTTTCCCCTGGCATCTCCCCGTGTCGACCCAGATGTGCGCAAGACGGTGTTGCGCAAATTTCCTTATGCCCTGTTTCACGCCGTGGAGAACGATGGAGTGATCGTGTTGGGCTGTGTTCATCAGAGCCGCAACCCCATCCACTGGCCCCACCTGGATCATTAATCAGGAACCTTCATGTCCGACGTATTCCAATTCCTCAACATCGCCCGTCGCGACGGCGACAAAGTCCCAGCCGAAGTTCGCAAGGTCGAGTTCAAGGAAATCTATGCCCCGATGGATACCGACCAGGCCCATGAACAGGCCGGCCGCTGCCTCGCCTGCGGCAACCCCTATTGCGAGTGGAAGTGCCCGGTGCACAACTACATCCCCAACTGGCTGAAGCTGGTGGATGAAGGGCGTCTGTTCGAGGCCGCCGAGTTGTCGCACCAGACCAACTCCCTGCCGGAAGTGTGTGGCCGCGTCTGCCCGCAGGATCGCCTCTGCGAAGGCGCCTGCACCCTCAACCAGGTCAAGGCAGGTGCCGTCACTATCGGGGCCGTGGAGAAGTACATCTCCGAGACCGCTTTCGCCCAGGGCTGGCGCCCGGACATGGCCAAAGTGGTGGCCACCGGCAGGAAGGTCGCCATCATCGGCGCCGGCCCCGCTGGCCTCGGTTGTGCCGATGTGCTGGCGCGCAACGGGGTCAAAGCGGTGGTCTTTGACAGGTATCCGGAGATCGGCGGCCTGCTCACCTTCGGCATCCCCGAATTCAAGATGGAAAAGAGCGTGATGGTTCGCCGTCGCGAGATTTTCGCGGGCATGGGCATCGTGTTCCGCCTCAATACCGAAGTCGGCAAGGATATCCAGATGGCCGACCTGCTGGCCGAATACGACGCCGTGTTCATGGGCATGGGCACCTACACCTATATGCAGGCCGGCATCCCCGGCGAAGGCCTGCCCGGTGTGATGGCCGCCCTGCCGTTCCTGATCTCCAACGTGAACCACTGCCTGGGGCTGCCGCAGGACGAGTTCATCGACATGAAAGGCCTGCGCGTGGTGGTGCTCGGTGGTGGCGACACCGCGATGGACTGCAACCGCACCACCATCCGCCAGGGGGCGGCCAGCGTCACCTGCGCCTACCGCCGCGACGAAGCCAACATGCCCGGCCCCAAGCGCGAAGTGCTCAACGCCAAAGAAGAAGGCGTGCAGTTCCTGTGGAACCGGCAGCCAGTGGCCGTGGTTGGCGATGGCCGCGTGGAAGGCATCAAGCTGGTCACCACCGAGTTGGGAGAACCCGACGCGCGTGGCCGCCGTACTCCGGTGGTGGTGGAAGGCTCCGAGGAAATCATCCCGTGCGACCGCGTCCTGATCGCCTTCGGCTTCCGTCCCAACCCGCAACCCTGGTTCGCCGAGTTCGGTATCAGCACCGACCCCGCCGGCCGGGTTGTGGTCAACAGCGTGGCGAAAGGGCAGCAGCACGCCTACCAGACCGCCAACCCCAAGGTCTTCGCCGGCGGCGACATGGTGCGCGGCTCCGACCTGGTGGTCACCGCTGTCTATGAGGGACGCGAGGCGGCGAAAGGGATGCTGGAGTTTATGGGGATCTGGTAGACAGCCGTAGGATGCGGTAAGCGTGGCGAACCGCATTGCCCACGGTTACGCCGCGTGGTGCGGTTCGTACCTCACCGCACCCTACCTCTCGGCGAAGCGCGCATACCAGAGCAGCCCCATCACGGTCTTGGCCTCGTCGATACGGCCGTCGCGCACCCTCTCCAGCGCTTCCGCGAAGGGCACACGGAGGATTTCCAGAAACTCATCCTCGTCCAGGTTTTCACCGGAGTAGCTGAGGCCGCGCGCCTCGAAATAGACCAGGCGCTCGTTGGAATAACCGATGCAGGGGTAGAAGGTAGGCAGTTCCCGCCATTGGGTCGCCAGGTAGCCGGTTTCTTCCGCCAGTTCGCGTTGCGCGCAATGCAGCTCGGTTTCATCCGGGTCGAACTTGCCGGCAGGCAGTTCCAGGAAATCGCGGCGCAGTGGGTAGCGGTGCTGGCGTTCCAGGAGAAGGTCGCCGTTGTCGAACAACGCAATGATCACCGCCGCGCCCGGATGGACGAGGTACTCGCGAATGGATTCTTTGCCGTTGGGCAGACGCACCCGATCCTTTTTTACATGCAACAGACGGCCGCGATATTCGTCGCTGGATTCCAGGGTGTGTTCGGTGAGGTCGGGAGGGAGCATGGCGGCTGGGAGTAGGAGGCCCGCTGGCGGGCCGAATGTGGTTGGCGCGTGCGATTATCGGCCCGCCAGCGGGCCTCCTACAACGTGGTTGCGAGCCGGGCCGCGATCCGTGCCTGGAGGTCGCCGGGAAGCGCGCGGAGCACGGATTCCCGCCGCGCGGCGGACCAGATCGAATCGGGGAACTTCGGGTCGTCCGTCCAGCGCGGAATCACATGCCAATGCACATGCGGCACCATATTGCCCAGACTGGCGAGGTTGATCTTGTCCGGCTGCGCCACTTCCCGCACCACCGCTTCCACCGCGAACACCACGTTCATCAGGCGTTGCCGCTCGGCTGCCGGTAGATCAGTCATTTCCTTGACGTGGGCGTTGAGGACCACCCGACAGAAACCGGGGTAGGCGGCGTCTTCCACCCAGATCACGCGGCAGAAGGCATCGGACCAGAGGAGGGTTTCGGCGGTGGGGGAACAGAGAGGGCAGGGCATGTCGGATATTTTTACACTTCGGCAAGGCAAGGCAAGGCAAGGCATTGAATTATAAGGAACTTAAATACATGGCATGAATAATGCTAATACATCAATGCCATTAACCCCATAGGAGAATACAACGTGAAACGCACTCTAATCTCTCTCGCTTGCCTGCTGGTGGCAAGCAACGCATCGGCCTTTGTGCTGGACTTTGAAGGCGTCGGCAACCAAGTAGCAATTAACGATTTTTACAATGGCGGCACCGATGGTGCTGGCCATTCTGGCGTCAACTATGGCATCCATTTCGGAACCAACACCTTGGGTATTATTGACGGCGATGCTGGAGGCACCGGTAATTTCGCCAATGAGCCCTCTCCTGACACGGTCATGTTCTTCCTGACCGGTAGTGCGGTTTTGAATGATGCGGCTGGCTTCGATACCGGATTTTCCTTCTTCTATACCTCCTCCACAGCCGCCACGGTGAAGGTGTATGACGGTCTGAATGCCACTGGCAACTTGCTGGCTTCGCTTGTCTTGAGCGCGTAATACAACGACAACTGCGTCGGCGACCCCACTGGTGGTTTCTGTAACTGGACAGCGGTCGGGGCGAGCTTTTCCGGCACCGCGAAATCAATCGACTTCGGTGGCACGGTGAATCAAGTCGGTTATGACGACATTACCTTCGGTTCCGCGACTGCTGGCGACAAGGGCAACGCCGTTCCTGAACCCGCCAGCCTCGCCCTGCTGGGCCTGGGCCTGGCCGGCCTGGGCTTCGCCCGCCGCCGCAAAGCCTGAGCGGCTTTTCGGCAGGGTAAAAAACGGCGACTTCGGTCGCCGTTTTTGTTGCGGGAAGCGGTTCAGTGTTTCAAATCCCGGTAGAAGTTTTCGTGGGGTCCGATGGACTCCAGGGTGGCCAGGCGGACGCCTTCATCGACCGTGTAGCCGAGCAGGTAGAGTTGGCCCTGGCTAAGGAACTTGAACACGAACAGCGCGGCCAGGTCGCCCCGCTTTCTTTCCCCTATCGTGGGGTTCTCCGCGACCGCCACGACGGCTTGATCGACATCCGCTGCCACGTTGTCGTGGAGTTTCTTGTACTGCCGCGCAAAACGGCGAGTCTGGCGGACTTCGTAACTCACCCTCGAAGGCTCCGGGGTACGAAGGGCGTGGACTGGTCGCGCGGCTCGGAGAGGGAGGCCAGCGATTCGGCGATGAAACTCACCGGAAGATCCGGATTGTCGATCGCCGCGCGGCCAATCTTGGCCCAGTACTCGATTTGCCCGGCAATGGTGCGATGCTCGCTTGCGGCATCGGCTTTGGCCTGGTCGTAAAGGGCCTGGTCGATGCGGATGGAGGTGGATACAGACATGGCAAGCCCTCTTGCTACAAATGTGGTCGACGCATCATAGCGTATGCCTTCATGGCGTTCAAAGCAGCAAAATCCGTCGGCTCCCGGCAAAGGCTGAGCACATTTCCGGCAGGGTAAAAAACGGCGACCTCGGTCGCCGTATTCGTTTCAGTCTCTGTCTTCCAGGACCATCTGGCTGAGTGGCGTCCCGGATGGGCTGAGTTTGATGGGGGGCGAGCATGTCGGTTTGCCGCCCGGCCAGCTTGCTTGTCCGCTGGCCACCAGGCGGTGCAATCCTTCACAACCCGGATCGGGAATGCCGACGATGCGGACAATGGGCTGATTGTGCGAGGCCACCTCGATCACTTCCCCCGCCTGTGCCAGTGCCAGGATGCGTGACAGATCAGACCGCAATCTACTGATACCGACGCGCCTGGCTCAATCCGCCCACAACCCGGCCAGGGAAAAACTGATGGCATCGAAAGGGACGAGGCTGACCGCGTCGCCATCCTTGAGGATGGTGATGAGCAACCAGCGGCCATCGACGTTTTCATAGGCTTCCAGGGTGCGCAGGTCGGGGTCGACCAGCCAGACGTGTTTCACCCCCCAGCGGGCGTAGATCGGCAGTTTTTCCACTCGGTCGATGCGGGCGGTGGAGGGCGAAAGGATTTCGCACAGCCAGTCCGGGGCGAGGTCGAACCAGGCGGTTTCCGGTAGCCTGGGCATGCGTTCTCGGCGCCAGCCGGCGATGTCGGGAACCAGGATGTCGTCGAGTAAATGGATTTCCGGCTCGTCCAGAATCCACCAGCCGCCGGGACCACTACGGCCTCGGTCGAACGGGCTCCATAACTCAGCCCCCAGCCCGGAATAGGAACGCGCATGTTTCGGAGCGGGACGGGGGTGTGCCACCACCCTTCCGTTGATGATCTCGCCGACCAGATTCTCTGGCAGGCCGAATAAATCCTCGTAAGTCGCAAAGCGTTCGGCGGGCAGTCCCATTTCGTACTCCCAGCAATTCGTTGCCGCGATTATGGCGTATGCGGCGATTCAGCTTGCCGCGACGTGTAGCGCCGGCTTCCAGCCGGCATGCCGGCTGGAAGCCGGTGCTACAACAGCACCCGCTCGATCCCGCCATCATTGGCCTTGCCGACAAAATCATTAAGCCAGTTCTCGCCCAGTTTCAGGCGCGCCAGTTCCACCACGATGTAATCGGCTTCAATCTTGCTGTCCGCGCTGTAGCGCAGCATGCCTTGCAGGCAGGAGGGACAGTTGGTGAGGATTTTCACCGCCTCGGTTTCGGGGCCGCGCAGGCTGTTTGCGACGCGGTCGATTTCCTCGGCCTTGCGGAAACGCACCTGGGTGGCGATGTCCGGGCGGCTGGCGGCGAAGGTGCCGGCTTCGCCGCAGCAGCGTTCCGACAGCTTCACGTCCTGCCCCATCAGGGTTTTCACGGTGTTGATCGGGTTGTACAGCTTGATCGGGGTGTGGCAGGGGTCGTGGTACATGTAGCGGGTGCCGCTCGCTTCGTCGAGCTTCACCCCTTTCTCCATCATGTATTCATGGATGTCCATGATCCGGCAGCCGGGGAATATTTTGTCGAACTGGTATTCCATCAGTTGATCCAGGCAGGTGCCGCAGGACACCAGCACGGTCTTGATGTCCAGGTAATTGAGGGTGTTGGCGATGCGGTGGAACAGCACCCGGTTCTGCATGGTGATGGCCTCGCCTTTGGGGCGGTCGCCGGTGGCGATCTGCGGGTAGCCACAGCACAGATAGGTGGGCGGCAGCACGGTCTGGGCGCCGAGTTCATACAACCAGGCCAGCGTCGCCAGGCCGACCTGGGAGAACAAGCGCTCGGAGCCGCAACCGGGGAAGTAGAAGACGGCGTCCGACTCTTCACTGACGCGGGCCGCATCGCGCAGCACCGGAACCACTTTGGGATCGTTGAGGCCGAGCATTTGCCGTGCCGTTTTACTGGGCAAGTTGCCGGGCAATGAGCGGTTGAAGAAGTGGATCACCTGGGTCGCCGCATTCGGCTTGCCCACGCTGGCCGGAGGTTGCCGCATTGCGGCGCGGGTCATGGGCAGCGCGCGCATGACCGCGGCGCCGATGCGTTGCCCGATGTAGCCGAATTCGATCGCGCCCTTGCGGATCAGGCGAATGGCATCCGGGTCGGTGCTGTTGAGAAAAGCCATCGCCAGGCGCGTGGCGGGCGCGGTTTTCTTTTTGCCGGCGGCGGCAAGGAAATTGCGCATGGCCACGGTGACGTCGCCGAAGTCGATGTCCACCGGGCAGGGGTTCAGGCACTTGTGGCAGACCGTGCAGTGGTCGGCGACATCGTCGAATTCGGCGAAGTGCTTCAACGAAATGCCGCGGCGGGTCTGTTCTTCATAGAGGAAGGCTTCGATCAAGAGCGAAGTGGCGAGGATCTTGTTGCGCGGCGAATAGAGCAGGTTGGCGCGCGGTACATGGGTGTTGCACACCGGCTTGCACTTGCCACACCGCAGGCAGTCCTTGATGGAATCGGCGATGGCGCCGATTTCCGACTGCTCCATGATCAGCGATTCCAGCCCCAGCAGGCCGAACGACGGGGTGTAGGCATTGGACAAATCCGCCCCCCGCAGCAGTTTTCCCTTGTTGAAGCGGCCTTCCGGGTCGACCCGGTTTTTGTAGGCGGCGAAGGCGGACAGCGCCGGTTCGGAAAGGAACTCCAGTTTGGTGATGCCGATGCCGTGTTCGCCGGAGATGACGCCGCCGAGGTCCTGCGCCAGCCGCATGATGCGCGCCACCGCCTGGTTGGCGGTGGTGAGCATGGCGTAATCGTCGGAGTTGACCGGAATGTTGGTATGCACATTGCCGTCGCCGGCATGCATGTGCAGGGCGACGAACACGCGGCCTTTCAGCACGCGCCGGTGGATTTTTTCGCATTCGGCCAGGACCGGCTGGTACTCGCGGCCGGTGAATATCTGGCGCAGTTCGGCGCGCACTTCGCGCTTCCAGGAGACGCGCAGGCTGTGGTTTTGCAGTGCGTGGAACACCGATATGGCTTCTTGCAGCGGTGTCCGCCCGCTGACATCGCACAGGCTGGGCGGCAGGGGGGCATCGAGGCCATTGAGATAACCACTCCAGCGCCCGCGCACCTCGGCGAACAGCGCCAGAGCGCGTTCGCGCCGGGCTTCGGTGAGCACCGGATCGGCGCTGCCTTCCTCGTCCTCGGTCAGGGGCAGCGTGCCCTTGATGAAGGCTTCCAGTTCATCCAGCAGCGCCAGCTTGTTCTCGATCGAGAGTTCGATGTTGATGCGCTCCACCCCGTCCGAGTAGTCGGCCAGGCGGTCGAGTGGAATCACCACGTCCTCGTTCACCTTGAAAGCATTGGTGTGCTTGGCGATGGCGGCGGTGCGAGCGCGGTCGAGCCAGAATTTCTTGCGCGCCTCCGTGCTCGCCGCGATGAAACCCTCGCCACCCCGAGCGCGGGCGCACTCGACAATGCGGGCGGCGGCGGCATCCACGGCGGCGGCGTCATCGGAAGCGACATCGGCCAGCAGCACCATGTTCGGATGACCGCTGTGTTCGGCCTTGGTGGCATAACCCACCGCCTTGATGTAACGGGCGTCCATGTGCTCCAGGCCGGCCAGGAGTACCTCGCCGGAGCGGCCACTGAAATCGCGGGTGATTTCGACGATGGCCGGCACCGCCTCGGAAACCTGGCCGAAGAACTCCAGGCACACCGTGCGGATCTGCGGCGGCATCCGGTGCAGAACAAAGGTGGCTTGGGTGATGAGGCCGTCGCAGCCTTCTTTCTGGATGCCGGGCAGGCCGGACAGGAACTTGTCGGTCACGTCTTTGCCGAGGCCGCGCTTGCGGAAGGCGCTACCGGGAATTTCCAGAATCTCGGGTTCGCCCTTGGGCTGGCCGTCGGCATGGAAGCGCCTGAGTTCGAAGCGCGCCACGTCCACGTCGTGAATCTTGGACAGGTTGTGGTCCAGGCGAGTGGCTTCCAGCCACTCGGCGTCGGGGGTCACCATTTTCCAGGACACCAGGTTGTCCAGCGCCGTGCCCCATAGCACCGCTTTCTTGCCACCCGCGTTCATCGCCACATTGCCGCCGATGCAGGAGGCATCCGCCGAGGTGGGATCGACCGCGAAGGCCAGGCCGGCCGCTTCGGCCGCTTCCATGACTCGCCGCGTCACCACCCCGGCGCCGCAAGTGATGGTGGGCGTGGCCGTGCTGTGGCCGGGCAGGACGCGCGGCTCGATGGCGCTTTTGTAATCGAGTTTTTCCGTGTTGATTACGGCCGAGAAGCGGGTCAGCGGCACCGCGCCGCCGGTATAGCCGGTGCCGCCGCCACGTGGAATCACTGTCAGCCCAAGTTCGATGCAGCCGGCCACCAGGGCGGGAATCTCCTCCTCGCTATCGGGATTCAGCACCACGAAGGGATATTCGACGCGCCAGTCGGTGGCGTCGGTGACGTGGCTGACCCGGGCCATGCCGTCGAAGGCGATGTTGTCGCGCCGCGTGTGGCGACCCAGCCCGCGTAACAGGCCCTCGCGCAAGTGGCTGGTTTCCGCGAAGCCGGTCTCGAAACTATCCACGGCGCGGCGGGCTAGCTCCAGCAGTTTGCCGACCCGCTCGTTGTTCTGGCGGCGCTTCTCGATCTCGTCGAGGCGGTGGCGCAGCGCCTGGATCAACAGGCCGCGCCGGGCCGGGTTGGCGAGCAGGTCGTCTTCCAGATAAGGGTTGCGGGTGGCCACCCAGATATCGCCCAACACCTCGAACAACATGCGCGCGGAGCGCCCGGTCTTGCGCTCGCCGCGCAGTTCCTCGACCAGACGCCAACCTTCATTGCCCAGTAGGCGAATGACGATCTCGCGGTCGGAAAACGAGGTGTAGTTGTAGGGAATCTCGCGGATGCGCTCGGTGGACATGGCGGCAAATGCCTATATAGGAGGCGCCGAATTCTACCGGAAGCGAACCCCCAGGACGCCCCCTGATTCCCGGTTAGACCTTATCCATCAAGGGGATATGTGATTGCTGCACGGCAGCATCGCGGCCTTGTTGGGGCGGCGTAGAATGCGGGCGAATTCTTCGCTCCCTCACACCATGATCCCCCTCCTGATCGTCGCCCATGGCAATCTTGGCGACAGCCTCATTCAATGTGCCAGCTATGTGCTAGGGCAACGTCCTGAACAACTGGAAAGCCTCGATCTGTCCTCCTGTGAGGACGCCGGCGAGATGCTGGAGCGGGCACGGGCGCAGATCGCGCGCCTGAATCAGGGCAAGGGCGTGCTGATTCTCACCGATGTCTACGGCGCCACGCCCTGCAACACGGTGTGCAAACTGATCCAGCACGCACAGGTGGAAGCGGTGGCCGGGGTCAACCTGCCGATGCTGCTCAAGGCGCTGAATTACCGCAACGATGATCTCTCTCTGCTGATCCGCAAAGCGGTGCAAGGTGGGCAGGAAGGCATCATGTACATCCTTCCCCGTGATGCCCAGGATGAATACTCCGATGCCTGAGCGCGAGATCGAAATCAGCAACAAGCTGGGGATGCACGCCCGCGCCTCCGCCAAACTCACCCAGACCGCCGGCGGTTTTCCTTGTGAAGTCTGGCTCTCACGCAATGGCCGGCGGGTCAACGGCAAAAGCATCATGGGCGTGATGATGTTGGCCGCCGCGCGGGGTACCACCATCAAGCTGGAAACCCGCGGGCCCGAGGAAGACGCCGCCATGGCGGTGCTGGTGGCGCTGATCGAAGACAAGTTCGGGGAAGCGGAATGACCTTTTCCCTGCACGGCATCGGCGTCTCCGGCGGCTACGCGATCGGCCGCGCTCAGCTTTATTCGCAGGATCGCCTGGAAGCGCCGCATTACCTGTTGCGCCCGGAGCACCTCGACGCCGAAGTGGCGCGTTTTACCGCGGCGGTGGCGGCGGTGCGCGCCGAGATGATGGCCTTGCAGGATCACATCCCGGAAGGCTCACCGGCGGAACTCTCCGCCTTCCTCAACGTGCATGTGCTGATCCTCAACGACTCCATGCTGTCCGAGGCGCCCAAGCACCGAATCCGCGCCGACCGCTGCAACGCGGAATGGGCCCTGGCGCAGCAGACCGAGGCACTGATCGTGCAGTTCGAGGCGATCGAGGACGATTACCTGCGCGAGCGCCGCAATGACGTGCGCCAGGTTGCCGACAAGGTGCTCAAGGTGCTCATGGGCCACCCCGGCCATGCGCCGCTGAAACCCGCCGATGAGGGCGACATCATTCTGGTCGCGCACGACCTGTCGCCGTCCGACATGGTGCTGTTCAAGCAGCACGACTTCGCCGGCTTCATCACCGATCTGGGCGGCACCACCTCGCACACCGCCATTCTCGCGCGCAGCCTCAACCTGCCTTCGGTGATGGCCCTGCACAGCGCGCGCGCCCTGATCCAGGAAGGCGACTGGCTGATCGTCGATGGCGTCGCCGGCGTCGTCATCGTTGCCCCGGATGCCTCCATCCTCGACGAATACCGCCTGCGCCGGAACCAGTGGCAGTTGGAGCAGAAGAAGCTGCGGCGCCTCAAGACCAGCCCGTCCGCCACGCTGGATGGCCTGGAGGTCGAGCTCCAGGCGAATATCGACCTGCCCAGCGACGTGGCGCAAGCGCTGGGCGAGAACGCCAGCGGCATCGGCCTGTTCCGCAGCGAATTCCTGTTCCTCAATCGCGACGATCTGCCTTCGGAGGATGAACAGTTCGAAGCCTACCGGCATGTGGCGCGAGAAATGGTGGGGCGTTGCGTGGTGATCCGCACCCTCGACGTGGGCGCCGACAAATCCGTGCGCTGGTTGCACGACAGTAGCGTCAACCCCGCCCTGGGGCGGCGCGCCATCCGCCTGTGCCTGGCGGAACCACAAATCTTCATCACCCAGATCCGCGCCCTGTTGCGCGCCAGCCACTACGGCCAGATCAAGATTCTGCTGCCGATGCTGGCCAGCCTGACCGAGCTCGACCAGGCCCTGGCCCTGATCGGCGCGGCGCGCGGCATGTTGCGGGTGGAAGACATCCCCTTCGACGAGGAAACGCCCATCGGCGGCATGATCGAAGTGCCCGCCGCCGCGCTCGCGGCGGAATGGTTCGCCAAGAAACTGGATTTCCTCTCGCTGGGCACCAACGACCTGATTCAGTACACCCTCGCCATCGACCGCACCGACGACACCGTCGCCCACCTCTACGACCCCTTGCACCCTTCCGTGCTGGCGTTGATCGACCATACGCTCAAGATTGGCATCAAGCTGGGCAAGCCGGTCTCGGTGTGCGGCGAGATGGCTGGCGACCCCAAACTCACCCGCCTCCTGCTTGGGCTTGGCCTGACCCGCTTCTCCATGCACCCGGCGCACATCCTCGCGGTGAAACAGCAAGTGCTGCGTAGCCATGTCGGCGAACTCGCGCCGCAAGCCAGAAAACTCCTGCGTGCCGGCCGCCCGGAACGCATCCAGGAATTGCTGCAACAGATCAATCGGTAACCCCCCTGCGTCAAAACAGCAGCAGATCCGTGTTGTCGCCTTGTCGCGTGATGGCTTCGTCTTCGGTTTCCGCGCCGGTTTCCTCCTGTTCCACGATCAGGTCCGACACGCCGTAGCGCACCCAGACCTGGTTGCCGTTGCCGGAGTAAACCACCTGCTCGCACAGGTGCTTCACCAGGGCGATGCCGCGTCCATAGGCTAGTTCATTGCCCGTGTCTTCGCCGCTGCCCAAAGCGCCCGGGCACTTCTCGAAATCGAAGCCGGGGCCGCTGTCGGCCAGGCTGATATCGAGCACCGCGCGCGACTTCTCCTGGTGCATATGGAAGGCGATGTCGATACGTCCGCCATGCAGTCCCGCCAGGCGCGCGCCGCGCTGGCGCATATACAGCTCGAAGCCGCCGATCCAGCTCTTGGTGGCGGAATCCAGGCCGAGCAGGCCGTGGTCCAGCGCATTGTTGAACAGTTCCGAAAAAATCAGGAACAGCGTGCCCTGATGCGGCCGGAGTGCTTGAATCTGGGTGGCGAAGCCGAGCACGGCCGGCACCACGTCGAGGTAGCGCAGTTCCTCGGCGCCGAACGACAGCGCCAGGCGCCACTCCGCCAGCGGGCCGTGGTGCGCGGGCGTGGGCGTGGTGGAGCGGACCTGGCGGCGGCGGTTGATCGGCACCGAAACCAGCAGGGCGGAGATGTCGTCGTGCCCCGGCTGGCCGGCGAGATGGTCGTTGACGCCTTGCAGGAGGCTGGCGCAGCGCGTTTCGCAGCCTTGCGCCTGGCTCAAGGCGGCGCACACACCGTCGAGGGCGAACCAGCCGCCGGCCGGGTTTTCCGCCTCGGTGAGTCCGTCCGAGCAGAGCACCAGGTCGCCCGGTTCGTGGAACACCACGGTCTCGGTCATGCCGGAAAACAGCTTGTCTGGAAGGATGCCCAGCGGTGGATGATGGGAGGCCCATTGCATGGCGACCTTGCCGCGCGTGTTGATGAACAGCGCATCCGGGTTGCCGCCGTTCCACACTTCCACAGTCTGATTGCGCACGTCGATGGCGGCCAGGGTGGCCGCCACGAAGCGGTCAGGGGGCAGGATGGACTTGAGCTTGCGGTTGAGTTCCTCGGCGATCGAGGGCAGCGGAAAACCTTTCGCGGTCATGCTGTAGAAGGCCTGGGTCAGCGGCATGGCGGACAACGCGGCAGCCAGGCCGTGGCCGGCGGCATCCGCCAGCAGCACATTGAGCACTTCGCCGGGCGCGCGCGCGGCGCACAGCAAATCGCCACTGAAGGTGTCCGCCGGCATGTTGAAGTGGCGAATCATCGGGTCGCGCAGGCCGGCCGCGTCCGTCAACCGGCTCATCACGTGGGCGCCCAGGCGCGACTGTTCTTCCGCTTCCAGGCGCCAGTTCTGCAGTTCCTCGGCGTTGGCCTGCACTTCCCGCTGCAAGGCGAGGATGCGCGCATAGCTGTTGATCTTGGCGCGCAGGATCTGCGACGAGGCCGGCTTGACGAGGTAATCGTCGCCGCCCGCTTCCAGGCCGCGCACGATGTCCCGCATCTGGTCCGGCGCGGATAAGAAGACGATGGGGGCCCACTTGTCCGTGGGTAGTTCGCGGATGCGCCGCGCCACCGTGATGCCGTCCATCCCCGGCATCATGATGTCCATGAAGATCAGGTCGGGGCTCGAAGCCTTGAATTTGGCGATCGCCTCCATGCCGTCACTGGCCAGGATCGCGCTATGGCCCAGTTCACCCGCCACCGCCGCCAACTGCATGGCATTGGCGGGCGTGTCATCGACAATGAGGAGGGTGAGGTGGGAGCTGGACACGGGAGGCCGGTGAGAGGCCGCTTGCGGGTGAATCAGGCTCGGATGCTGAACAGCTTGCCGAAATTGGCGATTTCCAGCACCTGCTTGACCGTGCCCTGGAGTCCAGCCAGAACCACACGCTTGCTGGCGCCGTCGGCCTTCTCACGCAGCAGCAGCAACATGCCCAGGGCGGAACTGTCCAGGTAATCGACCTCGCCGAAGTCGATGACGATTTCACGCACGGTGTTGGTATCGAGAATCTTGTCGTAGGCGGAGCGGAAATCCCGGTGCGAGTGGAAATCGAAGCGTCCGCCCAGCTTCAGGGTGGCGAGGTCACCGCTTACTTCGTTGGCAATCTGCATGGTGGTACTCCGTTTACTGGGTGTGCCAGCTTATCGGCGTGGGCTATTTTTTCTTGAGGGTGATTTTGTGGAATCGTGGGCGTCATGCCCGCCGCGGTGGAGCGGGCGGGACGCCCGCGATCCTACCCGCGCCGCCCGAGGCGGTCGAGCACGCGGCCGGCGAGGTCATTGAGACTGGCCACCTCGACCGCCGCGCCGATTTCGATGGCGGCTTTCGGCATCCCGAACACCACGCAGGACGCTTCGTCCTGAGCGAGGGTGTAGGCGCCGGCCTGGCGCATGGCGAGCAGACCCAGCGCGCCGTCCTTGCCCATGCCAGTCATGATCACCCCCAGCGCATTCGGCCCGGCCACCTGGGCGGCGCTGTTGAACAACACATCCACCGAGGGGCGGTGGCGGTTCACCGGCTCGGCCCGCGACAGTTCGGTGGTGTAGTAAGTGCCGTTTTTCTTCACCAGCAGGTGGGAATGGCCGGGGGCGAGGTAGGCGTGGCCCGGTAGTACCCGTTCGTTGTGCACCGCTTCCTTCACGGTCATCGCCGAGAGGCTATTCAAGCGCTGCGCGAAAGAACGGGTGAAGGCTTCCGGCATGTGTTGGGTGATCAGCACGGCGGGCGAGGTGGCCGGCATCCGGGTGAGAAATTCCTTGAGCGCCTCGGTGCCGCCCGTGGACGAGCCGACGCACACCATTTTTTCACTGGGGTTGAGGCAATGCCCGGACAGGGGCTGCGGCAGTTCCAGCACGGCCGCGTTCAGGGCATGGCGGCGGATGCGGGCGCGGGCCGCGGCGCGAATCTTGTCACCGATCTCCTCGCCGAGTTCCGCCAGGCCATCGCTGACGCCGAGGCTGGGTTTGGTGATGAAATCCACCGCGCCCAGTTCCAGTGCCTTGAGGGTGGCTTCGTTGCCCCTCTCGGTCAGCGTGGACACCATCAGCACCGGCATGGGGCGCAGGCGCATGAGTTTTTCCAGGAAATCCAGGCCGTTCATGCGCGGCATTTCCACGTCCAGGGTCAGCACGTCCGGGTTGAGCTGCTTGATCAGATCGCGCGCGGTGATCGGGTCTTGCGCCTGCCCCACCACTTCCAGGTCCGGTTGGCTGTTGATGATCTCGCGCAAGATGCCGCGTATCAGCGCGGAGTCGTCGATGATCAGAACTTTTATTTTTGGCATGGCTGTCGCGGGCTCAAGTGAACAACTCCACATCCCCCGCGATGTTGGAGGACTTGAGGCGCTGGCCATAGCGCTGTTCGCGTTCGAAGATGGTGTTGTTGTGCACGCTCTTGAGCTTGCGCACCATGACCCGGCCACTGCTCGGGAAGAAGTACACCTTGCGCGGGAAAAACCCCATCAGGTCTTGCGACAGCACCTGGATGCGCTCGGTTTCCAGGTAGTCCATCACGAATTCGCTGTTGCGCTCGCCCACGTTCACCGTGGTGAAGCCGCGCAGCACCGCGCCGCCGCCGAACACCTTGGCTTCCAGGCGGGAGCGCGAGGCGCCCATCTTGACCAACTGGTTGACCAGTACTTCCATCGCATAGCTGCCATAGCGCATCGAAGACGACACCACCTCGCGCTGGTCGCCGTTCTCGGGCAGCATGAAATGGTTCATGCCGCCGATGCCGGTGCCGGGATCACGGATGCACGCCGCCACGCAGGAGCCCAGCACCGTCACCAACAGCATGTCACGGCCGGTCACGTAATATTCGCCGGGCAGAATCTTGGCCGCTTCGATGTCGAAATTGCGGTCGAAATAATGGTTGGGAGCGAGAACTTCTTCAAACCCCTGCGTGGTCATTGGTGTACCCCTCCCGGGGGCTGCCCGGCCTGTTCGTAGACCGTCTGGCCGCGCAGGCGGAACAGGTCGGTGGCGTGGTAGAGCGCCTCGGAGTGGCCCACGAACAGCAAACCATCGGCTTTAAGCAGCGGCTTCATCTTTTTCAACAGGGTGTATTGCGTGGGTTTGTCGAAGTAGATCATCACGTTGCGGCAGAAGACGGCGTCCAGCCCGCCCTTCACTTGTCCCAACGCCGGCCAGCTCGCATCGAGCAGGTTGAGGCGGAAGAACTTCACCATCGCCGCCAGTTCCGGTTTCACTTTCACCAGGCCGGCACGTTCCCCGGTGCCTTTCAGGAAAAACTGGCGTTGCCGCGCCTCAGTCAATTTTTTGATGCGCTCCAGCGGATACATGCCGTCCTGGCCCAGCTTCAGCACATGAGTGTCCAGATCGGAGGCGAGTACGCGCACCGGCGCGTTGAAGCCGCCGAAGGCTTCAACCGCCGTCATGGCGATGGAATACGGCTCTTCGCCGGTGCTGGCGGCGGAACACCAGAGGGTGATCGGATGCTCGCGGCGAGTGCGCAGGAAATCTTTGAGGAGGGGGAAGTGATGCGCCTCGCGAAAGAAATCGGTGAGGTTGGTGGTCAGCGAATTGACGAAAGCCTCCCACTCCACTTCGTCACCCGAGCGGATCAGGGCCAGGTAATCCTGGAAACGCTTTAGCCCGGTCGCGCGCAGGCGCCGCGCCAGGCGGCTGTAGACCATATCCTCCTTGGCCTCAGTCAGCGCGATACCGGCATGGTCATAAATCATCTTGCGAACTTCCGCGAAGTCCCGGCACGAGAAGACAAATTCCCGTTGTGTTGCTATGGCTTCGGCCATGATGTCCTTCTCTATGTGTAGCGCCGGCGTCTTGCCGGCGTCTTTCAAGCCGCCGGCGAGACGCCGGCGCTACCTTAGAACTCCTCCCACTCATCGTCAGCGCCGGCCGGCGCGGCTTTGGCCATCGCCCGCACCGGGCCGGGGGCGCGCGCGGCCGGCGCCGGCGCGCGCGGCGCGCGCGGGGCCGGCGGGCGGATTGCCGCCGCGAGGTGGAACACCGCCACCGCCTGGGTCAGGCCGGCGGCCTGATCCTGCAAGCTCTCCGCCGCCGCCGCCGCTTCCTCCACCAGCGCCGCGTTCTGCTGGGTGGCTTCGTCCATCTGCGCAATCGCCGAATTCACCTGCTCGATGCCCTGGCTCTGCTCGGTGGAAGCCGCGCTGATCTCGCCCATGATGTCGGTGACTCGCTTCACCGCCTCCACGATCTCTTTCATGGTGCTGCCGGCGCTTTCCACCAGCCGGGCGCCGTCGCTGACCTTGTCCACCGAATCGGAGATCAAGCCCTTGATTTCCTTGGCCGCCGCCGCGCTGCGCTGCGCCAGGCCGCGCACCTCGCTCGCCACCACCGCGAAGCCGCGCCCCTGCTCGCCGGCGCGTGCCGCTTCCACGGCGGCGTTGAGCGCCAGGATGTTGGTCTGGAAGGCGATGCCGTCGATGACGCCGATGATGTCGGCGATTCTTTTCGAACTGTCGGCGATGGAAGCCATGGTGTCGACGACCCGGCCCACCACGTCGCCCCCCTTCACGGCGATGTCCGAGGCGCCCCGGGCGAGCTGATTGGCTTGCCGCGCGTTGTCGGCGTTCTGCCGCACCGTGCTGGTGATCTCATCCATGCTGGCGGCGGTTTCTTCCAGGCTGGAAGCCTGGCTTTCGGTGCGCCCGGAGAGGTCGGTGTTGCCGCTGGCGATTTCGCGCGCGGCGGTGTTGATGGCGTCGGTGGCCTCGCGGATCTGGGAGACGATTTCCTGGAGCCGCTCGCTGGTGGCGTTGGCGTCGTCCTTGAGCTGGCCGATGAGGCCCTGGTAGTCGGCGTCGATGCGCTGGGTGAGGTCGCCGCTGGCCAGCGCCTTGAGCACCCGCGCCACGTCGTTCATGCCGCGCTCGGAGGTTTCCACCAGGCGGTTGATGCCCTCGGCTAGTTGCAGGAAGAAGCCTTCCTTGCCGGTGGCTTCCAGCCGCCGGCTGAAATCGCCGGCGCCGGCAGCCTCGACCAGGCTGGCCACTGCCTGTTCCACCGCAACCTCGGCGGTGCGGTCTTGCCATTGGGTGACCCGGCCCAACTGCTTGCCGGTTTCATCCAGGATCGGGCGCGCGATCAGGCGCAGGTGGTGGCGGTTGAATTCCAGGTCGTCCTGAGTGCCGGAGAGCACAGCCTGATCGAAACGGGCGGCGATCTCGGATTCGTTGAACAGGTTGGAGAGTTTGCCGCCGAGCAGGCTGTCCACGTCCAGGCCGGGGCCGCCCAGGCTTTGCAGCAGGGCACGGGCGCTGGGAGTCATATGGATCAGGCGGCCTTGGGCATCAGAGACGGTGATGCCCACCGTGGAACTGTCTAGGGCGGTCTTGATACGCAAGCTGTCCTGGGCGACGCGGCGTGCTTCGGCGACGTCGAAGCCCAGCTTGATCTGCATGTTGGCCAGCGCTTCCAGCACTTTGCCGATTTCGTCGTGGCGATGCACCTGGATGGGGCTGTCGTAGCGCCCTTCGGAAATCTTGTCGAAGTAACCCATGGTGCGCCGCAAGGGCAGCACGATGGCGCGGATCAGCAGCCAGCCCACCGTGCCGGCACCGGCGATGCCCAGTAAAAAGACCAACAGCATGACAGCGCGCAATGTCGCGGCACGCGATTCGGCGGTGCGGCGCTGCTCCTGTGCATAGTTGTCCAGCGCGTCCAGCAGACCGTTGGTGTCCTCGTTGACCTGCTGGTAGAGCGGATTGATGCTGTCGACCAGCAGGTCGCCGATGTCGTCATACATTTCAGCCTGCAGGGCGGACTTGGCGGGCAGGATGCCTTCCTGGCCGAACCGGATGCGGGCGGCCTGGTATTTTTCCAGCGCGACTTTCACCTGGGTGGTGGCGGCGGCCTGGGGGTCGAAGGCCACCCTGGAAAGCGTTCCCCATGCCTCGGTGATCTTGTTGCTGTTGCCGGTGATGGCATCGAGGTGAACCTGGATGCCGTGGTCATGCAGTTTGGCCAGCGGATAGGCCGGATTGTGCTGCATGCCCAGCAGCACCTGGCCACGGTTGTCGGAAAGCAGATAGCGGATCTGGTCGGCCAGCTTGGCGGGCTCCAGCGCCTTGGCATACACCTCTTCGATGACCTGGTTGGACTTGTTCATGCCGAACAGGCCGAGGCCGCCGATGAGCGCCAGGAACAGCGCCATCATGGCGATGGCGCCGCTGAGGCGGGCGCGCAGGCTCATGTTCTGGAGGTTCTCGACGACACCGCGCCAGCCGGTGTGCAGCAGGCGGCCTTCCTTGAGATAGAGGCCTTTGGCGCGGCCTTCGCGGATGTCTTTGTAGAGCGCCTCGGCGGCAGCCACTTCGGAGCGAGAGGGCTTGGCGCGGATCGAGATGTATCCGCTGATCTGGCTGTTTTCCCGGATCGGGCTGGCGTAGGCGCGCACCCAGTAATGGTCGCCGTTCTTGCGCCGGTTCTTCACCAGGCCGGACCAGGGATGGCCCGCCGCCAGGGTGTCCCAGAGGTCCTGGAAGGCGACGGCGGGCATGTCCGGGTGGCGCACAATGTTGTGCGGCGCGCCCAATAGTTCCGCTTCGGTGAAACCACTGGCCTCAATGAAATCCGGGTTGCAGAAGGTGATGATGCCGCGGGTGTCGGTGGCGGAAACGATCTGGATGCCGTCTTTCAGCAGGTATTCGTTGCCGGTCACGGGGAGGTTTTGACGCATGGTGCGTACTCCTGAGAGCCGTTTAACGGCTGTGGTGCCGCTTCATGGCCACGATGTGCTGCACGGTGCGATTCGACAGGTCGAAGAAATCGCCCACCAGCATGGCGTTGGCCTCGTCTTTGTTGCCCTTCTGGGCATGGCGCAGGATGTCGGCGGCGCAGACGTGGAACTCGGCGTGAGTGAGGCGTAGCGGCTCGTATTCGGGCACAGCGGCGAATTCGCGTCCGGCGCCGTAGATCCACTTGCCCAGGGCGCACTGGTTGTCCTTGCAGACATCGTCCGGATTCAGCTTGCGTTCCTCGCCCCCGCCGATGGCGCCGCGCAGCTTCTGTTTCCAGGCCTGGTGGGCGTCGATGATGGCGTCGAAATCGACATCGCTGGCGAGCGGGGTGGCCATTACATTCGACGCCGACGCCATCCTGGGGCTGGGCAAAAACTTTCGCGCGGCGGGCAGGGCATGCGCCGGCCGGCCGGCGGATTTCACCCGTGCCATCACGGGAAGGGAGCTGCCGCCACGTCCGCCATCCAGTTTGAATATGGCAACCGCCTGGTTCAGGGCCACCGCCTGATCCTGCAAGGTTTCCGCCGCCGCCGCCGCTTCTTCCACCAGGGCGGCGTTCTGCTGGGTGGCTTCGTCCATTTGGCCGATGGCGCTGTTGACCTGTTCGATGCCCTGGCTTTGTTCGCCGCTGGCGGCGCTGATCTCGCCCATGATGTCAGTGACCCGTTTCACTGCCGCGACGATCTCGTCCATCGTGGCGCCGGCTTGTTCCACCTGCTGGTAGCCGATATTGACCTTGTCCACCGAGTCGCCAATCAGGGTCTTGATCTCCTTGGCGGCGGCGGCGGAACGCTGTGCCAGGCTGCGCACCTCGCTCGCCACCACCGCGAAGCCGCGCCCCTGTTCGCCGGCCCGCGCCGCTTCCACGGCGGCGTTGAGCGCCAGGATGTTGGTCTGGAAGGCGATGCCGTCGATGACGCCGATGATGTCGGCGATCTTTTTCGAACTGCCAGCGATGGCGCCCATGGTCCGCACCACCTGGCTTACCACGTCGCCGCCCTTCACGGCGATGTCCGAGGTGCTCCGGGCGAGCTGGTTGGCCTGCCGCGCGTTGTCGGCGTTCTGCCGCACCGTGCTGGTGAACTCCTCCATGTTGGCGGCGGTTTCTTCCAGGCTGGAAGCCTGGCTTTCCGTGCGCGCGGATAGGTCGGCGTTGCCGCTGGCGATTTCACGCGCGGCGGTGTTGATGGAATCGGTGGCCTCGCGAATCTGGCTGACGATCTCCTGCAGGCGGGTGCTGGTGGCGTTGGCGTCGTCCTTGAGCTGGCCGATGAGGCCCTGATAGTCGGTGTCGATGTGCTGGGTGAGGTCGCCGGCGGCCAGTGCCTTGAGCATCCGCGCCACGTCGTTCATGCCGCGCTCGCTGGTATCCAGCAGTTTGTTGATGCCATCACTCAGTTGCAGGAGGAAACCTTCCTTGCCGGCTTTGGACAAACGCTGGCTGAAGTCCCCGAAGCTGGCGGCTTCCACCAGGTTGGCGATCTCTTGCTCGGCGGCGGCTTCATCGGTGCGGTCGCCCCACTGCACCACGGAACCCAGGCGCTGGCCGTGGCCGTCGATCACCGGGTTGGCGACCACGGTCATGGTGCGGCCGCCAATCAGCAGGGTGCCCTTATGGACACCAGTGAGATTGGCCAGCAGGCCGGCCTGATGCGCGGGAGCCGTGTGGTAGCTGTCAATACTGGTATCCAGGAGCTTGTCGGCGTCGAAGTGTGGCAACTGCTTGCGGATGTCGGCCTGTGCGTTGCGGAACATGGCCTCCACCGCCTTGTTTACATAGATGATGCGGCGCTCGTTGTCGGCCATCATCACGTTGGCGTTGACGTTGTCCAGGGCGATCTTGATGCGCAGGTTTTCCACCGCGCGGGCCGCGCCGGCCTGGAGCTCGACTTGCAGGATGCGCAGGTTCGCCAGCAGGGAGGTGGCGTCGCCGGCGGCGACCTCGATGGGCACATCGAGTCGCCCCGCCGCCAGGGTCTGCACCACCGCGCTGGCATAGCCGGGTTCGCCGCCCAACTGGCCAAGCACATTGCGGATCATGCCGCGCAACAACGTCAGGAGGACGGCAGCGATGGCCAGAGCCAGCCCGATCAGCAGTATCTGCGCCAGCAAAGTCAGGCGATCGATGGCGGTATCCAGTGCCCCCTGCCCCTGGTGGATGTCCTCATTCAGCCCATCGATGGCGGCAGCCAGTTTCGCGGAGGCTTCGTCAAACCCGCCGGGGCCTTGCATGGCCGCGTCCCCCGCGGCTTTGCCCTGGTTCAGATAGGCGGCGGCCATGCCTTCTCCAGCGCGAAACAGCGCTTGTGCGTCGGCCCGCAGGGCGTTCAGCAGGCCGGATTTCTCGGTCTGGATGCCCGCCAGCGCCTTCAGCGCCACCTGGGTGGCGTCACGCGCTACCTGGGCTTGTTTCAGGCTGTCCGTGGCGCCGGTCAGGCTGTAGTCGGTCAGGAATTGCTGGATCTGCACCGTGCCGTAGCGCGCCGCGGCAATTTGCGCCGTGGCGCCATCGAACATCACGGCCTCTTTCTGATGCGAACGCAGGCTCTGGGTCACCCACAGGGAGACGATCAACATGGCGCCCACCAGCGCGGCGTTGATCCACATGACACGCCGGAAGGCTTGAGTGATTTGTTGGGGAAGGATGCTCATGATGCTGTTCCTCTCAGGCCGTGGCCGCTTCGACCAGCGACATTTCCGCGCTGGCCATGAGTTTTTCGATGTCCACCATGATGATCATGCGGTCCTCCACCGTGCCCAGGCCGAGCAGGTAGCGGGTATCGAGAATGGAGCCGAATTCGGGCACCGGGTGCAGGTCGTCGGAACTCAACTGGATGACGTCGGACACCCCATCCACCACCGCGCCCATGACCCGTTTGCCGATATTGAGGATGATCACCACGGTGAATGGGTCGTAGGTCGGTTCGCCCAGGCTGAACTTGATGCGCAGATCGACGATGGGGACGATGACCCCGCGCAGATTGATCACCCCCTTGATGAAGGGGGGCGAGTTGGCGATCCGGGTCACCGCGTCGTAGCCGCGGATTTCCTGCACCTTGAGGATGTCGATGCCGTATTCCTCGGCGCCCAGGGTGAAAGTGAGGAATTCGCCGGAATTGGCGATTCCCGTGTTCTCGCTGTGTTCCATGAATTTCTCCTCAGGCCGCACGTTGCCGGCGCGCAAATTTGCCAGACCCCGACAAACCCATGCGGGCCACGGCGGCCACATCCAGGATCAGGGCGACGCGGCCGTCGCCCATGATGGTGGCGCCGGACACGCCCGGCACCTTGCGGTAGTTCGCTTCCAGGCTCTTGATGACCACCTGGTGCTGGCCCAGCAGTGCGTCGACGAACAGCGCGGCCTTGCCCTCCTCGGCTTCGACCACGACGACGATGCCTTGGGTGACGTCTTCCACACCGGGCAGATTGAAGGCTTCGGCCAGCGATACGAACGGCAGGTATTCGCCGCGGATATGCACCATGCGCGCGTCGCCGGCCAGGGTGCGGATGTCTTCGAGGCGGGGTTGCAGGGATTCGACCACGCTGGTGATGGGGACGATGAAGGTTTCGCCACCGACCCCTACCGACATGCCGTCGAGGATGGCGAGGGTGAGCGGCAGGCGGATCACCGTGCGGGTGCCGTGGCCGGTGGACGATTCCAGTTCGACGCGGCCGCCCATGCCTTCGATGTTGCGCCTCACCACGTCCATGCCGACGCCGCGCCCGGACACATCGGTGACCACCTCGGCGGTGGAGAAGCCGGGGGCGAAGATGAGTTGCCAGACTTCATGGTCGGACATGGCCTCGTTCACCGGCAGGCCGCTTTCGCGGGCTTTCAATAGGATGCGGTCGCGGTTGAGGCCGGCGCCGTCGTCGATCACTTCGATGACGATGTTGCCGCCCTGGTGGCTGGCCTTGAGGGTGATCGTACCTTTCGGGCTCTTGCCGGCGGCCACCCGTATTTCCGGGATTTCGATGCCGTGGTCCAGGCTGTTGCGCACCAGGTGGGTCATCGGGTCGCTGATCTTCTCGATCAGGCCCTTGTCCAGTTCGGTGTGCTCACCGACGGTCTTCATCTCCACCTGTTTGTTGAGCTTGCCGGCGAGATCGCGCACCACGCGCGGGAAGCGGCTGAACACCATGCTCATCGGCAGCATCCGGATCGACATCACCGATTCCTGCATGTCGCGGGTGTTGCGGGCGAGCAGGTCGATGCCGGCAAGGAGTTTTTCCGCCTGAACCGGGTCGAGGTGGCTGGCGGCTTCGGCCAGCATGGCCTGGGTGATGACCAGTTCGCCGACCAGGTTGATGATCTGGTCCACCTTTTCCACGGCAACCCGGATACTGGAATCGCTGTTGGCGGCGGTGACGGTCTTGTCGTGGTCGCGGCGCCCGGTCTTGGCGGTTTCGATGGCCGGGCTGTCGGTGAGGCGGCGCCCGGGCGCACCGGCGGCTCCGCCCAGCGCGGTGGCCTTGAGTATGTGCTGGCTGCCTGGGGCATCGGCAAACAGGCCGACGCCGCCAGGGGCATCGACAAAGAGGCCATAGCCCTGGCCCTCGATGGCGGCCGGGCTGTCACTTGCGGCAATGTCGCGGTTGGACAGGTTTTCCCGTTTCCCGGCGGCATCCTCGAATAGGCCATAGGCGCCGGTTTTTTCTTCATCCGGGATGACTTGCGGCCCAGCCAAAAGCGCATCCAGGGTGGTTTCGGGCAGGCCGGGCGCATCGTCGAAGAAGCCGAAGCTGTCGTCGCTGGCGGTGGATGTGCCCGGTGCATTGTCGAAGAAGCCAAAACTGTCGTCGGCCGCGGCTACGTCGGGATCGGAAAGCGCGAGGTCATCCGGCGAAAGGTAGAAGGACATCACCTCTTTCAGTTCGGCATCGTTTTTCTGCGTCGTCAGTATCGCGGCAAGACGCGGATGGGTGGCGTCGGGCCGCTGCTGAATATCGAGCGCGGCGATTTCCGCCAGGCCATCCAGCAGATTCTTCAGCATGTCGGGGTCGTTCACGACCGGGGTAGGTAGATTGCATTCCAGGCGGACGCGCCGCGCCTCGGGCGCGCTGGCGGCGACCACTTCCGGGCCGGGCGCGGGCGTGGGCGTGGCGGCAACCGCGCCGGAAACCAACTGGTTCAGGCGCGCACAGACCGCCTCGATTTCACCAGGGTCGGCCTCCGGGCCGCCCTGGTGGTGCTCCAATTGCGCGCGGAGCACGTCGCCGGCCGCGAGAAAGGCGTCGACCATATCCGGGCGCAGGTGCAGTTCCTCCTTGCGCAGCCGGTCCAGCAGGCTTTCCAGCACATGGGTCACGCGGGTCATGTCGGTGAAACCAAAGGTGCCGCTGCCACCCTTGATGGAGTGCGCCGCCCGGAAGATGGCGTTGAGTTCTTCCAGGGAGGGATTGTCCACGTCCAGATCGAGGAGCAGGGTTTCCATGCTCGCCAGGTGTTCCGACGTTTCGTCGAAAAACACCTGGTAAAACTGGCTCATGTCGATGCTCATGGCATCTCCCGCGAATGTTGTGTGGCGGATCGCCCTTCGGGTATGTCCTCGGCGCCCATTGCGCCGGGGACGGTATCCCTTGCGGGCATCCGCCCTACTTCCCGTATCGCCATGTCCATCAGCCGAGAACTTTCTTGACCACTTCGAGCAGCTTTTGTGGGTCGAACGGCTTCACCAGCCAGCCCGTGGCGCCGGCCGCTTTGCCCGCCGCCTTCATGGCGTCGGAGGACTCGGTGGTCAGCATCAGGATCGGCGTCGAACGGTATTGCGGCAGGCCGCGCAGGGTCTTGATCAGCGAGAGGCCGTCCATCTTCGGCATGTTTTGATCGGTGAGGACGAGGTCCGCGTTCTTGCCGCGCGCCTTGGCGAGGCCGTCTTCGCCATCCACCGCTTCGACCACTTCGTAGCCGGCGCTCTTGAGGGTGAAGGCGACCATTTGGCGGATGGAAGCGGAGTCGTCAACACTAAGTACCACTTTTGCCATTTTCCTTGCCTCTCTTCAGAACAGTTCGATGTCGCCGGAACTCATGCTTTCCTGCTTGACCGGGTTGAACCGGGTGTTATCCAGATTGGACAGGGCCGCGACCCGTTCCCGCGCCGCCGCCAGCGCCGCATCCAGGTCCGTGGCGCTGGCAAAGGAGCGCGCCACGCCATGCACGCCTTCGCTGATCGCTTCCAGGCGAACCTGGGCATGGCCGATCAACTGGCTGGACAAGTCCTGGAACTGAAGCGCGGTCACCGCCGCGTTGACCTCGGTGGCGACTTGTGCCGCGTGCGCGTCGATACCACGCGCCGCATCCGCCATCGCGCTGTTGATCTTCCCCAGACGCGTCATGGTGTCGTGCACCCGCTGCTTGGATTGCAGGGCAAAATTCATGTCGATCGAGGCGACGGCATAGATGGATTCATGGGCGCGCCCGAGCGAGCCGTCCACCTGATCCATGTGCGCGCGAATTTCATGGGAGAACTGGTTGGTGCGCTGCGACAAATTGCGCACCTCATCCGCCACCACCGCGAAGCCGCGCCCCGCCTCGCCGGCGCGCGCCGCTTCGATGGCGGCGTTGAGCGCAAGCAGATTGGTCTGCTTGGCGATGGATTCGATCTCGGCGAGGATGCCCAGCATGGTGGAGACCTCACTATTGATGGTGTCCATGGTCTCCACCAGGCCCATCGCGATCTTGCTGGTGGCGACCGTGTTGTCGACGAAGACTTCCATCGTTTTCGAGGTGTCCATGACGAACTCGGAGAAGCTCGCCGCTTCGCCTTCGCCGCCGACTCCCGTCAAACCGTTGACGATGGACAGGGCCAGCTCACGTTGCGCCTGGACGTGGCGGTTCATGGTGTGGAAATTGGCGATCAGTTGGTCAATGGCGTCAGCCAGCAAAGCTTTTACCTTATCCAGCTCGCCGCGGCTGGAGTGGGATTGCACCAGGCCGGCGGCAGCCAGGTCATCAATCAAAACGCCCAGATCGGCGCGATAGCCGACCAGCGGATCGACGGACGCCTCTTCCCGCAGCCGCGCCACACGGTGCCGGACAGCGATGAACCAGGCCACGGCCGCGACAAGGGCGATCGCCCCTACCCGCCAGGGTGGATCGGCAAACCACGCGACCAGCGCGACCATTATGGCGACCAGGGTAAGCAACGCGGCAGATGTCTTCGAGGTCAAAACCGTCCCCCTAAAGGTTGTGGGCAGCAAGCCCTTCGCCCCGGTTATCGGCGGGAAGCGCCACAACTTTAATGTGCACCCCCCTCGTTGGAGCGGACCGCGTCCGCGATAGCCCAATGCAAAAGATCGCGGATAGCGAAGGGTAGGGGCGCCATCACGCGGTCCGCTCCTACGGTGGGTTGCGATAACGGTTCAGCCGTCCTCATCCAGCAACTGGCCGGCGATGGCCCAGTTTTCCTCGGGGAGTTCCTCGAAGGCGATGTACGTGTAACGCCTGGGTTTGCCGGCGTGGCGCTCCAGGGTGTCGGTGATTTCCTCGGCGATCTTTTTCTTCTGCTCGCGGGTCAGGCTGCCGGCGAGTTTGATGCTGACTACGGGCATGGCAAATCCTCCTGGATACGTTGGAACACCGCGCGGAACATCTCCGGGGTGAGGCGGTGGGTCTGGGTGTTGTAGCGGGAACAGTGGTAGCTGTCGTGGAGGCGGCGGCCGCCCGGTAAAAGGTGCGCGGCGCCATGTCCGAACGGGTAGCCGCTCTGCTTCAGCCCCAGCGCCAGCAGCACCGCCTTGTGGGCCACCAGGCCGAGGGCGAGGAGTGCGGTGTCCACGGGCAGAGCCGCGAGTTCGTCTTTCAGATAGGCATTGCAGCGTTTGATTTCGGGGGTTTCCGGCTTGTTTTCCGGGGGCACGCATTTCACCGCATTGCTGATGCGGCAGCCGGTTAGCACCAGGCCGTCGTCGGCGGCAAGCGACAGCGGGCGACTGGCATAGCCGAAGGCGTGCAGGGTTTCATAGAGCAGCACGCCGGCAAAGTCGCCGGTAAATGGCCGACCCGTGCGGTTGGCGCCATGCAGGCCGGGGGCGAGGCCGACAATGAACAGGCGCGGGCGTTCAGCGCCGAAAGCCGGCACCGGACGGCAGAAGTAGCCGGGGTAACGAGCGCGCGATGCGGCGAGGAAGGCGGCGAGGCGAGGGCAGGCGGTGCAGGTGGCGAGGGTCATGGGTAGCGTCGGCGTTATGTCCCGAAGGGACGGTATCCTTCAAGGCTCGCCGGCTCGTGGGTCTGATCCGATGAATGAAGCCGGCCGGAAGCCGGCGCTACATTCAATGCAGATGCGCCGGTGTCCCCTGCATATCTTCCGGCAGTTCCGCGTGCACGCTTTCGCCGTCCGGATTGGGAAACAGGGGAGCGCCGCAGTCATCGCAGTATTCCAGCGGCATGCGGGTGTCGAGGATGCGGACTTCGCCGAGGCCGGTTTCCTTGAGCAGGGCTTCGATGTTCGCGGCCAGGTCGGCGGTCTCATCCTCGCCGCCGAGCAGCGGCCAGGTGACCCCATGCACCACCTCGTCGGAGTCGATGCGGGTGAAACCGATACGCCATTCCTCCAGCCAGTGGTCGTAGTAAGGGGCGGCGACGGCGCGCAGGCGGCTGGCGGGGACATTGAACAGCGATTTCAGGTATTCCACGGCGGCGCGCAGGGCGAATGGGCGGGTCTCGCGGTCGGCGCGGCGCCAGGCGGAGAAGTAGGCGTCAGGCAACAGCAGTTCGTAGGCGCAGCCGGTCAGTAGCGGTCGCAGATTGGCGCCGGCTTGTGACCGCCAGGCGGCCAGCGCGGTGTCCCGGTTGCCATCCGGCTCGTTCCAGCGGAACAGCGGGCGGCCGGTGGGGATTTGCGCCACGGCGAGGATATAGCGCACGTCGGAGACGAAGGTTTGCGATTCCGGCAGGCTGTCGCCTGCCACCGCGAGGTCCTGGCCGGCGGTGGCACTCGCCCAAAGCGCTTCGGCGAAAACGCGGGTGTCGCAATAGCCTTGCGGCAACTGGTCCGGGCTGAAGAGAAAATCGGCGAGATAGACGCGCGCGTCGGCGGCCAGGATATGTCCGGAAAGTTGCGCGCGCAGGCCATCCAGCACGGCCTTCGGCAGCGCGCGCGCGGGGATGGCGTAGCGCGACCAGGCCAGCACCGGCAGGGCCAGAATCAGGCGCGAGGTATCACCCTCCCGGCTGATTTCGCAGGCGGATTCAATCAGATCGGCGAGGTCGTCATAGGCGCCCGGGTGGCTGTCGTGGAGACGGTCGAGAGCCTGGTTGAGCGCCTCCTCGTTGCCGTCGCGCAGGAGCTTTTCGATCAGCGTGGCCATTTCCGATTCCAGCCAGGCATCTTCCAGGCGGCTGCCGGAATCGGCCAGCGTCTGGGCCAGCCAGGACAGGCGTTCGCTTGTCGCGGAGAGGCGGGGACGAGCGGAGCGGCGGCGTTTCATGGGGGTTCCTTGTGTTTGTTTGGGCTGGATTTCAAACCGGGCTAGCCGCGATTCCCGCAGGTATTGGTCGGATCGACCAGCATCAGTTCGCGGTCGGCCTGGCCCAGGCCGGCCAGGTGGCGCACCGCCTCGACGTAGCGCGGACTCATCAGCAGCACGCCGTGGCCAGGCGGGTGCGGGCGGCCGTGCATGCGCGCCAGATGCACCAGCGCGGTGGCGGGCATCGACCATTTCAGATGGCGCAGCAACTCGTCGGCCAGGTCTGGACGATTGCACACCAGCACCATGTCGCAGCCGGCCTGTAATGCCGCTTCAGCGCGCTGGCTGATGCCACCGGCCACGCTGGCGCCTTCCATGGTCAGGTCGTCACTGAAGATCACCCCCTCGAAACCGTATTGGCCGCGCAGGATTTCCGTCAGCCAGCGGCGCGAGAAGCCGGCCGGATTCGGGTCGACATGCGGGTAGATGACATGCGCGGGCATGATGCCGGCCAGCCCCAGGTCGATCAGGTGGCGGAACGGCTGGATGTCGCTGAATTCCAGATCGGCCAGGCCGCGCTCGTCCACCGGCACCGCCAGATGTGAATCCGCCACGACAAAGCCGTGGCCGGGGAAATGCTTGCCCACCGCGCTCATGCCGGCTTCATTCAGGCCCAGGCTGAGGGCGTGGGCCAGGTCGGAAACCGCGCGCGGATCGCGGTGGAAGGCGCGGTCGCCGATCACGCCGCTGTTGCGGTAATCGAGATCGAGCACCGGCGCGAAGCTGAAATCCACCCCCACCGAACGCAATTCCGCACCCAGCACATAGCCGGCGTCGCGTGCCAGGCGACGGGCGCGCGACGGATGAGTGTCCCAGACTTCGCCGATGGCGCGCATGGCCGGAATTGGCGTGAAGCCGGCGCGGAAACGTTGCACCCGGCCGCCTTCATGATCGACGCCGATCAATAGATGCGGGGAGCGCAAAGCGTGTATTTCATGGCACAGGGCGGCGACCTGTTCCGGGCTTTGGTAATTGCGCTGGAACAGGATGACGCCGCCGATCGAAGGGTGCAGCAGGCGCTGCCGCTCCGCATCGCTGAGGGCGAGGCCTTCGACATCGGCCATCACCGGGCCTAGGGCGAGATGGCTGGCGAGGATCATCTGCCCTCCACCAGCACGAAGGCGACCACATGATCGCGTTCGTCGGAAATCGACAAATGCACTCGACCCAGGCCGCGTTCCCGCATCCAGGCCGCCAATTCCGGCGAGAAGGCGAGGCCGGGACGACCCAGCGGGTCATGCACCACGCTGATCGCGGTCAGCATCACCGGTGCCCGCATACCGGTTCCCACGGCCTTGGAAAAGGCCTCCTTGGCGGCGAAACGCTTGCTGAGAAATACATCCTTGTTACGCGCTTCGGCATATTCGCCCCACTCTTCCGGCGACAACAGGCGTTGCGCCAGCTTGCCGCCATAGCGCGCATGGACTTCACCCATGCGGCGAATGCCGGCGATATCCGTGCCTATTCCATAGATCATGCGGTTGCCTCCTTCCTGCTGCGCGCGAGTTGCTCCAGGGCATAGTGGGTGAAGGCCAGGCCCATGTAAACCGGGGCGAAGAAGTTGATGATCGGCACCAGGTGCAGCAGCCCGAGGAAAGCCGCCAGGCCATACAACGGCCAGCCGCCTTCCGCGCGCAACCTCGCCAGTTCTTCTTTCGAGGCGTGTTCCGCCAGCGCGTCATAGAGGAACAGGCGCTGGTTCAGCCAGGCATTCAGAATAATCGCAACCCCCGCGCCGAATGGCCCCAACAGCCAGAACGGCAGGGTAAGCAGCCAGACCAGAAGATAGATAGTCAGCGCGAACAGGCTATTGCCGAGGCTGCCGAGAAAGCTGCCACCGTACTGGCGCCCCAGCTCCGGGTAATGGCGGCGGGCCACCACGCTCAACAGGATCGGCATGAAGATCAGGGAAGTGATGAACAACGCGGTGACGTAGATCGCCGGCAGCAGCAACAGGATCAACACCATGGTGACGCCCATCCCGATCACCCAGCCGGCGAGGGTCGGCCCCAGCCAGCCCGGCAGAGGCGAATCGTTGAACACCCCTTCCAGCCCCGCCACCCAGAGCGTCCCGAACCCCCAGAACAGCCCGCCCCACAGGATCAACGCCAGCAACATAGGCAGAAACATGATCGCCAACACCCGTGGCTGCATCAGATCGGCGGCGGCGCGGCGAAGGATTGCAAAGAGAGAGGCCATCAAACCTCCTCCGCCTTGGTGACAGGCTCAAAATCCACCCCCAGCTCTTCAAAATGCGCCTTGCCGCACTGAATCTTGGCCCACTCTGAGCCGCGCAGTTTGAGCTGGTCTTTGCTGGATTTGGTTTCGCGCACCAGATAGACCTTCTCGTCGTGCGCTTTGACGATGGCCCAGTCCGGGTTGTAGGTGCCGATGGGAGTTTCAATCTTGAACCAGCCGGGCAGCTTCACGAACAGGCGGATGTCCTCGCGGGTGCTCATGGCTGCGGCGAATTGGCGTTCGATTTCGGACTCCCACACCACCACGTCGTAGATGGATTTCTCCACCCCCAGCATGGTGCTCAGGTAGCCGGTGATTTCGTTCTCTTCGAACAGCAGCATTTCGTATTCAGCGCCGTTGATACGCTCGTATTTGATACCGGCAATCATCATTTCATGCAGCTCGGCCTGGATGGCGTAAAGCGCCTGGTCCAGGAACATTTGCGGGTTGTCCTTCACTTCGCCCAAGCGGCCGGACTGGATCAGGATTTGCGCCAGGGTCGAGCGGGTCAACTCGGTCTTGCTCTGAAGGTAGCCCAGCAGGTCGGGGATTTTGCAGGCCTGGTATTCAAGCTGCGCGCGGGTGGTGGCCAACAGCCGGGTGGTCAAACCTTCGCCGTCTATCTCGATGCCGACCTTCTGCACCTGTATCTTGGCCGGCTCGATTTTGTCCATGCCGGCAAGCCGCATGGCCGCTTTGGCGATCAGGTCCGCCGTGGTGTAGTCCACCGCATAGCGGGTGCGGTGCTTGATCCGGCTCCAGAGTTCCTTGAAATCTTCGTTCAAGCGCCAGCCTTCCACCAGCCTGGCGGTGCGGCGCTCGCGCTTGTTGCTGATTCGGCCCTCGAACTTGACCCCGCATTCCGCCTCGATTTCGTTCTGAAGCTTAGCCGCGAACTCGTCGTAGCTTTCGTTGGCAATCACCGTCAGGCGGTTGATATTGGGGTCGAAGCAGCGCTCGCCGTTTTCCATGACCGGCAGGCGCAATCCGCGCCCGATTTCCTGGCGCTTCTTGATTTCGGAGCGGGTCTCGTTGAGCGTGCAAATCTGGAACACATTGGGGTTGTCCCAACCTTCGCGCAGGGCCGAGTGGCTGAAGATAAAGCGTAGCGGCTCGTCCATGGACAACAGGCGTTCCTTGTCCCGCATGATGAGTTCATAGGCCTCGTCGTCGGCCTGGGTGTCGCCGCGCGTGTCTTTGGGGATGCCCTTGGTGGCGGAGAAATAGCCGTTGTGGACCTGCTCCACCGGGAGCGGCGCCAGCTCGCGATATTTCGGCAGCGCCGAAACTTCCTTGTACGCCTCGATAAACCAATGGCGAATCTTGCCGTTTTCCGCCGCGTAGTTCGCCACCCGGTCAATGAAGAACAGGCTCAAGACCTTCACCCGCTGTCCTTGCGGCAAGGTGCGCTTGACCCGGAGTTCCTTCTCGAAGTGCTCCTTCACGGATTCGCGAATCTGCACCCGCATGACCTCTTGGGTGCGTCCGCCGTGGGTCTGGCCGACATACAGAACCAAGCCGTTGGTGAAGCTGACGCTGCCATTGCCGTTGCCATCTCCGGCATTGATTTCGTCGATGATGTGGTCCCGATACTGCTCCCGCTCGCCAGACTTATCGAACAGGTCCACGCCACTGCGGCTGACCGAAATGGACTTGCGCCGCGGCCCGCTGCCGTTATTCACGTCCAGGGCCAGCTTGGCGGTGATTTTGGTCTTGGTCGCAGCAATGCTCTGGACTTCGATATAAGGCTGATTGAACTCCGGGTCGTCCATGACCGAGTCCACCTCGATGCGCTTCACCAGCTTCAAGTCGTAAGCCTTCACTGGATCCAGCCGATAGAGCAAGTTGTAGAGATTGCGGTGGGTGGCGGAGTAACGCAGGGTGCACAGCGGGTTCAGGCTGGCGATGGCCGTCTTGGCCTGCTCGCTCTCCATGTTCTGCGGTTCGTCCAGGATAACGATGGGGTTGGCCGATTGAATGAACTCAATGGGCCGGCGGCCGGAAAGCCGGTCGTTTTCCTTGTGAATGACGTTGTTGGCTTGCTTGTTGAACGCGTCGATGTTGATGACCAGCACCTGCAAGGTGTTGGAACCGGCGAACTGGCGCAGGCGGGAAACCTGCTTGGAGTCATACACCCAGCACTCCACCGGCAGGTTGCCATAGAGCGTTTTGAAGTGCTCTTCAGTCAGCCGCAGGGAAGTCATGACGCCTTCACGGATGGCGACGCTGGGCACCACGATAATGAATTTTTTGAAGCCGTAGCGCTGGTTCAACTCGTACAGGCTGCGCAGGTAAACATAGGTCTTGCCAGTGCCGGTCTCCATTTCCACGGAGAAGTTGAAGAAGGCGCGCGGCTTGCCCTGGGTGTCCTTGCAGGGCAGCGTTTCCAGCGCAGCGGAAGGGGAAATATCGTTGCCGCGCTGGATCGTGTTCAGGTTGGCCAGCACCTGTTCGCCTTGTAGCTCCAGGCGGTTGCCCGTACCCAGTTCGGTAAACAGCTCACCCCCGGCGGCATCGAAGCGGATTTCAAACGCACCGGAAGCCAGCGGCTGGCCGTCGAAGAGTTCGACAGCCGCCTGAATAGCGTCGAGCGGGTATGGCTGGTTGGCTTCGAACTTGATTTTCAAGCGGTAACCCCATTTTCTGACGACATGTCCCGACTCCGTTTCGTGCCAGCCCTGCTTAACGCAAGCCGGTTTGTGTTAAGCATTATTGGTTATGGTTAACACAAGTTGGCTTGTCCCTATTTGACTGAACACAATCAGCCAATGACTTTCCGCCCCTCGGCGATGTTGAACCTAGAAAGCTCAGTTGACCGCTCCTTGGCCCTCGTGAGGCCGCATGGGTGCTGGCGTTTGCGCCTCCGGGGACGCTCACCCATTGGGTGGCGCCGCTACGCACCCG
>Ga0210058_1000388_pt1 | contig 42164 bp, 30 predicted proteins | sample CryGeymeta201511_FD_183979 | JGI IMG/M metagenome (GOLD analysis project Ga0210058, IMG submission 183979) | Groundwater microbial communities from Crystal Geyser aquifers in Utah, USA - Crystal Geyser metaG 2015-11 (SPAdes) (version 2) | ecosystem: Environmental > Aquatic > Deep subsurface >...
AGCCGCGAGCGCCAAGCGAGTGGGCTCCTTCGTAGCCGCGAGCGCCAAGCGAGTGGGCTCCTTCGTAGCCGCGAGCGCCAAGCGAGTGGGCTCCTTCGGCTTGGCGCCTCGGGCTACGGGGCGTTTGCGCGGGATACGGGTCTGCTCGCCGTTCTGCCGGGTGCTGTTGAGGATAGCCCGTCTCGGGCGACAGAGCCAGTGCGGGCCGGCTGCCGCCAAGGCAGGAATCGACCGTTGTCTTGCGGAACTACTGCTGTCAACGCCGGATCCCCGTACAGCGGGGCAGCCTGCCCGCAACCGCCCCCGACACGTTCGCCGACGGAGGCGGAGCGTTAGCGGGCAAGCTGCCCCCGCTGTACGGTGTTTCCGCAGGAGGCCCGAAATGACTCACCCCTCCCGTCGCGATTTCCTCAAGGCGCTCGGTCTGAGTGCCACAGCCTTGGGCGTTCCGTCGCTCACTCGCGCGGGCGCCGCCCCGCGGAAGAAGCCCAACTTCGTCTTCATCAACATCGACGACCTGGGCTATGCCGACATTGAGCCGTTTGGGTCAGTGCTGAACCGGACGCCGAACCTCAACCGGATGGCTACGGAGGGGCGCAAGCTCACTTGTTTCTACGGCGCGCCGGTCTGCTCGCCTTCGCGGTCGTCACTGATGACCGGCTGCTACCCTCCGCGGGCGGGCATCCCCAACGCGCTGTTCCCCGGCAACGACACGGGGCTCAGCGCCGCCGAACGCGCGTTGCCCCAGTTGCTGAAGGAGCAGGGCTATGCAACCCAGTGCGTGGGCAAGTGGCACTTAGGCGACCAGCCCGAGTTCCTGCCGACGCGACACGGATTTGATCACTACTTCGGGCTGCCCTACTCCAACGACATGGGACCGGCCGCCGAGGGGGCGCGCAGCAACTTCGGCGATCCGCTGCCCGACCCCGCGAAGATCAAGGTGGACCACCCGCCGCTTCCGTGGTTGCGCGACGAGAAGGTAGTCGCGCGCGTTCGGGCGGACGAACAGACTACGCTGGTCGCGCGCTACACCGACGAGGCGGTGAAGTTCCTCCGGCAGAACCGGGCCAAGCCGTTCTTCCTGTACCTCGCCCACTCCGCCGTCCACTTCCCGCTCTATCCCGGCAAGGTGTTCCAGGGGAAGTCGAAGAACGGCGTGTACGGCGACTGGGTCGAGGAGGTCGATTGGAGCGTCGGCCTGGTGCTGGACACCGTCCGCAAGCTGGGGCTGAGCGCGAACACGCTCGTGGTCTTCACCTCGGACAACGGGGGCACGCCCAGGGCGGTGAACAAGCCGCTGCGCGGGTTCAAGGGCTCTACGTGGGAAGGCGGCGTGCGGGAGCCGACCATTGCGTGGTGGCCGGGCCGCGTTCCCGCGGGCGCCTCGTGCGAGGCGATCACCGGCATGATCGACGTTTTGCCGACCCTGGTTACCCTCGCCGGAGGCGAAGTGCCCAACGACCGAATCCTCGATGGTCGCGACATCTGGCCGCTGCTTGTCGGCGAACCCGACGCGAAGCCGCCCCACGAGAAGTTCCTCTACTTCAAGAGCCACAAGCTCGAAGCTGTCCGGTCCGGCCCGTGGAAGCTGCACCTGGCGAAGGGGGAGCTCTACAACCTCGAGACCGACATTGGCGAATCGACCAACGCCGCAAGGGACAACCCCGAAGTAGTCGGGCGCCTCCGGGACCTCGCCGCCGAAGCGCGCGCCGACCTGGGCGACGGCAAGCCGGGCCCGGGCTGTCGGCCGCCGGGGCGAGTTGAGAACGCAAGGCCGATCATCGACCGCGAGGGCAACGTGCGGCCGGAGTTCGGGGGCGGCCGGACCAGGTGACCCCAATGGCGGAATCGCAAACCAGGTCGCGGCTCGCCTCCCCAGTTGTGGTGCTCCTCCTCGCGGCGGGCGGGGTGGGAGCCCAGCGACAGACGGAACGCTTGGGCCGCGGCGTAGTCGCCGTCAACCAGGGCGGCGGGAGGGTGTTCGTCGGCTGGCGGCTGCTGGGAACCGACCCGGAGAGCATTACCTTCAACGTCTACCGCTCCGCCGCTGGCGGGGACCCTGTCAAGCTCAACGGCGAACCGGTCGCGACTTCGACGAGCTTCGTTGCGGGCGGCGCGGACTTGCGTCAGCCGACTGCCTGGTTCGTCCGCCCCGAGCTGAACGGGCAGGAGGGGGCGGCAAGTGCGCCGTTCCGCCTGCCCGCGAACGCCCCGGTGCAGCCGTACCTGTCGATCCCGCTTCAGACGCCGGCAGGCTACGCGCCCAACGATGCCTCGGTGGGCGACCTCGACGGGGACGGCGAGTACGAGATCGTCGTCAAACAGGAGAAGGGCGGTCGGGACAACTCGCAGAAAGGCACCACCGGGCAGCCCAAACTCGAAGCCTACAAGCTGGACGGCACGTTCCTGTGGCGGATCGACCTGGGCCGGAACATCCGCGAGGGCGCCCACTACACCCAGTTCATGGTCTTCGACCTGGACGGCGATGGTCGCGCCGAGGTCGCCTGCAAGACGGCTGACGGCACCGTCGACGGCAAAGGCACGGTCCTCGGCGACGCCGAGGCGGACTACCGGAACCCGAACGGCTACATTCTCGACGGGCCGGAGTTCCTCACGGTGTTCGACGGAAGGACCGGCGCCGCGCTGGCCACAAAGGACTACCTGCCGCCCCGGGGCGAGGTGCGCCGTTGGGGCGACGACTACGGCAACCGCGTGGATCGGTTCCTGGCGTGCGTTGCGTACCTCGACGGGGAGCGGCCTGGCCTGGTCCTGTGCCGAGGGTATTACACGCGGACGGTGCTCGTGGCGTGGAACTGGCGGGGCGGCAGGCTGACTCGCGTGTGGACCTTTGACAGCGCAGACGGCACGCCCGGCAATGAAGCGTATGCCGGCCAGGGCAACCACAACCTCAGCGTGGGCGATGTCGACGGTGACGGCAGGGACGAGCTCGTCTACGGCGCCTGCTGCATCGACGACAACGGGAAGGCGCTCTACTCGACCGGCCTGGGACACGGCGATGCCTTGCACCTGTCCGACCTCGACCCGGATCGCCCGGGGCTCGAGGTCTTTGACATCCACGAGAAGCCGCGCCACCAGTACGGGATGGAGTTCCGCGATGCCGCCACCGGAAAAGCGCTCTGGGGCGTTCCTTCCCCGGACGTTGGGCGTGGTCTGGCTCTGGATATCGACCCGCGCTACCGAGGCTGCGAGTGCTGGGCGGCGGGGCGAGGGCTGGACGCCCTGTACGACTGCCAGGGCGAGAAGATCCCGGGTCCGAAACCCCGCTCCTGCAACATGGGGGCCTGGTGGGACGGCGACCTGCTCCGCGAGCTGCTGGACGGCACGACCCTCGACAAGTGGGACTATGAGAACGGCAAGGCGCACCGGCTGCTTCAGGCCGCTGACTATGGTTGCGTCTCGAACAACTCAACCAAAGCGAACCCCTCCCTCTGCGCCGACATTCTCGGCGACTGGCGGGAGGAGGTCCTCTGGAGGACCAGCGACAACCAGGAACTCCGCCTCTTCACAACGACCCTCCCCACCAATCACCGCCTGCGGACCTTGATGCATGACCCCCTCTACCGCCTCGGCGTGGTGTGGCAGAACGTCGGCTACAACCAGCCGGCGCACACCGGGTTCTACCTGGGGGACGGAATGGCAGCCCCGCCGCGGCCGTGAGTCGCCGCGACCGACCGGCGGCAGAGCGCGGCCGTCTTGCGGGTCACTCCGGCCGGCGCCGCGGCGCGCTGGGCAGCGACACCATGGACAGCAGCGCCTGCATCCGTTCCATCTCCCGCTCCATCTCTTCCATCTGTCGGTTGACCGCGCCGCGAACTTCCTGCAACTGCTGCTCCATCTGTTTCCGCATGTCGGCGCGGATCTCGTCCATTTGCTCAAGCAGCCGAAAGACCACTTCAGCCCCGGCCAGGTTGACACCCATGTCCTGAGTCAGGTGCTGGATTCTGCGCACGACTTCGAGGTCAGTCTCGGAGTAGAGGCGCCGGTTGGCGTCGGAGCGGTGCGGGCCCAAGAGGCCCATTCGCTCGTACATGCGGAGGGTCTGGGGGTGTGTCCCCAGCAGTTTCGCGGCGACGCCGATGGCGTAGACGGGTTCGGAGTTGTCTGCTGGCACGGTCTCGCTCCCTCCTCCGGTACGGCCGGCCCGCGGCGGGGGGCGGGTGAGGCGCTCACTTCTGGTGGTGGAGCTTCCCGCGCATCCCGCGCCGAGGGTTCTCCGGATCGCTTTCGGCCAGCTTCCGGATCAGTTCTCGGCGCTCGTCTTCAAGCGCGGTCGGCACACAGATTCTCACGACCAGGAACTGGTCGCCGGAGCCGGTGCCGTTCAGGTGCGGCACGCCCAGGCCGGGAAGCCGCAGCTTCTTGCCGCCCTGGGTCCCGGCCGGGATGGTGACCGACACCTCGCCCTTCTTCGTCGGCACGGTGACGGTGGTTCCCAGCGCGGCTTCGGCGAAGGTCAGCGGCAAGTCGCAGTAGAGATCATCGCCGTCTCGGCGGAAAAGCGGGTGCTCGAGCACCTTCACTCGGAAGTAGAGATCTCCCGGCGGGCCGCCGGTCGCGCTCTGCCCGCCTTGAGCGGAGAGGCGGATTCGCGAACCGGTTCGGACGCCGGGCGGCACCTTCACTTCGAAGTGCTGCTTCCGCAGGGCTTTCCCGGTGGCGTGGCAGTGGAGGCACCGCCGGCCATTGACGGTGCCGCTCCCGTCGCACTCGGTGCATGCGTCTTTGAGCGTGGCTGTCAGGGAGCGGGTCCGCCCGTAGAGGGCTTCCTCCAAGGGGATGACCAACTCCTGTTCGGTGTCGGGGCCCGGTTGCGGGCGGGCGGTGGCGGTTGAGAATCCGCCGCCGAAGGGGCCACCATGGAACCCACCGGCACCTCCACCGGCGGCGTTCCGGCTGAAGAACTGATCGAAGATATCGGAGAAGCCGCCCGTGGCCCCCTGGAAGCCGCCTGCCTGCCGGGCGCGTTCCGCCTGCTCCCCGTTTGTGCCGAACTGGTTGTAGGCGCGTCGCTTCTCCGGATCCCGCAAGCAGGCATGGGCTTCGCTGATCTCCTTGAATCTTGCTTCGGCAGCCTCGTCGTTGGGGTTCACGTCGGGATGGTACCGCCGTGCCAACTGGCGGTACGCATCGCGAATGGTCTTGTCGTCTGCCTCGCGGCTGACACCCAGGATCTTGTAGTAGTCCTTGCCTGTGGCCATCCTTGGGTATTCCGTGTCTACTGATGCACCGGAGCGGCCGTCCTTCCGAGGGAAGACCGGCCGCTCCGGGAGTTGGCTCTGGCGCTCAGTCTGCTACGAGGGTGATCTGCTTCGGCTTGGCTTGCTCTGCTTTGGGCACGATGATCTGCAGCACGCCGTTCCGGTAGGAGGCTTCGACTGCCTCCGGGTCGGCGGGCACCTCGAGCGCGAAGCTCCTGTGGAACCGGCCGAGACTCCGCTCAGCCCGGTGGTGCCGCGCCGGCTCCTCGGTCTCGGTAGGCAGGCGGGCGCCGCTGAGAGACAGCGTGTCTCCGTTGAGGGAGACCTCGATGTCCTCCTTGCGCAGGCCCGGCAGGTCGGCTTCGAGGACGATGGCTTGGGTTGTCTCGCGGATGTCCACCGCGGGGGTCCAGCCGGCGGCTGCTACGTCGCTGCTGGCCTGCGGCCGAGGCATTGTTTCCTCGAATAGCCGGTTCACCTGATGCCTCAGGTGGTCCATCTCTCGCAATGGGTCCCAGCGGGTCAGGCTCATGTGCGGGTTCCTCTCTCGGAAGCTCAGGACTTCTCCTCGGCCTCGTCGGCCGGTTTGAAGTCTGCGTCGATGACGTCGTCGGCCGGCTTCGACTCGCCGCCCTCTCCCGAGGCGTCTCCGGCGGTCTGCTCCTGTGCCGCTTGCTGCTTGTAGATGGCCTCGGACATGCTGTAGGAGGCCTGCTTGAGATCCTCCGTCGCGGCCCGGAGGGCGGCAACGTCGTCGCCCTTGAGGGCTTCCTTGGCTTTCTCCAGTGCCGACTGGACTGTGCCCTTGTCGTCCTCCGGCAGTTTGTCGCCGTGCTCCTTCAGCAGCTTCTCGACCTGGTACACCAGGGAGTCGGCTTCGTTGCGCGCTTCGGCCCGCTCGCGGTTCTGCTTGTCTTCGTCGGCGTGCTGCTCGGCTTCGCGCACCATCCGCTCGATTTCCTTCTCATCGAGTTGCCCGGAGGAGGTGATGGTGATCTTCTGCGACTTGCCGGTTGCCTTGTCTTTGGCGGACACGTTGAGAATGCCGTTGACGTCGATGTCGAAGGCGACCTCAATCTGCGGGATGCCGCGAGGCGCCGGCGGCAGGTCGGCTAGGTCGAACCGGCCCAGCGTCTTGTTGCTGGCAGCCATCTCGCGCTCGCCCTGCAGCACGTGGATGCTGACGCGCGTCTGACCGTCTTCCGCTGTGGTGAACGTCTCGGTCTTGCTGGTCGGGATGGTGGTGTTCCGCTCGATGAGCTTGGTGGTGACGGCGCCCAAGGTCTCGATTCCCAGCGACAACGGCGTCACGTCGACCAGGATCACGTCTTTCATCTCGCCGCCGATGACTCCCGCCTGGATGGCGGCGCCAACGGCAACGACTTCGTCCGGGTTCACTCCGCGATGTGGCTCTTTGCCGGCGAGCTTCTTCACCAGCTCCTGGACGGCAGGGATGCGCGTCGACCCACCAACCAGGACGACCTCATCAATCTCCTCGCGCGACAGACCGGCGTCTTTCATCGCCTGGTTGAAGGGCTGGACGGTCTTCTCGAACAGGTCGCCGCACAACTCCTCGAACTTGGCCCGCGTGAGGGTCATGTCGAGGTGCTTGGGACCATTCTGGTCGGCCGTGATGAACGGCAGGTTGATGTTGGTCTGCACCATGCTGGAAAGCTCGATCTTCGCCTTCTCAGCGGCTTCCCGGAGGCGCTGGTTGGCCTGGGGGTCTTTGCGGAGATCGATCCCTTGCTGCTTCTGGAAGTCTTCGGCCAGGTAGTCGATCACTCGCTCGTCGAAGTCGTCGCCTCCCAGGCGCGTGTTGCCGGAGGTTGACTTCACCTGGAAGACGCCCTCGCCGACTTCCAGCACGGACACGTCGAACGTGCCCCCGCCGAGGTCGTACACGAGGATGGTCTCGTCTTCTTTCTTGTCCAGGCCGTAAGCCAGGGACGCAGCGGTGGGTTCATTGATGATCCGCAGGACTTCGAGACCGGCGATCTCGCCGGCGTTCTTGGTGGCCGTACGTTGGCTGTCGTCGAAGTAGGCGGGGACGGTGATGACTGCCTGCTTGACTTCCTCGCCCAGATAGTGCTCCGCGTCGGCTTTGAGCTTCTGCAGAATCATCGCCGAAATCTCTTCCGGGGAGTGCTCCTTGCCATCGATCTTCAGCCGCTCCCGGGTGCCGATCTTGCGCTTAATGGAGCTGATGGTGCGCTCCGGATTCAGTGCAGCCTGACGCCTTGCCGACTGCCCAACCAAGCGGTCGCCGCCCTTGTCAAACGCGACGACCGACGGCGTCAATCGTGATCCTTCGGGGTTGGTGATGACGACAGGCTCCCCGCCCTCAATCACTGCCACCACTGAGTTTGTCGTTCCCAAGTCAATTCCGATAACCTTTGGCAATGCTACTCACCGCCTTACAGAATGCCTCATCCAGGGCGTCAGAAGTGGCTCCGCTGCTGGTCGAGCTGTCTCTCACCGGGATGCTGCCCGAACGTCCTGGAACGAATACTCTGGTATTATGATAGTTTAGTGCAATGGTGTCAAGTGTTTTGACTAATCTGGTTCGCTTTGCGGGGACGGCGCGGTGGATCCGACCAGAACCGGCAGCCGCCGGGGTGGGCCGCTCTCTCCCGACTCACGCGACCGGCTCGATGATCTCCCGACCGCCCATGTAGGGACGCAGAGGCTCCGGGATAACAACAGAGCCGTCTGCCTGCTGGTAGTTCTCAAGCAACGCGGCCAACGTCCGCCCGACAGCCAGCCCGGAGCCGTTGAGCGTGTGGACGAACTGGACCTTGCCTGTCTCTGCCGTTCTGTAGCGGATGTTCGCGCGGCGAGCCTGGAAGGACTCGAAGTTGCTGCACGAGGAGATCTCCACAAAGCGGTCGCCGCCGGGCATCCAGACCTCCGGGTCGTACTTCATCGCAGCGGTGAAGCCTAAGTCCCCGGTGCACATCTGCACGACGCGGTAGTGCAGGCCCAGACGCTGCAAGACCGTCTCGGCATTGGTCAACAGGCTGCTCAGTTCATCATACGAGGTTTCTGGCGTGCAGAACTTGACCAACTCGACCTTATCGAACTGATGCACCCGGATGATCCCGCGGGTGTCCTTCCCGGCCGCTCCTGCCTCCCGGCGGAAGCAAGCGGTGTAGGCGACGTACTTGACGGGAAGTTGCTCCTCAGCCAGGATCTCCTCGCGGTGCAGGTTCGTCACCGGGACTTCCGCTGTGGGCACCAGCCACAGGTCGTCTACCTCGCAGTGATAGGCGTCCTCGCCGAACTTGGGCAACTGGCCGGTCCCGAGCATGCACTCGCTGCGGACGAGGAACGGCGGGTAGATCTCCAGGTACCCATGTTCGGCGACGTGCAGGTCGATCATGAAGCCGATGAGTGCGCGCTCCAACCGCGCTCCGGCCCCCTTTAACACGAAGAATCTTGAGCCGGAGATCTTGGCGCCTGCCGCGGTGTCGAGAATCCCCAGGTTCTCGCCGAGGTCCCAATGGGGCTTCGGCTCGAAGTCGAACGCTGGCGGCTCGCCCACCCGGCGCACCTCGGGGTTCTCCGCTTCATCTTTCCCCACAGGAACGCTCTCGTGGTAGACGTTGGGGAAGTCATACAGAAGCGTCTGGATGCGTTCGTCGACCCCGGCGACCTCGGCATCCAGCTCCTTGATCCGCTGGCCGACGTCGCGCATCCCGTCGATCAGGTCCTGGGCGTCTTCGCGTTGTTTCTTCCGCGCGCTGACGGTTTGCGAAGTCTCGTTGCGGAGGCGCTTCAGGTCCTCCACTTCCGCCAACAGCTCCCGCCGGCGCACGTCGGCCCCCAACAGGCCCTCCAAGTCGGCGTGCGCCCCTTTGTGGTCCAGAACCTGCTGGACCAGTTCGGGGTTCTCGCGAATGAATCTCAGGTCAAGCATTGCTTCCAACTCCCCTTCGTCGGGTGGACTTCTTCTTCGAGGGTTCCTTGCGGTCCCTGAGGACGACTGGCCTGCCGCAGCCTCCGCATCTGCCGGCGGCCGCTCGGTTCTGACGCCCACAGGCGCCGCACTCGCGCCAGCCGGCTTTTCGGCGCGCCTTCCGGAGACGGAGCGATTGCTCGGCGCAACTGCGTAGAGCCAGCCTCAGTCGAGGCTCCTCCAAGTCCGTCAACAGAGACTCGACCAACAGCCGTTCCGGCCGAGTCAACGGTCCCGGCTGAGGGCGGGGCGACGCCACTCCGGAGGAAGTGGTCGTTTCTGCCCCTTGGCCTTCCTTGGCCCAGCCGCCCCGGAAGACGAGGTCCCGAATCAGGGCCTCTCCCAGGGCCGCGTTCAGCTTCTCCAGGATCTGGGGCTTCAATAGCGTCAGCTCGTTGGTCCAGACCGCACTACTGGTCGTTACAAACAGAGTGCTTCCACGCAGGGCTTGCGGCTGCGCGGCCTTGGCGATTTCGGCACCAACGAGTTCGGGCCAGCGCCTAACGACCTGCCGACAGCGCATCCGGCGCTCAAGCTCCGGGGAGAGCGCCGTGCCAAGCAAGTCGCCAAGAGGGGTCATTACTGAGCCTCCACCGTTCCGCCGCGCACCTGGAAGACCCTGCCCTTGCAGAGCCGGTCCAACCGCCCCAACTCGGAATCAGTGGTCGTCAGCAGAACCTGGTCCCTCTCCGCGGCCATGTCAAGCAGCTCGAGGCGCCGCTCGGCATCCAACTCGGAGAGCGCATCGTCGAGCACCAGTACCGGGGCTTCGCCTTGGCGCTCCGCACATACCTCGGCACTGGCAATCCGCAACGCCAGTGCTGCCGAGCGGCACTGCCCTTGTGAAGCGAATCGACGCAGATCTCGATCCTGTAGGTGCAGCGCCAGCTCGTCGCGATGCGGACCGCACTGAGTGGCACCACGCTCGATATCCGTAGGGGAGCCCTCCTCCAGCAACTGAGTCAGGGCATTCCGCACCGAGCCCAAATCGCCTAACGGCGCGCCCCGCACCGTGGACTCATAGCGGACCGACAGCATTTCTCGTTCGCCAGACAGTCGCCGATGCACCCCGGCGGCCTTGCCGCCCAGCTCTGCCACGTAGCCATGCCGGTGCACCACGATCTCTGCTCCGTGAAGCGCCAACTGCTCGCTCAACTCAGGAAGCGAAGAGCGCCCGCCTCGCCTGTATCGCAGTTCGCGCAGAAGCGCGTTTCGCTGGCCGAGCACATGCCGGTATTGGGACCAGTGGTGCCTGTAGCCGCCCTCCAGCCTACACAACTCCATGTCGAGCAACTGGCGACGCACTGCCGGTTGCCCGGAGACCAGTCGAACATCCTCCGGGAAGAACCCGCATAGGTTCAGATGCCCGATCCAGTCTGACACCTCCTTCTTCTCCGCCCCGTTGAGCTTGGCTCGTTTCTCACCCCGCCGCGTCACCACCAGTTCCGCCGTGTTGTGGGCGGAACTCCCGTCCCGGAACTCGGCGCGCGCACAGAGGAAATCCTGCTCCCAGCGGATCAACTCCCGATCAAGATGCGTGCGGGGCGACTTGGAGGTCGAGAGGAAACAGACCGACTCCAACAGGTTGGTCTTCCCCTGTCCATTGAGACCCACAAAGGCCGTCAGCCCGGGCCGCAGGGGAAGATCGAGGTGTTCGTAGTTGCGGAAGTCGCGGAGAACCAATTGGTGAATATGCACGAGCGCCTACGTGAGCTGCATCGGCATCAGGACGTACAAGTAGTCGTCATCCTCCTGAAGACGGATGACTCCCGGGCTCAAGGAACCCGCCAAGTCCATCACGACCGTGTCGACATCCAGAATTCGCAGCACATCCTCCAGATAGACGGCGTTGAACGCAATCTGCACGTCGTCGCCCTCAACCTTGACCGGCACTTCCTCATAGCCCTTCCCGACCTCCTGGCTCTCGGCCCGGAGCTGCAGAACCCCGTCCGCGGTCTCCAAGATGATCTTGTTCGCGTCTCGCTGAGCGACCACGCGGACGTTGCGCACGGCCAGCGCGAAGGGCTCTCTCTCCAGGACCAGCCGCTTGTCGTGCTCTGCCGGGATCACCCGGCGGTAGTTGGGGAACTGCCCGTCGATGAGCCGCGAAACCATCACGACATCGTCGGTGGAGATCTGCACGAGATTCTCGCCCAGGCCGATCTCGACTTGGCGCTCGTCCTCCGGCGCCAGCACTCGCTCCATCGCTATCAGCGCTCTGGCCGGGATGATGGCCGAGGTGTCTACCTCCGCCGGTTCGGGCAGGGCACTCTGAGCCAATGCCAGTCGATGCGTATCGGTGGCCACCACGCGGATCGTGGCGCCCCCAATCTCCACGAGCGCACCCGTCATGATGGCCCGCGTGTCTTCCTTCGAGCACGCGAAACTTGTGAGTCCGATCAGCCGCTTGAGCGTGCCCTGGCCGAGCCGAATGAGCTGATCGGGGTCGGCCTCGGGAAGTACCGGGTATTCCTCGGCGGGTAACGTGCGGATGTTGTAGTCCGACACCCCGGCCATCACATTGAGTTGGTTTTCCTCCAGGCGCAACTCGATCTGCGCCTCGACGAAGTTGGTAACGACGTCCTGAAAGAGCTGGCACGGAACGGTGATCGCGCCCTCTTCCTCAATCTCCGCCGCGATCTTGCACCGGAGGCTCAACTCGAGGTCGGTAGCTGTGAGCTGCAATTGCCCGTCGCTGGCCTCAAGGAGCACGTTGCTGAGAATCGGCAATGTGCTCTTGCCCGACACAGCCCGACTGACCGTTTGCACCCCAAAAGCCAGCTCGTTCCGCTGACAGCGAAGCTTCATCTCAGCGTCTCCTGTCCTTCATTTGGCTCTTCAGTCGATCCCGGTGCAGGCTTATCCACACCGTTATTGTAGGAGTAGAGGCCTATTTCTAAAGGCCGACTATTATAGTTAGTTCTGTGGAAATGTGCAAAAGCGCCGTCGGGGAGCCGAACGCGCGGCGCAGAGCGGCAGTAGAGCGATTTCCTCGTTCTGGGGAAGCCTGTGGAGAAGCGTCGCTGCCCGAGGTGGTTGTGCACAGAGGGCGGGTTGTCCACATTGCGTGGCGGCTTCTGCCCAGGTGGTTCCACAGGAAGGCAGGGGCTACGAGGGTGAGCGGTCCGACCCGGCGATCTTCTCGCGGAGGTGGTCGATTTCGTCGCGTAGGTCGGCTTGTTCGGCGACGAGCTTCTGAACCTTCTCGCAGGAGTGGATGACTGTGGAGTGATCGCGACCACCAAAGGCGCGGCCGATGTCGGGCAAGGAGGCGTCAGTAAGTTGTCGGGACAGGAACATGGCAACCTGACGCGGCATCATCACGGACTTGTTCCGTTTCTGGCTCTTCATGTCGTCGATGGTCACCCCGTAGTGTTCGGCCGCAGAGCGTTGGATTCCAGCGAGGGTCACTCGGGCCGGAGTCCTGTCGCTGGTGTAGGCTTCCACGCTGGCCTGGGCGAGTTCGAGGGTGAGCGGGCTTTCGGTCAGGGAGGCTTGGGCGATCAGGTGTGTGAGCACGCCTTCCAGTGCGCGGACGCTTGTCGTGACACGTTCTGCGATGAAATTGAGAACGGCTTCGGGAGAGGCGACGCCCTGTGCCGCGGCGTTGCGCTGCAGAATCGCGATGCGGTGCTCGAAGTCGGGGCGGCCGATTTCGGTGATCAGCCCCCATTCGAACCGAGACCGAAGGCGGTCCTCCAGAGCCAGATCTTTGGGTGCGCGATCGCTGCAGATCACAATCTGCTTGTTGGTCTGATAGAGCGAGTTGAACACGTGGAAGAACTCGATCTGCGTGCGGTCGCCATGAAGCATGTACTGAATGTCGTCCACGAGCCACAGATCGACGCTGCGGTACGCCCGGCGAAACGCGTCGGTGCGATCTTCGCGGATGGAACTGACCGTGTGGTACAGGAAGGTCTCCCCGGAGATGTAGACGACGTTGGCTTCTTTGTAGTGGTCACGGACATGGTGCCCAATTGCCTGCATTAGGTGCGTCTTGCCCAAGCCGACATCACCGTAGATGAACAGCGGGTTGTACTTGCCCGCCAGGGCTTTGCTCACAGAAACGGCTGCTGCATGGGAGAGCTGGTTAGAGCGACCCACGACGAACCGCTCAAACGTGTAGGAGGGGTTCAGCGCCAGGGATCCGAACTCGTTGGTTTGACTGGGACTCGGGCGAGCCGATTGAGGTCGAACGGTCGCGATAGGCGTCGGCGTCGGCGAGGGAGGTCGGTGCGACGAAGTGGGCGACACCACAAAGGCCACGCTAACCGGTGAGCCCACAATCCGCGTGGCGCAATCAGCGATCAATCCAGAGTACCGCCGCTCGAGCCAGTCGCGGATGAACTCATTCGGAGCCGCGATGGTCAGCTTGTTCTCGTCCAGTGAAAGGGGCGAGATGTTCTGCAGCCAGGTGCGGTAGGTGGGCTGACTCAGCGCCTCCTCCAGCTCCAATAGAGCCGCTCCCCAGATCTCGTTGACCTGAACTCCGGGATCAGCAGCGATGCTCATTCAATTCACCTCAGTATCATTGCTCGCCAGGCGGGGCCGCCAGTTCCGCTCACGGAGGACGGAGTTCCCGCCTCAGCCGGGAAAGCCGAGGGGACGAGGCCCTGGCCCTCGGCGAACCCGGATGGCGCTCCGGGCGGCGCTAACGCCGTTCTTTCCTGGCCGCAGGCAGGGCGTTGTCCCCTCTCCGTCCCTACAGAGTCGCAACCACGTACTCACTGCGGCTCACATGAACGCGTCAAAAATCAACAATAGACAGTAGCCCCGAGAGCGCCGGAGGAGCACTTGGGGCGTGCGGAATGCGGAGGAAGCGGCTCAGCAATCAGAGCGGCACTCAGCCAACAGCAAAGAAATCCATGGGCGGAAGCATGCCGCTTCCGATACCCAGAAATCGGGAGGCAGAGCACTGTATGCGCAGAATAGACGCTTTTCCACAGCTTCTCATAGGGTGTGGAAACCGGCCTCTGTACCTACGAGCAGGGAGCAAAGTATAGCTCAGGACAGCCTCGCGCGCAAAGGCTTTGTCGCCAGCGCGGAAGATTGACATAATCGCGCACAGCGGAGTGCGTCTGCGTGAACCCGAACTCGACAACGGGGCAGTCGAAAAGCGGTACCGTCGCCCCTCAGGAGCGCCAACCCGGCGAGGTGGGAGTGTTCTCTGCAGGGGAGCGGTCACGAGACCTCGTGCACAAAGCGACGTTGCCCGAAGGGATCCGCGCTCCCGCGATACAAGGCCAGCCGGGAACTCCAGGGAGCCAGACGCAACGCGCCGGGGAAACCGCCAGACCGCGTGGGCGTCAGCGCCCCTGCGTGCCGGTTCGCGAAAAACCGCGACAAAACCAGCAAAAGGAACACTCGGCAGACAAGCTGACGCCCCTATTGGACCCCCTTCCCGAGCCCCCCTCAGCGGAGCCGCGCCAAAAAAAGTTCCCCGAGGGGCTTGCGCAGTCTGGCACCCACGTGTATACTTATATTTCTGCCTGCGAAGAGCGGGCTGCTCGTTCCTTGAAAACTGAATAGCATTTACGGATCGATAAGCCCGGAGTTTCATGAGTGGACGGCGTCGAAGTGACGCCACCCCTGAAACAGGTAAACACTCGCCTGCTCCTTCGGGAACAGACGAGTTAGCCAGTTTTCTAACGGAGAGTTTGATGCTGGCTCAGGACGAACGCTGACGGCGTGGATTAGGCATGCAAGTCGAGCGAGAATCCGGGGGGAAAGTCTTCGGATAATTTCCCTGGAGGACAGCGGCGAACGGGTGAGTAACACGTGATCAACCTGCCCCATGGACCGGAACAACTGCGGGAAACTGCAGCTAATGCCGGATGTGACCTCAGGACCGCATGGTCCAGAGAGGAAAGGTGCTTGCGCCACCATGGGAGGGGGTCGCGGCCTATTAGCTAGTTGGTGAGGTAACGGCTCACCAAGGCGACGATGGGTAGCTGGTCTGAGAGGATGACCAGCCACACTGGGACTGAGACACTGCCCAGACTCCTACGGGAGGCTGCAGTCGAGAATCTTCCACAATGGGCGAAAGCCTGATGGAGCAACGCCGTGTGAGTGATGAAGGCCTTCGGGTCGTAAAGCTCTTTTCGGGAAGAAGAACACCCGCAAGGGTTTGACGGTACTCCCGGAATAAGCCCCGGCTAACTACGTGCCAGCAGCCGCGGTAACACGTAGGGGGCAAGCGTTGTCCGGAATTACTGGGCGTAAAGCGTCCGCAGGCGGTCCGGTCAGTGGTGCGTGAAATCCCGGAGCTCAACTCCGGAACGCCGCGCCATACTGCCGGACTTGAGTGCAGGAGAGGAGAGCGGAATTCCCGGTGTAGCGGTGATATGCGTAGAGATCGGGAAGAACACCAGTGGCGAAGGCGGCTCTCTGGACTGTTACTGACGCTCAGGGACGAAAGCCAGGGGAGCGAACGGGATTAGATACCCCGGTAGTCCTGGCCGTAAACGATGGTCACTAGGTGTTGGAGGCATCGACCCCTTCAGTGCCGCAGCTAACGCATTAAGTGACCCGCCTGGGGAGTACGTCCGCAAGGATGAAACTCAAAGCAATTGACGGGGGCCCGCACAAGCGGTGGAGCATGTGGCTTAATTCGACGATACGCGAAGAACCTTACCAGGGCTTGACATCCCCTGACATCCTGTGAAAGCAGGTTTCTTCGGACAGGGAGACAGGTGGTGCATGGCTGTCGTCAGCTCGTGTCGTGAGATGTTGGGTTAAGTCCCGCAACGAGCGCAACCCTCACCCTTAGTTGCCAGCGGGTCATGCCGGGAACTCTAAGGGAACTGCCAGAGCAATCTGGAGGAAGGTGGGGATGACGTCAAGTCAGCATGCCCCTTACGTCCTGGGCTGCACACATGCTACAATGGCCGGTACAAAGGGCAGCAATACCGCGAGGTGGAGCGAATCCCAAAAAACCGGCCTCAGTTCGGATTGGAGTCTGCAACTCGACTCCATGAAGTTGGAATCGCTAGTAACCGCAGGTCAGCAATACTGCGGTGAATACGTTCCCGGGCCTTGTACACACCGCCCGTCACGCCACGAAAGCTGGAAGCGCCCGAAGTCGCTGGCCCAACCCGCAAGGGAGGGAGGCGCCGAAGGCGAAATCAGTGATTGGGACGAAGTCGTAACAAGGTAGCCGTATCGGAAGGTGCGGCTGGATCACCTCCTTTCTAAGGAGCATAGCCGTGAGCAGTCCGAGGCTCTGCCTCGGGTAGTTCACCAGCTCCCAGGTCGGTCTCCGGCTTATTCTGCAAAGCGAAAGCTTCGCCGATTCAACTGCCTCCACTCGGCAGAAATGCTATTCAGTTTCCAGGGAACGGCCCCCCGTTCTGTCCCTGCACCTTGATGCCCCAAAAGCGGTATAACTGTCGGTTCCGAAGCGTTGACCCGGTTTGGTTGGGACTGGACGGGCCGGTAGCTCAGTCGGTTAGAGCGCATCGCTGATAACGATGAGGTCCGTGGTTCGATTCCACGTCGGCCCACCAACTCGCTCCTTGCCCATGAGCGAGGCATGCTTGTAGAACGCGACGGCCCCCGTAGTGCCTCAGTGCCACGAGGGATCCCCGGACGGCCAAGGGGCCGTAGCTCAGCTGGGAGAGCGCCTGCCTTGCACGCAGGAGGTCAGCGGTTCGATCCCGCTCGGCTCCACCACTGTTGGAGAAGGGAAACGAAGGCCAACAAGCATGTGCCTGCTGCCCTTCGTTTCCCTTTTTGGGAAATGGTCGTAAACGCTCTTACGTTTCGGCTACATAGTTTGCACCTTGACAACTGCATAGAATCCTTGCTCTTTCAAGTCCCCTTGAAAGAGCAGGCAATTTCGCCGAGATTGTCCGTCCAAGACGGACACCTTAGCAACTTACTTCACGCAAGAACCAGCGGTGCCGCACCTTTGGCACACGCACCGCTCCAAGTTTTTGCGCAGTCAAGCTACTAAGGGCATACGGTGGATGCCTTGGCACAAGCAGCCGATGAAGGACGTAGCAAGCAACGAAAAGCCTCGGGGAGGCGCAAGCAGCCTTTGATCCGGGGATATCCGAATGGGGAAACCCGGTGCGGATCAAGCCGCACCATCGCGCGGTGAACACATAGCCGTGTGGAAGGCAAGCCGGCGAATTGAAACATCTTAGTAGCCGGAGGAGAAGAAAGAAAACTCGATTCCCTGAGTAGCGGCGAGCGAAACGGGAAGAGCCTAAACCTTCAGCGTGGCACAGCCCGCAAGCGATGCGCTGGAGGGGTTGCGGGACGGATTTAGACGGCATTGCGGAGCCGTCGACGAGTCATAAACCTGAGACCCAGCCGAAGCCTTCTGGAAAGAAGCGCCATAGAGGGTGATAGCCCCTTAGGTGAACGGCCTCAGGCTCGTTGAGATCCGGACCCAAGTACTACGGGACACGGGAAACCCTGTAGGAATCCGGGAGGACCACCTCCCAAGGCTAAACACTGCTTGTGACCGATAGTGAACCAGTACCGTGAGGGAAAGGTGAAAAGAACCCCTGTAAGGGGAGTGAAATAGAACCTGAACCCGTATGCCTACAATCAGTCGGAGCCCAGTGACTTCGGTCCGGGTGACGGCGTGCCTTTTGTAGAATGAGCCGACGAGTTACTGTGTGTCGCAAGGTTAAGCGATTAAGTCGCGGAGCCGTAGGGAAACCGAGTCCGAATAGGGCGACTAAGTGGCACGTAGTAGACCCGAAACCAGGTGAGCTACCCATGGCCAGGCTGAAGTGCGCGTAACAGCGCATGGAGGGCCGAACCAGTGTCGGTTGAAAACGGCTTGGATGAGCTGTGGGTAGAGGTGAAACGCCAAACGAACCTGGCAATAGCTGGTTCTCCCCGAAATAGCTTTAGGGCTAGCCTCGGGTGTTTAACTGCGGAGGTAGAGCACTGAATGGGCTAGGGGGCTGACAAGGCTTACCAAACCCAACCAAACTCCGAATGCCGCAGTTCCATAACCCGGGAGTCAGACTGTGGGGGATAAGCTCCATGGTCGAAAGGGAAACAGCCCAGACCGTCAGCTAAGGCTCCTAAGTCCGTGCTAAGTGGGAAAAGAGGTGGAGTCGCGCAGACAACCAGGAGGTTGGCTTAGAAGCAGCCACCCTTTAAAAAGTGCGTAACAGCTTACTGGTCGAAATGTCTTCGGACTGCGACTCTGCGCTGAAAATATAACGGAGCTCAAGCACGGCGCCGAAGCTACGGATCTCCACGCTCCTTCGGGAACGCGGGGATGGTAGGGGAGCGTTCTGTTGTAGATTGAAGCCATACCGCAAGGAGTGGTGGACGAAGCAGAAGTGAGAATGTCGGCATGAGTAGCGAAAAGAGAAGTGAGAATCTTCTCCGCCGAAAGCCCAAGGTTTCTTAAGCGAGGCTCGTCCGCTTAAGTTCAGCCGGGCCTAAGCCGAGGACGAAAGTCGTAGGCGATGGACAGCAGGTTGATATTCCTGCGCCACTGTTCAATGCCCGCGAGTCCTTCGGGACTCGTAACGAAGGGACGACGCAGACGGGAAGGCCAGCGCACGGGAGGATGTGTGCGTTCGGACTTGTGAAGGAGGGGGGAGTAGGCAAATCCGCTCCCCCGCTAACTCTGAGAAGTTCGACGAGAGCGCCCTAACAAGCTAACGAAGTGGTTGGTCCCAAGCTGCCAAGAAAACTCCCTAGTGAGTTGAACAGTGACCGTACCGCAAACCGACACAGGTGGGCAGGGAGAGTATCCCAAGGCGCGCGAGAGAACCCTCGTTAAGGAACTCGGCAAAATGTTCCCGTAACTTCGGAAGAAGGGAAGCCCCGTGTAGGGTGACAAGTTTACTTGGAGCCTGAAGGGGTCGCAGAGAATCGGCCCAGGCGACTGTTTACCAAAAACACAGGTCTCTGCTAAGCCGAAAGGCGAAGTATAGGGGCTGACGCCTGCCCAATGCTAGAAGGTTAAGGGGAGTCGTTAGTATCCTTCGGGAGGCGAAGCGGCGAACCGAAGCCCTAGTCAATGGCGGCCGTAACTATAACGGTCCTAAGGTAGCGAAATTCCTTGTCGGGTAAGTTCCGACCTGCACGAATGGCGCAACGATCTGGGCACTGTCTCAACGAGGGACTCGGTGAAATTGTATTATTCGTGAAGATGCGAATTACCCGCGGCAAGACGGAAAGACCCCGTGGAGCTTTACTCTAGCTTGGTACTGGGTTTTTGGACAGCTTGTAGAGGATAGGTGGGAGACTAGGAAGCTTCGGCGCTAGCCGGAGTGGAGTCAACCTTGGAATACCACCCTGGTTGTTTTAGAATCCTAACTCCAGCCCTGATCGGGTAGGAGGACAGTACCTGGTGGGGAGTTTGACTGGGGCGGTCGCCTCCTAAAATGTAACGGAGGCGCCCAAAGGTTCCCTCAGGACGCTTGGAAATCGTCCGCAGAGCGTAAGGGTATATGGGAGCTTAACTGTGAGACCTACGAGTCGAGCAGATGCGAAAGCAGGGCCTAATGACCTTACGGTTGGAAGTGGGACCGCCGTGAATCAACGGATAAAAGCTACCCCGGGGATAACAGGCTTATAGCGCCCAAGCGTCCATAGCGACGGCGCTGTTTGGCACCTCGATGTCGGCTCGTCGCATCCTGGGGCTGGATTCGGTCCCAAGGGTTGGGCTGTTCGCCCATTAAAGCGGTACGCGAGCTGGGTTCAGAACGTCGTGAGACAGTTCGGTCCCTATCTGCCGTGGGCGCAGGAAACTTGAGGGGAGCTGTCCCTAGTACGAGAGGACCGGGATGGACAGACCTATGGTGTACCAGTTGTTCCGCCAGGAGCAGGAGCTGGGTAGCTATGTCTGGATCGGATAAGCGCTGAAAGCATCTAAGTGCGAAGCCGACCCCAAGATAAGGTTTCCCTCTGGAGTAATGGCATCCAAGCCAAGGGTGCAATTGCTGTTGGTCTTCGGATCCGCAGTGAATGTGTTCTTGGCTCGTCATGAAAGAGGTAAGGCCCCAGGAAGACTACCTGGTAGATAGGCCGGGAGTGTAAGCACAGCAATGTGTGTATGCCGCTTTGTGCGACGCTGCTTGCAGTGTCAAGCTTGGGGGTAAGCTGACCGGTACTAATCGGCCGATCGCTTGACTGCGCTTTGCAATCATAGTGGCAGGCGAGATTGCCTGAATGCCCCGCAAGGGGGTGGATTCTATGCAGTTTTCAGGGTGTAGGCAAGTACGCCCTTCAGTTTTCCGGTGGCTATAGCGGAGGGGAAACACCCGTTCCCATTCCGAACACGGCAGTTAAGCCCTCCAGCGCCTATGGTACTACTCTGGTAACGGAGTGGGAGAGTGGGTCGTCGCCGGGTTCAGTTTTGTCAACGATTGGGTAGTCAGGTGCTGGTAGAGAGCTTGCCGGAAGGCGGCTTTGCCGACATCAGATTGCCCAGTCGTCGTATTGGAGTGGTTCCCGGTTAGCTCAATGGTAGAGCACCTGGCTGTTAACCAGGTTGTTGCTGGTTCGAGTCCAGCACCGGGAGCCAATTCGGTTTGACTCGAACCACCTGCGCTTAGTAGGTGGTTCGTTTGCTTTTGGGGCACAGGCAGTGCTGGTTTCAGGAGCCTCCCAAGCCTTGCGTCTGGGCTTACTGGCGAATGCGCTCATCGCCTTGCACCTTGCGTGTGGATTGCCGGTAGTCCGTGGGCACCCGCCGGTGGGTGCCTCTGGCGGCGGGAGGACCGTGCTCTCGCGAGCGCACTTGGCGGTCAAACCAGGTCCGGAGCGGGACCACTGGGCATGGGGATACCTCCTGCCGGTGAGGCTGGGGGTTGGCAGATCTCGGTCGGTCTTCTATACTATTGTCTTCGGGGCTGACTTGTCGGCCACGACAGTTGCACTTCCGCTGAACCATTCGGGGTCCGGCTCGTCAGAAGTTCGGGGTTAGACTTTTCGGCCGCCGGAGGGCAGAACGCGCGGCCACGGGGTGGGGGCAGAAACTCCAGCAGGCGAGACAGCGACAGCAAACCCGCTACCGGTCAATGCCTTCTCTTCTGCTGCTCCAAGAGGTTCCAACTGAATGAAATCTCCCTTTGCGCGCCGCGCCCGTTCCGTTGTGCTGGCGGCGGCCGCCATCTTCCTCTTCCCCGCATTCGCCTGTGCGCTCCAGTATGAAGTGAAGCAAGGCGACTCCCCGTGGACCATTGCAGCCAAGTACCGGACAACCGTCGAGTCGCTCTGCAAGGCCAACAAGCTTAAGGAAGACGCGGTCCTCCAGCCCGGTCAGCGGCTCACGATCCCTCAACCAGAGGCTGCCCCCACCGGGTCCTCTGTGTACAGAGTCTACCGTGTGCGCGAGGGGGACACCCTTTCTGGGATTGCGAGTAAGCTCGGCGTCACGATGTGTGCCTTGCTGCGAGCGAACGGACTGCAGGAAGACGTCGTTCTGCAGATCGACCAGAAGCTCCGGCTCCCGGTTCAGGTCGCGCCCCTTGCCCCTTCCGGGCCCCCGGCAGGCTACGTGAGCGGCTCAAACGTAAACGCGCGCTCTGGCCCAGGCACGGACTGTGGCCGAGTGGCGGTAGCCCCGAAGGGCACCCGGGTCCTGCTGCTCGGGAAGTGTGACGGCTGGTTCCGAGTGCGCTTCGAGAATGACCGGGAGGGGTGGTTGTCGGCGGACTACGTCAAGACGACGGACGCCGACCGCGTTTCCACCGTTGCCCCCCCCCCCCAACGCCCCGCGCGGCAGCCTGATCCAACTGGGTTCCTGAACGACGAGAAGATCCCCGTCCACTCCGGGCCCGGCGCGAGCTACGCGCGAGCTGCCGAGGGCTACGGGGGCACTCGGGTGAGGCTTCTCGGCAAGTGCAACGGTTGGTTCAGGGTCCGGTTCGAGAACGGTACTACCGGCTGGATTGTCTGGACGGACCTGAAGACGGACGGGGGCGACCGCGTCTGCCAACTTGCCGCGCCTCCGCTTCCCTTCCCCGCCTCAGCGGCTCCCCCCGTGATGCTGCAAAGGGCCACGTTGACCAATGCGACAACGGTCGGCCCCCCAACCACTCCGGGCGCCGAAATCCCTGCGCCGGAGCAGAAGGAGCCAACCGGCGAACGAGTCCGGCTCACGCCGGCTCCGGAAGCGGCGATCGCTGAAGAAGCGCCGAACCCGCTGGCGGACACTGCGCCGCCTGCCGAGGTCGAAACTCCGCAGGAAGACGGCCCTGGGGCTGTTCCCCTATCCGCGGATGCGCGCCCACAGCCAACGAAGGCGTTTGCGGCCACAGATGGAGTGAATGTCCGGAAGGGCCCCGGAACGGACCAGGAACGGGTCGCGCAGCTCCGCCGTTCGGCAGTGGTCGAGGTGCTTGAGACGAAGGACGGCTGGCAACACGTGCGGGTACCTGGCAAGGGAGAAGGCTGGGTCGCAGCTTGGCTGCTAACAGCCTCACGCCCCCCAGCACTTACCCGAGTCGCGAAGGCGGCCGCGACAGAGACCGGCGATGACGACGAGGCGCACCCACTGGTGTCATTGGCGATGCGGTACCGCGGGACACCCTGCCGCCGCGGCGGGACCACTTCGCGCGGAATGGACTGCTCAGGACTGGTCAACCGGGTCCTGCATTCCAACGGGATCTCGTGCCCCCGCACCGCGGCCGAGCTGTACCGGATCGGCACGCCCATCACCAAGGACGAGCTTCAGCCTGGTGACCTTGTCTTCTTTCGGGACACCTACCGCCGCGGCATCTCGCACGTAGGCATTTACAAAGGCGACGGGAAGTTTGTCCATGCCTCGAGCCCCGGGGGGGCGGTGACCGTCACGGCACTCAGTTCCCCTTACTACGCGCGCAAGTGGGCGGGCGCCCGGCGGGTCAGGTAGGCGCCCAGCACAGCGGGGTACCGCGTCATGTCCCCTTTTGACAGACTGGAAGGCACGCTCCGCCAACTACTGGAGGGCACCTTCGCCCGGGCTGCAGGAGGCGGAGTCCAACCTCTGGAGATCGCCCGCGCACTGGACCGCGAGCTGTCCGCAAGCCGCCTGATCGGCATTTCGGGTACCTTCGCCGCAAACTGGTTCCAGGTCACGCTCAACCCCGCCGACTGGGATCGGCTGGCGCCGTTCGCCGAGGTGGTTCGGGCCGAGCTGGAAGACTACGTCCGGCGGCGAAGCGCGGAGTCGGACACGCAGCTTGCCGGTGAAGTGCGCGTCGAACTCGGTCCCGCAGAAGGAGTGCGTGCCGGGCAAGTGCGCGTGCACGGCAAGGCAGACTCGCGGGCTCCAAGCGGGAGCGCTTCCCCCTCGCCTCGGGCAGCGCCCGCCGCCGACTCCGGAGGCCGGCTGCGGATCGCCTCGGGTCCCCGGCGCGGTGCCTCGTTCACCATCCCCCCGGCAGGCGCTGTGCTGGGCCGGGACCCCGACTGCCAAGTCCACCTGTTGGAGCCCAGCGCTTCTCGGCGGCACGCCGAGGTTGTACCACTGGCCGACGGCTTTCTCCTGCGCGACCTCGGCAGCACCAACGGCACCCTGGTCAACAACCAACCCGCCACAGAACGACCCCTGGTGCCCGGCGACCTGATCGCCATCGGCTCCACGCTGCTGGAATTCCAACTCGTGCACACTGTTTGACGCGGCGGCCGTTGGTGCTATCATAGGGGACGCGTCCTCGGGCTGTTTCTCCCAGGGGACCGGAATGCAGCCAGAGCCATGCCGGAACCTCAGACTTCGCTGTTGGATGCGCTGCAACTCGTGGTGGTGCTGCGCTACTTGCTGCCCGCCCTCTTGTTCCTGTTCGTGCTGCAGGTGGTGCGGACCATGGCGGCGGACCTGCGCCGGTCCGGGCGGGGCGACACAGCCGGTGGCGCAACGGCGGGTCCGGCAGACTTGGTGGTGATCCAGGGCGCGTCGCCTGCCGCCGGCGAGCGATTCCGGCTGCGGTCCGACTCGATCCTCCTCGGGCGGGACTCTTCGGCCGAGGTAGTGCTCGTCGACCAGTACGCCTCGTCGCGACACGCGCAGATCGATCGGCACGAAGGCCGGTTCTATCTGACCGACTTGGACACCACCAACGGCACCCTGCTGAACGGCCACCGCCTGAAAGAGCCAACCTATCTGGCCGAGGGGGACGAAATCGAGATCGGCGAAATCGTCTTCCGCTTCGAGCGTAGCGGAGACGCAGCGTGAGACCCCTGTAGGAGAAGTCGCGGTGAATGCTGCCGGGAAAACCGATGTCGGCCGCCTGCGGACCAACAACGAGGATGCCTATGCCGTCCATCGGCGCGAGGGTCTGCTGATGGTCGCCGACGGCATGGGCGGACACGAAGCCGGCGAGGTGGCCAGCCAGCAAGCCGTCGAGCTGATTTGCAGAGTGGTGTCCAATGGCGGCGCCCCCGAAAGCAACCCCAGAGCGCGGCTACGCAAGGCGCTTGGAGCGGCCAACGACGAGATCCTCCGTGCCGCTCAGCAACGCGGGAACAACATGGGCACGACCGCGACCGTCGCCCTGATTCTTGAGGACCGGCTGCACGTGGCGCAAGTGGGCGACAGCCGCGCGTACCTCCTGAGAGACGGCGAGTTGACGCAGTTGACCGAAGACCATTCGGTCGTACAGGAGTTGGTTACAGCGGGCCTGCTGTCGCGGGAGGGCGCCGAGGTGCACCCTCACCGGAACGTGCTGACGCGGGCCCTGGGACAGACGGACGACATCGAGGTGGATGTTGCCACTCACGTCCTGCAGCCGGAGGACCTGCTGCTGCTCTGCACGGACGGGCTCACCACCATGCTGTCCGACGAAGAGATTCGCAGCACCCTCGCTACAAACACCAGCTTGGACGAGACCGCCGACGCGCTGGTCAAGCAGGCCAACGACCGCGGCGGCAACGACAATATCACCGTGGTTGTCGCGAACGGCTTTGTCAGCCCCCCGAAGCCGGCCCGGCGCCGGTTCTCCTTCCTGCCGCTCCTATCGCTCCTCGGCCTCTCGCTCGTGGCGTCCGCTGCCTACCTGGTGGCGGCGAATACGTTCTTCCTCGGACCGCAGGGCGAACGAGTCGCGCTGTACCGAGGGCTACCCCTCGCAGTCGGCAAGCACCGACTGGCAAGCGTCGTCGCTACCACGCCGGTCCGCTTGGATGCCCTTGGCGTGCCGTATGGCGACCGGATCAGGCGCGGCCTACTGGTTGAGAGCCCGGCCGCCGGGCAAGCGCTGCTGAATCAGCTCGCAATGCGTCCGTTGGCGCCGGAGCAGACATGACCGAGAACTCCGCGCGGCGGACCAGTCTGCCGCTCCTACTCTCTGCGTGTGTGGCGGTGTTCGTTTCCCGGCTGGTTGCGGCGCCCGGCCCGGCCGGCGGGGGCGCAATCGCCCAGGCCGCCGGTCTGGCGCTCGCCCTCTTCGGCGTCGGGGCATACCTCCGCCTCCGGCTCCCTCCCCACGACCCGCTGCTCTACCCAACGGTCGCGTTGCTCGCGGGGCTTGGGAGCGCCCTGCTCAGCGCGCTCAAGCCGTTGTTGGTGGACAAGCAGTTGGTGTGGCTCGCGCTGGGCATGGCCACGCTCGTGGCGGCGGCCGGATTCCGCCACTGGCGCCGTGTCTGTGACTACCCTTACGTCACCATGGCCCTTGCGGGCGGCCTGCTGCTCCTCACTTCTATTGCGGGCAAACCCCTCGGCGCAGGGGGAGGCGTGAAGCTCGGAATCGACCTGGGGCCCTTCAGCTTCCAGCCGTCTGAATTGGCTCGGCTCGCGCTGGTGTTCTTCCTGTCGGGCTACCTGGCGGAGAAGCAAGCGTTCCTGGCGCAGCCAGCGAAGTGGTGGAGCCTCGGCCGCGCCGACCTGAAGTATTTGGGCCCCCTGCTGGTGATGTGGGGACTGTGCCTCCTCCTCCTGGTGTCGCAGCGAGACTTGGGGGCGGCACTGCTGTACTACTCGCTGTTTGTTGCGCTGCTGTACGTGGCAACGGCCCGCCTCTCATACGTGGCGCTCGGGCTGGGATCCTTCGCGTTGGGCGCGGCGGTCTGCTACCGGTTCGTCCCCGTGGTGGCAACGCGGCTGAGCTTGTGGCTCAACCCGTGGGCCGATCCGCAGAACAAGGGCTACCAGATTGTGCAGGGGCTGTTCTCGCTCAGCGCCGGAGGCAACTGGGGAACCGGCCTCGGAGTCGGCGACGCCGGCCGCATCCCCGCCGTGCACACCGACCTCATCTTCGCCGCCGTGGGAGAGCAACTGGGCCTGGTGGGGGCGCTCAGCGTCCTGCTCTGCTACGCCGTGCTGGTATACCGCGGCTACCGGATCGCCCTCGCCGCCACCGACGCAGTGCCCATGCTGCTGGCCGCCGGCCTGACCTCTGCGCTCGCCCTGCAGACCTTCGTCATCATCGGCGGAGTCGTCAAGCTCACCCCGCTGACCGGCGTCACCTTGCCCTTCCTCAGCTACGGCGGGACCTCCATGCTGGTGAACAGCCTGTCCGTGGGCATCCTCCTGGCGCTCTCAACGCGGCGCACTCCCGCCTGAGCGCCGACCGGCCGGAAGGAGGGAAGGGAAAACCGCGCAGCCTCCACGCCTTCCTGTCTTCCCCCTACCCGCGCTTGCGGCAACCGAGTTGCACCCATCTCTCCCGCATTCTGGATCCCGTACTCAGGAGCCTTCCAGCATGATCGAACCCGTGCACGAATGTCTCGCGACCCGCGTCCGGGACGCCCTGGCCCAAGTCGCCGGGCGGCCGGATGTCGATCCGCAAGTCCGCCCGTGCGCCAACCCCGACCACGGCGACTACCAGAGCAACGCCGCGATGGGGCTGGCCAAGGAACTCCGCCGCAACCCGCGCGAGATCGCCCAGGCCGTGGTGGATACGCTGGAGGTGTCGGACCTGTGCCAGCCGCCGACGCTCGCCGGCCCGGGCTTCCTGAACTTCCGTTTGCGCGACGACTTCCTTGCCGGCCAACTGGGCGCCGTCCTCAAGGACGACCGCCTGGGAGTGCCGACGACGCAGCACCCGCGCACCGTTGTCGTCGACTACTCCTCCCCCAACGTCGCCAAACCGATGCACGTGGGGCACATCCGCTCCACGGTCATCGGTGACTGCCTCGCTCGGATGCTGCGCGCTCGCGGGCACACCGTCATCGCCGATAACCACCTGGGCGACTGGGGCACCCAGTTCGGCAAGATCCTCGTCGGCTACCGACGCTATCTCGACCAGGCAGCCTTCGAGGCGGATCCCGTGGGCGAGTTGGAGCGGCTCTACAAGCGCGCCCATGAAGAGTCGGAACGCGACGAAGCCACACTGACCGAGGCCCGGGAGGCTTTGGTTCGGCTGCAGGCCGGCGACCCCGAGGCGGTCGCGCTCTGGGAGACGTTTCGGGCGGTGTCGCAACAGGTGTTCGACCGGATCTACCAGCGGCTGGGTGTCCACTTCGACGTGACTTTGGGTGAGAGCTTCTACAACCCGCAGTTGGGTAGCGTGGTGCAGGAGTTGGTCGACAAGGGCCTCGCCGAGGAGAGCGAAGGCGCCCTCTGCATCTTCTTCCGCGACGACCCCGAGCTGGCCGACAGCCCCTGCCTGATCCGCAAACGAGATGGCGCCGCCCTCTACGCTACCACCGACCTGGCGACCCTCCAGTACCGGCTGGCGCAATGGCACCCCTGCGAGATCGTTTACGTGACCGACGCCCGCCAGCAGCTCCACTTCAAGCAGCTCTTCGCCATCGCCCGGCGGTGGGGCGTCGAGGCGGAGCTGCGCCATGTCTACTTCGGCACGATCCTGGGTGAAGACAACCGGCCTATCAAGACGCGGAGCGGCGAGCCCATCAAGCTCAGCGAGCTGCTGGACGAAGCCGAAGCCCGCGCCTACGAAGTCGCCTGCGCCAAGAACGCCGACCTCTCCGAGGAGGAGCGCCGCGCGGTCGCCCGCATCGTCGGTCTCGGTGCCCTCAAGTACGCCGACCTGTCCCAGAACCGCGTCTCCGACTATGTCTTCTCGTGGGACAAGATGCTGTCGATGACCGGCAACACCGCGCCCTACCTGCAGTACTCCTACGTCCGCATCCGGTCCATCTTTCGCAAGGGCGGCGCGTCGGAGACCGATCTCCCCGCCGCCCTCCCCTGCCCCGAGCCCGCCGAACGCACCCTCGGCCTGCTCCTCCTGCGTTTCCCCGAAGCCCTGGACCAAGCCCTGGACGACTACCGCCCCAACATGCTCTGCAACTACCTGTATGACCTCGCGGCGGCGTTCACCGGCTTCTACGAGCAGTGCCCCGTCCTCCAAGCAGCACCCGAAGTGCGCCACTCACGCCTGGCGCTCTGCCAGTTGACGGCGGCCGTGCTGAAGCAAGGGCTGGGACTGCTGGGGATTGAGGTCAGCGAGAGAATGTAGGGGCGCGTTCCCGTGCTGGTGAGGGGTGTTGGCGCGAGGGGGGCAACCGGCCAGAATGTCGCCGTTCGTCGGCGTGCGCGACAGGCGCTCCGGAGGGACGGGCGCGGAGGTTCTGGCGACGGCCGACTGGGAGGGACGCATGCAGCCGATGGTCTACGTCAAACGCCGCGGCGAAAGTCGGATCTGCTACGTCGCCTTGGGGCACGACGCAGTGGTCGACCATCCCGCGTTCCGGCAGCTCGTTGTGCAGGACGCGCGCCAGCCGGCGGGCGTGGGAAGCTGAGCCAAGAGCGCTGCGGTACTCACCACGTTGAGAGAGAATCTCGGCCGACCCTTTCCGCTTTGGTCCTCAGACGAGTCTTAGGTTACAGCCATACGCTGAGGAGCACCGACGCAATGCCTGCACTGGTCTTGAGAATGGCCGCCCCCTGTGCTATCCTTGCCCGCAGCCAGGCGGCAGGGGAGCGCGTGTACGTACGTGCCGCCGGAAGGGCGTTCGCCATGAGTGGCTCGTCGTGTCGGCTGGACTATCTGATTGCTGACGTGCAGCGGGCGAAGTCGCTGGACTTGCCCGCCGCGGATCTGAGCTGGCTTACCGAGCCGGGGGGCGACGAGTTGTGCGCGTTCATCGAGCGGTACCTGGAGAGGGAGGTCGAGGACGACATCCGGTTCCGCGTGGAGGAGCGCGTTCGGGACGCCTGGCGCCAGATTGCCCGGAGTCTGCGCTCGCTGGATGAGCCGTCCCCAGCCAACGTCCGCGCCCGCGTCCACGACGTGTGTCGCCGGGAGAGGAACAGCGTCGTGACGAGCCGCGAGTTCCGGTTGCGCGCGGCGCCGTCTGTTGCCGGAGCGGATCCCCTCGACGGCGTGACCGCTTCCTCCGTGACGGGTACCGCCGCAGTGGTCGAAGCAGAGGCGGTTCGCGCCCTCCTCGGTCGAGCCGTGAGGCGGTCGAGCCGGAAGATCCCCGTTCCCTACAACGTCTGGCGTCTGGATCAAGAGGGGCTGACTCACGAGGCGATTGCCGAACAGCTCCGGTTCACTTCGCGGACGGTGCGCAACCATCTCACCTCGTTCCAGGCCTTTGTCGTCTTCGACCTTATGCAGTGCGGTCTCAAGGTCGACGATCTCCTCCAGATTGGCATCAAGCGCAAGGACTTGCCGAACCTGATCCGCAAGGGGCGGAAGTTCCAGCGCCAGAAGAAGCAGGAAAGGAGCCGGCGCAATGAACAGCACTGAGACGCGCCGTCGAGCGAACGACAACCCGCCCGTCTGCTTTGGGCTGCCCTTGGAGGCACTGCCGAAGATCGTTCCTCCGGCTGGCAGCCCGTGCCCTGACGAGGAGGTGTTGACCGACTACGCCAGCAGCCCTCGACATCACCCTGACCGGCGCAGGATCGCAGCCCACGTTAGAGTCTGCACCGAGTGCGCGTTGTTCGTCGGTAGCGTCGCCAAGCTCCGACAGGATGCCCGGGAGGAGATCGGACGAGCCGGCGCCTTGAAGTACCTGCGCGGCGAGCACCCGAATTCGCGCCGCTTCGAGGTCCACTCAGAACGGTGCGGCGCGTGCCGCCTGTGGCTGATCGCCTTCCGCCCGTTCTTCCTCCCCTTGGTTAGAAGCCCGATTCCCGCCTGGGCGACCTCCGCTGTGCTTTGTGCCGCGTTGGTCGTCTCCGTCGCCACCCGGCCTCGCCTCCACGATATCCAGCCCAAGGACGCGACTGTGCCCGTCGGCGCCTCAACCGATTCGCGGGCGGTGGCTGACTACCTGCAGCAATTCTCTCGCCCCAGCCTCACCAGGTCTGAAACGGAGGAGTTGCGCAAACTGACGAATCTCCTGGAGAGTCGGCTCTACAGTGACCCCGCGTTGGAGCAAGACGCGTCGTTCCTGCTCCTTGTGGGCGCGCTGTTCCAGCGCCGCCACGAACTGACCGGCGAGGCACGCGCCTTGGCAAAAGCGAATGAGCTGCTTGCCTCGGCTCAACAACTCCTTCGCGCCAAGTCGGGGCTCTCACCCGCCCCAACGGGTGGGAACGGGTCCGGGCAGCCCCATTGATCTGAAGGTGACTTCGCATGCGTCCACCCTCCTTTGCTTGCGTTTGCTCCCTCGCGCTTCTTTTGGTCGCCTTGCTCGCCTGTGGGGGTTGGTCTGATACGTACGCCCTCTTGATCGGCGTCGAACGCTACTCCGCCTCTGAGGCGTTGCAGCAGCAAGGCATCCGAGCACCGGACCTCCCCTCCACGCCGAACGACCTGGCGCTCACGGAGCAGGCTGTGCGTCAGGTATACGCCGGCGCCGGGAAGCTCCACGTCACGGTTCTCCTCGACGCGCAGACCACGTGGGATGCTGTGATTGCGTGGCTCGACGCCACGGCGTCTGCCGCGAAGCCCGAAGACGATGTCTTCGTCTATGCGACGTTGCACGGCGCCTTGGTCCGCCACCCGACCGGTCCCGCGACGCGCGGGCTCCTGCTCTGGGATCAAGAACTGCCCGGTCCGGCGCTCCGCAACCGATTCGAACGCATCCTGGCGCGGGACAAGACCTTGGCGGTGGACGCCTGTTTTGCGGGCACCGTCCTTCGGGCCCCACCGGCGGGAGACGAACCCATCGCGAAGTCGGTGGTGGTTGAGAGCCGCGCTGAGTCGACCGCTGACGAGTCCACTTTCTTCGGCGGCTGCGCGGACGACGCAGAACCTCAGCAGACCCGGGGTCCAAGTGCCGCTCCGGCCTACACGGTTCTGTGCGCCTGCCCGGAGACCCAGGAAGCCTACTCTGCCCCCTTCTCCGCCGAAGCAACAACGCAGCGCCGCTGGTACTCTGCCTTCACGCTGGCGCTCTGTCGCGCTCTACTCGTCAATCCACCAGGACCGGGGCAACTCCAGGCCCAACTCCGGAGGGTGACGGGCGAGCTCTTGCGGCCTCTGCAACTGCACCAACAACCATTGGCCTTGGGCGCCTCCGCCGCAGAGCTGCATCGAGCCTCGCCCCTGATAGCCACTCGGGCTTCGGGGGCCTCCAAGTGGACGATTCCAGCCGGGCTCGCCAGCGCCGTCGGTCCGGGCACCGTCTTCCGGGCGAGCGACAGGTCCGGCGCCGCTCTGAAGGTGGTAACCGCCGACTGGCACAAGTGTGAAGCAGTCGCCTCCGGTCCGCCCGTCTTTGCTGCCCGGGGCGCCGTCGTCGTCGACCCCTCCACCTTGCTGAGCCTCGCCCCGGCCCGCCGCGGCCCCAAGTCGGTCGTCGGCTTCGACGAATCGGGTCAGCCCGTGGAAGGCGCCAAGTGGGCCCTGATCATCGGCATCAACGACTATGTCGCTATGCCCCAGTTGCTCTTCTGCCGGGCCGACGCGCAGGCGTACCGCGAAGTGCTGACCTCCCCCGCTGTTGGGTTCGAGCCGGAGCACGTGCGGCTGCTGGTGGATGATGCCGAAGACCTCACCGACCGCCCCATCCGCAGCAGCCTGCTCAACGCCTTCGAAGTGTGGCTGGCCCAACCAAAGCCCGAAGACCTCGTCTGGGTGATCTTCACCGGCCATGGCCTGGAGATCGACGGCAAGAGCTTCCTGCTCCCGCAGGATGCCCAAGCCGACAACCGCAACAACACCTGGATCGCATTGGCAGAGGTGCAGCGCCTGTTAGACGCTTGCCCGGCTCGACGCAAGCTCCTCTTTCTCGACATGTGCCACGCCGGCGGCAGAGGCGTCGAGGAAATGGGCGCCGCGACTGCGGAGCAAGTCCGGCGCGCAGAAGGCATGGTCACCCTCGCGTCGTGCGACGTGGACCAGAAGTCGCACGAATGGTTCGAGCAGGGGCACGGCGTGTTCAGCTACTACGCCCTCGACGCCCTGCGCCATCCCAAGTCCACCGACGCCGACGGTGACGGCTTTGTGAGTATTGATGAGCTATATGACCAAGTCTTCGTCAACGTGGCTGCCTGGGCCGCCAAGTACGGCGGCAAGCAGCAGGCCCCCATCAAGTCGGGCCGCGTCAAAGGGAAGATCGTAGTCGCCAACGTCGGTCCGGAAGAAGTCACCCGGTTCGGCGTCTGCGAGGCCGTCATGAACCAGTTCCCGCTACCGAAGCCCGCCACCCTTGGCGAGCAGCCGCCGTATGAAGACGTGCCCACGGATTCGCCGCACTACCCGGCGGTCATGGCGCTCACCCGAGCCGGCTTGGTCCGCCCTCTCGAAGAGAGCAAGTTCTGCGGTGAACGGGCCCTGAGCCGGTACGAATGGGCGTTTCTGTTGGCTGGTCTGGTTGGCTATTTGCGCTCGGAGTGCGACTGGAGATTTCTTCCGACCGAAAGGGAAGAGCTGTTCCCTGACGTACCCAAGGACCACTGGGCTTACTCGGCGGTTCGGCGGGTGGGCGAAGCCGTAGCCCTGCCGGACAAAACTGGGTTCGAAGGCTCGCGCCCTCTGCTGCAATGCGAGTTGGAGCGCGACCTCGCCCGGCTGCTCCAGTTTCGCGAAGCTCCGCACCCGCCCCCGTACGCCCCCGTAGGATAAAGCTCCAGCTTTGTCTCCTCCGCCTCCGTAGGATAAAGCTCCAGCTTTGTCTCCGCTTTGTCCCCGCAGAGCGGCGAGTACTGTCTGCCGCGCACCTGGACGGCGGGGCGGGACAAAGCTGGAGCTTTATCCTACGGGAACATGGCGGTAACCGAGAAGACTCGCGCAACCGGCGCCTTTTTTCCCGAGACCGCTTCCGCTTTTCGGCGGGAAGCAGTCTCAGAGAGTGACAAGGGGTGCATCCTGCCGCCCGGCATCCTCGCGTGCGCGGCGCGCGAGCTGGCGTAGGACAGGTTGCCAAGCCTGTCTGCCCAGCGCCCGCGGAAGCCCAGCGCGCAACAGAAGGAGAATCCACATGCCATCCATCCGTCTTTTCGGGACCATCTGTGCCGCCTGGCTCACCGCCGGCGCCGCCCCCGGCCGGGCACCCGCTGACGTCACGGCAAAATGGGTCGTCGCCGACGGCATCGGCGCGAACGAGAACAGGGCGCGGGCGCGAGATGAGGCGCTCAACAACGCCCGAGAAGCCGCGTTGGCCGAAGGCGTCGGGCTGTTCGTCCGCTCCGAAGTGCAGACCGAGAACTCCCGTCTTCTATCCTCGAAGGTCTACACGCTGACCCAAGGCTTCGTCGGCGCCCATGAAGTCCTTTCCGAGAAGTGGGAGCCCGACAACGTCTGCCGCGTGACAATCAACGCGCCGGTGTTCCTGGGGAAGGTCGCAGACGCCTTGGTGGCGCTTGGAGACCAGTTGCGCCTGGTGGGCAATCCGCGCGTTGTCCTGGCTATCCAGCCTCCGACCGGTGCGCCGCAACTCGTTCGCGAGGCGACCGAGGGCACGCTGCGCCAGTTGCTGAAAGACGAGCGGGTAAACGTCGTGGACGCAGCGACACTGAGCCAGGAGAAGCAGCGTCGCCTGCAGAACCTGCGTCGGCTCGGAGAACCGGAGGCGGCGGACGCGCTTGAGTTGCTGAATGATGTCGACCTCGTCCTCACGGGCTCCGCCAGTGTGGTTCCACAGGGCCAGGTGACGGCTTACGGAATCAAGGGCCGGTTCAGTTCCCGGGCAGCGGTGGACCTGCGCGCCGTCTGCACCGCCACCGGTCAGGTCCTGGCTTCCTACCGAGCGGAAGCTGCTCACACGCAGTCGAACCAGGACGCCGCCTCAGAGATTGCGTTGAGCAACGCCGCTCGCGAGTGGATGGCGCGTGGCCTGGGTGCGGTGAAGCTGGCGCTCTGCGAGCCCGCCCAGTGCTACCAGTTGACCGTCGCCGGTGCTGAGTCCACCGCGGCCGTAGACCAACTTGTGGACGCGCTCCTGGCGAGCCGGTTTGCCCGCGAGGTGCCGCGCCGCGCATTCAACGCACCGGTCGCCGACGTGGACGTGCTGTATGTCGGCACGGCGGATGGCCTCCGCAGAGAGCTGGAGGACCAGAAGGCGGTGCCGTTGCAGGTCAAGGAGACAACCTGGCGCACCCTCACGCTCAAGCTGCTCCCCGCCCAACCCAAAGGAGGTTGATCCCGTTGTCTGCTCGCCGCTCAATTGTGCTTGCCACGACTCTCGTCCTGTTCTCGCTCAACTGCCGACTCGCTGATGCCCAGACCTACGCGGTGTTGCCTCTCTGTAACCTGACTGGCGACTCCTCGCTCGATCCTTCCGCGTACGGCATCGCCGCCACGCTCTACGATGCGCTTCGCTATGTCCCCGGTGTTCGCTTGGTCGAGCGCCTGCGCGTGAACCAGGTGCTTCAGGAGAAGGACCTGGGTGATGCCGGCCTGCTGAAGCGCCAAGTGTCTGACGGAGAAGCGAAGGAACTGGGCGTGCTTCTTGCGTCGGACTTCCTCTTTGTCGGGGAGTACCAGCAGCAGCCCGCTTCCACTTTGCTCCGGGTGACTCTCCGCTGCGTAGCACCGACCGACGGTTCCATCGACCCCAGCAAATGCGCCAAGGCCGATGCCGACAAGAAGGAACTCTTCCTTCTCCAAGACCGCCTCTGCCGTCAGATCCTGGAGAGAGGCTTTAGCCAAACCGTTCCGGACCTGCTGCCCCACGACGCCGAAGCCCACAAGCTCTGGAACGAAGGCTGGCAGCACTTCTATGCCCGCGAGTACGACCGGGCAGAGATCTGCTTCAAGCAGGCCGCCGAACGCGACCACAACTTCGAAGCGGCAACGCAGAGCCAGGCATTCATGGAGTGGAAGGATCCAAGCTGGCGGGCCCGGACTTACCTCGGCGCCGTGGATCAGCCCTTTGAGGCGGTCTTCGATCCCATGAAGAACGCTGTGGGCAAAGTGATGCGGCGGACCGGGGATGATGTGCGCCTGGCGGCAAAGCAGGCGACGATCTTCGGCCGCACGAAAACGACTCTGTTCAGCTATGGCACCGATGTCGAAGTGGAACTCAAGGGCTTCGGCGACTTCACGGGCATCCGGATCCGCGCCAAGAAGCGGAACGCCCTGGTCGATGCCTTTGGCGAGGCGAAGGGCCTCATTCGCGACGTTCTCAAAGCGTTCGATGCCGAGATTCAGAGCGTGGCGCCGGCCGCGCCCTGAGGAAGGCAGACTCACAGTTCCGTTCAGGAGGGCAGACTCGTGTTCAGATCCAGGTCGTTGCGTCGTTTCGTCCTGCTGTGCTTGCTCGTCGTGCCGGTCCCGCTGCTTCTCACTTCCTGCGGTGGTGGTGGCCCGGTCCAGGACGTGCTGGCGCTCCTGTTCGGCGGGAAGGTCCTGCTTCACAAGGATCAACCGGCAGCAGGTGCCCAAGTCACCTTGGAGCGTGAGGACACGACCGAGTCCACGACGACTAACGCCAACGGCCAATTCAGCTTCTCGGCTGCTGGTCCTATTCCCGCCGGGAGTCGCATCATTGTCACGGGGTCGGACGAGGGGCAGTTCGTTTACTCAGTCCTGACTCCCGCCAACGTCACTGGAACCGACAACTTGTTCTCCCTTGACCCGTTCTCAGCAGAGCCCAAGACCCCGGGGCTCGATGTCGTGCCCTCCGTGGCCAAGCCAGCCGGCCGTGCGGTCATCACGTCGCCGCGCTCAGGGGACACAGTCACTTTTGACCAAGGCGTGGACCAAGACGCGAGAGGCGCATTCGGCAGGTTCACGGTACGCGGGACGGCGGACGAGGGTCTTTCGGCTATGAAGGACTACTACTTGTATGTAGTCGTGCATCCGACAAGCCCAACCGCTGAGTTCTTCCCCCAGTACCTGATTGCCAGCGTAGATCCCGGTACGGGTGCTTGGGTCACCATGGCCCAGTTCGGGCCGCCGGCACAAGAAGGCTACAGGTATGAGCTTCTGGTGGTCGTGACCGCTCAGAAACTGGAGGTGCGTCCGCCGCTCGACCCCCTCAAGTACCCTCGCGCCCTGGACATCCCTGGCGTGGTCTACCTTTCGCCGTTCGTTACAGATCTGACCGCTGGGGCAATGACACCGTAAGCTCTGTCGGCGCCGGTGAGCCGATTCCTTCGTCGCGCTCCTTGCTGCTCACCCTTAGCGTTTGCCCGTCTACCGGCTATCCAGACTATACCTGCAATTCCCTTCAGGAGGGCAGACTCGTGTTCAGATCCAGGTCGTTTCGCCGTATCGCCTTGCTGTGTGCGTTGACCGTGCCCGTTCCCTTGGTGGTTACTTCCTGCGGCGGGGGCTTGACCGGCATTCCTATTCTGGATGTAGTTCTCCTCGCCAAGTTCGTCTCCGGTATCGTGCGCGATGCCAGGACGAATGCGCCCATACCCCAGACGAAGGTCAAGGTGACGTTGACCGGTGGCGAGACGAAAGAAGGCGTCACCGGCACCGACGGCGGGTTCACCTTGGGCGATCTGAAGAGTGGGGACTACCAGTTCGTCTTCGACGCCCTTGGCTACAAGCAGCTCACCATCGACCTGGCCGTGACTGGCACCATCGACAGCCTCAGCGTCACGCTGCTGCCGACCGACATCACCACCACCAATATCAGCATCACCGCCGCCCCGCCGACGGTGCAATTGGGTAAGACCGCCCAGTACACCGCCGAAGGCAGCAGCGGCGGCACGCCCCTGACCGTGTTCTGGACCGTGGAAGACCCGACCGTGGGCGTCGTCAACGCCACCGGCAAGTTCACTCCGCTGAAGCCGGGCACCACCAAGGTGTATGCCCAGTTGGGCCCGACGCGCTTCTCCGCCCAAGTCACCGTGACCGACAACCAAGCGGCCGGCGCGGTCTTCGGCATCGTCACTGCCGGCACCAACCATGAGCCCGTCAGCGGCGTCACCGTCAAGCTGGGGTCCCAAACCGTCACCTCGGCACCGGACGGCACGTTCACCTTTGAGGAGGTCGCCCCCGGCGCCTTCACCGTAACTGGCACAAAGGGCGCTTTGGCTGGCACTGTGGCTGGCGCGGTGACAGTCAACCAGGGCACCAAGGTGAGCCTGGAGTTGAAGTAGGGACAGTCTCTGTTCTTGGAGGAAACCTGAATGCGTACCTCTTGTTGGATCCCTTTGGGGCTCGGAATCTGTGGAATTGCCCTGCTCCTGGCAGGTTGCGGAGGCGGCGGGGGTGCTGCGTCAACCGTCACGCCCTCCAATGGCGGGAGCGGAGGGGGCACCCAGCCGCTCCCGGCGGGGTGACGGTTTCCGGCCGCGTGTTGGACGCGACGAGTGAGGAGACCGGGGTTGGTGGGGCGGAGGTCCTGATCACGGAGCAGTCGCGCGCAGCGCGGCAAGGCTCGAAGCGCGATGTGACCGATGCCGACGGTTACTACGTCGTCGAGGAGGTGCAGCCGGGCAAATGCATGATGGAGATCCGCCTGCCCGCCGACTCCCGCTACAATACGCTGCAGATCGAGATCGAGGTGCCGGGAGACCGACCGACTACCTCGGTGTGGGTACGGTTGCTGGGAAAGGACGTCCCGGAGCCGACTTCCGTGACGATCAGCCCGAAGAGCCCCTCCGTGCAAGCAGGCCAGACGCTGCAATTCACCGCTGTGGTCGCACCCAACCCGCAGATGAAAGTCACTCACGTCACGCTCCTGGTTCAGGGCGACATCGGTACCATCAACGCGCAAGGGCTGTTTACGGCGACGAAACCAGGAACGGGTTCGGTTGTGGCGCTGGTGGGAACCGCCACGGACAGCACGACGGTGACGGTGACCCCGCAGCCTACCACCGGCACCATCACTGGGCGAGTTGCAGACGAACATAGCCTCCCCCTGGCCGGGGCCACAGTGCAGGCGAATGGCACTCAGGTGACGACGGCTGCCGACGGGACCTACACCATCACCAACCTGTCTCCCGGTTGGTACTCGCTGACGGCCAGCAAGACAGGCTACAACTCCGCCACGCAGAGCGCAACCGTGAGCGTAGGCCAAGTGGCAATGGTTGATGATGTCACGCTTACGGTGGTGGGTTCGGACACGGGAACGGCGGGCGAGGTTAGAACGAACCCCGCCGACGGCGCCGAGATGATCTGGATTCCGGCGGGGACGTTCAGCATGGGCCAGGAGGGCGTTACCACACCCGTCCACCAGCAAACCGTCGCCGGCTTCTGGCTCTACCGGAGCGAAGTCACCAACGCCCAGTACGGCCAGTTCATGCAGGCGACGGGGCATGCCGCGCCGTACTTCTGGAATAACTCGACTTTCAACGGCGCACAACAGCCGATCGTCGGGGTGACCTGGTTCGATGCCAAGGCATACGCGGAGTGGGCGGGCAGCCGGCTGCCCACGGAAGCGGAATGGGAGTATGCGGCCCGAGGCGGGCAGCAGTTCGAGTACGCCACCTCGACCGGTCAGCTCAGCCATGATCTGGCGAACTACGACGACTACTACGACAAGGCCGGAGTGGACCAGTGGTACTACGCCTCTCCCGTCGGCAGCTTCCCCGCGAATCCATTCGGTGTGTACGACATGAGCGGAAACGTGTGGGAGTGGTGCAGCAGCATCTACATGTCCTACCCCTACAGCGCCACGGACGGAAGGGAGAACATGCAGAACACCTTCAGCTCGCGTGTGTTGCGCGGGGGCTCGTACTACACCGACAGCTATTACCTCCGCTGCGCCACTCGCTACGACTACTCGCCCGGAAAACACTACGCCGTCTACGTCGGTTTCCGTTGCGCCCGGAGCCCTTAATGAACGGTTAAGTGTTTGGCCGTTTGGCGGGGCAGCGGTCGCATGTGGATGTGGGAGCAGGTGAGTGGTGAGTATCTGAGGATTTGCGATTGCAGATTTCAGATTGAAGGCCACGCCCGGGAGCGGTGTTGCCGGCTGCTGACCCGGAGGGAGGTTCGGTGTGATGAGAGCCTTGTGGGAGCCCGATGGCCGCATTAGAATCAGGGTGTTCGGCGCAACTCGGTGAGAGCTGCAAACCCGATCGCGAGCGAGACAAGCCATGACTGAGTTTCTTCTGCCCCTCCGCATCGAAGCACTGGAAGAGGGCGGCTATCTCGCAACCGCTGAGGACCTCCCGGGGCTGGTGGCTCAAGGGTGGACGAGTCCTGATCGCGGATTTCGGATTGCAGGGCATGATGATCCCGCCGCGAGGGCGCATTGACAGGATGCGCGCTATCGGCTAATCTACAGTTCCATTGTAGATTAGCCGAACTTGGTGTTCACCCATGTACTTCCACCGCTCCATGGAGTCCGCTTGGTTGCAGGCAGCGGAGCACTTCCCCGTGCTGCTGCTGACGGGCCCGCGCCAAGTCGGCAAGACGACCATGCTGCGGCAGCTTTGCGGGGCTGACCGCTCGTACGTCACGCTCGACGACATGACTGCGCGGGGTCTTGCCAGGCGCGATCCCGCGCTCTTCCTTCAGCAATACCCGCCGCCCGTGCAGATCGACGAGGTGCAGTACGCCCCGGAGTTGCTGCCCTATCTGAAGATGCTGGTTGACGAGGACCGCCGGCCGGGAGCTGTTTGGCTGACGGGTTCGCAGCAGTTCCAGATGATGAAGGGGATCACCGAGAGCTTGGCCGGGCGGGTGGCGGTGGTCAACCTGCTGGGCTTCTCCTACCGCGAGGTGAGCTCGGCGCCGGCTGGAGCCGCGCCGATCCCCTTCGTACCCCCCGCGGCCTCCTCGCTGGCCGACCGAGCTCCGGCCCCTGACTGCGACGTGAATGAGGTGTACCGGCGGATCTGGCGGGGAGGTCTCCCGGTGCTGCACGCCGACCCGGGAATGGACCGCGACCTGTTCTTCAGTTCTTACCTTCAGACCTACCTGCAGCGGGACGTGCGGGACCTGACACAGGTTGGCGACCTCGATGCCTTCACCCGCTTCCTGCGCGCCTGCGCCGCCAGGACGGGGCAGCTTCTCAACTATGCCGACCTGGCCAGAGACGTGGACCTCAGCCTCGGCACTGCCAAGAACTGGCTGTCGATCTTGCAGGCAAGCTGTCAGGTCTTCCTGCTGAACCCCTATCACAGCAACGTCACCAAGCGACTGGTGAAGACTCCCAAGCTCTACTTCCTCGACACGGGCTTGTGCGCCCACCTGACCGGTTGGGCGTCGCCGCAGTCATTGGCGAACGGCGCCATGGCCGGGGCGATATTCGAGACGCACGTAGTCACGGAGATCCTGAAGAGCTGGTGGTTCTCCCTGAAGACGCCCACGCTCTACTACTACCGGGATAAGGACGGCAAGGAGATCGACCTTCTCCTGGCTCAGGACGACACGCTCTACCCCGTCGAGATGAAGCGCGGCGCGACGCCCAGACCCGAGTGGTGTCGCCACTTCTCCGTCCTCGACCGGTTCCCGGAGCGGCGCGGTCCCGGCGCCGTGGTCTGCCTGGCCCCGCGGGCCACCGCGCTCGATCGCTCCTCCGTGGCGGTTCCGGTGACGGCGGTCGGGTGAGCGCACTGGCTACGGGGCGGCTGACCTTCGGAGAGTCTTTCTTCCCGCAGCCTTTCCGCTTTTCGTCTTCCCGGAGTCTCTGTCAGTGTTCAGCAAGTTCGCAACCTCGAAAGGAGTGGTCGCAATGAGAGTGCATCAGTTCACAGTTTCGGTTCTCGGTTTTGTGGTCCTGTGTCCGTTTGTGTTTGCGCAGGGTGAGGTGACGACCGTCGCCGCGGCCAGTGTGGTGGTCCAGCGGCAGGTGATGCCCAGCGGCGCGGTGGGCACCGTCGACTGGACCAAGCAGCGGATCACGGTCACGTCGTACGGTCTGCCGAAGGAGGGAATCACACATCCCGGTCAGATGGAGATCACGGCCCGCAAGGCCGCTTGGGCGGAAGCCTACAACGAAGCCGCGGCGTTCATCGCCGGCCTGAACGTGACTTCCCACACTACCGTGGCCGATGGCCGCTTGTTGGATGCCATCACCGATGTTCGGGTGGGCGCGTTCCTCAAGGGCGCCCGGGTGGTGGAGGAAAAGTGGGACAAGGAGAAGGAAGTCTACGCCATCACACTCGGTTTCGACATGGCTGGCGCCGTGGGCAACAGCCTCTTGGGCGCACTGGTGCCCCGGATCGAAGACATCGAGAAGGAGCTGAAGGCGAAGCAACCAGAAAAGGCCGTAGAGCCGGCGCCCGTTGTGGTGGAGACGCCGCCTGCCACCGGTGAGACCGCGCCGGCGCGCAAGCCCGGCCCGTACACCGGCCTGATCATTGACCTGCGCGGCTACGGCGCCCGGCCGGCCATGAGTCCCAAGATCGTGAAGCCGGAGGGCGACGAAGTCTGGGGCACGCTTCAGACCGTCGGCCGCGACTTCGCAATCGAGCATGGCATCGTGGGCTACCTCCCGTCGCTGGAAGCGGCGCTGGCATGCAAAGAGCGCGTCGGTGACAACCCGTTAGTCGTGCGTGCTGTTGGTGTGCAAGGCGCTGTTCAGGCCAACGCCGTCGTGTCCGCTGCCGACGCCGAGCTGATTCTCAACGCCAACCGGGAAAGCCCGAACCAGTTCCTGCCGAACTGCAGAGTGGCTTTCGTGATCGAGCGCGAGTTCTGAGGTCGTGCCTCCGGGAGGCGGGGTGCTTGCTGCCTCCCGGCTTACGCGGTGGCCTTGCCCGTGGCGGGGTCCCTGCGCAAGCCGTACCGGTCTCAGGTGCCGACCCATGGGCTTCCCTGCGCTGTTGACTCCAGGGCGATTTCAGCCCGCCGCCTCGTGGCTGCGCGCGCCAGCGCGTGGTTCGCTCCAAACCGACGGGTCCACCGGCTCCGCGCCGGCGGCTACGG
>Ga0210058_1000389_pt1 | contig 42152 bp, 45 predicted proteins | sample CryGeymeta201511_FD_183979 | JGI IMG/M metagenome (GOLD analysis project Ga0210058, IMG submission 183979) | Groundwater microbial communities from Crystal Geyser aquifers in Utah, USA - Crystal Geyser metaG 2015-11 (SPAdes) (version 2) | ecosystem: Environmental > Aquatic > Deep subsurface >...
TTATGCAATTGTTAAACTAGATGGTTATAAGACTTTTAATGAACTGATAAAGGCCATTGCCTTAGAATTTCCAAACACCATTGAAGGTAAAAAAGCTAAAAAAACGTTGACCACAATTAAAGAGGATTTGGCTAAAGCGGATGACTTTTCAACACAAAAAAATCAAGATAATTTGTTTTTAGCGCATCAAGCTCCAAATAAATTAGACCTGAGTAAATTGGAAACACAATTAAAAGATATCGTTCAATTTGAAGAGTTTTCTAACCTCACAGTTGATATAAAACCTTATAATCGCTCTACTAAATTGTTTTTAATCAAAGGTTTTATAAATGAAGACGCTATTAGTGATTTTACTAATTTTGTCAATAATAAGTACAAAAATGTGTTGCCAAAAGATTTTTTTGTAATTTCGCAGTCGAGCTATAATAAAATTCAGCTTTATAAAAACTTAAATAGCTATTTAAAAAAATAAATCAACCTTAAAATTATACCCTATGTTTTCTGATAAAAAGAAACCAATCATTGCAAACCCCTCGCAATCATTAGAAAGAAATACCATCGGTAAAGGAACCTCCATTACTGGAGATTTAGTTTCGGAAGGCGACTTTAGAATTGACGGCGCTGTTGAAGGCACCATCAAAACTTCAGGCAAAGTTATTATTGGCAAAGATGGCGCTGTTAAAGGCACTGTTGAGTGTAATTTTGCCGATATTGAAGGCATTTTTACCGGAAAAATAATTGTCAATCAATTGTTAACGTTAAAAGCCTCTTCAACCATTACCGGTGAAACCGTAATTGGAACTTTAGCCGTAGAACCAGGTGCTACTTTTGTAAACACGACCTGCACCATGAAGGGTACGATAAAAGAACTCAATAACAATGAGCGACCTCAACAAGCCGAAAAAACAGCTTAATCCCTACATTCAATTTTCAGGAATAGGCTTACAGATGGGCATTACGTTTTATCTGGCAGCCTATTTTGGTAAAAGGCTCGATGCCAAATATCAACTTCCAAAACCTTATTTTACTATTGGGTTTATCCTATTGGGACTCATTGTTTCGATTTATAATTTGGTAAGTCAATTAAAAAATATCAGTAAAAAATAAATATGGCTAAAGTATTTGACTTTAGATTAAAGCTATTTTTAGTACTACTCAGCGTTCTAATAATTCATACTTTATTCTTATATTTTTTAGGTTTTAGTGTCTTTTCTAATTACATCATTTTAGCCTATATTGTCAATTATATTTTGGCTGTAATAATATACATTTTCATTTACCGCTTTAGAATAAAATACCATCATCTTATCGGGTTTTTATTTATGTTTGGCAGTTTTTTAAAATTTTTAGTTTTCTTTTTAATTTTTCATCCAAAATATCTGAATGATGGTAAAACAACAAAATTTGAATTTGCTGCTTTTTTCATTCCCTATATCTCATGTCTTATTTTTGAGACCAAGGCTTTGATTAAAATTCTTAATGTAAAATCAGTTGACTAAATGTCCTTAAAAAAACTAAAAAATAAAGAAAAAAGGTTTTTCTTTTGGTCTTAAAAACCTACATTTGCAAAAATTTTAAGGTCATAATTATTTGTCTGTAATGCAAAAGAATATTATCAATTCAATTCTATTAGTTTCTTTTTTAATCTTAGGACTTCATGGGTTTTCGCAACACCAAGAAAATTTGACTAAACCCGAAGACCAAGAAGCAGAAAAAGATTTAAAAAACGAGATTAAAAATGACATCAAACATCATGTTAAAGATGCCTATTCGTTTGTATTCTTTTCAAATTCTAAAACTGGAGAATCTTATGGTTTTTCACTTCCAGTAATTTTAATTGACAATGGTTTGCATGTGTTTTTGTCTTCAAAATTTAATAATGGCAATAAATTGGTTCATATTGGTGATACTTATTACAAATTATCCCACAGCAAAATATATAAAACTGATGCTAAAGGCACTATTACATTAAATGCCCACGGACATCCAACAAACGATAAACCGATTGATTTATCCATTACAAAAAATGTTTTAAGTATTGCTCTTGTATCATTAATTTTATTTTTAATCTTTTCAGGGTTGGCCAAATCGTATGCTAAAAACGGTTTAATTCCCAAAGGTATTGGGCGCTTTTTTGAACCTATTGTTTTGTATATAAGAGACGAAATTGCTATCCCAAATATCGGTGAAAAGCACTATAAAAAATACATGAATTATTTGTTGACCATTTTCTTTTTTATCTGGTTTTCAAATTTGATAGGAATTACACCTTTCGGCATTAATATTACCGGTAATATAGCTGTGACTTTTGCATTAGCATTACTCACTTTTATTATTACACAATTTTCTGGAAACAAAAATTATTGGAAACACATTTTTTGGATGCCAGGAGTGCCTGTGCCTATGAAAATTATTTTGGCTCCCATTGAGTTGTTAGGAGTGCTTATTAAACCATTTGCTTTGATGATTCGTTTGTTTGCAAACATCTCTGCAGGTCATATTGTAATTTACAGTTTATTAGGTTTGATTTTTATTTTTAAGAGTTATTTAGGAAGTAGCTTGAGTTTTGGCTTAGCATTAGTAATTTCTGTTTTAGAATTACTTGTAGCCATATTACAAGCTTATATATTTACTATGCTATCAGCTTTGTATTTTGGTTTTGCAACTGAAGAACATGCCGAAGCACATTAAAATTGAATGTTTAATTAATTAATATATATAATATGGAAATTCCAGGAATTGTAGGAGCAGGCTTAATTGTAATTGGTGCAGGTATTGGTATTGGTAGAATCGGTGGTTCTGCTATGGATGCTATAGCTCGTCAGCCAGAAGCTTTCGGTAAAATTCAAACAGCTATGCTTATTGCTGCTGCTTTGATTGAAGGTATTGCATTTGCTGCTTTATTTGCAGCTTAATTTTTAAAATAAAAAGCTGTAACGGTTGGTTACAGCTTTTTATTAAATTTTTTAAAAACATTACTACTAAACGATATGGAAAATTTAATAAATGACTTTTCATTTGGATTGTTCTTCTGGCAAACATTACTATTTGGAGTACTTTTAATTTTACTTAGAAAATATGCTTGGAAGCCCATTTTAAGCGCAATTAATGACAGAGAGCAAGGTATTGAAGATGCTTTAGAAGCTGCCGAAAATGCACGTAAAGAAATGCTAAATTTAAAATCGGCTAACGAAGAAATTCTAAAAGAAGCCCGTGCCGAACGCGAAGTGCTTTTAAAAGATGCCCGAGATATTAGGAACAAAATGATATCAGACGCAAAAGAAGTGGCTCAAGAACAAGCACAAAAAATGATTTCTCAAGCTAAAGAAAGCATCACAAACGAAAAGTTGGCCGCCATTACCGAATTAAAAAATCAAGTTGCCGAACTTTCTATTGATATTGCTAAAAAAGTGATTCAACAAGAATTATCTTCAGAAGATAAACACCTCGCTTTGATTGAAAAAATGTTAAAAGACGTCAGCTTAAAATAATTTTATGAAAGAGACGAGAGCCGCATTAAGATACGCCAAAGCTGTATTGAATTTAGCAAAAGAACACCATTTAGCCGAAGTAGTCAATGCCGATTTACAGCTCATAGCGCATACCTTAGAAACCCAAGCTAATTTAAGGGTTACCTTATTAAATCCCGTTTTAAAATCAGGCATTAAAAAAGCAATTCTCACCAAGATTTTTGAATCTAAAGTTAATGGCATGACGCTTGGTTTACTCAATTTATTAATTGAAAATAAACGTTTAAACCTGCTTTCAGATGTCGCTTTACAATATGCTATTATTTACGATTTTGATATCAATTTAGAAATCGCTAGCGTAACAACAGCCGTTCCCATTACAAAAGCCTTAGAAGCTAAAATCCTTGAAAAAATTAAAACCCTTACCGGAAATGAAATCACCATTAAAAATAAGGTTAATCCTGATTTAATTGGAGGTTTTATTATACGCATAGGCGATAAACAATACGATTCTAGTATTGCAGGAAAATTAAATCTCCTAAAAAGAGAATTTGAAGATAATTATTACGTACCCCAATTATAAAAGAATTAGATAAAAGATAAAAATATCAATTATGGCAGAAGTTAAACCAGCTGAAGTTTCAGCTATTTTAAAAGAACAATTAAATGGATTTGAAGCTACGGCTTCATTAAACGAAGTTGGAACCGTTCTTCAGGTAGGCGATGGTATTGCTAGAGTTTATGGTTTATCAAACGTACAATATGGCGAGTTAGTAGAATTTGAAAGTGGTTTAGAAGCCATTGTACTTAACTTAGAATCAGATAATGTTGGCGTTGTTTTACTAGGTGCTTCTTCGGAAATTAAAGAAGGTTCAACCGTAAAAAGAACCAAAAGAATTGCTTCTTTACGCGTTGGAGAAGGCATTGTTGGCCGTGTAGTAAACACCCTCGGACAACCTATTGACGGAAAAGGTCCCATTGAAGGAACCACCTTTGAAATGCCACTTGAGCGCAAAGCTCCAGGCGTAATTTTCCGTGAACCTGTTACCGAACCGCTTCAAACCGGCATTAAAGCTATTGATGCCATGATTCCAATTGGTCGTGGTCAACGCGAATTAATTATTGGCGACCGCCAAACAGGAAAATCAACGGTGGCCATTGATACCATTTTAAATCAAAAAGAATTTTTTGATGCTGGTAATCCAGTGTATTGCATCTATGTTGCCATCGGACAAAAAGCATCAACCGTGGCAGGTATTGCAAAAATGTTAGATGAACGTGGCGCGCTTTCTTATACAACAATTGTTTGTGCAAGTGCCTCCGATCCTGCTCCAATGCAAGTTTATGCTCCTTTTGCCGGCGCTGCTATTGGCGAATATTTTAGAGATTCTGGCCGTCCCGCCTTAATTATTTATGATGATTTATCAAAACAAGCCGTTGCTTACCGCGAAATTTCATTATTGTTAAAACGTCCTCCAGGACGTGAAGCTTATCCGGGTGACGTATTCTATTTGCACTCACGTTTATTAGAACGCTCTGCAAAAATTATCAAAGATGATACCATTGCAAAACAGATGAATGACGTTCCCGATACTATAAGAGACTTTATTAAAGGCGGTGGCTCATTAACGGCCTTGCCAATTATTGAAACACAAGCTGGCGACGTATCAGCATACATTCCAACCAATGTTATCTCGATTACCGACGGACAAATATTCTTAGAATCTGATTTGTTTAATTCAGGGGTTAGACCTGCCATAAATGTGGGTATATCGGTATCTCGTGTAGGTGGTAACGCACAAATTAAATCAATGAAAAAAGTAGCTGGTACCTTAAAATTAGACCAAGCTCAATATCGTGAATTAGAAGCCTTTGCTAAATTTGGTTCCGATCTAGATGCCGCTACCATGAATGTTATTGAAAAAGGTAAACGCAATGTTGAAATTTTAAAACAGGCACAAAACGACCCTTATACCGTAGAAAATCAAGTTGCTATTATCTATGCAGGCTCTAAAGATTTATTGAGAAAAGTACCTGTAAATAAGGTTAAAGAATTTGAAAGTGACTTTTTGGTTTATTTAAATACCAAACACTTAGACGTTTTAGAATCGTTAAAAGCAGGTAAATTAAGCGATGAAGCCGTTAAAACACTTGAATTAGTGGCAGGTGAATTAGCTTCTAAATATTAATTCTGAATTCTAAATTCTAAATTCATAATTAAAGTATATGGCGAATTTAAAAGAAATACGTAACCGAATTGCTTCCATTGGCTCTACAATGCAAATTACCAGTGCCATGAAAATGGTATCGGCAGCAAAGTTAAAAAAAGCACAAGATGCTATTATTCAGATGCGTCCGTATGCAAATAAGCTAACTGAGTTATTGCAAAATTTGAGTTCAAATACCGATACTGTTGAAAGCCCCTATCTTATTAAACGCGAAGTTAAAAACGTATTAATCGTTGCAATTACTTCTAATAGAGGCTTGTGTGGTGGATTTAACTCGAATGTTATCAAAGAAACCATTCGCATTTCCAAAACCGATTATGCCGATAAAAACGTAATGTTATTTACTGTTGGCAAAAAGGGAAATGACTTTCTAAAAAAACAATTTAAAGTGTTAAGCAATCATAACGAAGTTTATGACCATCTAACTTTTGCTAATGTAAGCCTTATTTCTGAATCGCTCATGAATCTATATGCCAGCGCTCAGTTTGACAAAATCATCATTGTTTATAATCAATTTAAAAACGCAGCAACCCAGTTGTTACAAGCTGAGCAATTTTTGCCAATTGTTCCAAAAGCCACTCAAGGCAATACGGCTGTAAACTATATTTTTGAACCAAATCAGGCCGATATTGTAGCCGAGTTGATTCCTAAATCTCTAAAAATCCAATTGTATAAAGCCATTCGAGATTCATTTGCCTCCGAACATGGTGCACGTATGACCGCTATGCATAAAGCGACCGACAATGCAACAGAACTTAGAGATGCTTTAAAATTATCGTATAATAAAGCGCGCCAAGCATCAATTACCAATGAAATTTTAGAAATTGTTGGTGGAGCGGAAGCTTTGAATAATTAGATAATTGAATAATTAGATAATTAGATAATTGGATAATTGGATAATTAGATAATTAGATAATTAGATAATTGGATAATTAGATAATTGGATAATTGGATAATTGGATAATTGGATAATTGGATAATTAGATAATTGGATAATTAGATAATTGGATAATTGGTTAATTGGATAATTGGTTAATTGGTTAATTGGTTAATTGGATAATTGGTTAATTGGTTAATTGGATAATTGGATAATTGGATAATTGGTTAATTGGATAATTGGTTAATTGGTTAATTGGTTAATTGGATAATTGGTTAATTGGATAATTGGATAATTGGATAATTGGATAATTAGATAATTGGATAATTGGATAATTGGATAATTGGATAATTGGATAATTGGTTAATTGGATAATTGGATAATTGGTTAATTGGATAATTAGATAATTGGATAATTAGATAATTGGATTATTAGATAATTGGTTAATTGGTTAATTGGATAATTGGATAATTGGATAATTGGATAATTGGATAATTGGATAATTGGATAATTGGATAATTGGATAATTGGATAATTGGATAATTAGATAATTAGATAATTGGATAATTGGATAATTTATAAAACTCTTTCAGCTTAAATATATTTAACCTCTTGGCAATTTTCCAAGAGGTTTTTTTACTTTTACACAATAGCTTTATTATGAAAATACTTTTACTCGATAGCAATCACCCAATTTTAAAAAGCGGTCTCGAACAGCTTGGTCATCAGTGTGATGAAGATTTTACTAGTTCAAAATCAGTTGTTGAAACTAAAATAAATCAATATCAAGGTTTGGTGATTAGAAGTCGGTTTAACATTGATAAACAATTTATAGACTGCGCTAAAAATCTTAAATTCATTGCGCGTGTTGGCGCGGGACTTGAAAATATTGATTGTGCTTACGCCGATAAAAAAGAAATCAAACTTATCTCTGCTCCCGAAGGAAACCGCAATGCTGTTGGCGAACATGCGCTTGGAATGTTGCTTAATTTGTTAAATCATCTCACCAAAGCCGACCGTGAAGTAAGAAATGGCGTTTGGTTAAGAACTGAAAATCGCGGAACGGAATTAGAAGGCAAGACTATTGGTATTATTGGCTATGGCAATATGGGAAAATCATTTGCTAAAAAATTAAGTGGCTTCGATGTAAAGGTTATCTGTTATGATATTTTACCAAATATTGGTGATGCCTATGCATCACAAGTAAATTTAAAAACCTTTTTTAATGAGTCGGATATTGTGAGTCTTCACACACCCTTAACGGATTTGACTTTAAATATGATCAACGCTGAATTTATTTCAAAGTTCAAAAAACCTTTTTATCTAATCAATACCGCTCGTGGCAAATCGGTTGTTACTGATGATTTGGTAATAGCGCTTGAAAAGGGTCAAATAATTGGTGCTTGTTTAGATGTTTTAGAATATGAAAAAACTTCCTTTGAAAGTCTTTTTAATATAGAAATGCCTACCTCTTTAAGCTATTTGGTTCATTCCGACAAGGTAATTTTAAGTCCTCATATTGCAGGGTGGACGCATGAATCAAATTATAAATTAGCAAAAACTATTGTAGATAAAATTGCCTTAAATTTTAATCAGTAATTAAATATTTTAGCAAATCGGTAGTGCTAATCATACCCACAACTTTGTGTTTTTCGATTACTGGTAAGGCATGAAATTTATTATTTATCATTATTTTAGCCGCTTTTCTAATACTACAATTGGCATGAATTTTAATAGGGTCAGTAACCATTATTTGCTCAACTTGCAATAATTTAAAAACGGTATCATCAATTTCAGATTTATCATCATAAGACTCTCCAAAACTCAATCTTAAAACATCATTATAACTCAAAAGTCCAACCATACTATCATCTTTAACAACGGGTAAATGTCTAATTTTATGAGTTAAAAATAAAAGGCAGGCGTCAGATAAATCAGCATTTATATCAACGGTTACGACATTTCTTGTCATAATTTTAGAAACAGGTTTAGTGACTTTGATATTCATCCTTGCGAAGTTAATGAAATGTAAAATTGCAGTTATTTAACATCATAAAAAATGATATAAATCAGGGTTTTAAAAGATTTTGAAGTGTTAATAAATCACCCCCTTCAAGATTTGACAACTTTTAAAAAGTTGTCAAATCTGATAAAAAATATTTAAACCATATTAAGCCACGATTTAGTAAAACTTTATTAAATTCGCGACATCAATTTGGCTCCGTAGTTCAACTGAATAGAATATCAGATTTCGGCTCTGAGGGTTGCAGGTTTGAATCCTGCCGGGGTCACAATTCTAAAAAGCTACATCTTAAAGGTGTGGCTTTTTAGGTTTTAATTTACCCTTAGCAACCACTTAAAATAATACATCTAAAAAAACAATACAAACCTATTTTATTCTACTTTTGCGGAATAATATCTCGCAGAATGATTAATCTATTTAAGGTTTTTTCTAATTTAAAAATCCTTTTTAAAATAGTCTTTATCTTAAGTTTTATCGGTCTTTTTGTTTTGATATCAGACTTTGGGTTTAATCAATCAGAACCTATACAAAAGTTAATCAACAGTTATTATTTTATTGTCTTAAGCTTGGGGATTGTTGCAACCTTGTTAAGGTATATCACCCAACTAAAAAACATTCAAACAAAAGTTATTGTATTTGATGGGCTTAGTTTGATTCTAATTGTGTATGTCATTTCAATTCATTTTTTTTCTCAAGAAGCCGTTCACCAGTTGACTTTTTTATACAACGATAATTGGTTGAAGCTTGCAATCCTTTTAACTTTTATCAGAGAATTTGCCGAGCAAAAAATAAACTACAAGCGCACGGCTTTAAATCCCGCTCAATTATTTATTGCTAGTTTTATAAGTATCATCTTATTAGGCTCTTTATTGTTGCTTTTGCCCAATGCAACCTATACAGGAATTTCGTTTATTGATGCACTTTTTACTTCTACTAGTGCTGTTTGTGTAACCGGTCTTATAGTTGTTGACACCGGAAGTTATTTCACCTTGTTTGGGCAAACAATTATTGTATTTCTTATCCAATTAGGCGGTATTGGCATCTTAACCTTTGCGAGCTATTTTAGCTATTTTTTTAAAGGTGGCACCAATTATGAAAATCAATTGGTTTTAAGCGACTTAACAAACTCACAAAAATTAGGCGATGTTTTTTCAACACTTAAAAGCATTTTAGTGATTACTTTTTCAATTGAGCTTGTTGGCGGATTATTTATTTATTCTAGTTTGAATAACAACTTGCTTCCAAGTTTTTTTGAACGCCTATTTTTCTCGATTTTTCATTCTATATCAGCATTTTGCAATGCTGGTTTTTCTACCCTTCCCAACAATATCTTTGAAAGTGGATACCAATTTAATTATCCTTTACAAATGTATCTTGTGTTATTATTTGTATTTGGCGGACTTGGTTTTCCTATTGTTTCAAATATTACTAAATATCTAAAATATAAGGTAGTTAACAAATTTTTATATTTTTCTAAAAATAAAAAACAGTATAAGCCTTGGGTGTTAAGTTTGAATAGTAGAATCACTTTAATAACCACGTTTTTATTAATCATTATTGGAACCGCCCTATTTTACATAAGTGAATATAGTAATGTGCTTGCGCCACATCACGGCATTGGCAAATTTATTACGGCATTATTTGGCGCAACCACACCTAGAACTGCTGGATTTAATACGGTTGATATGGCTTCTTTAAATTTTTCGACCATCATTATCATAATTTTTTTAATGTGGGTTGGTGCATCGCCGGCCTCAACTGGTGGTGGTATAAAAACAAGTACTTTAGCGATTGCAACTTTAAATTTATTGAGCTTGGCTAAAGGAAAAACTAGAATTGAGGTTTATAGGAGGGAAATTTCTGATATTTCAGTTAGACGCGCTTTTGCAGTCATTTCATTGTCATTAATTGTTATCGGCTTCGGCATTATGGCCATTTCAATTTTTGACAAAGATAAAGACCTGCTAAGCATCGCTTTTGAATGCTTTTCGGCTTTCAGTACGGTTGGATTAAGTATTGGCATTACAGCACATTTAACCGCCTCAAGCAAATTTATATTGATTATCATTATGTTTATAGGAAGGGTGAGTATGTTGTCTATTTTAATAGCGATATTCAAAAAAGTAAAACATAAAAATTACCGCTATCCAACTGAGGAACTAACCATAAATTAACAAGAAAATACACTCAAAATGAAATATTTAATAATTGGACTTGGAAATTTTGGCGCCTCACTTGCCGAAAAATTAACCACACAAGGCAATGAAGTTATTGGTATTGATACCAGTATGAATAAAGTTGATGCCTTAAAGGAAAAAATTTCACATACCATTTGCATGGATGCTACCGATGAATTTACCGTTTCGGGTTTGCCTTTAAAAGAGACCGATATCGTTATTGTTGCCATTGGCGAAGACCAAGGTGCTAACGTTATGGTAACCGCGTTGTTAAAAAATTTCAATGTAAAACGATTAATTAGCCGTGCTATTAATCCTTTGCACGAAAAGGTGTTAAAAGCACTTGGCGTTGACGAAATTGTACATCCAGAAGAAGAAACTGCCGAGCGTTGGGCAAAAAAACTTTGTTTAACCGGTGTATTAGATTCCTTTGAGTTAAGTGATGATTACAGTATTGTTGAAGTAAACCTCCCCCTTAAATATGTCGGCAAAAAAATATCTGAAATTGATATTCGCAAAAAATTTAGCTTACTTATTTTAACCACTATAAAGAGCACTCAAGTAAAAAATAGTTTTGGAAAAAGTGTTAATGAAACCAAGGTTCAGGGAGTTGTTTCTCCAAATTTGATTCTAGAAAAGGATGATATTTTGGTTGTTTATGGTGCGAATACTGACATTGAACGTTTGCTCAAGAAAAAAATCAGTTAAAATTAGTAGTTATCCCAACAACTGTTTAACCACATTTGAAATAGCTTTGCCATCAGCTTTACCTGCTAATTGTTTACTTGCCAAACCCATAACTTTACCCATATCTTTAATTGAGCTTGCTCCCGATTGTGCAATAATGGCTGCAATAGCGGCTTTTAAAGCTTCTTCATTCATTTGGCTTGGCAAAAACTGGGCAATGATTTCAACTTGTGCCAATTCTGGTTCTGCCAAATCGGTACGGTTTTGTTGGAGGTAAATGGCCGCACTTTCTTTGCGTTGTTTTACAAGTCTTTGTAAAATTGCGAGTTCTTCTGCTTCGTCAACTTCTTTTTGAGTGCCACTCGTTTGCGCTAATAATAAAGCCGACTTTATGGCTCTTAAAGCTTCAAGCGCCACTTTATCTTTAGATTTCATAGCCTCTTTTAAGGCATCCATAACATTTGCTTGTAAACTCATCTCATTTAATTTTAATCCCACAAATATACTTATAAAAAAATTTCCGCCGAAGCGGAAATCTTAAAATACTTGTAATATATTGCCTATTAATATTTAATTTAATCTACGTTATCGTGTAAAAATGAATTGTTAGAGCGCAATTTTGGTTCGTCGTTTTCATCGGTATCTAAACTCATTCTCGAGGCGCTAGCTATGCTTGAAGGCTCATTTTCTGATAAATTTATACCCATGCGTTTGTAGGCAGGTTGCTTTTCAATTTCATCAATATTTTGATTCATTTTAAGTTGATTCGTTCTGTTTTGAAACTGAAAATTAAAAATGGCAAACTTTTTTCGGCGATCTTCAGTTCGTTTGGTAAGTTCCGAAATCTTGATATCAAATGATGAAACCTCACTATTTTCATCTTCAAGTGATTTATTTTTAATTGTTTCGGGTCTAATTTCTAGTTGCATATCCAATTCAGAATCTAATTTAGAAACTGGTTTTTCTATTTTAGGAGCTGGTTTATCAAGGGTATCTTCAATATCTAAATAATCTTCTAAACTAAATATTAAAGGCGTTTCGTCTGTATGAAGTTCTGGTTTAATTTCGTTGTAATCTTCAACTTCAATTTCATTGACATCTTTTACCAACATTGGCTCATCTTCCTCATCTAAATATTGAAAAACTTGCTTTTTTTCGGGTAGTGGAAAATCAAATGTTAAAGCCATCTCTTCTTGCACTTCATCAATAATTGGGTCTTCTTTTTTAGCTACCGATGTAATTACGAATTCTTCAATATTTTCTACAATAACTTCTTGATAATCTACCTCTATCTCATTAAGGTCTTGGGGGGTTTCAATAATGCTAGCCACTTCTTCAATTTGTGTTTTTTCTTCTAGTGCTACTTCATCATCAAACAAGGTATATCTAATAATATCGGGTTCAACAGATTTTACTTCTAATTTGGGTGTTAAATCAAAAATCATTTCTTGCTCATCTTCTAAAGTATGAACAATTTTAATAGCTTCTGAATTGGTAATTTCATGTTGAAGCTCTTTGTTAAAACCGGTAGCAATAATGGTAACTGATATAGATTCGGCTAGCGTGTCATCTTCGCCAACGCCCATAATAATATCAACATTAGATTTAGCTTCAGTTTGTATGTAATCATTTATTTCGCCAATTTCATCAATGGTGATTTCGGCGGATCCTGAAACAATTAGCAACAATACATTTTTGGCACCAATAATTTTATTATCATTTAATAAGGGTGAATCTAAGGCTTTTGATATCGCTACTTGAGCGCGATTTGGTCCAAAAGCAGAAGCCGATCCCATAATTGCCGTTCCACTATTTGACAAAACAGTCTTAGCATCACGCAGGTCAATATTTTGTGTGTAGTGATGGGTTATTACTTCGGCAATACCTCGCGCGGCGGTAGATAAAACCTCATCGGCTTTAGAAAAACCTGCTTTAAAACCCAGATTTCCATAAACTTCGCGGAGTTTATTATTGTTGATAATAACAATTGAATCGACATATTTGCGCAATTTTTCAACCCCATTTTGAGCTTGCAAATTTCGTGTTTTACCTTCAAAACCAAAAGGCATGGTTACAATGGCAACCGTTAACAAATCGAGTTCTTTGGCTAATTTTGCAATAATGGGCGCAGCTCCTGTACCTGTTCCGCCCCCCATACCTACGGTAATAAAAACCATTTTTGCACGAGAATCGAGCATGGTTTTCAATTCTTCAAGACTTTCTAAGGCCGACTGCTCTCCAATTTCTGGATTTGCCCCAGCACCAAGTCCTTCGGTTAATGATACTCCTAACTGAATTTTATTAGGAACAGGGCTGTTTTGAAGTGCTTGAGCATCGGTATTACACACTACAAAGTCAACGCCGCTAATTCCTTTTTTAAACATTTGGTTTACGGCGTTACTACCACCACCGCCTACACCGATTACTTTAATGACATTTGATTGATGTTTTGGCAAATCGAATGCAATGTTATCGAATTCTGAGTTATTCATTGGGTTAGTTTTTATGAGTTGGTTTATATTATTCTGCGTTATCTAAAAAATCTCTGAATTTTTCGCCCCACTTATCAAAAATTGACTTTTTGGGCTCTTTTTTTTCTGTAACTTCTGCTTGTGAAACGGATTCTTGGCTTGCTTCAACAATGGTTTCTTCGGTTTTTGTATCCGCTTTAGCGTTATCCTCTTTTTGACTATTAAAATTGTTGGTGTTTTTTTTATTTAAGCCATTCATAAGCAATCCGACGGCTGTTGCAAAAGCCGGACTTGATAAATCCTCATTAGAATCGCTTGCTAAATGCTCATTTGGATAGCCTATTCTGGTGTCCATTCCGGTAATGTATTCAACCAATTGTTTAATGTGTTTTAGTTGCGCACCACCACCGGTAAGCACAATACCGGCAATTAATTTTTTCTTGGGTTCTTCGTGTCCATAATTTTTTATTTCCTGATAAACTTGTTCAATAATTTCAACTACTCGGGCATTGATTATTTTAGAAAGGTTTTTAAGTGTAATTTCTTTTGGATCGCGACCTCTTAAACCGGGAATTGACACAATTTCATTGTCTTTATTTTCGCCCGGCCATGCCGATCCGAATTTGGTTTTTAGCAATTCTGCTTGTTTTTCGATTATAGAGCAACCTTCTTTAATATCTTCGGTAATCATATTTCCACCAAAAGGTATGACTGAAGTGTGGCGTATGATGCCATCTTTAAATATGGCTAAATCGGTTGTACCGCCACCAATATCTATCAAAGCAACACCAGCTTCTTTTTCTTCGGCATTTAAAACGGCGCTTGCCGATGCTAAAGGTTCTAAAGTGATACTCGAAAGTTTTAATCCGGCGCTTTTAATGCATCTGCCAATATTTCTGATAGAAGAAACCTGTCCAACAACCACATGAAAATTAGCTTCTACGCGTGCACCATACATGCCAATGGGCTCTTTAACTTCGGCTTGACCGTCAACTTTAAACTCTTGAGGTAGCACGTGAATAATCTCTTCACCTGGCAACATTACCAATTTGTAAACCTGATTAATAAGCTTTTCAATATCTTCTTCATTAATGACTTCTTCGGCGTTTGGTCTGGTAATATAATCGCTGTGTTGAAGGCTGCGAATGTGTTGACCTGCAATGCCCACCACAACTTCGGCAATTTTAATGCCCGAAATATCTTCGGCTTCTTCAACAGCCTGTTGAATAGATTGAATGGTTTGCGTAATGTTGTTTACAACACCACGGTGAACACCAAGACTTTTAGCCTTGCCAATACCAAGAACTTCTATTTTATTATATTCGTTTTTACGACCAATCATCGCTACAATTTTTGTTGTACCGATATCTAATCCTACGGCAATATTATTTTGTTCCATATTTTGCTTATTTAGTACAGACCACTTGATTTCTGTATTTTAAGTTTATTATTTTATAGCTATTATTCAATTTTCTTTGGTTTGCATTTAAGTAATAGGCTTTAAAATTGTTAGTTTTTAACTCTAAGTCATTTAAATCGCCTATTAAAACTACTGCCTCATCTGTTCTTGTAAGCAACTCATATTCATTATCTTTATTTTTATTTATCCCAATTACAACGCCCTTTAAAAAAGAATTTTTATAAATAAAATCTGCCAATTTAAAGACTTCCGCTATATCAGTTTTGGTATTAATACCAGAAATGGTAGGTACCGTAGCTGAAAAATTATACGATAATGGCATGCTACCTCCCAAATTATCAATATAAAACACACGCGTTGAATCTAACACTCTAGCTATTGGGATTTTTTGTTTAATAATAACCCCTAAAGCACCATTTATTCCAACAAAAACATCGGCTTTTTCAACCAATTGATTTGTGCGTAAAGCGCGCTCTAAATCATTCAAAAATAAAGCATCTTTTGGCAGCGAATTGATGTTTCCCGATTTTTGTATTAACATTTTATTAACTGTTTGAGGTGTGAGATACAGTTGCGAATCATTCTCAATTTTTATAGAAATGCTCTTGATTTTGTGAAGGGCATTTCGCTTTGCCGAAAAACCAAAAACAAATATAACAATCGTGCTCACAAACAAAATGGCTAATATTTTTAACAACTTTTGCATCATTATTTGATAGATTTAATTAAAGATGCTACAACACGATCTACCAACACGCCAATATCTCCAGCCCCAATAAACAATACAACTTGCGCCTTGCTTTGTTCAATTGAAGTTGTGATTTTGGCTTTGCTAATCAAACGGTAGTTTTGGGCATTACCGGGGTTTGTCGCTTTTATTTTATCTAACAACCACGCACTTGTGATACCGGCAATTGGCAATTCTCTTGCCGGATAAATATCGAGCAATAGCAATTGGTCAAATTGTGCCAAACTAGATGCAAAATTATCTGCAAAATCGCGTGTTCTACTAAACAAATGTGGCTGAAAAACAGCGAGTATTTCTTTGTTAGGATAGCGCTTTCGCAAGGCATTATAAATGGCATTAATTTCGGTTGGATGATGTGCATAATCATCCACAAGCACCATATTTTCGGTATTTATTTTATAGGTAAATCGGCGATTGATGCCCTTAAAAGTCTTTAAAGATTTAGCTATATTTGATAGCGAAACACCATAATAATTTGCCATTGCCAAGGCAGCCAAAGCATTAGAAACATTGTGAGCGCCAGGCAAACCCAAGACTATATTGTTTAAATGTTCATTAGGTGTTTTTACATCAAACAAAAACAGGCCATTTTCAAACCTCAAGTTAGAGGCTGAATAATCGGCGGCTTCATCAACTGCAAAGGTGAGTCCTTTTATAGGCAATCCTTTTTTGACAAAAATTTGATCTGAAGTTTTATTTGCAAAGGCATCAAACGAAGCTTCAAAAGCTTCTTTATTTTTATAAATATCTAAATGGTCGGCATCGGTAGCGGTAATACAGGCCAAATTTGGTTCTAATTTTAAAAATGAACGATCAAATTCGTCGGCTTCAATTACGCAAACTTTGGCTTTACCTTGAATTAAATTGGTGTGATAATTTTCGGAAATTCCACCTAAAAAAGCAGTTGCATCAATACCATTATCGGTTAAAATGTGACCCAACATTGTTGAAGTTGTGGTTTTGCCATGCGTTCCTGCCACAGCAAAACAGAAATTTTGTTTAGATATTTCTCCTAAAATATCAGCGCGTTTATAGAGCTCAAAACCAAAATCTTGTAAATAGTTTAAAATAGTATTTTCTTTCGGAATGGCGGGGGTATAAACCACAAGGGTTTTATCTAAATCAAGATATCCATTCGGAATGCTATTTGGGTTATCTACGTCGGTTATTTGAGCTCCACACGCTTTTAAATTTTTGGTAATGTTAGAAAGTGTTTTATCATAACCAGCCACTTTTAAACCTAAATTGAGGTAATATTTTGCCAAAGCGCTCATGCCTATGCCACCAATGCCTACAAAATATATTTGTGTGCAAGTTTGCAGACGGGTTTTAAGTTTTAATATGTTGCGTTCTATTTGCATTAACTGGCTAATAATAGTTCTATAATTTCAACAATTTGTTTGGTTGCATTTGGCAAAGCCAAAAGCTTAATATTATTGCTGAGTTCTAATTGTGCTGATTTATTCTCTATTAAAGATTTAAATTTATCGTCAAAAGCCCCAATTTCATTTTCTTTAATTAGGATAGCCGCATGTCTATCGGATAAAAATTGGGCATTTTTGGTTTGATGATCTTCGGCTACGTTTGGAGACGGAATAAAAATGACGGGTTTGCCAACAATACACAACTCAGAAATTGAGCTCGCTCCGGCACGGCTGATAATAACATCCGCAGCAGCGTAAGCCAAGTCCATACGGTTGATAAACATATGACTTTGAATGCCATTAATGGCATAAAAATCGTGGTATTCTTTTTTATATAATTTTCCTGTTTGCCAAATAATTTGAATATTTTGTTTTGTAAACCAGTCTAAACGCGCTTCAACTAATTGGTTTATAGCCTGTGCTCCTAGGCTTCCACCCAAAACCAACAAAGTGGTTTTAGTTTTGCTTAGTTTGAAGAATTTTTGGGCTTCCTCTCGTTTTGAATTGATTTCTAAAATGTCTTGCCTCACCGGATTACCAGTTTTGACAATTTTGTCTTTTGGAAAATATTTTTCTAAGCCATCGTAAGCCACACAAATTTTGCTGACTTGCTTCGCTAAAATTTTATTGGTAATTCCCGGAAAAGAATTTTGCTCTTGAATTAAGGTCGGAATGCTTTTGCGCGTTGCCATTTGCAAGGTAGGCCCACTTGCAAAACCGCCAGTACCAATAACAATATCGGGTTTAAATTTTTTAATAATCAATCGCGCATTGAGCAAACTACTCATTAATTTTAACGGAAAAATAAGATTTTTAAATGTCAACTTTCTTTGAAAACCAGCAATCCATAAACCTTTTATGGGATAACCCGCTTGCGGAACTTTTTCCATCTCCATTTTATCGCTCGCACCAACAAATAAAAAATTAGCATCGGGATGCCTGCTTTTAAATTCGTTAGCAATAGCAATGGCCGGATAAATGTGACCGCCAGTGCCACCACCACTTAACAATATATTAACCGATTTTTTCATTTAATATATCTAATGTGTTTTCTGATTGATTCGTTTCTTTAATTTCTTTTAGTTCCTTTTGGCTGCTCACGCTCAAAATAATTCCAATAGAAAGACAAGTCATCCAAATTGATGTGCCTCCTGTACTTAAAATCGGTAGTGGTTGACCCGTTACCGGAAATAATCCAACGGCTACAGCCATATTTGTAAAGGCTTGAAATACAATAGGAAATCCAACACCAATAATTAATAAGCTTCCAAAAATACTTTCCGATTTTCTAGCTACAATGATGATTCTAAACAAAAATCCTAAAAATATGAACATCACAAATAAGCCTCCCAACAAACCGTATTCTTCAACAATGATGGCATAAATAAAATCGGATGAAGATTGTGGTAAGAAGTTTTTTTGGATGCTTTTGCCGGGACCTCTACCGTTAATTTGCCCTGTTGCAATGGCCACCTTTGCTTTATCTGCTTGAAAATTTGCTGTTTTATCGGTTTTATCAAAATGATTTTCAATGCGACTCATCCAAGTGTCAACCCTGTTAGGCATCATGGTAGGAAATGCTTTAGCCGCTAAAACAAATACGGCAAATGAAATGGCACTTATAATGATAATGATTCCTAAAAACTTTAAAGGATAGCCTCCTAAAAAAACTAAAATGAGCACCATAAAAAATAAGAGTGCCGTGGTAGAAAGATTGGCAGGCAAAATTAAAGCGAGAATCATTGCCACTGGAAGCCATAAAAAGATAAGGCTTGACCTAAAACTGATTTCAATTTCTTTATTCTTAGCTAAATAGCGTGATACATACATCATTAAAACCACTCCCGCCAAGGTTGAAGTTTGAAAACCAACCCCAATTATGGGAATTCTCAACCAGCGGCTGGCATTTGCCCCTTCAATACTTTGGCCTTGAACCAAGGTAACCATAAGCAGCACAATTATAACCGGAAATAACAAAACCGATGCGGCGCTAAAATATTTATACGGAATTTTATGAACGCCATAAATAATTACAAATCCAATAAACAATAACACGGCGTGTTTTAAAAAATAACCTAAAGTAGTCCCTTTATTTACCACATAAACCAAATTACTACTGGCGCTGTAAACGGGCAAAAATGAGAGTATCGCCAACAAGCTAATCAAAGCCCAAATGGTTCTATCACCTTCGATATTTTTTAATAATCCCTTCATTTATAGCTTATAAGTTTCGAACGGCTTCTTTAAATTGTTGACCTCTATCTTCGTAATTTTTAAATAAATCAAAACTGGCACAAGCGGGCGAAAGCAAAACGGTATCGTTATTTTCGGCTAGCTTATGAGCAACTTTTACGGCTTCTTCCATTCCAGCGGTTTCGATGATAAAATCGACCACATTGCCAAAGGTTTCAAGTAATTTTTTATTGTCAATGCCCAAACAAATAATTGCTTTTACATGTTCTCTCACCATTGGAAGTAAGGTGGTATAGTCATTTCCTTTATCTACACCACCTACTATCCAAATCGTGGGGGTATCCATGCATTCTAGCGCGTAAAAAGTAGCGTTAACATTGGTTGCTTTAGAGTCGTTTATGTATTGAACGTTACTAATTTTAAGCACTTTTTCTAAACGATGTTCAGCGCCTTCAAAATCTTCTAAACTCTCGCGGATGGTTTCTTTTCTAACTTTTAACAAAGTAGAAGTCATTGCGGCCGCCATGGCATTTTTAATATTGTGTTTTCCTGTTAAAGCAAGGATTGAATTTTCCATCGTGTATTTTTCTTGTTTTATTTTTATGGTTATTATATGGTCTATCAATTGAGCACCATCGGTTTTATCTAAAAAATCAGCGCTGTTATTTAAAACCGTGAAAGGGTATTTTTGGGCCTTAGATTTGTGAAGTTCCAATTTTAAATAGTCATCATCGGCATCATAAATCAAAATATCATTGGCTGATTGGTTTTGTGTAATTTTCATCTTTGCATCGATATAATTTTGCATTTTATATTGATATCTGTTTAAATGATCTTCGGAAATATTAGTAATAATTGCTATTTGAGGATTAAAATCATAGCAATCATCTAACTGAAAACTACTGATTTCAAGCACATAATAATCAAAATCACATGTTGCCACTTGCAAGGCAAAACTTTGTCCGATATTTCCTGCCATTCCCACATTTAATCCCGCCTTTTTAAGGATGTGATAGGTTAAAAGCGTGGTGGTTGTTTTGCCATTGCAGCCCGTAATTGCCACTATAAACGCTTTGGTATAGGCCGCAGCAAATTCAATTTCGGAAACAATTTTTATCCCCTTTGCTCTAATGAGCTTAATAATTGCGGCATCACAAGGAATGCCGGGACTTTTAACAACAAGGTGGGCTTGTAATATTTTTTCCTCTGTATGTTTGCCTTCTTCAAAGTCAAGCTTATGTTTTAAAAGTATGTCTTTATAGTTTTGAGTTATCGCACCAAAATCGGATACAAAAACTTCATAAGCTTTTGCTTTTCCTAATATTGCAGCACCCACACCGCTTTCTCCTCCGCCAAGTATCACCAATTTCATGCGTTCTTTTTTTAGTTGTTAGCTTTTAGCTCGTCTCTTTTTTAGTATTTATTAATTATTATCTCACTTTTAAAGTTAGAATACTCAAAATTGCCAGCATCATACCGATAATCCAAAAACGGGTTACAATTTTACTTTCGTGATAGCCTTTCATTTGAAAATGATGGTGCAAGGGAGCCATTAAAAAAACGCGTTTGCCAATACCGGACTTCCTTTTAGTATATTTAAAATAGGTAACTTGAATCACGACCGATAAATTTTCAACTAAAAATATTGCCGCTAAAAGTGGAATCATCAGTTCTTTTCTAACAGCAATTGCTAAAACGGCAATAATGCCACCAATGGTTAAACTGCCGGTATCGCCCATAAATATTTGTGCCGGGTAGGTATTGTACCATAAAAATCCTATTAAAGCACCAACAAAAGCGCTGATAAAAATGGTCATTTCACCCGAATTAGGAATGTACATAATATTTAGATATTCCGAAAATATAATGTTACCCGATACCCAAGTAAAAATGCCTAAAGTGGCGACGATAATAGCCGATGAACCCGCCGCTAATCCATCAATACCGTCAGATAAATTTGCGCCATTTGAAACAGCGGTGATGATAAATACTACTAAAATTATAAAAACAATCCAAGCGTATTTACTGGCGGGTTTGCCCATCCAACTCACTAATTTTGAATAATCAAATTCGTTGTTCTTTAAAAATGGAATGGTTGTTTTAAGTGATTTTTCTGACTTTCCAAATCGTTGTCCCACATTTACTTGCTCTGAAATATGAGCTGTTCTTATTTTTTCTTTTATGGTTACATTAGGATTGAAATAAATCATCGCTCCAATAAAAATACCTAAACTGACTTGGCCTAAAATTTTAAACCGTCCTTTTAAACCGTCTTTATCTTTTTTAAATACTTTAATATAATCATCTAAAAAGCCAATAGTTCCCATCCAAACGGTAGTAACAATTAAGATAATGATATAAACATTAGCAAGTTGCGCAAATAATAATACCGGAATTAAGGTTGCCAAAATAATGATGATTCCCCCCATTGTTGGTGTACCTGATTTTTCTGATTGTCCTTTTAATCCTAAATCTCTTATGGTTTCGCCAATTTGCTGGCGTCTTAAATAATCAATTATTTTTCTACCGAATAACGTTGAAATTGACAGCGAAATTAAAAATGCCAATGCCGATCTAAACGTAATGTATTGGAACAATCCTGCTCCAGATAAATCAAAATGACTATTTAAATATTGAAATAAATAATATAACATCTATCGGTCTTTTTTAGTTTCGTTAAACAGTTGAAGTGCAATTTTATAATCATCAAAATCGTGTTTTACCCCTTTAATTTCTTGATAAGTTTCGTGACCTTTTCCGGCAATTAAAACAATATCACCAGGTTGTGCTAACTGACTCGCTGTTTTAATGGCTTGTTCTCGATTGGTAATTGACAGAATTTTTTTGAAATCTTGTGGTTCTACGCCCAATTCAATTTGTGAAATAATGGCTTCAGGATTTTCTGACCTTGGATTATCGGATGTTATAATGGTTAAATTGCTCAATTTAGAAGCGATGTAACCCATTTTTTTGCGTTTGTCTTTATCTCTATCGCCACCACAACCCATCACGCAAATCAATTTTTCATTTCCTGTTCGGATGGTGTTTAAGGTTGATAAAACATTCTTTAAGGCATCGGGCGTGTGGGCATAATCGACAATGATGCTAATTTTGCTTTCGGTTAGCACAAATTGAAAGCGCCCTTTTACACTTTCTAAGCTGCTAATGATTTTTAGCGCATCAAATTCTTCGACTTCCAACAGCATTGCCGTGCCATAAATAGCTAAAATATTATAGGCATTAAAAGTTCCAAATAGTTTAACCCATATTTCGTTTTTGTTAAGTTGAAGCAACAATCCGTCAAGGCTATTTTCTAAAATCTTGCCCTTAAAATCGGCTAATGAATTTAACGAATATCGGTAAGTTTTTGCTTGACAATTTTGTAGCATCACTTCACCATTTTTATCATCGGCATTGATAAGTGCAAAAGCCGTTTTGGGAAGATTGTCAAAAAACGCTTTTTTAACATCGCGATAAGCATTAAATGTAAGGTGATAGTCTAAATGGTCTTGGGTTAAATTGGTAAAAATGCCTCCTGTAAAGTTTAAACCCTTCGTTCTTTTTTGATGAATGCCGTGAGAGCTGACTTCCATAAAGCAAAAAGAAACGCCTTGCTTAACCATTTGCGCTAAATAGCGATTGATGGTTAAACTATCGGGCGTGGTATTGTCGGTTTTAAATTCTTGTTGATTCACTAAAATTTTAACCGTAGAAAGCAATCCTACTTTATATCCCAATTTCGAAAATAAATCGTAAAGCAAAGTAGCTACGGTGGTTTTGCCGTTAGTGCCCGTTATGCCGACTAATTTCAATTTTTTAGAAGGATTGTCATAAAAGTTTGATGCCATATCGGCTAAAGCCGATTTTGTATCTTCAACAACGATATACGTTACATTTTCAACTCGTTGTGCGGGTAAATCTTGGCAGATAATAACTTTAGCCCCTTTTTTAATAGCGGCATCTATGTATTGATGACCATCAACTGTTTGACCTTTTATTGCAATAAAAATGGCGTTGGGTTTGACTAACTGCGAATTGATTTGTAGGTTGTTTATAAGCACATCGGCACTGCCATAAAGTTCGTTTACAGAAACACCATATAATATGTCTTTTAAATTTTTCACAATAATTTTAGACGAATTATTTTATTACTTTTAATGCTATCACCCGGTTTTATTGATTGATAAGCTACTTTTCCATACCCTTCGCAAATAACTCTAAAGCCACTGTTTTCAAGTAATGCTATGGCATCCATACCTGACATTTTATTTAAGTTGGGCATTAGGCTGTCTTTGCTGATTTGTGTAAGCGCTTGATTGCCTGGTTTTAGAATTTGTGCATTTTTAAAGGTGTCAAATCGCGTAACACTTTCGTAAAGTGGCGTTGATACATAGATTTTTTGTGCAATTTTTTTAAAGGCCGGGCCGGCAACATCAGCACCGTAATAGCCAAACTTTTTATTTGGTTTGTGAATGACAACAATGCAAGAATATTTAGGCGCTTCGGCCGGAAAATAGCCCACAAAAGATGAAATGTATTGCGTTCCCGAATCTTTCCAATAATCAATTTGGCAAGTTCCTGTTTTACCAGCTAGCTGAAAATAAGGTAGGTAAATGTTTTTAGCCGTTCCGTTTTTAACTACATTTTTTAATAGCGCTTGAACCTTGATTAGGGTTTCTTGAGAACAAATTTTTTCGACAATTACCTCTGGTTGTACGCTTGAAATGACTTTATCTTGGTCTCTTATTTCTTTAACAAATAAAGGTCTAACCATTTTGCCATTATTTGCTATGGCATTATAAAAAGTGAGGGTTTGCAAATCGGTAAATTCAACTCCATAGCCCCAAGCCATCCAAGCTAATGAAAGACCATTCCAATTTTTACTTTTAGGTTCGGGAACTTTTGGCATACTTTCGCCTCCAATTGAAATATTTAATTTTTTACCAACATTCATTGAATGGAGTTTATCAATAAACTTTTGTGGGTTGCTTCCATAATTTTGAGTGATAATTTTTGCCATTCCCACATTTGAAGAATATTCAAGAACTTGAGCTGCGGTAATTTTTCCATAACCACCTCTGTGAGAGTCGATAATTTTTTTTCCGTGTATGGAAATCATGCCTTTTTCAGTATCAATAATTGTAGAAGTATCAATGAGTTTATCGTCTAAAGCTGCCACCATACCCATTAATTTGAAGGTAGAACCCGGTTCGTGCGTTTCCCAAACGGCAAAATTTCGTTCTTCATAATAGGTGCCACTTTTAGTTCGCGCCAAATTAGATATGGCTTTAACTTGACCCGTTTTAACTTCCATCACCACTACTGTGCCGTGTTCGGCTTCATAATTTTCAAGTTGTTCAAGCAAGGCGTGATGGGCAATATCTTGGATGTTTAAATCAATGCTGGTTATCACATCTAATCCGTCAATAGGATCAATTTCATTCTCGTCGTTTATAGGTTTCCACTGACCTTTGGCAATTTTTTGTTTTAAGTGTTTGCCTACATGGCCTTTTAAATAGTTGCTAAAGCTACCTTCAATGCCCGATTCACCGCGGTGGTCATCATATCCAATCGTTCTTGCGGCAATTTTTCCTAGCGGATAACCTCTTACCGTTCGTTGATTAACAATTAAGCCTCCCTTAAAAGTTCCTAATCTTAAAATAGGGAACTCTTTGACAATTTCAAATTGGCTGTAACTTAAGTTGTTGGCAATTAATAAATACTTATTTTTTTGTTCACGCGCTTTTTTAAAGTAATTTTCATAATAGATAACGGGTTTACCAAACAAAGCCGACATAGCCTTTGACAGCTTTAAAACATCTCTATTGAATATCCTTTTAGGAATAATGGCAACATCCATCCGCACATCGTATTTAGGTACCGAAGTTGCTAATAAACTGCCATCAGCGGTATAAACATTACCTCTATTGGCAGGAATTTCGAAGGTTTTTATAGCGTTTTCAATAGCCTCATCGCGAAATTGATTGCCTTCAAGCCATTGTATTTGAACTATTTTATAAATAATACCAAACACGAATACCAGTGTTAAAACTGATATAAAATAAAACCTATTCAATATGTTTTGTTTGCGAACTGCCATTAGTTGGTTACAATAACTTTTATTTTATAAGGGGGTGTTGTTGGTGGTTTTATTCCTTTTAAATTGAGTGCTTTTGTGATTGACGACTCCATTTTTAAATTCATTAACTCGGCACGGTTTGAAACAAATAAAGAGCGCATTTCCTTGTTTCGAGAATCTAATCGGCTTATTTCTTGTACTTTATTTTCAATGCTCAATGAACTACTTATCATAATTAAAGCTAAAACAGCTAAAAAAATGATGAAGAGCCAGTTTTTTTGAGAATTTTCTTCGGTTAAAAAACTGCCTTTTAATAAATTAAAGATAAAGCCCTTTTGTTTTGCCATTATATTTTAGTTACAATTCTTAGTTTCGCGCTGCGCGCACGGTTGTTGTTTTTTATTTCATCGTTAGATGGTACAATTAATTTTTTTGGTTTTTTAAATGGGGTATTTATATTTCCATAAAAATCCTTTTCGGGTTCACCCTCAAAATTGCCGTATTTGAAAAAATTTTTCACCAAACGGTCTTCTAAAGAATGGTATGAGATGATGCTCATCTTGCCATCGCTAACTAACAAATCGGTTGTTTGCAATAGAAAGGCTTTTAGAACCTCCAATTCCTGATTGACTTCAATGCGAATGGCTTGAAATAATTGCGCTAATATTTTATGTTGTTTTATGGGTGGTAAAAATTTGCTTATCGCCTCTTTTAACTGAAAACTGGTTTTAATTGGTGTTTCTTGTCTGGCTTTTACAATTGCTTGCGCGATGGCTTTGGCATTATTTAATTCGCCATATTCTAATAAAATAGCCTTCAATTTGGCTTCAGTATAAGTATTCACAACCTCATAGGCAGAAAGTTCAGATTTAGAATCCATGCGCATGTCTAACAAGGCGTCAAAGCGCGTTGAAAAGCCTCGTTCAGGCACATCAAATTGATGTGATGACACCCCTAAATCGGCTAAAATTCCATTAACTTTTGTCACTCCGTAAACTCTTAAAAACCGTTTTATAAATTTAAAATTGCCTTGAATGAGCACAAATCGATCATCAAGTAGGTTGTTTTTTTTGGCATCTTCATCTTGATCAAAGGCAAACAATCTTCCGTTTTTGTTAAGCCGCTTTAAAAGTTCTTTTGAATGACCACCGCCACCAAAAGTTACATCAACATAAATTCCGTCGGGAATGATTTCTAAACCGGCAATACTCGCTTGCAATAAAACAGGATCATGATAGTCCATTTTCTAGATTTGATGAATTTCCCATAACCGTTTCAGCCAAAGTTGCAAAATCGGCAGTAGCCTCATTAATAGCAATTTCGTATTTATTTTTATCCCATATTTCGACAATATTTACCGCTGATGAAAGAATAATATCACTTTCAATTCCGGCAAAAACCGCCAAATCTTTTGGTATTAATAACCTACCAGTCACATCGAGATCGGCAATTTTAACACCTGCGGTAAAAACCCTGATAAAATCATTGTTTTTCTTTACAAATCGATTTAGCTTGTTAACTTTTTCCATCATTACCTGCCACTCTTGCATCGGATACATTTCAATACATGGTTGAAAAACAGACCGCTTTAAAACAAAGCCTCCGTCAAGCACACTCATCAGTTGCTTTTTAAGCATCGTTGGAAGCATTAGCCTACCTTTGGCATCCGATTTACACGTGTAAGTACCTATTAAATTGGTCAAAGTTTGAAAGATTTTGAAAACAAATATACATTTTTTTACCACTTTTTACCACTTTTTACCACTTTATTGAAAAAATAGTTATCAACAATTTTATTTTAAGCTATTTGATTGATTATGAATGTGCGGTATGCTTGTTTAAAAACGCAATATAAATTAAACTGACAAAGCCACATTAGCCAAAAATAATTATATTTGTGAATTGTTATTAAAACAAGATACCTAGATGAATTTTTCTCTAAAAAAAGAAGCTACTTTTAATTATTTAGAAGCAGGTGAAGGAACCCCAATTATCATACTCCATGGAATTATGGGTACTTTGAGCAATTTTAACGGCGTTTATAATTATTTTCCCAAAAAGGGTTATCGCATTTTAATTCCCGAATTGCCGCTCTATACCTTGCCGCTGTTGAGAACCAATGTTAAAAATTTAGCCCTATTTGTAAAAAAGTTTGCCAAATTTAAAAATCTTGAAAACTACATTTTATTAGGAAATTCGTTAGGGGGTCATATTGCACTTTATTTTTCAAAATTATATCCCGAGAATGTTTTGGGGATGGTGCTTACGGGTAGCTCAGGACTTTACGAAAATTCTATGGGAGAATCTTATCCAAAACGCGGTAATTACGAGTATATTAAAGCTAAAGCTGAAGAGGTTTTTTATGACCCAAAAATAGCTTCAAAAGAAATTGTTGATGAGGTTTTTGAAACGGTAAACAATCGCATAAAATTAATAAAAACCTTGGCGATTGCCAAAAGCGCCATACGCCATAATATGGCAAAAGATTTACCCTTAATGACGATGCCAACTTGTTTAATTTGGGGTAAAAACGACAAAGTTACCCCACCAAATGTTGCGACAGAATTTAATAATTTGTTGCCAAATTCTGATTTGTATTGGATTGATAAATGCGGCCATGCGCCAATGATGGAGCATCCTGATGCTTTTAACACCCTATTAGAACAATGGCTTAAAAAGCGCAATTTTTAAGTTATGAATATTAAATCGGCTGAATTTATCATTAGCAATACCGATGTGGCAAATTGCCCAAAAGAGTTGTTACCCGAATACGCCTTTATCGGCCGCTCTAATGTTGGCAAATCGTCGTTGATTAATATGTTAGTCAACCAAAAAAACTTAGCTAAAACTTCCGGAAAACCAGGAAAAACACAACTTATCAATCATTTTAAAATTAACAATGCATGGTTTTTGGTAGATTTACCGGGCTATGGCTATGCTCAAATTTCAAAGAGCAAACGCAAGACTTTTCAAGAATTTATTAAAGCTTATTTTTTAGAGCGCAAACAATTGGTTTGCACCTTTGTATTAATTGATTCACGCTTAGAACCCCAAAAAATTGACTTAGAATTTATGCAATTTCTTGGTGAAAATAATATAGCCTTTTGTGTTGTTTTTACCAAATCGGATAAATTAAAAACCACCAAACTCAATAATAACATCGCTATTTATAACGATACAATGACCCAAAGTTTGTGGGAATCAATGCCTACTTATTATGTCACATCGGCAATAGCCAAGGCTGGCAAAGATGAGTTGTTGAACTATATAGAAACCTTAAATCAAGAAGTAGCTGAAAATTTTTAATGATGGCTTCTACTTTAGATACCCTACAAATACTTTTTGAAGACAATCACTTTATCATTGTCAATAAACAATCGGGCGATTTAGTTCAGGGTGATAAAACGGGCGATGCCCCTTTAAGCAACCTTATAAAAATATACCTAAAAGAAAAATATTTAAAACCCGGCGCGGTGTTTTTGGGCGTTGTTCATCGGCTTGACCGCCCAACAACAGGTGTGGTTGTTTTTGCAAAGACTTCAAAAGCCCTAGAGCGTTTTAACAAAATGTTGCGCGAAAATAAAGTCGATAAAACCTATTGGGCCATCGTTAAAAACAAACCCGAGAGAGCTGAAGATACCTTAACGGGTTATCTAAAAAAGAATCCTAAAAACAATAAATCTACATCATTTACTTCTGAAATTGAAGGCAGTAAAAAAGCCGTACTTCATTATAAATTAATTAAATCGCTCGAAAATTACCATTTGCTAAAAATAGATTTAGAAACAGGACGGCATCACCAAATTCGGTGTCAATTGGCTGCTATTGGTTGCCCCATTAAAGGTGATTTAAAATACGGATTTGACCGCAGTAATAAGGATGCCAGCATCCATTTACACGCACATAAGATTGAATTTATTCATCCTGTTACAAACGAACTTATTTCTATTTTAGCGCCAACTCCCAAAGATTCAATTTGGGATGCTTGTAACTAAGCTTTATTTTTCTTTTCTACAATTGCTTGTAAACACAAATTGCCAATGCTACCTATATGTGTGTGACACACCGTTTTATCGGGTTTAAATTGTCCTTTAGCCACCTCTTTTCCAACCATTTTATAAGCATCTCTAAAAGGCACACCACTTTGCACCAATTTATTAACTGTTTCTACACTAAAAAGATTATTGTATTTCTCGTCTTCTAAAATAGCCGTATTCACTTTGATATTTTTTAATGAATAGCTCAGCATTTCTAAACAAGATTTTAATGTCGAAAAAGCGGGTATCAAACCTTCTTTTAACAATTGTAAATCACGGTGATAGCCACTTGGCAAATTGTTGGTAATGAGTGTAAATTCATAAGGCAAAGCTTGTAATTTATTGCACTTTGCGCGAATCAATTCAAAAACATCGGGATTTTTTTTATGAGGCATAATACTAGAGCCTGTAGTTAATTCATCTGGAAAGGAAATGAAAGCAAAATTCTGATTCATATACAAACAAATATCCATACTCATTTTAGACAAAGTACTCGCCACCGCACTCAAAGCAAATGCCACGCCTTTTTCAAGCTTGCCACGACTCATTTGCGCCGCTACCGAATTGTATTTTAAGGTGCTAAAATTTAGCGCTTTGGTAGTAAAATCCCTGTCAATAGGGAACGAGCTGCCATAACCGGCAGCCGAACCTAAGGGATTTTGGTCAGCCATTTTGAAAGCGGCTTTTACAAAATAAAGATCGTCAATTAAGGTTTCGGCATAAGCTGAAAACCACAAACCAAAAGACGAAGGCATCGCAATTTGCAAGTGGGTATAACCTGGCAAAAGAACCGCTTGATAGCGATTGGCTAAAGTGATTAATAAATCAAATAAACCATCCGTTTCATCCATTATTTCTTTTAAGGCATCCTTTACAAACAGATGAATATCAACCAAAACCTGATCATTTCTAGAACGGGCGGTGTGAATTTTTTTACCTGTATCGCCCAATTTTTCGGTCAATAAAAACTCAATCTTTGAATGAACATCCTCAAAATTCGACTCAATTGTAAAGGTTCCATCATTAATTTTTATCGTAATGGCTTCTAATTCAGCTTTTATAGCGGTCAATTCATCTGCGCTAAGCAAACCAATTTTATGTAACATTTGGGCATGCGCCAAGTTACCCATTACGTCATATTTTGCTAAAATAAGATCTAAAACGCGATCGTTGCCAACGGTGAATAAATCAATTTTTTTGTCGGTTGAAAATCCCTTATCCCAAAGTTTCATACAATTTCATTTAAAATTTTAATATACAAATCAATGCCTTCTTCAATTTCTTGGAGGTAAATAAACTCGTCGGCGGTGTGCGATCGCAAACTATCACCGGGTCCTAATTTTAAAGACGCACAGCTTAAAACTGATTGGTCAGAAAGCGTTGGAGAGCCGTAAGTTTCAAGTCCTAATTTAATTCCCGCCTGCACAATTGGGTGGTTTTTAGGGATTGACGATGAATTTAAACGCATCGAACGCGCGGTAACCTCCGATTTTACATTTGCTTTTACAAGGTCTAGAACTTCCTGATTGGTGTAGGCATCGGTTACGCGAACATCTACCACAAAATTGCAATTTGCCGGAATCACATTGTGCTGACTTCCGGCTTCAATTTGTGTAACGGTCATTTTGACTTTGCCTAAGGTTTCGGATATTTTTTCAAATTCATAATTTTGAAACCATTTAATCGCTTCAATCGCGTTGTAAATAGCATTATCGGCAATGCCATGTGCCGCGTGTCCGGGTGTGCCATGTGCCTTACAATCAAGCACTAACAATCCCTTTTCGGCAATCGCCAATTTCATTAGAGTAGGCTCGCCAATAATTGCAAAATCAATGGGTGGAATAATATGCAACATACTATTTAGTCCGTTTTGACCTGAACTTTCCTCTTCGGCTGAAGCCACGATTACAAAATTGTAATTCAGATTTGGCTGTTCATAAAAATAAGCAAACGTTGCCAACAAAGAAACCAAACAACCGCCGGCGTCATTGCTCCCAATTCCGTATAACTTGCCTTCAAAAACCTCTGGTGTAAACGGATTTTTGGTATAGGCTTTATTCGGTTTTACGGTATCGTGATGCGAATTGAGTAAAATGGTTTTTTTAGAGGCCTTAAAATACTTGTTTTTTGCCCAAACATTATTGTTAACCGATTCAAATTCTATTTGATTTTTAGTAAACCATTTTTTAATTAATTGGGCTGTAGCTTGTTCTTCGCCTGAAAAAGAAGGTGTGGCAATCAAGGTTTTAAGCAAATCAATGGCTTGTATTTTAAGCTGTTTTATCATTTTTATAAACTTAAAGTGGTGTGCAAGCTATCAGTAGCTTCAATAAGTGAAGCATTTCCAATCTTGACTTTTTCAACGCCTTTTTCTAGGGCTTTAAAACAATTTTGAAGTTTTGGCAACATCCCTTCTGAAATAATGTGTTTATCGATAAGTTCTTCATAAATTTTTGTGTTTATTTCAGTAATAACTGAATTTTCATCTTTAATATCTTGGAGAACGCCTTTGAGTTCGAACAGATAATTGAGTTCAACTTCATAAAAATCACTCATAGCTATGGCAATTTCGGAAGCAATGGTATCGGCATTTGTGTTTAATAATTGACCTAGATTGTCATGGGTAATGCCACAAAAAACAGGTTTGATGCCGAGTTCTAAAAATTGTTTTATTGTCTGGCGGTTTACGTTTACTATATCGCCTACAAATCCATAATCAATATATTTTGCTGGTCTTTTTCCGGCAAGGATTAAATTGGCATCCGCGCCAGTAAAACCGATGGCATTACACTTATGCGTTTGCAGTTTTGTAACAATGTTTTTATTGATTAAACCCGCATAAACCATCACAACCACATCTAAAGTTGATTGATTTGTAACGCGTCTTCCCTCAATTATTTTTGATTCAATGCCTAATTTATCCGCCAAGATGGTAGCCGATTTACCGCCACCATGGACCAAAATTTTAAGACCTTCAATGGCTGCAAAATTTTTTAAAAACGTGTCTAATTGGCCTTCATTTTCAATGATATTACCGCCTATTTTTATAATTTTAAGTTTACTTTTTTTCATCTTCCAATATTTTTTTTAATACAATTTGTGCTGCAAAAGTTCGGTTATTTGCTTGGTTAATAACGAGTGAATTCTCTGAATCGATTACCTCATCCATCACAATTACATTTCTTCTAACGGGTAAACAATGCATAAATTTTGCATGATTTGTCAAGTTCATTTTGTGAGATGTGATGGTCCAGTTTGCATCGGTATTAGTTACTTTTCCGTAATCTTTAAACGAACTCCAGTTTTTTACATATACAAAATCGGCATTTTTGAGTGCTTTTTCTTGTTGGTATTCTATGGTTGAATGTTTGGTAATTTCGGGATCTAATTCATAACCTTTTGGGTGTGTTATAACAAAATCAGCGTCTTGCAATTGCATCATTTCTACAAAAGAATTTGCCACGGCGTGTGGCAAAGCTTTTGGATGGGCCGCCCACGACAACACCACTTTTGGTTTGTGTTTGGTTTTAAATTCTTGCAAGGTGATGGCGTCTGCCAATGCTTGTAAAGGATGTCGCAAAGCACTTTCCATATTAATAACGGGAATACCAGCGTATTTTTTAAAGCCATTCATCACCAATTCGGCTTGGTCTTTTTCTTTATTTGTTAGCGATGCAAAAGCTCTAATTGCCACAATATCGCAGTATTGCGCAATAACACGGGCGGCTTCTTTAATATGTTCCGATTTATTTTGATTCATAATAGCGCCATCTTCAAACTCTAATTCCCAGCCCTCACTGCCAAAATTCATCACAATGACATGCATGCCTAAATTTTGAGCCGCTTTTTGAGTGCTTAAACGCGTTCGCAAACTTTGATTAAAAAACAATAAACACAAGGTTTTATCTTTACCAAGTTTTTTATATTTTAAAGGGTTCTTTTTCAATTCAATGGCTTCTTTTACAAGCAATTTTAAATTGTCGATATCTGAAAAACTAATAAAATTATTCATCTAACAAAGTTTTTAGCGCTATGACAAATTTGTTAATTTGATTTTTAGTAATTGATAGTGGTGGCAAAATTCTCAATAATTTTTTATTATTTGACCCTCCTGTAAAGATATGTTTTTCCATAATGAGTTTTTTGCGCAACTCCGCAACTTCAAAATCGAATTCTAGTCCGAGCATCAATCCCTTTCCTTTTACTTTTTTAATTTGAGAAATTGGTTTAATTTGTTTTAAAAAATAGTTAGATACCTCGTTAACATGAGCTATTAAGTTTTCGCTTTCCATAATTTCAAGTACAGAAATTGCCGCCGTGCAAGCCAAATGGTTTCCACCAAAAGTGGTTCCTAACATGCCAAATTTAGGTTCAATTTTATTAGAAATTAACACCCCACCAATAGGAAATCCGTTGCCCATACCCTTTGCCGTTGTGATGATATCGGGCTTAATGTGGTGATGCTGAAAGGCAAAAAATTCGCCACTGCGTCCATAACCCGATTGCACTTCATCCAAAATTAAAAATACACCCCTTTTTTGACATGCTTTTTCAAGCTCTTTAAAAAAAGCAGTAGTCCCTTCATCTAAGCCGCCAACGCCCTGAATTCCTTCAATAATAACGGCAGCAACATCTCCTTTTTTTAATTCATCAGTTACCAAATCGCTGTTATTAAGCGGCAAAAAAGTAACCTTTTGTTGCCTATTTATCGGCGCATTTATAAAAGGATTATCGGTAACGGCCACTGCTGCCGACGTGCGTCCGTGAAAGGAATTGTTAAATGCGATAACACGGCTTTTTCCCGTTTTAAACGAGGCTAATTTGAGCGCATTTTCATTGGCTTCGGCTCCCGAATTGCACAAAAACAATTGGTAGTTTTCGCAACCCGATAAGCTTCCTAATTTTTGTGCCAGCTCAACTTGTAAGGGGTTTTGCACGGAATTAGAATAAAAGCCTATTTTTTTAAGTTGAGCCGAAAGGCGCGCCACATATTTTTTATGGCTATGACCGATAGAAATAACGCCATGTCCGCCGTATAAATCTAAATATTTTGTATTATTTTCATCATAAACATAAACACCTTTAGCTTTTACAGGCTTTACATTATAGAGCGGATAAACCTTAAATAAGTCCATTTTTTGTATTTTAAATCTGATTAATTTTATTGTATGACACCACCAAACCTTTTATTAATGAAGAACTTAACCCTTGGTGTTCCATTTCATTTAAACCTGAAATGGTGCAACCACTTGGTGTGGTAACTTTATCTATTTCTTGTTCGGGATGGCTACCCGATTTTATCAATAAACTGGCGGCTCCCAAACAGGTTTGCATGGCTAATTCTTGCGCTTCTTTTGCATCAAAACCCAACTGAATAGCGCCTTGCGTGGTAGCTCTAATCAAGCGCATCCAAAAAGCAATGCCACTGGCACAAATTACAGTTGCTGCTTGCATTAATTTTTCTTCAATAAACAAAGTCGTTCCCAAGGCATTAAAAATATTTTTTGCGGTTTCAAGGTGAAGTGCTCCTTTTTTATTTGCACACAAACAGGTCATTGATTGCGAAACAGCAATGGCCGTATTAGGCATACATCTAATAATGGGTAGCTCACTACCAAGATAGGTTTCAATATCTTCAATTTTTCTTCCGGTTACAACCGAAATAACCGTATGTTTTGAGGCAATTAAATGATTTTTAATGTCGTTTAATACTTCAATAAGTTGTTTAGGCTGAACCGCAATAATAATAATATCCGATTGTTGCACAGCCTCACTGTTGCTTGACGTAAGGTGGACTTTATTTTCATTTTTCCAAGAGGCTAATTCAACTAAATTGCGTTTGGTTAAATAAAGTGAATCGACCTTTAAATTGCTGTTTATAACACCTTTTGCGATGGCATTACCTAAATTTCCTGTTCCTAAAATGGCTATTTTCATTATTTCTTAATTTAAAAGGTTGTTGCTTTTAATTGTAAGCCTTCTTTTTCGTTGAAGCCATACATTAAATTCATATTTTGAACCGCTTGACCAGAGGCACCTTTTAATAAATTGTCGATTACCGAAGTCATTAACAAGGTGTTCTTGTATTTTTCTAAATGGATAAAGCAATTGTTTGTATTGACCACTTGCTTTAAATGGACGGGTATTTTTGACACATGTGTAAAAGGCGCTTCACGGTAAAAATCATTAAAAAGCTCAAAGGCTTCATCAATATTTTTATCAAATTTTAGATAAATAGAGGCAAAAATTCCCCTGCTAAAATTTCCCCTATTGGGGATAAAATATAGTTCATCCAAAAAATGGGGTTGCAAATGCAACAGACTTTCGTTTATCTCATCTAAATGCTGGTGTGTAAAGGCTTTATAGATTGAAAAATTGTTGTCGCGCCAGCTAAAATGTGTGGTTTCACCTGGTGTTACACCTAATCCGGTTGCCCCAGTTGTGGCATTGATATGAACCGAGCTATTGAGCAAATTGTGGTGAGCCAAGGGCAACAATGCCAACTGAATGGCCGTTGCAAAACAACCGGGATTGGCAATATAATTGGCCTTTTTAATAACTTCTTTATTAAGCTCTGGCAAGCCATAAACAAAGGTTTTCTCTTGAAAAACAGCATTTTTTGCCAGCCTAAAATCAGTACTTAAATCTATAATTTTTGTGTGTGAAGCAAAATGGTTTTGTTCTAAAAACTTCTTTGAATTTCCGTGTCCCAAACACAAAAATACCACATCTACCATCGGGTCAATTTGATTGGTAAATTTCAACCGGGTGCTACCAAGCAAATCTTGGTGCACTTCATAAAGATGATTCCCTACCTTTGAGGTGCTAAACACAAAGTTAAGGTTCACTTTTGGGTGATTTAGGAGCAAACGAATCAATTCTCCTGCGGTATAACCTGCCCCGCCAACAATGCCTACTTGTTTCATAATTCAGGATTTATGTGATGGTAAATTTTATTGGCATTGCCTAATATTTTAATAAAGCCCTTAGCTTCATCGGCGGTCCATGCTTTGTTGGTTTCGCCATAAGCACCAAATTCCGACTTCATCAAATCGTGTGTTGAGGTAATGCCATTCACATTAAAATGATACGGTTTTAAAGTAACCAGCACTTCACCAGTTACCGTTTTTTGAGAATCGGTTAAAAAGGCTTCGATGTTGCGCATCACCGGGTCAAAATATTGACCTTCGTGCAACAGCATGCCATACCAATTTCCCAATTGTTCTTTCCAATATTGTTGCCATTTTGAAAGCACATGTTTTTCTAAGGTGTGGTGCGATTTTATGATGATTAAGGCTGCAGCGGCTTCAAAACCAACGCGACCTTTTATCCCAATAATGGTATCGCCAACGTGAATATCTCGGCCAATAGCGTATTTTGAAGCCAACGCTTCAAGCATCAAAATATTTGTTACCGGATTGTCAAACACCCCGTTAAGACCCACAAACTCCCCTTTTTCAAAATGGAGTTTTACGTTTATTGGTTCCGTTTTTTCTAGTTGACTTGGATAGGCATTTTCGGGCAAAGACTTATCAGAAGTTAGTGTTTCAACCCCGCCCACACTGGTTCCCCAAATACCTTTGTTGATGGAATATTTGGCTTGCTCCCAAGGATAATCTACGCCGGCATTTTTGAGGTATTCTATTTCGGCTTGTCGCGATAGTTTTAAATCTCTTATGGGTGTGATAATTTCAATTTCGGGTGCTAGAATTTGAAATATCCCATCAAAGCGCACTTGGTCATTTCCTGCGCCGGTACTGCCATGAGCGATGTATTTCGCGCCAATTTCTTTGGCGTAATTAATCACTTCTATTGCCTGAAAAACACGTTCGGCACTTACCGAAAGCGGATAGGTATTGTTTTTGAGAATGTTTCCAAAAACCATAAATTTTATGGCTTTGTTGTAATATTCGCTTAGAATATTTTTATTGACGTGTGAGCTTACGCCTAAATCATAGGCTTTTTTAGCAACACTTTTTAAATCTTCTTCATTAAAACCCCCAGTATTTACAAGGCAACTATGCACTTGAAGGTTTAAATCATTTTTTAAATATTTTACGCAAAAAGAGGTGTCTAAACCACCGCTAAATGCAAGAACTACTTTTTTCATTTTTTATATTTTTTTGGCAACTATCTTTAAATAATTTAGTTTCTTGTTACTTGATACATGCTACCTGATACTCGTTTCTTTATCTATTTTTAAGAAACAATGCCTGTTTAATTTTTTTTAATCGGTTTAAAACCTTGGTACTGTATTTTGTTGCTTCTAATTTAATATTTTGATTAGGATTGTAAAGCATCCCGGTACATAGGCACATTTTGCGTTCGGTTCGGGTTAAAATATCAAAATTTTTGCAGGTTTTACAACCATTCCAAAAGGCTTCATCTTTGGTGATTTCGGAAAATGTTACAGGGTGGTAGCCCAATTCATAATTAATTTTCATAACCGCTAAGCCCGTTGTGATGCCAAAAATCTTCGCTTTTGGATATTTTGCGATGGAATGTTCTAAAATTTTCTGTTTTATTTTTTTTGCCAAACCTTGGTTTCTAAAATCGGGGTGTACAATGAGTCCTGAATTCACCACAAACTCGTTATTATCCCAAGTTTCGATGTAACAAAATCCTGCAAAAGCATCGCCCTGAACGGCAATTACGGCATTTCCGTCTTCTATTTTTTTTATAATATAGGCCGGTGTTCTTTGTGCAATGCCCGTTCCTCGAACTTTAGCTGAGGCTTCTATGGTTTCACAAATGAGTGCTGCATATTTATTATGTGAGGTATTAGCAATAACAATTTTCATTGTCTTTATTTTTAAATGAATACTAAAATTGGCTTTTTTTTCGAAGGGAAAACGAACGCATCGTTTTCATAATAAATTACGCCCTTACGGGGCGACGGGGAAACAAGCGGACAATCACAGCCTTTGGTTTAAAAAAAGCCTGATTTAAAAAAGATGATTTGTAAAATGATTGTTGCAAAATGATAAGGATATAATGAAAATTAATAAACTGTTTTTTTGTGGGATATGACTAGCGTACGCAACGGCGACGGCGCATATCCATTTTGGGTTGCGGTAATTTAACAGTACTATTTAAAACATTTATTTTCATCGGGTCAATATTACATAAAATTTCAATACAAAATTTATTATTTTAAAATTATTTTATTGATGGTATAATCCCCTTTCGGCATTTATATGCCAAAAGGGATATAAAATATCTAATTGATTTGTGGTGTGTAATTGAACTTAAGTGCAAACTTTTAGCTTTAAAAATAAGGATTTCTTTGCGTTTATCTAAATAAAAGACAATATAACTTACTGTTTATTAGTTGTTTTATATGTTTTCGGCAAATTCTATTTAAAAAACAGTTATTTTTCTTTAAAATATTTATAACCATTAAGCATCATATAAATAAAAACAATTATGGATAATACAATTAATATTTTGCTTCCGATTTAATCTTTTACTGAAAATAAAACTAACCCCAACCCTATACCGAATAAACCAACCTTAAATAATTTTTCATTTTTCATAATAATATAGTTAACTATTTTTAAACTTCCTTCCCTTGAAAAAAGAAAGGAAGATTAAATTTTGTAGTTTGCACCATTTTGCTACTTTTTAAATACCATGCTTATATTCAGTTTTAATTCAGAAATTCACCTTGTTTCCAATGTGAAATATTTTCTATTCTTAAAAATTGATTTTATAAGTATCGGAGTTAGAAACAGAATTACTGTGATTGAAAATGGTACAACAGAAACAATTCCTACTGTATATAAAAAAACAAAAGAACCATAGAGCTTAATCCTAGAAGGTAGTAAAACTCAGGAATGATGTGCTTAATTTTAAGTATTTAATCATTATTAAGTTCTAATTCCTTTCTAATTTCAATCCAATCTAAATATACAGCTATATTACATTTTTTTTTGCTTAAACAATTTTTAATACCTCCCCCAGTTTTATTTGAAAAACACTACCATCAACCGAAAATCATATTTTTCTTAAAGGAAATAATGATCTTTTAACTAACATATAGGATAATTTATTGATAAGCACAATGTAGAGCCATAAAAAATAGTTTCAAAACTGTTATTTTAATAAAAATTTTAAAATTAACAGTACAAATAAAACAATAACTAGAACTAGTCCGGTTATTTTTCCTTTTTCCTTATTAAATAACTTCATATAAAAAATAAATTAAAATTGCTATTATTATATTATGGAATAAAACTTAAAAATGTTTCTTCTCTTTTTTTTTTATTAATTTAAGGTAAAGTAATAACATCAGTCCAATTAGACCAAATCGGAATTGTATATTATTACTTATTTCAAAATTGAAGAAAATATTACTTATAATGTGCGCAATAATTAGAATAGCTATTATAAATAGTGATACTCTATAAAATATATTCATAAACTTATTTTTGGTTTAAAAAAATTAAACTACGTTTAAATTTAAACGTAGTTTAAACATTTTTCTAATTATTTTGTGTTTATTGAGGCAGCAAAACATCCAACTGCCATTACAGTAACAATTACATTGGCTCCTGGAATTGTAGCGCCAACAGCTACCCCAAAAGCAACAGCTGCAGACGCACCCATCATACCAATACAAAATCCATCCCAAAAGCCACTTCCATTGATATTGCTCATTTCTTATAAATCTAATTTTTTCATTTTGATATTTTTTAAAATTAATAATTATTGATTATAAATCCATCCTAATTTTACAGAATTTATTTAGTTAAATAAGCAAGCTCCGTATGTTCCTGCTCCTAACCAACCACCTAAAAGAGCACCAACAGCTAGTGAAACACCACCTGTTGCTACACTAGCTCCAATTATTAATCCGGTAACTAGAACAGAAGCTCCATAACCATAACAAGTTCCACTATCACCACTAGCCTGAATAGTGACCATTTGATTTAATTCTAATGTTTTCATAATTTTAAAAGTTTAAAATTAAACAATTTATTTTAAATAGGTTAACAAATTTAAAGTAGAACAAGTAAGGGTATTGGTCTGTAATCGGGTATTTAAAGTCTATTTGTGGTGTGTAATTGAACTTAGGTGCAAACTCCTAGCTTTAAAAATAAGAATTTCTTTGCGTTTATCTAAATAAAAGATAATATAACTTGCTGTTTATTAGTTGTTTTATATGTTTTCGGCAAGCCCTAAGTACACATTAAACGGAATGGGTTCAAAAAATGAGGAAATGCAAAAAGCAAAGCAAAAAATAATCTTTTAGTCCCAATTTAAATTTTCAATAATTGATTTCTCTTTTTACTATATAAATAACTAAAAAATATAATACTTAAATAAGTAAGCAAAATCAACCCAATTAAAAAGATAGCATTCTCCTTGAAAGTACTGCTAAAAAATGAAGTGTAAATTTGAAATAAAATACCTAAAACTATAATGTAAATAGAATATTTTTTATAATATTCTCTCTTTATTAATGTACTTAATACCACAATATTTACTATTGAAAATATTAACATTACGACGTAAAAAATTAGCTCCTTTTCCGAGAAAGAGTGATTTAAATTAGAAATAAAGTAAAATGTTAATGGGAATAAAAAAACAATCCAGTTGAAAATATTTTTAAATTGTTTTTTTAATCCTGTAAATATTATTTTTTTTAAATCTTTTTTATTTTCTGTCTTATCAATTATAATATTTCGTTTTTTAAAATCATCAAAAATTATAAATAAGCCAAAAGCTAAAAGATTAAGCGTTATGATATTAGAAACAAAAATATCAACGTTTTCAATATCTGTCAATTTATAAAGTAATATGTTAACAAGAATTACTGATAGTCTAAATATATTTCCCATTATTTTTAACAATTTAAATTTTTATTTTTTTTGTAAAAACACTCTACTTTTAAAGATATGAAGTGTTAACAATTGTACTATTTGTAACAACTCCAAGCAGCCATTCCCCATCCAAAGTAATTACTAGCCATTGCAAAGGCAATTAGCCCAATACCACCACTTGCTGTAACAATTACAGCGCCAGTGCCAAAGATTAAGGCTCCTGCTAGTGACACACCACATTGAGCATTTCCTCCACCACCGTTAACTAATTCCATTTGATTTAATTCTAATATTTTCATAATTTTAAAAGTTTAAAATTAAACAATTTATTTTAAATAGGTTAACAAATTTAAAGTAGAACAAGTAAGGGTATTAGTCTGTAATCGGGCATTTAAAGTCTTTTTGTGGTGTGTAATTGAACATAAGTGCAAACTTTTAGCTTTAAAAATAAGAATTTCTTTGCGTTTATCTAAATAAAAAATAATATAACTTA
>Ga0210058_1000401_pt1 | contig 41408 bp, 30 predicted proteins | sample CryGeymeta201511_FD_183979 | JGI IMG/M metagenome (GOLD analysis project Ga0210058, IMG submission 183979) | Groundwater microbial communities from Crystal Geyser aquifers in Utah, USA - Crystal Geyser metaG 2015-11 (SPAdes) (version 2) | ecosystem: Environmental > Aquatic > Deep subsurface >...
CGTTTAAAATGACAAAAGGACCAAGACTAAATAACAAGAAACAAAAAAAACATCTTTTCATTCTTCCCTTTTTTCAACTGCATATTATTCTCTTCAAGCATCATCATTTTAAAAATATCATTTTTTTAGTTTGGATAAAATCACCTGCACGAAGTTGATAAAAATATATGCCCGAGGCGAATCCGCTTTTGGCAGAAACCCCGCTTCCCATCTGTTTGTTGCTTGTTGTTTGTTGTAAGTTGAATACAACTTTATAACTGCCGGGTTGTTTTTCTTCATTCACTAACACTGCGACTTCATTCCCAAGCACATCATATATTTTTAGTGTTACTTTGCAGCCGACTGCCAACTGCCAACTGATTACTGTACTTGGGTTAAAAGGATTCGGATAGTTCTGCATCAAAGCAAATTCTTTCGGCACTTCACTCTCTGATTCGGTTTCAGTAGGGTCAGCGACAAAACCGATTTTTTTTAGTGCGCTGTCTATCTCTGCATTTTTCATAAAATTATTCCAAAGTAATTGAGAGCGGTAATTCTCAACCATAACAATTATCGGACCCTGATCAATTGCTAAATAACTTGAAGCATACCAATTTTCTTTTAAGTTGAACGCATCTTTAAATCCGTAAATTCCCCAAATCTTACTGCCGTATGTGTTGTAAAAATTTTTAAAGGTCATAATAGATTCGGTCGGAGTGTACGGCATAGACGATAGAGCGGCTGTTGGTGAAATCGTGCCATTATCATTAAATGGTTCGTGGACTGAATAGCCGAACGGATCATCACTTGCAGTAAATCCCCAGGTGAGTTGATTGTAACCGGGCATCCCTTTAGGGTTTGCCTTAGCATACTCACGCTGAATAAGCGTATGATTTTTATTGTTCACAAAATAATTTGTGTAAGCATCTTTTTTGTTCCGGGGATCAAATCCCAAAAAAGAATAATGCGCAAAGAAAAGAGGTCCTCCGTAATCCCAGCCGACATCTAATTTGTATCCATAAAAATATTTTCCATTTTTATAAGAGGAATGACTCGCCCAACCGTTAGCATAAAGACTTGCAGGTACGCTATGCTTCGGAGAAGCAATTCCCAAGAGATAAACGATCATCGTCTCATTCCAGCCGGCGAGCTGCATGTTCATTTGCCACGCATAATTTGGAGACCAATGCCAATACAAAAAATTACTGCTCGAAGTTCTTCTGTACCAATCAAATTCTGTTTCTTCCCACAACCGTGTTATCACACTCCTGATTGAATCCTCTTCAGCCGAATTTTGATCAAAATATTTTCTTGCTGCAAGTAATCCCTGAAGCATAAATGATGTTTCCACTAGATCGCCGCCATCGTCATAAGTGCCAAATGGAATAACTTTTCCGGTTTCTCCGTTCAACCAATGAGGCCAGGCACCGTGAAAGCGCTCTGCTTTTGTTTCAAGAAAATTTACTATTTTTAACACACGTCCTCTCCCCTGCTGTCGTGTAACAAATCCCCGTTCAATTCCTGTAAGCAGAGCCATGACGCCAAACCCCGATCCGCCTATTGTTACAGTGTTCTTACTGCCGGTACGTTCGCGTATAAGACCTGAAACAGGTGAAGCGTAATCCCAAAAAAACCGAAATGTTGACTCTTGCAGCATTGTTAACCATTCATCGTCATTCATTTGTTTGGTCTCTGCGGTAACTTCAAGGCTTAAAGCAGACTCATTAAGACTTCCATCTATGGCAGCAACTTTATAGCTTGCACTTACACCGGTCGCACCGATAAAATCATTATAAAACCGCTCGTCTTTTTGAGTGGTTCCAATCGTAACATAGTTTCCATTTTCAAGTTTATAAATTCTGTATCCTTGTAAAGTAGTATCAGTATTTAACGTCCATGAAAGCTCAATGTGCTTGTAATAACCTTTTGCGGCAACATTTTGTGGAACTGCAGGCGGAGTGACGCTGCCCGAAGACATCCGAATTTCATCAAGATAAAAAATGTGTTGAATGGTATCAGCAGTGTTCTGTCCATAAAAGATAGTTTTAATAATTTTTAAATCTGCCTGCCCCGGATTTGATTGAAAAATAGAAATGGGGACAGAAATTTTAAACCATTCATTTTCCGGAACCGAAGAAACGTAATCTGATAATTTTTGTTTCGGAGTTTGTTTATTATTTAAATCCTCAAGATAGATTACCGGGAGATCAGCCGAAGCGATTAGAGAAGTGGTATAAGCCAAAAAAATAATTGAGTCTTTAGTGGTTGCATCGCGGCCGGGCCAATCAATGCCGGCAACAGCAATTGCCCAGTCTCCCCCGGATTTTGAAGTGTACTTCAAGCGGAGTGAGTTTGTTCCAGAGTACTTTATGGCAGATTCAACAGGAAATTTGTTTGTGTTGATTAACTCAAGAAGGCTGCTGCCGCTTACCGTTCCCCAGCTTGGATCATAAAAAGAATTAGACGGACTGTCGTTAAAGAAAACATAATCCTGCGAAAAACTTTTAACCGATAAAAGCATAAAAGAGATGCATATTATTTTTACAAATTTCATCCTAAACCTTACTTCCAATTTTCTTCATGACAATAGAGAGTGTCAAATCTTTTTTGATTACCAGGATCATCCCCTTTCTCTTTGATCTGATCTTTTTATATTGAGAAAGTTATCAAATTAATCTGACGTTGTCAAATATTCCATACAAAAGTTTACAGGGAACTCATTTCAATTATGAACGAATGTCTAATTCAAATTGATTTTACATAAGCTAATAACTAACCGGGAAAACCGGAAATTAAAATAATAAATACCAAATAATTTGGGATGAACGTTTGAATGATCGTATGATTGATTGAAAAACGTTCATTCATTCATTCATCTTCATGCAGTCATCCTCTCGCTTTATTTATGTCATTAATATTCTGTAAATATTGCACGAACGTTAGTTTTAAGGCATTGGTCTCCCACTGCGGTTTCTCTCTATTTTTTATACAAATTATTTTGGTAAGCCCCCTTGCGCAGAATATCTATTTGAAGAATCAAGCTCCCCCTGATGTCTTACTTTAGTTTTGAAAAACCGTTTTTTTTTCGAAGTTTCATCACGGGAAATTGTTAAATAATTAATTTATGACAAGAAAAATCGGGAAGAGTTGAAGCATCCCAAAAGCTTATTTTGCGATCAAAAATATTCTCCCCAAAATCAAAACAAGAAGAGAACCACTATGATTTTAGAAAAATATTCCATGGGAGTCGGGGACAGATTTAGCCATCAAGCTAAAGCACAACTATCTGCATTTCTGAAAGCAAAAGAAAAAGGAATCACCATTATTCCGGTTTGGAATAAATCAAAACGTGAACATACGCTAATTGGCTCTTCTCCAAAAACAGTCAGAATGAAAGCTGACGAAGCAGTTGCTGCACTTAGTTGGAAAGATTCTTATTATGTAGACGCCGATCATATCGGATTAAAAACTGTGGATGATTTCACAGACTTTGCCGATTTTTACACGCTTGATGTTGCAGATTTTATTGGCGAAAAACCGAATGATGCTGAATTACAAGAGTTTTTAAAAAGCGCTTCCAAATACACCGGGTCGCTTTTTATTCCGAATGTCTCAAAATCATTTCAAGTAACTGAACAGAAACTAAAAAATATTGCCGATAAATATTTAGTTGCTATTAAAGAAGCTTCAAAAATTTACCACCATATCAGTTCAATAAAAGGTTCAGACCACTTTGTTACTGAAGTCTCCGTTGACGAAAGCAACGAAGCACAATCTCCCGAAGAATTGTTTTTTATTTTGTGCGGACTCGCTTCTGAAAATGTTCCGGTTCAAACTATCGCTCCAAAATTTACAGGACGCTTTAATAAGGGAGTTGACTATGTTGGAGACGTAAATCAATTCATCAGAGAATTTGAAGATGATGTTGCGGTTATCAACTTTGCAATAAAAGAATTTAAGTTACCTGTCAATCTTAAACTCAGCATCCACTCCGGAAGCGATAAATTTTCTCTTTATAAACCGATCTATCAAATCATTAAAAAATATGATGCGGGTTTACACTTGAAAACGGCTGGAACTACTTGGTTGGAAGAATTGATCGGATTGGCTGAAGCAGGCGGAGATGGATTGGAAATTGCAAAAGAGATTTACCAACAATCTTTTTTGAGAAGCGCTGAATTGATGAAGCCTTATGCTACAGTGGTTGATATTGATTTTAGCAAATTGCCAAGGCCTGTGGAAGTTTGGAAATGGTCAAGTGAAGAATTTACAAATGCACTGAGACATGATCAAAAATGCAGAGATTATAATATCCATTTCAGACAGCTGCTTCATCTTGGATTTAAGATCGCCGCCGAGATGGGGGACAAATATTATGACGCTTTAAAAAAACATAAAGACGTTATCAGCAAAAACGTTTTTGAAAATATTTTCGATCGGCATATTAAAGTTCTTTTTTTAGGGGAATAAATTTCGAGTTTTCTTTGAGCAAAGATTCAAAAAACTCTCTAACATTAACAGATACTAAGAGGATAAGTTATGGAAATACGATTCACAACAGATAATGCATCTTACAAAAAAATGACCACGGCTGAACTGAAAAAGTTATTCTTAATTGATAAACTTTTTCATGAAGACGAAGTTTACATGATCTATTCAGATGTTGATAGATCAATCACCGGTTCCGCTGTTCCAAAGAACGAAAAATTAAAATTACTTAGCAGCAAAAAAGAAATGGCGGCTGATTATTTTTTGCAGAGACGTGAAATCGGGATCATCAATATCGGCGGTAATGGACTTATCACCGCTGACGGGAAAGAATTTTCTTTAGAACAGAAAGATGCACTTTACATCGGGAAAGGAACAAAAGAGATAGAATTTTCAAGTTTATCTTCTGAGAAACCTGCCAAGTTTTATTTTGTCAGTTATCCAGCACATAAAGAATATCCGACCGTACATAAAAAGTTTTCCGATGCTGAACCTGTCGAGCTTGGAAGTCAAAAAGACGCTAATAAAAGAACCATTTACAAATACATTCATCCAAAGGGAATTAAAAGCTGCCAATTAGTTATGGGTTTAACGGAACTCGATGAAGGTAACGTCTGGAACACGATGCCGGTACATACGCATCAAAGACGTTCGGAAGTTTATATGTATTTTAATATAAACGATGACGCCGTTGTGTTTCATCTTTTTGGTGAACCAAACGAGACAAGACATTTTGTTCTTCGTAACGGTCAGGCGGTGATTTCACCGGGCTGGTCTGTACATAGCGGAGTCGCTACACAAAGTTATTCTTTTATTTGGGGAATGGGGGGAGAGAATCAAGACTTTGATGACATGGACTGGGTACCTATGAAAGAATTAAACTGATAAAATTAGTTGAATATAAAATAGTCTTTGCCTGATTGAATGAATGATTGATTGATTGTATGCAATTAGCAGATGATTTTTCAGCGACTGCAAATTATTCTTTAAAAACAAAAAAGCCGTTAGTAAAAACTGACGGCTTTTTTTATCCCAGAGAAAAATTATTTTCGACTACTTATTCTCGTCCATCTCTTTCAAAATTGCTACGGGATCCCACTTCCCTTTGAAAATCCATGCCGGTGTAATCCCATCCGGAGAAAATTTACTTTGAGCAAAATCAAGATTGTCTTCATGCCACGAATAATCAATTGAATCCCCATGGCAATTAAAAAAATAGATTCTTTTTTCGCCCCACCGTAATCTCACAGGCGGATCAGAAATTTTATGATAAATTGCTTTGTCTGCCATATTGTTTGAGAATGTGCAATCAACTAAATAAAATTGAGCATCTCTATGAAAACGCCCTAAAGCAAATCCGGGAACACCATCAAATTTAGAATTACAGATGACAAATTTTTGGTTTTCATCATTACTTCCATCGTGCCAGAGAGAAGCATTTTTGTTGTGTCCGTAAAACTTACTGTCGGTAATATAACACCAACCCCGCGGGCAAACATAATCAACGTATCCTTCGAAATAGCAATTTTTATGATAATACATTCCATCAACTTTATTCCATAGACTTAACGCATCACCGCCGTCCGCGATAATATTACAATCAACAAGGATGATCCGGGTTCCGCCGCCGCATATTGCAAACTGGTGATCATTCCTTCCATAAAGACTTCCATAATTATTATGTACTGTAAGATTTTGGAAGATTAAATCCGAAGTCCCTTCTTTAATATTGACTACAGCGGCTCCCCAATCATCTTGATGCATTGCTTTCCAATTGCTTCGAAGTTCAGCATAAACGATCATTGTGCTCTCCCTATCTTCACCGATAAATGCAATGGAACTTTTCTCAATGAAAATTTTTTCATGATAAATTCCATTTTTAATAAGAATAACATATCGTCCCTCTGTTTTCGCAGGAAGTGCATCTATAGCTTGTTGGATAGAAATAAAGTTTCCGCTTCCGTCTTTTGCAACTATAATATCAGGAGTATATCCCTTCATTTCCACAAAAAAAATCATCGCTGCCAAAACGATCGTGAAAAATATTTTTGATTTTGAAATCATCAACCTTCTCACTGAAATTTATTTGAGAAGAATCATTTTCTTTGTTTGCATAAAATCCCCGGTTTTAATAGTAGAGAAATCTCTCCAGCATATTTCATCGCACTGCTGTAAGTCTGGTTTTTAGCAAGCAAAGCGCCGGTTATAACTGCCCCATCTCCTGATTCAAAAGGCCATTCTACAACAGCCGGGTTTGAAGTGCCTTCAATTTCCCCGCTGATAAGTACATTTTGGAGACAAACATATTTACCGGTTCTCATTACCGGATCGTTATCAACCCAAGGATAAATTCTAAAATAAAAAGTCTCTCCCGGGTCAACTTTTTCGTTTAAAGATATTGATACGGGTAAGAGATCGGTTATACTTAAATAATTGTTCACGCTATCCAAAGTTTTGTATTCAACTTTTGTTTCATTACTAAACGTCGGATCGGTGGAGTAGTAGAACCCGGCTTTCATTGTATTTATACTTGCTGCGGCAATGCCAAGTGAAATGCCTGTAGCTGTAAAATTAAATCCTGCTTTGGGGGTAACAACAAACTGGATATAAACCGAATCTATTCGTGTAGTTTGATTTGCGGGCCAGGTATCTAATTTTAATCTTTGGCTTTGCCCTGGACCTGTGTATTGATTGATCTTCAAATTATTCAGCAATTCATCTAAAGCGGAGACTTGTCCCGATAGAGCAACAGTCGTTCCCGTTCCACCAATCCCCGGATCACTCAATTCCCACTTTGCACTTGCGGGATACGTAACTGCTTTCGTAGTTCCTGCGATTGTCGCCATTCTCATATAAAGATATTTTGATGTTGAACTCGCTCCTGCATACCAGGGATAAACTCTGACGTAGAGAGTCTTTCCATCTACTACATCTTCATTTAATTCAAATGAATAGAGGGAATCAGAATCTTTTTTTAAGACAAGAATCGTATCGTTTAACTGTGTTGAAGAAGAAAAATTTTCGTCCAGGGAGAACGCTACATTTGCTCTTAAACCATCAGTTCCCTTGCCGCCAAGGTAAATTGATAGATTCTCAGCATGAAAATTAAACGACGCATTAGGAAGTACGGCAAACTGAACCCATCGGGTATTAACTTGTGTGGTTTCTGCTCCCCATGGTACGGCACTACCATTCTCAAAGGGCCACCATCTTTGATCCGGTCCGGGACCGTTTGCGTAATCACGTACAACAAAACCAGGACTGGATGTTTGAGTAAACCCGGATAAATTTCCTGTAACAGCGGATACTTTTTGACTGTCAGACAACGTCAAACTCCATGAGACTGAAGCCGGAGTTTGAGCTAAGATTCTTATTGAAAAGAGCAACACCATAAGAATAAAATTCCCACGTAATGAGTTTCGCATAACTTTTTTCTTTTTGTAAAAATGAGTTGTCGTTTTTATCTCAAAAATAGTAATCAAAGAATTCACTTGCCGCCAATTTGGATAGTAGGATTTTTTATCAAATATCTCGCAATCGGTAATTCAATTTCTTTAATTCCTTCGACCACCAAACCGGCGACTAATACAGCTCCCTCAAAGGAGAAATGAGTATTGTCGGTTTTGCCCTCCGGTAAAGATTTATATTTATTCGGCGGTATCCATAGAAAAACATCCTTTGTTTTGTCGTCTCCCAATTCAGCAAAAACTTTTTCACTTTTTTTATGAACATCAATTAAGGGAACATTCATCTGTACAGCAACTTCTCTGACGACAGCAGGATAATCTCCATGTTGATCAACAAACTTTCCTTCCTTATCAAATTTTCTTCTGTTAACAGGAGTTAATAAAACTGGTGCTGCACCTTTTTCTCTTGTCTCGTTCACGTACTTAATTAAATTTCGTTTATACAAGGTATGTGCTTCTGCGTAGCGAGTGGTATCTGAGATTTTTTGGTCATTGTGTCCGAATTGAATGAAAACATAATCTCCCGGTTTAAGTTTATCTAAAACGTTCTTCCATAACCCTTGCTGAATAAAACTTTTTGTGCTCTTTCCGTTCTTGGCATGATTCTCAAAAGTTAATTCATTACCAAAAAATAGCGGAAGCACTTGTCCCCAACCTCTTTCCGGGTTGTCTTCAATGGGTTTTGTCGCCATTGTTGAATCTCCGACGAGATAAATTGTGGGATGATTATTTGTACTGATGAGAAGAGGAAAACAAAGAAAAATGACTAATTTAAACATTGTTAAGATTTTTGATGAGTTTTGTTTGGAAATTTTTGGGGATGGTTTTATTAGATGATCTTAAGAGAAGTACAGAGCGTTCACGAAGTAAAAGAACTCAAAAAGGAAATTCATTTTCGAGCAGTTATAAAATCTGTAAGAGAAAACATTATTGGGCAGTAGATTAAGCAGTTTTTGAAGCAATTTTATCAACAAGAAACAGTTCGGTATCCAATACCACTTTTTGAGGACTAAAATCCTTCGGATTATTTATTTGATCAATCATCATTTTAACTGCTTGCGTTCCAAGTTCTTTGGTTGATTGATGCACAAAGTTAAAAAGTGAAGGGATGTTTTTGTTGAAGGTGGTATTTCCGAAACAGGTTATTTCTATGTCGCCCGGAATGTTAACGCCAAGCTCAACGGCAGCGTCGTAGATCCCTAAAGCAACGGGATAAGTAACCGCTAAAATGTATTCCGGCAGTTCACCTTTTTTATACATTTCTTTAAAAGCTTTGTATCCGTCTTCTTCAGAAAATCCCCCTTCGGAAATCCATTTCGGTTTGATCGGAATTTTGTGTTTACTCATCGCATCGCGAAAGCCATTGAAACGATCTCTACCGATATTAATATTTTGGTAGCCCCCGATGTGAGCAATTTTTTTATACCCTTTTTTAACAGCATACTCGATCGCAGCAAAAGCGCCGGCTTTATCATTAACGGTCACGCTTGAAATATTCGGCATATCCGGCACGCGGTCAAGAAAAACCAATCGTACTCCATGCGCTAGTACTTTTTCAAATATTGAAAGGTCTGTTGTTTCTTCGGTAATTGAAATAATTAGCCCGTCCACCCGCATGGAAAGTAAAGATAAGATATGTTTCTTTTCTCGATATGCCTGCTCTTGCGAAACCGTGAGAACAATTTCATAATTGTTTTCGAAAGCTGCATCATAAATCGCCTCGATAATAGAAGCGAAAAAAACGTGAGCAATTTTCGGAACTACAAGTCCTATGGTATTAGATCTTCTCGATGATAAATTCCTCGCCATAATATTTGGCATGTATCCAAGCTCTTCAGCAAGCGCCTTTACTTTAGCAGTAGTTGCAAAAGATATATCGGGATGCCCCCGCAATGCTTTTGAAATTGTAACTTTTGAAACATTTAATTGTCTCGCTAAATCTTCCAATTTTATTGGTTGAGTTTTCTTTACCATTTTATTTTCGTCTACAATAATTTATTTGTGATTAATTTTATCTTTTAACCAAAGGAAAAGATTTTCGGCGGCTTTATAATTTTCAAATTCTTTCGGCAGTTTTCTGTTATCGTAATATTCGTTATAAAACCAGGGATCACCAACAGCAAGAACAGACCCATTCCCATAATCTGAAAATGCAATAAGACAATTTTCATTATTTTCTAAAATACATTTTGCTGAAGCGGAGAGCTTGAGAGTACTGATCTCCTTCAAATAGATACTGTTTACCTTCTCGAAAATAGGATGAAGCGGGAAAGAATCAATTTTGCCCAAACTAAAGTTTTTCCCTACAACCCTGTTTTTGCTATCGCCGTTAAAGTGTATTCCAAATTTTTCTGTAAGCAAATTAAGGTTTACGAACTCACAGTTCAAACTGTCGTTGGCAAAAACCAAAAGAGTTCCACCGTTGTGAACCCAGGAGACTATTTCTTTTCGAGATACTTCATCCAGATAGTTGGGCGTTAAATTTTCTGATGGGATATCAGGATCAACAAGAATGTAAATTGAAACTTCTTTTAGAGCATTCATAGTTGGCGCAGTTTTAATTGCATTAAGAGTACCGCCCAATTTTTTAATAAGATTTCCTAATTCAGAAAACCCGGAGTTGGCGGTATCTTCCCAGGTGTAGTGAAACCGCTCCCCATTTTTGTTTTCATTGTTAAAATAATAATCTAATCCAACGCTAAATTCTTTTTCCCCATTATTCAAAGTCGAATCAGTAAAGGGGGGATTTTCTAATTCAATCGCCGATAAAATAAATGGACCATATCCCTTAAAATCATTTACTCTGATTTTTTCATTTACGTAATATTCGTAGCTCCCATCACGGTATGGTTTGCCTCCCAAACCGGCGCCGGCACAGATATTCTTTAAATAAATAATTCCATTTTCATCAACAGTAACAAGATTTCCAAGTACACCTTGGAATGATTCTTTTGCAAAATCATAATATTTTTTATCGAGGTAACCTTTGTTAGCTCCTTTGGCAAAAGCATAAATGAACATCAAAGAACCTGATGCTTCAAAATAATTCCCATCCCGATTTCCCTGATCAAGAACTTGAAACCAGAGTTTCGTTTTTACATCGCGGTATTTAATCAAACTCAGAGAGAGATTTTTCAAAATAGTAATTAATCCAACTCGCTTTGGATGATCTACCGGGAAGTAATCTAAAACATCAACAAGAGCCATGCAATACCAACCTAATCCGCGTCCCCAAAAATTTGGTGAAGTACCGGTAAGTGGGTCAGCCCATTTCTGTTTTTTCGATTCATCCCATCCATGGAAATAAAGTCCGGAGGAAGAATCTTTTAAATGAAGATCAATCAAATTGAACTGATTAAAAATATCATCGAACGCTTCATTATCGTCAAACAATAATGCATATTTTGCATAAAAAGGTTCACCCATGTACAATCCATCGAGCCACATTTGAGATGGATAAATTTTCTTATGCCAGAAACCTTTCTCGCTCGTTCTCGGTTGATTTTCTAATTGTTTTCTTAACCGTTTGGCTGCATTGAGATATTTATCGTCACGTGTTGCAGTATAAAGATTTAGTAATGATCTTCCGGGAGCAATATTATCAATATTGAAGTCGTTGTACTTATATGTTTTTATATTCCCCTAACTATCAATATAGTGGTTGAGATTTTTTTTGATATAATCAAAATAATCCTTTTCTCCTGTCGTTTTCCACATTTGATAAAATGCTTCGAGGATAAGTCCCTGTTCATAATTCCACTTGTGACTTTTCTCTTCAGATTGGTAAGTGATTGAATCGGGATGCAACTTAATGAAGTTTTTTATGATTTGCTCCGCAGTAATTTCAGAAGAGTACAATTTCGCCTTGCTCTGGCAAATCAAATCAGAATTAATAAAACCAAACAGAATTAAAAATATCGGTACGAAGCGCATAAAGGAGAAAGAGAATAGTTCTAAATATTTTTTTCTCATTTCAAGAAGATCATTTTTTTCGTTTGAATAAAATCTCCGGATTGAAGTTGATAGAAATAAATTCCGGAGACTACATCGTTATTCTTTGTTGAAAAGAGGCTTTGATGTACACCTTTTGATTGATATTCATTTACTAACGTTGCAACTTCATTCCCAAGTACATCATATATTTTTAATGTTACATGACCACCAATTGCCAACTGCCAACGGATTTCCGTTTCCGGATTAAAAGGATTTGGGTAATTCTGTGATAAATTAAAAGAAAAAGATGAATGGGAATTGTGAGTTTCGTTAATTGCAGCCGGATCTATTTTTGCGGCACCGGCATTCTGCAATACAATATCTTTAACCGTTTGCGCATCAATTGGAGTGTAGCTATAATAGGAACGGGGATCAAAATTGTAGCCTGTTAAATGTTCAATCAACGCGCCGGAATTGGCTGAATAATTAGCTATCGCTTTTACGAATCCCGCCGGATCTCCGCTCAATGTTTCACCGGGATCATTTACCGTAGAAATTAAAATTGGTGTCGGCGTATTTTCAAAATAATTTCCTTCAACTAACACCTGAGCTTGACACGTAACCCCAACTCCATACCCGCCATTAACTCCTGCGCTCGAATAGAGATTATTCAGAAGATGCGCTTTTGCAAATCTTATTCTCGGATGACGCGAATACGTACCGTCAAACCAATTTCTAAAATAAGTTACTCTCATTGTGGTATCCGAAAACTGATTCGTTGTATGCCCGAGTAAACAGGCTTTTCTGTGATTCGTAAAATGATTATAAGAAACAGTAACGTTAAATGCACCGCTTTTTATATCAAGCAGACCATCATGACTACTCCCCGATAGATCAATTGAAGGGCTATCGGTAAATGAACAATGATCAACCCACACATTACTGCTTCCATCAATAGATACGCCGTCTTTTTCATCAACCTTGCAATCGGCAAATAAAATATTACGGACAATAATGTTTTTGCAATCTACGATCTTCATTCCAAAACCAAGGAAAGATGCGTCAGTTCCCAATCCAATAATTGAAATATTACTCGTTCGCTTAATGGAAATTTCAGTCGAATAACCACTTAACACACCGGAAATAAAAATGAGTAACGGAGTGTTGATTCCCTTCTCCCTGGCTCTCATAATATCTGCAATTTGCTGGGCATTGGTAGCGATAACCGTATCGCCACCGATCCCACCGGTTGTTCCCCCATCAAGTGATGCAAACCCGACAATGTTATTGGCATCAATTATTTCGGTCACTCCGATTCCAAATACAGCTAAGTTGATCGAGGCGCCTCCGCCGGAATTTTCAATAATTCCATTATACGTTTTTAACTCTGTTGGAACAAATTTAACATAAATAATTGCGCTTGAAAGTGAATCTCCTAAATAGGGAAGATCAATTTTAGAAGCGAACCCGGTATTGCTCAAAAGTGATACTTCAAACCCTTCAGGCGCAGTAACTGAAATAAAACCATCCTCCGGTGTGAGCAGCGATCCGGAGAGGCGATAATTTTTAACGACGGTATCTTTGTTGGCAGTCAGATATCCAAAAGCAAGAAGTTCAGGATTGGTTAAAAGTGTTGCAACCGCTAATGTTGAAGTATTGCCGGTTCCAGGAGAAACGATAAGATAATTCTGGGATTCATTATCGGTAGAATTGTATTCGTAAACTGCAAAATAATACTTCACATTACTGGAAAGACTAACTACTGTAATGTTCGTATCGCTTCCTTCATAAACTATTTTATTTCCATTTTCTCTATCTTCAGAAGCTAAATAATTATTTGAAACCCCGGGATAGAATTCTCCATCTTGTGGAGCCCAATCAACAGGATCCACGGATCGAATAACTAAAATCCTCTTTTCACCATCACCACCCGAAAAATTCACTTTTATTGAATTACCGGTAACTTCGCTGAATGAGAGAGTAGATTGTTTTGTTGGTTCCTTCGATACCTGCGACCCAAAAACTTGTACTAATTTTGTAGGTGAACCATTACTTACGTGAGTAATCTCCCCGCCAAATGTTCCCGCAGAGAAAGCATTGAGTCTAACTGCTACCGATACAGGCTGTCCATCAATCACTCCTCCCGTTTGTGGAAGCGTTATTGGCAATAATGAAGTGTGCCATGTCGTTCCCCCGTCAACCGATATTTCAAAATTTTCCGGCGGGGTCATTACAACATTTTCTGTTAGATTTATTCCCGAAACCGTATAGATTTGTGGAGTTGATGCAGAATCAGGATACTGCAAAAATTTCTCTAAAGAATTAACGGAAGTAATTACAGAAACCATTGAATTGGTAGTACCAGAAATAACAACCGAATTCGTGATCACATATTTTGATGTAGTGCTTGAGATGTACCATGGATAAATTCTTAAATAAAAAGATTCGCTGTCGTTAATTTGAATGTCTGGAGCTGCCGTTATGTTGGGAACACCCGGAGCCGAACTGCTTAAGGAAATTGTACTTCCTATTTGAGTTCGATTTGTAAAAGTCGAATCTTTTGAATAATAAATATTTGCTCTCATTCCGCTTCCTGCATTTACGTATAGGAAGAGAGAAAGAGAAGAAACTGTAAATAAATTTCCCTGCGTAGGTGAAACTCTAAATTGCATATATCGCATCATGTTTTCTGATGATTCACCGGACCATGTCCCGGCGGTTCCCGATGGGCTGCTTCTCTGCACACTGTTTGCATAGGTTACCTGCATGTTTGCTAATAGTTGATTATCTGCCATAATGCTGCCTGTGGTTACGGCAGACTGGTTATCAATCAAATGCCAACTGCTACTGGCTGAATTCTGCGCCACTATACCGACATTAATAAAAAGAATGATCAAGATCGTCGCGGTTATTTTTTTTACCATGGGGTTCTCCGTTTTAGAATTGTAATTTGACTTGATAAGTCCAAAAATCGAGGAAAAATTTTAAGGGGAAAACTTACTTGCAGGCAATTCTTACAAAAAGATTTAAATAAAAAAGATTCCACCTTATGACAGGTGGAATCTTTTTATAAGAACTTATTTCGTTAACATCATCTTTTTGGTAATAGTGAAAGAGCCGGCAGTTAGTTTATATATATAAACGCCGCTGGTGAGATTATTCGCTCCGAAAGTATGCTCATATCATGCACGTAACAATCCAGCACTTTAATTATCCCGATACTTGCAGCCGCCGCCGGAGAGCCCGCTGAATATTGAATCAAATGTAGTACAGCGGCAACTCCGCTTTGCTGTCCATCGAACTCAATTCCTTTTAATGTTAGAGATGCCCCATCGCTTAAGAGAAAAAAATTAGGATTACTTGATCCATCGGTGACTTTGGTCTCTCTTACAATTGGTTTTGCAGGATTGGTCGGATCATCAGTTTGGATGGTAAGTTTTTTATTGATGCTTATTACATAACCTTGAGATTCAACATATTCTGCCCCCGGGATCAAGCGCAAAATATCACCGTCAACGGCAGCGTCAATCGCCGCCTTTAAAGTGCCGTCTCCAGGCACAACATCTATATAGTTTTGTGCCAATGTTATCGAGGTAAAAAGCAATAACATAAAGTTAATTGTGTAGAAAGTTTTTTTCATGACTTACTCCATTCTTTGTTTATATATCGTTCATTGTTTACTAAAAATTAAAATAACTCTCTGCATTTTTATAGCAGATACCTTCGATTAGCGATTTCAACAAATTTTCATCATTAGGGATCAGACCATTTTCAACATCCTTACCAAGAATATCACACAATATTCTGCGGAAATATTCGTGTCTTGGATAGGAGAGAAAACTTCGCGAGTCAGTTAACATCCCAACAAACCGGCTTAAAAGCCCCAGAGAAGAAAGTGCGTCAATCTGTTTTTCAATTCCGTTCTTCTGATCCAAAAACCACCAAGCACTTCCGAATTGAATTTTGCCGGGGACGCTTCCATCTTGAAAGTTACCCGCCATCGTTGCAAGTAATTCATTATCCGCCGGGTTTAAATTGTATAAAATAGTTTTAGCGAGTTTATTCTTCGCATCTAACTTGTCTAATAATTTTTTTAAAGGTCTTGCAATTTCAAAATCACCAATTGAATCGTAACCTGTATCCGCGCCAAGCTTCTTCATCATTCTTGTGTTGTTGTTTCTTAAAGCACCGAGGTGAAATTGCTGTACCCAGTTTTTATCGTGATTCATCAACCCGAATTCATAAAGCATACATGATTTGAATTTGAGAATTTCAACCGTTGATAGCGCATCTTCTTTCAGAATTTTTTGAAAAATATTTTTTACTTCGTCTTCTGTATAATCTTCAGCATAAGGTTGTTCGATTCCATGGTCTGAAAGCCTGCATCCATTTCTATCAAAGTAGTCGTGCCGAAGTTTTAAAGAAGCAAGGTAAGTTTCGAAGTTTGTAATTTCAGAATTGGAAAGGGCTTCTAATTTCTTTAACCAAACTTTGAATGATTGAATGTTTTCTACCGCCATACTTTTGTCAGGTCTAAATGTTGGTAGTACTTTTACTTCATAATTCTCATCTTTTAGTTGGCTATGAAATTTTAAAGAATCAGTCGGATCATCAGTAGTACAAATAGTTTTTACATTGAATTGTTTAAGAATTCCCCGGGTTGAAAATTCATCTTTTTTTAAGAGGTCATTACAAGTATCCCAAACTGATTTTGCTGTGTCTTTATTTAGAAGCAAGTCATCAATCCCAAATGGCTTTTTAAGTTCCATGTGAGTCCAATGATAGAGAGGATTTCTAATAGTGAAGGGAACAGTTTCCGCCCAAGCATCAAACTTTTCATAATCGGAAGCATTTCCCGTACAATATTTTTCGTCAACACCGTTTGCACGCATAGCCCGCCATTTATAATGATCACCGTTTAACCAAATGTGTGTGAGATTTGGGAATTTTTTATTAGTGGCGATTTCTTCAACTGGCAGATGACAGTGATAATCTATAATTGGAAGGTCTTTAGCAATTTCGTGATAGAGACGGATGGAGGTTGGTTTGGAAAGTAAAAAATTCTCTGAAATGAAATGTTTAGACATAATGAAACACCTTAATAAAATGGACTATTCGGATCATAAACAAGTTACTGATCCAGATTTCTTTTTAAAATGATTTGTTAAAAGTGCTTAAAACGAAAGAGCGTTCTAAGAACTATCCAACGAAAACGCCTTTATTATCAAGCTCATGTTACCATAGCTTCGCCTGATGAGCCACAATTTTCATCAGTTTACTTAAACGGTAAAGTTAAGGTTTATTTCTAACCACCAATTTCTGAAAATAAAATTAAATTGTCAAGTAAAATCGAAATAATCCTTCACAACACGACGCTGTCGAATCACAAATGAGGATATTTAAAACGGCGGATTAAGAAAAGTAGAAAAGTAAGTTATGTCCGGACTTCAAAATTATTTACCGGAAGTGGAGAGTTGTTCCTGTCGCAGGCTGGTGAATGAAGCAAGGTAAAGTTCGACTCAGTTATTGACCAAATCGTTCAAATGTTTTCTTCGAAAAAACGCGAGGAATAAATTCTTAACTGCGGAATTTTAAGTACGAAATTATTGAATTAGATAGTTCACTTGCTGCAAAAACTGAGGATTAGAGATTTTGACACAATCAAAATTGGATATTTTCCCTCCATTCTTTAAGAACATTGAGAGTATCGCAAATGCCATCGCAATACGGTGATCGTGAAAACTTTCAAAAACGGGATTTTCATTTTGTATTGTTCCGCTAACTGAAAAACCATCGGGGAATTCCTCAACATCCAATCCAAGTATTTTATAATTTTGAACTAACGCAGAAATTCTATCTGATTCTTTTACACGCAACTCTGAAGCATTTCTAATCTCAAACTCTCCTGTTCCCAAAATGGATGCAACGGATAAGATTGGGATTTCATCAATTATATTGGGAATAATCTCTTTAGGAATTTCAATTGAATGGAGCTGACTGCTTCGCACAATTATATCACCGTACAACTCATTGTCTGATTTAAGTTGGTTTACCATTTCAATTTCACTTCCCGTTTCCTTTAATATTTTTATAATTCCGGTACGCGTTTCATTTAATGAAACGTGACGCAGAATCACTTCCGAGTTTTTTGCAAGTAATGTTAGCACGATAAAAAAAGCCGCAGAGGAAATATCCGAAGGGACAAAATAATTTTGAGCGGAAGGATAATTCTTTCTCGAAGAATAACTAAACCTCTTCCTTTCTTTCTCTTCCACGCGTAAACCAAGCATTACTTCAGTGTGGTTTCGTGTTTGCTCAGATTCAATTACGCAAGTTTCATCTTCCAAGTGAAGTCCGGCAAGAAGTATCGAACTTTTTACCTGAGCGCTTGCAACAGGCATTTCATAAATAATCGGAGAAAATTTTTCAGCGGGATGAATTGTTAAAGGTAAAGTCAGATTTGGTGTAGCGGAAAACTTTGCTCCCATTAAATACAGCGGTTCAATCACCCGTTTCATCGGACGTTGTGAAAGCGATGTATCACCGATTAATGTTGACTCAAACGGTTGTGCGGAAAGAAATCCGGCAAGCAGCCGGGCAGTTGTTCCCGAATTTCCAGCATCCAAATTATTTAAAGGGGCAGTGAAATTCTTGAATCCTTTTCCTTCAATTATTAGTCTTTCATTTTCCCATTTACTCTTAACACCAAGTTCGGAAAAACATTTTAATGTTGATCGAACATCTTCTCCATTAGACAAATTTTCAATTTCGGAAAGTCCTTTTGCCATACAAGAAAATATCACTGCGCGGTGGGAAATTGATTTATCACCGGGCAAAGCGAGTTCTCCTTTAACTTTTCCAATTTTATTAAATTCTTGCGTCATTATTTTTTCGTTAACCACTCCTCTATTCTTCGTTCAATTAATTCCGGATTATCTTTTTGATTATAAAAACCTTTCAACTTTCTTTGTCTCATTGCTTCGTACAAAGTAACAGCAGCGGCGACAGAGATGTTCAGGCTTTGCACCATTCCCATCATCGGGATATAAAAAATAGTATCGGCGAGATTTTCTGCTTCATCAGAAATTCCACGATGTTCATTCCCAAAAACAAGCGCAATTTTTTTAGTAAGATCAAGATCATAAAGGTTTATCGGATTTTCCTTTAATGATGAAGCAAGAATTGTAAATCCTTCTTCGCGCAAAGTTTGATAACATTTTTTTACGTCCGTAAATTTTTCTTTTTCAACCCACTTAAAAGCAGAGGCAGAAGATTTACTTCCGATTTTCGGATATTTTTCAATGTTATAAATAAGAGAGACTTTAGGAATTCCCACCGCATCGCAAGAACGGAAAACGGCGCTAACGTTATGAGGATCGTGGACATTTTCAAGAACAAGGCGAAGAGAATCCTGCCGCGCGGAAGCTACGGTAATGATTTTTCCTTTCCGCCGTTCTGTAATTTCTTTTTTCAACTCTTGCCTGCCTTGCCGTCAGACAGGTGGAATATTAATTTATAAATTGATTTGCAAGCGCTTCTTCCGGCTTTATCAACTAATATTCTGTGGTTTTCATCCAACTTTAAATAATACCTGGCTAACGAAACAATTTTTTCAATAGCTTCATCTTCTTTCGGCGCCCAGGTTTCGCATCCGTTAATTGAGGGAATGGCTGCAGAATATCCGTCAAGCGCTTTTGAGATTATAATATCTAAAACCATGAGTAAATCATCTTACTTAAAACTGATACAAAAATTACAACTCAGCATTTTTTTAATAAAACCATCGCTTGGCGGAATAGTATCCTCAGTTAAATCCTTGTTTTTTTGGACACGATTTACGAACAAGGATTAACGAATAGCGATTTTTGATTTTATTTTTAACTTCTAAAATCAAAAATCGTTAATCCTTGTTCTGAAATCAAAAAAGTTTGGTTGTCGGCTTGGCCGCGCTAAGACTGAATGGTTGAGTGAAAAACATTGAAAGTTTAAAACCGATAAAGAAACATTCATTCTTCCATTCATTCATCCATGCTTCCGAAATAAAATTCAACCACTTCATTTACCACAACTCTTAACCGTGATGTATGTTAGTAAGTCACCTTACGCAAAAGATTCAATTGATGTCTTAATCGTAATCTTTTTCTTAATCTGCATTTGCCGTCTAAAAACGAGTAAGATTACGATTATGATTATGATTAAGAAGATTTTTAATTATCAACTGCGTAACATGAGTTAGTAACTTGACTCACTTTTCTCGCCCATCACAATTTTAACGCTGGCGCTGGCGCCGATTCGGTCTGCGCCGCTTGCAATCATTGCTTCGGCGTCTTCTTTGGATCGAATTCCGCCTGAAGCTTTTACGCCAATTGCAGAGCCGACAACCTTTTTCATCAATGCAACATCGCCAACAGTCGCTCCGCCTTTCGAAAATCCTGTTGAAGTTTTTACAAAATCAGCGCCCGCTTTTTTACAAATCAAACAAGCTTTAACTTTTTCTTCATCGGTAAGAAGCGCGGTTTCTAAAATCACTTTACAAACATTACGATGCGCCTTAACCGCAGTAACAACTTTATTTACATCGTTAAAAACGTAATCATAATTTCCGCTTTTTAACTGCCCAACATTTATGACCATATCAATTTCAACGGCGCCGCTTGCAATTGCCTGCTCCGCTTCTAATCGCTTCACTTCGGTAGTTGTTGCTCCCAGCGGAAACCCGATTACCGTACAAACTTTAACATCGGTTCCTTTTAATAATGAAGAACAAAGCGGAACAAATCCCGGATTAACGCAGACGGAAGCGAAATGATATTGTTTAGCTTCAGAACAAAGTTTTGTTATTTCATCATTAGTTGCATCGGGTTTCAGCATCGTGTGGTCAATCATTCTTGCAAGTGAAAGATCGGGGAGATGATCGCCGACGCCAAGCCCGGCAGTAATTCTTTCCGCCCCAACATTTACAATATTTTTAATCGCATTCGGCTGCGTGATGACGTTTGTTTCCCAGCCTTTGCAAGTATCACCCTGACAATAAAAATCGCGCAGTGATTTTTCTAAAAATACTTGCGAAACAATTCTTTCAACTTTTGATGAATCCATTTTTACTTCCTGAATTTTAAATAAGCTTTAAAAGTATTTTGTAATAACATTGCTATCGTCATTGGTCCAACTCCGCCCGGCACAGGAGTAATGAATGATGCTTTAGGAGAGACGTTTTCAAAATCAACATCACCGACAATTTTATATCCTTTTGCCTGAGTCGCATCTTCAACGCGATTTATCCCGACATCAATTACAACAGTCCCCTCTTGAACCATATCCGCTTTGATGAAATTTGGGACACCGATTGCTGCAATTAAAATGTCGGCGGACAAAGTATATTTTTTTAAATCGGCGGCAGCGGAATGACAAACCGTAACGATAGCATTTGCAAATTCTTTTTTCTGAAGCAAAATATTTGCGATAGGTTTACCGACAATATTACTGCGCCCAACAACCACAACGTGCTTCCCTTTGGTTTGAATATTATACCGCTTCAGCAATTCTTGAATACCCGCCGGAGTACACGGGAAAAATGTATCATTCCCGATAACTAAATTCCCAACGCTTACCGGATGAAAACCGTCAACATCTTTTTCGGGAGCGATTGCGTTTATAATTTTTGATCCGTTGATCTGCCTTGGCAGCGGAAGTTGAACTAATATCCCGTTGAAATGATTATCATCATTATACTTCTGTACAACTCTCAATAATTCATGTTCCGTTGTTGATTCGGAAAGTTTTTCAACTTTGGAAAGGAACCCAATTTCTTCACACGCTTTTGCTTTGCTGTTTACATAAACTTTTGAGGCGGAATTTTCACCGACAAGAATAGTAACTAAACCGGGAACATTCTTCCCTTCTTGTTTTAACTTATCAACTTCTCGCTTTAATTCAACTCGAATTTCAGCGGCGACTTTTTTACCATCAATTAAAATCATAGTTGCTAACTGACTGAAGTATTAAATTCCGGAAATAATATTCTTTCAACGGAAACTGTTTTTCCCGTTGATGCATCAACCTTAAACACAACACCGCAGAGATGCACATCATTTTCCGCCGTTTCATATTTTTGCGGTGTTTGATAAATAAAGCGGTTTACTGCTGCCTGCGTTTTCATTCCGATAACAGAATCATAGGGACCGGTCATCCCTACATCGGTAATGTACCCGGTACCGTTCGGAAAAATTCGCTCATCACTTGTTTGCACGTGCGTGTGAGTGCCGACAATGGCGCTTACTTTACCATCAAGATAACTTGCGAGTGCAATTTTTTCCGCAGTAGCTTCGGCGTGAAAATCAATAAAAATTATTTTTGTCTCAGATTTAATCCGTGCAAGTATCCAATCCGCCGAGCGAAAAGGACAATCAATCGTTGCCATATAAGCTCTGCCCTGCAAATTAACAACGGCAACTTTTCCTCTTTTCGAATCAACAATTACATGACCGTTTCCATGAGTCCCTTTAGGATAATTCAAAGGACGAAGCACACGAGGCTCGTTCTTTAAATATTCTTGTGTCTGATGTTTATCCCACGTATGATTTCCGCCGGTAATTGCATGAACGCCAAGATTAAAAAGTATTTCACCATCTTTCGGCAAAATCCCTTTTCCATCAGCGACATTTTCACCATTAGCAATAACCACGTCTGCTTTGTATTTTTGAATCATGCCAGGAAGCCATGTTTGTACGAAGGTTAATCCCGGTTTGCCAATAATGTCGCCGATAAAAAGTATATTAATTAATTCCATATTCTCCTAAATTTGTAGGGAAAATATATCTAATTAAAAAGTAACTTAAAAGAATTGAGAAAGATTTCTCCGGTTTTATATGCTGAACACTGAAATTTTACAACTTCCAATTGAAGAAGCGGAGTTTTCCGTTGTTGATGTTGAGACAACCGGGTTAGGTCCGGCAAATAATAACATCATCGAAATCGGTTTGGTGAAAATAAAAAATTTCAAAGTGATTGACCGGTATAATTCTTTTATCAATCCCGGGAGAGCGATTCCCCCTTTTATTACGCAGTTCACCGGCATTTCGGATGATGACGTTTACGACGCGCCATTCTTTGAAGATTTGGTAAAACCTTTACAGGATTTTTTAGAGGATTCGGTTTTAGTCGGACACAATTTACAATTCGATTTAAGTTTTCTTCGGAAAGAATTTCGAGTTTGCGGAATCGAAAATTACCAGCCTCTTCAGCTTTGCACCCTTCGTTTGGCAAGACGAATGCTGCCAAATCTCAAAAGCCGATCGCTGGGAAATCTTGCAAACCATCTTCATTTAAAAAATGAAGATGCACACCGTGCTTATGCCGATGCGGAAGTAACAGCAAAAATTCTTTACGCGTTAGTTGAAATATTAAAAGCCGCAGAAGGTTTTCAGACGGTTCAAGAATTTATTAATTATCAATACCAGTCCGTTCAAATAAAGCCGGGAGTTCCGCTTAAAAAAAATCTTGCAGATGCATTTCTCTCGCTTCCCAAATCTCCCGGCGTTTATTTCTTTTTTAATAAGAAGGAAGAAATAATTTATATCGGGAAAGCGAAATCACTGCGAGAAAGGATAAAATCTTATCTCGCTCCAACTTCTGCGCGGAAGAGTAAAAAAATTCTTACCACGGCGCATAAATTTAAAACAATAACCACAAAAACCGAATTAATCGCACTGCTTGCCGAAGCCGAATTGATAAAAAAGATAAATCCTAAAATGAATGTTATGTTGAAACAGTATCATAATAAATATTTCTTACGATTTTCACTTACTCATAAAGCTCCAAAGATTGAACTGACCAACAAATTTTCTTTTGATGGAAATGATTATTTCGGGATGTTCATTTCGCGTAAACTTGCCCAGCAAGTCCTTGATATGATTGACAAAATTTTTCTTCTGCGCGAGTGTGATGAAAAAGAATTTAAAAAGAAACACAGATGTTTTCTTGCAGAGATTGAACGCTGCACTGCTCCCTGTGTAGTTGATACTATTGAGCCTTATCTAGATGAAGTGAATAATGTGTACGAGTTTCTTTACGGGAAGAATCAATTTGCCGTTGACCGGTTGATCTCGAAAATGAAAAGTTATTCCTCTCAACTTCGTTTTGAAAAAGCCTCAGAAATAAAGGAATTAATTTCGCTTGTTCTCTCACAAATTCATAAATCATCTCTGCTTGCAGAACCGATCAATACCGCAAATGTGCTGTTTGAAATATCCGGTTATGAAGGACAAAAAGATTATCTTCTTCTCCTCCAGGGAAAACTTTTTATTAAAGACTACTTTGCGAATGACCAAATAAATTTTGACCGCGCTTTAGAAGATTATTTTGATGGGACAACACAGCTTGATTATAATCCCAACGATGAAGATTTGGAAAAAATAAAAATTACATTAAACTGGATAACACAGCATCGTCAAGTTGTTCATATTTTTTATTTAAAAGAGTTCCACACAAGGGAAGAACTTTTCAAAAAGATGGAACGGGGCAAAATAGTTTCCTCTGCACCGGATGAATCATATTTCGAAATAAATAATTTCATCCCGCAAGAGTAATTATTTTGACCAAACTCTTTGAAAATCAATGAGAAGTTTCTAAGTTTCATTAAATAAAAGGAAGACTATGAGCGAAACGTTATCAATTCTAATTTTTTCGGAAAACAGGGAATCCGCCGGAATGTATCAAACCCTTGCTTCCGAATTCCAGGCTCAAATTCTTATAAAAGAAAAGAATAAAAATAACCTTGCCTTATTAATGGAAAGACCATACGACTTCCTTATAGATGAAGTTCAAAATCCGGTATTGAACGAAATTGAATTTGTTGATCTTTTAAGTGATGCGGCTCCCGGTGTCCCAATTCTTTTAGTCTCTTCTTTTTTCTATGACACCAAAGATATCGTCTTCGGAAGAAAAATAGCCGGCTTTCTCTTAAAACCACTCACCTTCGAAAAACTTCAGCTGGAAGTTAAATTAATTCTAAAACAAAAAAGAGATCGAACTGTTGAAGAGATTGCGGAAATGCGGGAAGTTCCCCCTGTTGATTCGTTAGTATCGCAAAACAAAAAGTTATCGGTTTTATTTGAAATTTCTAAAAGCATTAACTGCATCAAAGATTTTGATGAAATGCTTCTTCACATTGTAGAGGTAGCGGCAAATTCCCTTGATGCTGAACGCGCCACTCTCTTTATTCTTGATAGTCAAAAAAAGGAATTATGGTCAAAATCAGGTATCGGCATTCATCAGAAAGAAATTAGAATCTCTATTGATTCCGGAATTGCAGGAGAAGTAGCCCAAAGTAACTCCTATCAAATAATTGACGATCCTTACAGCCATCCTAAATTCAATAAAAAGGTTGACAAAGTTACCGGGTTTAAAACACGAAATATTCTTTGTGTCCCTATGACAAATATTAACGGTGATGTTATTGGCGTTTTCCAAATCTTAAATAAAAAAGAAGGTTTATTTACTTCGGATGATGCACAGTTTTTAAGTGCAATGGCGGTTAGTACCGGAATTGCAATCGAAAATTCTTTACTCCGTGAAGAATTAAAAAATCAATTAGAAAAGGTCAAAACTACTTACGACGAACTCTACATCGCTCAAAATCAAATTGTGAAAGAAACAAAAATGGTGAACACTTTAGAACTTCTGAATAAGATTAAAACCGAAATGTTTCAACCGCAGACTTATGACGCTCTTATTAGCGGGTTAAAAAATGTGAAAAACTTTCAACAAGTCCTTGATCAAATAAATCTCTTTAAAGAAAAAAATCTTTCATACTTAGATAACGCTGAAAAAGAAATTAAAAAATCTACCCGGCATTAACTACTATTTATAATAGAGCGAAAAGTAGCAATGGATGATGTTTGACCTGTTTGCCGACAAAGTAGGTGAAAATTGATAAAATCATTTTTAAATATTTAGCAAAAAAAAACAAAAACATTTTTAGAAATCTCTTGACTTTCTCGTTTTTCTTTTTGATTATAGTCACGGAAAAATTAAATTATAAAAGGATCTGCTTTTATGTGTGCTTTTTCTGAACCTTATCGAAAAAATAAACCATCATCTTTTCTTCATCCATCTTCTGTAATAATCCATGATTACATTTTATGTACGGTTAAATTAAATTTTTATTTTTATTTAAGTCTGGCATTTTTAACTGAATTAATGGAAAAACTATAATTGGAGTATATATGAAAAAAATAACCTTATTAATTGTATTAATTTTTATCTCAACTCATTTTCCGCAAAAAACAGATGAGATAAAACCAAGCATTAAGAATTTTTATACTGAATTAAATAATATTGTTGCTCATTATGATATGAAACTCGGTATGCAAAAGAAATTTTCAAATGATGAATTGTTTAACACTGCGAAATTGCTATATATAGCAACTGAAGATGATCCTGTTGCGTTTCGAAAAGAATTGAAGAGTGAGTATGATGCGTGGGCAGCCGAAACAATAAAAAATAATTATAAACCTATTGGATTAAAACCCGGGGTTAAACTGGGTATTTTACATAAATTAATAGATGAAAGATATGGAAAAAATTTCACAAAAATTTTAGAAATTCCCTATTACTTAAAGGTTAAGATACTGGATATTCAAGGTACTATTTACATTCATACGGATAAAAATACATTCCCTCAAATTAATTTGATTTGTTCTGTTGAAGATGTTATAAAAGGTGAAAAGAAATTCAAGAAAGAGGACATAATAACAGTAAGTTTTTTACTGCATTGGTTCCCAGAAGGTTATCCCTCCTTTGAAAAAGGTAATTCGTATTTTATTCCGGTTGATTATTGGAAAATGGATAATGAAATTGAAGCATTTTGCCTTGGTATCTTACATAATGCTGAAAAATCAGCGGTATTATCGTTAAATGAAAATAAATTAATAGATGCTAAAAACTGTTATTTACTTGATTCAACAAAAACATGGGAAATATTTAAAAGAAATTTTCTTAAAAAATATAAATTAAATTAAGAAAGGAGTAAACAATGAAAGCAACAAAAATTTTAATAGTATTAATAGTTTTAAGCAGTATTCATTTAACTGCACAATTAACCTCTTTTCAAAGAGTAGAGTATGATAATGTAAAAGGCAAATATATTGTGTATGCTGATGCGCTGGATGGTACTCCAGATAAAGTTTTTTGGAATGATTATTATAAATCCAGTAATTTAAAACTCAAACAATTTGATATTCTTTTTTCACCTCTTCCACTTGAACTATTGGGTTATGGCTCGGACATACAATCTCAGGCATTAACTTCGGCTTATGAATGGGAAGACCATGGATATATACATTATGATTTTACTGATTTTTTCCCAGCGATTGAGTCAAAATTTGATAATTCCACAAATATTTTTCGAGATAATTATGTATGTGGGTTTACGGCTATGGCTGTTACAAAGAATGATAATATTTATCAATTTGAGCCTTATTCCGATCTTTCTGTGACAGAATATAAACAAACAGCAATTTACTTAAATAATACATCGGATTTCAATTATAATTGGACAACAGACGTAAACGATCTAGGTACTATTAATGCAAGATTTAAATCGGTTTATCTCCATGAATTTGGGCATCTTTTATGGATAGGGCATAGTTATAGAATTTTAGGTCAACCTGCTGATGTGATGAATGCAGGGAATCCACCTTATCAAATGGCTAACTCTTTAACTAGTACTGACATAGAGGGAATTGCGCATATTTATCAATTTTTTGGTTGGGGTGCTACCGGTATAGAAGATGGGATAGAACTTAATGGCCCAGTATATTTAAATCAAAATTCTAGTTATGCTTACTCCGCAATTTTTGTAGATGTTGCCCCCTTAGGTGATTATGTTGTTGGCGGGTATAATTGGAAGATATTACTACGGCATGCTGAAGGAGAATATCAATATTCTACAGGAACCGCAGGCTCAAATGAAATATGGAATATTAACGCAAATTTAGGAGCAGTTCCAACAGGGTATTGCTGGTACAGAGATGCGAATAATAATGTAATTGGCAGATTAAAAGTTACAGGCACAGACAATGACGGGATTGTTCATACATCTGAACAGAATATTTATGTTTCCGGGGTTGCTAACAACACAACCAACGGAACGCTACCAAATAATGAGACATGGTGCGGAACAATGAATATAACAGGTAATGTAACCGTACCAAGTGGAATTACTCTTAAAATATTACCGGGAACTGATATAAGGTTTCAAAACAATTCTTCGTTAATAGTAAACGGTGGCCTTAATGTAAACGGCACAAGTATGGACAAAATTACTTTTGATTTTATTACTCCAAACGCAACTATACAAAATGGAATTAAGGTGAACTCTGGCGGCAGCATTAATATTTCTCATTCAATCGTAAAAAACGGTTACAAAGTTATCAATGTAAATCAAGGAGTTGCTTCAATAGATAATTGTGAAGTTACAAATTGCTCATCACATGGTATTTATTTGTATGGAACCGATTACACTTCCAGCCAGCCGGTAATAACAAATTGTAATATTCACGGAAATACCAACGGTTGCGGAATAGCGATGTATTATAGTTCTCCTCTTTTAATAGGGAATGAAATTTATAATAATTTTATCGGTGTAGGCGTAGCTAATTTATCACAACCTGATTTTGGAAATTTGGGCAATTATGGGAATAATAATATTCATAATAATTCTTCCCAAGGTGTTTATGCAATTTATTATGGCAGTCCTTTTTTGGGGAGAGATGCCTGCGAAACACAGGGAGGTCGTAATATTCTGGAAAACAATTCATATCATGAATTATTAGTTGCTTCTAACGTTGCTGTGTTAGCAGAGAAAAATTGGTGGGGAAGTGATCCTCCTAATTCAAGTAAAATTACCAGCTTTTATAATACTATTGATTATGACCCTTGGCTTAGCTCAAGTCCTTCACAGCAGTTTGCAAATATGCGGTTATCTCCGGAGGAAAATCTTTTTAACACTGAGTTTCATCAAGGAGAAAATATTGGTGTTGATAAAACTATTCAAAAAGCAACTTTACCTCTTGATCCAAACATTTCGCTAATAAATAAGTTAGGATATGCAAAACGGCAAATTGATTTGAAACATTATAAAACAGCACAATTGATCACCAAAGAAATTATTGAAAAATATCCCGATTCAAGCGCAGCTTTTCTTGCGCTTGGTATGTTGTGGCGGGCAAGTAAAGAAGATGATATAGAATCATTTAAAGTATTTTTGAAAAATCTTGGTTTGCAGAAAACTAAAAACGAATTATTCGGTGCGGCAGAAATAATTGAAGCCGATTTTGAAAAAAATAATCGTGTCGCAAAGTTGAATACAATCATAAACAAATACAAAGACACCAAAACCGCTGAATTTGGTTATTTCAACTTGTTCCTTTATTATGTCCTTGAAGAAGACAATAAAGCTAAGGCAAAAGAAACCGGTGATTTAATTATTTCATTATTCCCTAATTCGCCAGCCGCTATTGAGGTAAACGATCTTTTAAATATTAATATTAAGGAAGTAATTGCTAAACCGGTATCTTCAAATAAAATCAATCTTACAAATAATGAACTACCTACTGAATATAAATTACTTGGAAATTATCCAAATCCTTTTAACCCAAGTACAACAATAAATTACGCTCTTCCGGTTCAATCAAATGTTGAAATAAATATTTTTGATGTCATGGGAAGGTTAATTAGAAGTTTTGTTATTAGCTCTCAAAATGCAGGTTATCAAAATGTAATTTGGAATGGGAAAAATGAAAACAACGAACAGATTGCATCGGGAATTTATTTGTACAGATTCAAAGCCGTTTCAACAGATGGAAAGGTCTTTGAAAAAACATCTAAGTTGTTAATGCTGAAGTAAAAACAAAACGAACATTAACAAGTTTATGTCCATAATCAAAACAAGAGTGCCGGAAATATTCCGGCACTTATTTTTTTCATTAATATTATTTGTAGTTCCGTTATTTGCTGAACGACCTGATGTTACCTTATTAAAAATTAAAGAGCATAAAACTTTAATAGAATCTGCGGCAAGATATTTTGAAGTAAATCCGAAATATTTAAGAGCTATAATCTATGTTGAAAGAACTTTAAATTATGATTGGGAAGATGATGCCCTTGATATACCTCTTGCCGAAGAAGGATTTAACAGTTCAATAGGTTTTAGTCAGGTAAAAATGAAAACTGCATACTGGATTGAGGTTCAAGTCAACGATTCAAAGAGCAGTTTTTTTCCAGGAAAGAAATACTCTGGTTTGTTAAAGGTGAGCAAAAGTCCGGCAGAAATAATAAAGAAACTGCAAAATGATACTTTGAATATTTACTTTGCGGCAGCATATTTAAGGATTGCGCAAAGCAGATGGTCGAAAGCAAATTATTCAATTGACAAAAAACCCGCGATAATCGGCACCTTGTACTCAACGGGTTTGTTTCATGCAGATGGGTCAGAAAGAAAGCCAAAAGACAATCCCAAAGCGAATTCATTTGGTAAAAAAGTGTTGCAAGCGTACCAATTATTCAAATAAATAAAAAACCTAACGCGACAAGTCGCAATGGATAATGTTTGACCTGTCTGCCGACAAGGCAGGTGGAAGATGGAAAATTGATAAAATCATTTTTAAATATTTTGACACAAAAAACAACATGTCTTGCCGTCAAGCAGGAAAGTTACATGACAATATTTTACTTGGAGAATAAATGAAATCATCTTTCACTTTTGTTTGTTGCATGATTCTCTTTTCCGCCTTAATAAAATCGCAAACTTCTCTGTATATGCCGCTTGATATAAAAAAAGCTTATGCAAATGGCACGCGAAACTATGACGGGACACCCGGCAAAAATTACTGGCAGAATTCCGCCGATTATAAAATCAGCGCTCAAATATTTCCGAAAGAAAAATTGCTAAAAGGAAGCGAGACGATAACTTATTTCAACAATAGCCCCGACACCTTGAATTATTTAGTTTTTCGTCTTTATCAAAATATTTATCAGTTCGGAGCGCCGAGAGAATTTGGCATTAATAAAAAAGATTTGCACGACGGAATTAAAATTCACAGAATAAAATTAAACGAGGCGGAGTTTTCCCCCGACACAGCAAAGAGCGTTTCTATCAACTCAACAGTAATGAGAATATCTCTTCCGAAACCTCTCTTCCCTAAAAGCTCAATTACTTTCGGATTCGATTGGGAACTAACGCTTCCTTCAGTCTCAAACATCCGCATGGGCGTTTACGATTCGACAACTGCAATGGTTGCTTATTGGTATCCGCAAGTTTCGGTCTATGATGATGTGCATGGCTGGGATGATGACCAATACACCGGGAGTCAGGAATTTTATAACGATTTCAACAATTATGATGTGTCAATTGTATCGCCAAATTCTTTTTGTATTTGGGCAACAGGAGTGTTGCAAAATGCCGATGAAGTTCTTTCCCCCCAAATTTTAAAACGGTATCAAAAGGCGGCGGTCTCTGAGGAGGTAGTTAAAATTATTCGTCAGGAGGATTTGGGGAAGAATAATTTTAACACAGCTTTACAAACAAATAAATGGAATTACATAGCCGAGAGAGTAACTGACTTTGCATTTGCCTATTCGGATCATTATTTATGGGATGCAGTAACCTCAGTAGTTGATTCTACAACAATGCGGCAGACACTTATCTCCGCAGCTTATAATCCAAAGTCGGAAGATTTTTACGAAGTGGCATCAATTGCAAAAAAGATTATTCAATCTTACTCTTTTAGTTTTCCAGCTATTCCTTTTCCCTATCCACGTATGACGGTTTTCAACGGACAAGGCGGAATGGAATTTCCGATGATGGTAAATGACGGTTCATCAAAACAAAGAAGCGGTACGGTATATTTAACCGCACACGAAATCGGTCATACCTACTTCCCATTTTTTATGGGAACGAATGAAAGAAGATATGCTTTTATGGATGAAGGCTGGGCAACAATTTTGCCGGAAGATTTACTTCCCGTAATTGAACCTTCTGCAAACGATCGCGGGAAAAATTTGGCGGACGGATTTTCTCGCATTGCCGGAAAAGAAGATGAACTTCCGCTTCTCATTCCTTCATCTGCTATTCGTGGACATGGAACTTATCGCACTTCAGCATACACGCGTCCCGGTTTAGCATATAAACTTTTACGGGATGCTCTTGGTACTGAAACTTTTCTTAAAGGTCTTCACGAATATGTAAAACGCTGGAATGGTAAACATCCTATTCCCTATGATTTTTATTATTCTTTCAACAATACGCTTAACCAAGATTTAGGCTGGTTTTGGAAGCCTTGGTTTTTTGAATTTGGATTTCCTGATTTAGCTATCAAATCAGTTTCAGTTAAAAAGAATAAAGTAAAAATAACCGTTGAGAAAATCGGTTCGATGCCTGTTCCGGTTGCGCTCAAACTGAGTTATAAAGATGGGAAAACAAAAGAGTATTACGAAAACACAAGTGTCTGGAAAGATGGAAAAACTAAAAAAGAATTCACCTATCCTGTAGAAGGTGCGCTTATTAAAGTGCAGCTTGGCAAAGATGAAATTCCCGATACTGATAAATCAACTAATATTTTTGAAATTAAAAAATAAAATGGATCTAGAAAAAGTCTGTGATTATTGCTTAAAGAAAAAAAGTGCAACAGAATCTCTTCCGTTCGATGAAGATACACCCGTTTATAAAGTTATGGGAAAAATGTTTTGCCTGGTAAACCTTATTCCCCCAGTTTCAATCAATTTAAAATGTGACCCTGAAATCGCAATTGAGCTTCGTGAAAAATATAATGAAGTTCAGCCGGGTTATCATATGAATAAGACACATTGGAATACGGTTTTTCTGACGAATAATATTTCAGACAAACTTATTTTAGAATGGATAGATAATTCCTATAATTTAATTGTCGCAAAACTCCCAAAAACTGTCAGAGAAAAATTGGTATAACGATGATGCTGTTCGTTGTAAGTACTCCGATCGGAAATTTAAAAGACATAACCTTCCGCGCCGTTGAAACGCTTGGTGAAGTTGATTTTATTATTTGCGAAGATACAAGAGTTTCTTCTCACCTATTAAATCACTATCAAATTAAAAAAGAAATGATTTCTCTGAATGCTTTCAGTGAAGAAAAAAAAATAGAATATGTTTTGGGAAGAATACGAAACGGTGAAAAGTCCGCACTCATTTCCGATGCGGGTACTCCGACCATTTCTGATCCGGGAAACAGATTAATTTCAGCCGCTATCCGGGAAGGGATTCAGGTTGTCCCGATTCCAGGAGTCTCGGCAGTAATAACTGCTCTTTCCATTGCCGGTTTACCTACGGATGCTTTTGTTTACGAAGGATTTCCGCCGCAAAAAAAAGGAAGACAAAAATTCCTTTCCGGTTTAGCGACTGAAGAACGGACGATCGTGTTGTATGAATCGACTTACCGCATCCATAAACTGCTGGATGAATTAAACAAATATATGCCGGAAAGAATAATCGTAATTTGCCGTGAACTCACAAAAATGTTTGAAGAAGTTTTGCGCGGGAAAGCCGAAGAATTGATTAGTAGAATTGGTGAGAAAGAATTGAAAGGAGAAATTGTTGTGGTGATTTCTCCTTTAAATTGGATTGAAAAAGAAATTATTGATAATTAATTCCTGGGTATCCAGAAACAACGAAACAAACGTGAAGAAAATAAGGTGGGGAATCTTGTGAACCTGAAGGTGGGGAATTATGTGGTTGTTGACATACGAATGGCAAACCAATTCTTGCATTTTATCAATTCACCTTGGAGGGAAGTTTGTTTTACTGAATTATGAGCAAATATTTTTTCAATTTAGTGGTGGCTAAACCATTCGCAAAAAAATCTTTAAAACAAAAAACCCTTATAAGTTATTATCTTATAAGGGTTTGTAAGTGTGGGGGCTTACGGAGTCGAACCGCAGACCCTCTGCTTGTAAGGCAGATGCTCTAAACCAACTGAGCTAAGCCCCCGAATCCATTGATATTTAAATGATGTAATATTGGCTATTAATTTTTTTGCCAAGATTTTTCTGGTGCTTTATTACAATCCCCTCAACGATGCTGTTTACCGCACTATGATATATGGATTTAAATTCTATGACGTTTATTAAACACCACCTCCATCTTACTTTGTTAAGAACAACAACATTACTTAATGTCAATAACTAAGAAAAATCTTAGTCAATAAAACATTGCTAAATCTTAAATTCAAAATATTCAAATTATTCAAATAAACAAAATCATTTTAAGAGGAGTTCCCCCTTTTTTTGAATTCTTTATTCTGCTGAACCATTTCTATCTTATCACTCTTACTTGCACGAATCATCCTGATTTAGCTGTCAGTTGCAAGTGCGTAAGACTGTTGCCAACCAAGTTGCAATATTCTCTTAAAAAAAATCTAGTATTTAAAGAAAAATCCTTGCAAATGAAAAATAAAATCATGAATTTTAATATCATCAAAGCAGGTTTATAACCATACGTTTGTGAACCTGCCAGGTTACGATAATTTCAGATTTACAAAAATAGGAGATGTTATGAATTTCAATTTTAGTCAAACTTTAGTAATAGTATTCGTGTTAATGGCGGCTATTTCATCACAAGCCCAAAAAGATAAAAAACCCCGTCCAAGTTTGAAAGCCAGTGTTGCTCAAACAATTGGAATTGACACCGATATTGTTATTGATTTTAGCAGGCCTGGTGTTAAAGGCAGAAAGATTTGGGGAGATGTTGTTCCTTTCGGATTAGCCCCGGGAAATAAGTATTCAAAGGAACAACCATTTCCATGGAGAGGCGGTGCAAATGAAAATACTACGATCTCTTTTAGCAAAGATGTCGTGGTCAATGGTAATAAATTAGCCGCAGGAAAATACAGTCTCCATTTCATCCCTTCGGAGAAAGAATGGATATTAATATTTAACAAGAACAGCGCTCTTTGGGGGAGCTATCTTTATAATAAAGATGAAGACGCACTTCGGATCACGGTAAACCCTGTCGAAGCTCCATTTCAAGAATGGTTGATTTATGGATTTGATAATTTGGCAGGTAATTCCACAACTGCTTTTCTTCAATGGGAAGAACTTAAAGTGCCGTTCAACATTTCAACGGCGGAATAATTTTTTCTCTCAAACTTGTTCGGGCATCCCCGGTTCCGGGATCAATCTCTTTTATCTGAGAATCGAAAATAATTCATCCCCGTTCATATAAAAGAGATTGATATTTTTCTATGGGATTCAGCGTAAGTTTTTTTTAATTCCAAAATCGGAAATAATATGGATAAATTCCTCAAGAGCATCTTCTCTTGTTCTTTAGTGCTTTCGTTTTTTTTTAGAATCAATATAGATGCACAGCCGGTACAAACACAAAACTCTTCAGAAATCCGCTTAGCACTTGAAAAACTAAATGTGCTGGGCAGTGTCTTATATATAGCTGCGCACCCGGACGACGAAAATACCGGACTGATGGCATTTCTCTCTAAGGGAAGAAAGTTCCGAACGGCGTATCTTTCGCTCACAAGAGGAGACGGTGGTCAAAATTTGATTGGTTCGGAAAAAGGAAGTGAGATTGGCATTATCCGCACTCAGGAATTATTGCAGGCAAGAAGTCTGGACGGCGCTGAACAATATTTTACTCGCGCAGTGGATTTTGGTTTTTCAAAATCACCTGAAGAATCTTTCAATTTTTGGGAAAAGGAGAAAATCCTCTCGGATATCGTTTGGGTTATTAGAAATTATAAACCGGATGTAATTATCACCCGGTTTCCTCCCGCTGGAAACGGAGGACACGGCCATCATACAGCTTCTGCCTCACTTGCATTGGAAGCATTTACGGCAGCGGCAGATACACAGAGATTCACTGAACAATTAAAATATGTTCAACCATGGAAATCAAAAAGGATATTTTGGAATAGTTGGCGGCCAGGTCAAAACGAAATAGATCAATTACTCAAAGTGGATACCGGACAATTTAATTTCTTGCTCGGGAAATCTTACACGGAAATCGCAGCCGAAAGTCGTTCGATGCATAAGAGTCAAGGTTTTGGAGTAACCGCATCCCGGACACCACGTATAGAGTATTTCCAGTTCATTGAAGGAGATGCAGCTAAGACCAATCTTTTTGAAGAAGTTAATACAACCTGGGACAGAATTAAGCATGGAGAAAAAATCGGGAAGCAAATCAATGAAATTCTACAATTATTTGATTTCCACGATCCGTCAAAGTCATTACCAAAGCTGATAGAACTCTATGCTGTTATAGATAAAATTGAAAACAATTACTGGGTTGACATCAAACGGAAGGAACTGTTAAGCATAATCCAATCTTGTGCAGGCTTGTGGATGGAATCGCTCTCTTCAGATTATTCCGCTGCTCCCGGGGATGAGGTAAATGTAAAAACCATGCTTGTTAATAGATCGGAAAATATATTCAAAATAAAAAAGATTGAATTCCCATCTATTCCATCTGACACTGTCATGAATAATAAACTCGAACAGGATCAGCTCTTTACGATCGAGAGTAAAATTAAGATACCCGATTCATACCCGATTTCTCAGCCCTATTGGCTTGTGAAAGAACCAACTAAGGGCTCGTTTACCATTTTGGATCAACAAAAAATTGGCAAAGCGGAGAATGATTTTTCAATACCAGTTAATATTTACGTCAGCTATGGTAGTGTAGATTTGGTATTTTCGATTCCACTACGCTACCGGTGGAACGATAGAGTTGATGGAGAACATTACAGACCTTTTGAAGTATGTCCGCCGGTAATCGCAAATTTAAACGGGAAGGTAGCAATATTCCCCGATGAAAAAACTAAAAATATCCGGATCAAATTAAAAAGTTTCAGCCCTAATATCTCCGGTGAGGTTCATTTGCAGACAGATGGTAATTGGAAAGATTCTCCTTACAGCATCCCATTTTCTCTTAAAAATAAATATGACGAACAGACATACTCATTCAAAATTACTCCACCAAAAAATTCCGGAGTGTCAATGCTAAATGTTGAGTTGAATATTGATGGGAAGACTTACAATAAATCTTTTGTAGAAATTTTACACGCTCATATCAAACCGCAAGTTTATTTCCCGGAAAGTAAAATTAGTTTAGTTAAACTTGATATTAAAAAATTCGATGACAAAATTGGATATATAATGGGTTCGGGTGATGATGTCCCCGAGTGTCTGCAAAACATTGGTTATGATGTTACTTTGCTGAGCGACGAAATGATAGAAGAAACCGATTTATCCCAATACCATGCGATCATTGCGGGTATCAGAGCTTATAATACACGTGAACGGCTTAAATTCGACCAAACCAAACTTATGGAGTTTGTAAAAAACGGCGGTACGTTTATCGTACAATATAATGTTCAATCTGGTTTACAGACTGAAAATATTGGTCCATATCCATTTAAACTCGGCAGTGGCCGAATTACCGTAGAAGAAGCACCGCTAAATTTTGTGAATCCAGAACATCAATTATTAAATTTCCCAAATCAGATTACCTCAACAGATTTTGAAAATTGGGTTCAGGAAAGAGGTTTGTATTTCGCGGATAAATGGGATGAGAAGTACGAGACAATATTCTCAGGACACGACCCTGGTGAAAAGGATTTAACCGGGGGAACTTTATTTACGCATTACGGGAAAGGCATTTTTATTTTTTCAGGTCTCGCTTGGTTCCGTCAACTGCCGGCAGGTGTTCCAGGCGCTTATAGACTTTTTGTTAATATGATCTCAGCAGGAAAATATGATGGAAAGTAATAAGCACAAAGATGAAAACATGTGGGAGGAGAAACCCCCATTTCTATCATCATGGAAACGGCTATATTCGATCGTCTTTCTCAATCTTGTAATTCTTGTTCTACTGTTTTATCTTTTTACAAAAATTTTTAGTTGAATAGATCAGTTAATTTCCCTATGTCTAATACAGAACACTAATGAGTTTGTTTGATTGGGTTGTCCTCGGAAGTTTTCTTGCGTTCGTAGTTCTATATGGAATGTGGAAAACTCGCGGTAAAAAAAATATTCAGGATTTTCTTCTTGCAAACAAGACAACTCCGTGGTACACCGTAACCCTCTCCATTATGGCAACCCAAGCGAGCGCAATTACATTTCTTTCAACTCCGGGACAAGCATATGTAGATGGAATGAGGTTCGTTCAGTTTTATCTCGGGCTCCCGTTGGCGATGATTATTTTATCTGTAACAGCAGTTCCATTATTTCACAATTTAAAAGTTTATACAGCGTATGAATACCTCGAACAGAGATTTGATTTAAAAAATCGCTTGTTAGGAAGTGTTTTGTTTTTGATTCAGCGCGGACTCGCAGCGGGGTTCACCATTCTCGCTCCTTCGTTAATCGTCTCTATTTTACTCGGCTGGGATGTCCAACTCACCGTTTTAATTACAGGAATTCTGGTCGTTCTCTACACCGCATCGGGTGGCACCGATGCTGTTAATAAAACACATCTGATGCAGATGCTGATAATTACGGTGGGAATGGGTACCGCATTTTTCATGATCATTTATTCCCTTCCGAAGGATATTTCATTTTTGGACGCAACAAAAATCGCAGGCAAAATGGGGAAGCTGAATGCCATCACCTTCGATTTTGATTGGAAGGATAGATATAATTTTTGGACGGGGTTGATCGGGGGAACATTTCTCGCGTTATCATATTTTGGTACCGATCAGTCTCAAGTTCAGCGGTATCTTTCCGGTAAATCAATTGCGCAGAGCCGCATTGGACTGCTTGCAAACGGAGTAATTAAAATACCGATGCAGTTCGGCATTTTGTTTTTAGGTGCGATGGTTTTTGTCTTTTATCAGTTTGCGCTTCCCCCTCTCTTTTTCAATTCTGTTGAGACAACTAATGTGAAGAAAAGCGCCTATGCTTCGGAGTATCAAAGACTGGAAAATAAATATGAAGTGATTCACAATGAAAAGCAGGCAAAAATTAGAGAGATGCTGGACGCTGATAAGAAAAATGACAAAATTAAATTTAGCGAGGCTGCCGAATCTGTTAATAGATCTAAAAAAAATGCATTGGAAATTAGAAAAGAGGCTGCCGGATTAATTAAAAAAGCAAATCCCGGTGCTGACACAAATGACACCAATTTTATCTTTCTCACATTTGTTGTAAATATTCTGCCCGCCGGACTAATTGGTCTAATCCTTGCGGCGATATTTTCCGCATCAATGTCATCAACATCTGCGGAACTAAATGCACTCGCTTCAACTACCGTTGTTGATATTTATAAACGGATGATCAAACCAGAGGGTACGGAGAGACATTACGTGATGGTATCAAAACTAAGCACGATCTTTTGGGGATTTTATGCAATTTCGTTTGCTCTTTTTGCAAACCGTATGGGTTCGTTAATAGAGGCAGTTAATATTTTAGGATCACTTTTTTATGGGACGATCCTGGGAATATTTTTAATTGCATTTTATTTCAAGAAGATCGGAGGGAGCGCTACATTTTATTCTGCACTCGCTGCGGAATTGGTTGTGATAGGCTGTTTTTTCTTTACAGATATTCCGTATCTCTGGTACAATGTAATTGGATGCGTTTTGCTTATTCTTCTGGCTCATCTGGTTCATCCATTTGTCAAAAAACCATCGCGGCCGCTTTAATTCTATCAGAAATTATTCATTGTTAGCGAGGATATTTCTTCTATTACGGAGAAGCCAGAACTAAAAATAAAGAATGAAGAGTGAACAAGAACTTTTGAAGGATAAGCGATAAAATCATTCCGACAAATTTGGACGATTTTGTTTATCATTCCGCTTTAGCGGAATTTGTTCGTGCAGCACTAACCATTTATGGTTGTGCTGAATTAGAAATGCACTATTCAATTATCGTTATCATATTAGCGTTGACAATTCTTTAATCGCCCCTTCCCACATTCCCGTGAGTGGACTTCACAATTTGAATAAAATATCTACAACACTCTACCCAATTAAGTTGATCTTGCCTTTCCTCAAGTCGAGATAGTGAAAAATAGTATTTGAAGAAATGGTATAATAAGCCCGCCTTCTTTGAAATATCACTTAATCAAAGAACTAAAGTTTGTTAGCAAACACTTTTAGACTTTTTGCTACTTTAGTTTCAAAACCCTCCAACCGGTTCCATCAATTTTAATTTTGAACGAATTCCCCTGCGCGGAAATATTTTCATTTGTATTAATATCATTCAGCAATTCTGTTTCATAAATTGTGGGAAGTTGAACAATTACCTCCTGCTTTTCCGTCTCTTTATTTAGAATGACCAAAAGTTTCTCATTGGCATCGCAACGCAAGTATGCGTAAATTTTATCGTTTGCTAATACGGTTTGGAAATCACCATAACGTAACGCTGGATGATATTTTCTCATCTTAACGATACTGCATGTTCTATTCAGCATTTGTTTTTCAAACTCATTTAACTGATTGTCAAACCGCATAAAACGGCGATTATCCGGGTCATCGGCTCCGGTCATTCCGAATTCGGAACCGTAATAAATAACCGGTAAACCGGGAATGGTAAACATAAAAGCGTAAAACAATTCTGCTTTTCTATAACTCGAAGGATGAATAACAGTGGGAGGATTTGTCCACGCTAACTCGCGCATATCAACGCCCTGCTTGGCAACAGCGCTGTCCGCGTAAGCCATAAATCTAACTTTATCGTGGCTGTCCATAATATTTCCCATCAGATGATGCACGCCGAAAGTTTCAAATGATTTTTTCAAAGTATAATCAAGCGAAACAAAAGATCGTTCTTTTTCCAGGAAAATTGGGATTGCAGAATAAGAAAGATTGAAATCGAACTGAGCGCTTAACTGTCCGTTGTTAACATAAGAACCCACAAGTTCATTGCTGCCAAAAGTTTCGCCGATCTGATAAACTTTTTTGTTTCCCGGAGTTTCGATTTCTTCTTTCAAAGTTCGTGTAAGTTCGCGCCAGAATTCATTCGGAACATGTTTTACAGCGTCGTGTCTAAATCCATCAGCGCCGCTTTCCTTCAACCACCAAATTGCGTTTTGTGCCATCCATTTAATGGGCGCATCCGTTTTTGTGTAATCGAATGAAGGCATGTATGGCTCAAACCAGGTGGTTAAACGATACTCATCCCATAAGCGAAGATTTTTTCTTCCATCGGGTAAATCTAACGTTCCAAACCAATCGGGATGTTCTTTAAAAATCGGATTTTCAAGATGAACATGATGTGCTACAACATCAAGCAAAACTTTTATTCCATGTTGATGCGCGGTTGTAACAAGTTCATTCAATTTTTTTATCGTCCCGAATTTTTCTTCGGCGGCAAAGTTATTTACGGGCCAATAACCATGATACCCTGAAAACCACCGGTAAGGTTTAGGCGACTCGCGGTAGGCAACATTAGGATTATCATAAACCGGTGAAACCCAAATAACATTTATTCCCAATTCATCAAAATATCCTTCATCGATTTTGTTTATTATTCCTTGGAAATCTCCGCCTTGATAATTTG
>Ga0210058_1000424_pt1 | contig 40389 bp, 42 predicted proteins | sample CryGeymeta201511_FD_183979 | JGI IMG/M metagenome (GOLD analysis project Ga0210058, IMG submission 183979) | Groundwater microbial communities from Crystal Geyser aquifers in Utah, USA - Crystal Geyser metaG 2015-11 (SPAdes) (version 2) | ecosystem: Environmental > Aquatic > Deep subsurface >...
AGAATGAAGTTCGACATGTGGGTATAAATCCTTCTTTAAGCCACGTATATTATAGCTTTAATACTATATCTTTAATAGCATTTAGAAGCTTTTTTTTAAAGGATTTTTAAGTCCGACAGCCTCCTAGGAGGCTGTCGGACTTTCGGTACATCGGCTGTAATCCGACCGCAGCAGTTCATTTTTTACCGTCTTTTTGGCCCATAGCTACGGCTATGAGCCAGCAAATCCGGCAAAAACTGCCCTCGCTGGGGTCGAATTTGGCTACGCCGCTCTTCGAGAACGCTTCGATGCCGAAAGTCCGACAGCCTCCTAGGCGCGAAGCCGCAGACAGTGCAAATGCACGGCAAGGCGTTGCAACAACGACACGGATGATTTTGAAATGGAATAAGAGGGGCGAGGCCCATCAAGGCCATTGTTGAGCCGGGGTGCGCAAAGGGGTTGAATTTGCGACAATTTTCAGCTCAACCCACCCAACTGCACAGGCCGACCATGTCTCACGCTTTAAAAATTGACTTTGTCTCGGACATATCTTGTCCCTGGTGTGCCATTGGTTTGGCGGCGCTGGAGCTGGCGTTGAACCAGTTGCAGGGCGAGGTCAGTGCCGAGTTGCGCCTGCAGCCGTTTGAGCTCAACCCCCAGATGCCTCCCGGCGGGCAAGACATTGCCGAGCACTTGACGCAAAAATATGGCTCAACGCCTGAACAGCAGGCGCAAATTCGCGCCACCATTGCACAGCGTGGGGCTGATGTGGGTTTTGAATTCAACGCTGCGGGGCGGGGTCGGATTTACAACACCTTTGATGCGCACCGCCTGCTGCACTGGGCCGGTGTGCAAGCACCCCACAAGCAACTTGCGCTCAAAAAAGCCCTGCTGGTGGCTTGCCACCGCCAGAGTCAGGCCATGGATTCAACTGAGGTGCTGCTGGCGGCGGTGGCCAGCGTAGGCTTGGATCGGGGGCGCGCCCAAACCATTTTGTCCAGCGACGAGTTTGCCGCCGAGGTGCGCGCGGCGCAGGCGTTCTACACCCGTCAGGGGATTCATTCCGTGCCCGCTGTCATCATCAACGACCGGCACTTGATCTCTGGTGGTCAACCCCCTGCGGTGTTTGCACAAGCGCTGCAGCAGCTGGCGCAAGAACAGGAGCCGCAAGCATGAACCAGCAACAACGTTTCGTCAAAGCCACCCAGTGGCTGCGCCCGGTCACCCGCTGGGCGACCCGGGTGTCGCTGAACGCACCGCAGTGGCTGCCGGGTGCGGTACGCAACGCGCCGCTGCGTTGCACCTCGCTGGTGTTGAAGGCCTACCACCTGGTGCTGCGGTAACCTGAGAAAACAATGGCGGGTTGAAACCCGCCCTACGAGGCTGTTAACTCATACCAACAGCGCGGTTAACGCCGCCAGTGCCGCCGTTTCAGCGCGCAACACCCGAGTGCCCAAGCTGGCAGGCATAAAGCCTTGCGCCATGGCCGCGTCTTCTTCAGCGGCACTCAAGCCACCTTCAGGGCCAGACAAAAAAGTAACGCTGTGGCTGGCCGCTGCCGCACCACGCACACCCTGCGCCCCGTTACGCAGTGACAACAACAAGGCACAGGCATCAATCGACGCAAGGGGCTGTGAATGTGGCTGTGACTGGGTTTCAGGCTGAACGCGACGGTGTGCGGCGCGCGCCAAGAGCCATTGGTTCAGCGTCAACACCGCATGCACCAGCGGCACCCGGTTGCCGCCACATTGCTCGCTGGCGGCGACCGCCACGCTTTGCCAATGCGCTTGTTTTTTGCTGGCACGCTCACCGCTCAGGCGCAGCACACTGCGCTCGGTCATCAACGGCTGGATGCTGGCTACCCCCAGCTCGGTGGCTTTTTCTACCAGCCAGTCCATGCGTTCGTTGGCGGGCATGCCCACAGCCAGGTGCACGGTGCGTGCCGGTTCGCGCTGCGTGGCCGTCCAGTCACCTACCTGCACCTGCACACTGCTGCGCCCCATGTGGGTGACGCAGGCGGTGTATTCGCCGAACTGGCCGCTGGCATCGGCGCAGCCGTCAAACAGCGTAATCTGCGCGCCCGGTTGCAGGCGCAGCACCTGCACATGGCGCGCCGGGCCCTCAGGCAAGTCCAGCAGTGCGCCGTGGTGCAGTGGGGTGGGACAGTAGAAGCGGGGCATGGGTGAGGGTGTAGAGGGTGGTGCGGCGGGCGTAGTTTATGGGATGCGCAGAGATGTGCACGACCGGCAGCGAAACCCGCTTCGAAGGGGCTCATTTGCACGGATAGCTGGCGGCCAGTGCATTGGTCAGCGCCAGTTGCACCGGCATGTCGGCTTCGTACACGTCGGGGTGGCGCTGCAGTTCGGCATCCAGCAACCGCCTGGCCATGGTGGGCGGCGGTGCACGCCCGCTCAGGCACAGGGTGGGTCGTGCACCGTGGCGCGCGTCCTTCAAATGCGCTTCCATAGCCCCTTCCATCACGCCCGCCAGGTAATAGTTGGCGTAATTTTCTCCCTGCGGTTCAGATTGGCTCAGAGCCTGCAACTCGCGCAGGCTCATGGCGTGTGCTGTGCACAGGGTGGTGGCCAGCAGCCAGGCCGTTGTTTTGAACAGGTGGGTCAGTGTCGGTGGGTGTTTCATGCGGATGTGTCGGTTGGGCAGGCCTATTTTTACGGTGTGGTCAAGCCCGTGTGTTGCACATGGGCTTATAGGTGTGCAGGGACAGGTGACCCGCAAGGGATAATCTCGCCCCTATGGCACTGATTACCCTTCTTGACGCCCAGCTGGCTTTTGGGCACGTTCCCCTGCTCGACCACGCTGATTTTTCCCTTGAATGCCAAGAGCGCGTCGGCCTGATCGGGCGCAACGGCGCAGGCAAGTCCAGCATGCTCAAAATTTTGGGCGGCATGGACAAACCCGACGACGGCACCCTGCAAGTGCAGGGCAACATCCGCATCGCCTACGTGGCGCAAGAGCCGCAGCTGGACGCTGATGCTACTATTTTCGAAGCTGCTAGCGTAGGTATGGCAAGGGCTAGAGCCCTTATTGATGAATATTCTCTGGGCCATGGTGACCTCGACGCGATGCAAAGCGAGATCGAGTCGCTGGACGGCTGGAACTGGGAACAGCGCGTGTCTGAGACCCTGCACCGCCTGCACCTGGAGCCGGAGGTGTTGGTCGGCACGCTCTCTGGCGGCAACAAAAAGCGCGTGGCGTTGGCGCAAGCCCTGGTGGCCGCGCCCGACGTGCTGCTGCTCGACGAGCCCACCAACCACCTGGACCTGGACAGCATCGAGTGGCTGGAAGGGCTGCTGTGCGAGTTCAAGGGAAGCATCATCACCATCACCCACGACCGCTCGTTTCTGGACAACGTAGCCACACGCATTGTGGAACTCGACCGTGGCAAATTGCTCTCCTACCCCGGTAATTTTGCCGCCTACCTGCTGCAAAAAGAAGAGCAGCTGGCGCAAGAAGCGGTGATCAACGCGCGTGCCGACAAGCTCCTGGCACAAGAGGATGTGTGGATTCGCCGGGGCGTGGAAGCGCGCCGCACCAAGGCGCAAGGGCGCATCAACCAGCTCGCCGTGCTGCGCGCCAACCGCGAAGCGCGCCGCGAGACGCTGGGCAGCGTCAGCATGGACGTGGCCAGTGGTGCGACCAGCGGCAAGCTGGTGGCCGAACTGACCCACGTCAGCAAATCGTTTGGCGACAAAAAGATCGTGCACGACTTCTCGGCCACCCTCCTGCGTGGCGACAAGATCGGGCTGCTCGGCCCCAACGGCGCGGGCAAAACCACCTTGCTCAAACTGATTTTGGGTGAGCTCAAGGCCGACCCGGCGCCGGCCAACTCGCCCGCGCCCGAACCCGGCCACAGCCCCTGGGGCACGGTGCGCCAGGGTGCGAACATCTCGGTGGCCTACTTTGACCAGATGCGCAGCGCGTTAGACCTGGATGCCACGCTGGAAGACTTCATCAGCCCTGGCAGTGAATGGATCGAAATCGGCAACCAGAAGAAACACGTCAAAAGCTACTTGGGTGACTTTTTGTTCAGCCCGGCACGCGCCAACTCCCCGGTGCGATCTTTAAGTGGTGGCGAGCGCAACCGCCTGCTGCTGGCGCGCCTGTTTGCCCGACCCGCCAACGTGCTGGTGCTGGACGAACCCACCAACGACCTCGACATTGACACGCTGGAACTGCTCGAAGACCTGCTGCAAAGCTACGACGGTACGGTGTTTCTGGTCAGCCATGACCGCACCTTTCTCGACAACGTGGTCACCAGCACCATTGCCTACGAGGGCAACGCCCATTGGCGCGAGTACGAGGGCGGCGTGACCGACTGGCTGGTGCAAAGCAGACGCGCCAGCGCATTGGCAAAAAATAACAGCAAAAATGGCATGCAGACCTCTAAAAACAAGGGCGAGCAGCTATCTAATAAAGAGCAAATAAACGCTGCTGATGTGCCCTTAAACACGTCCGTCAACAAGGTCACCAGCGCCGGTGCGCCGCCGCCCAAAGCACGCAAGCTCAGCTTCAAGGAGCAACGCGAGTTGGACACCTTGCCGGCGCTGATTGCCAAGCTGGAGGCCGAGCAACAGGACATCAATGCGCTGCTGGCCGACGGTAGCCTGTATGCGGTGGACAACGCCCGGGCCCTTAAACTGGCCACCCGCAGCGCCCAGATCGATGACGAATTGATGACCGCGCTGGAGCGCTGGGAGGCTCTGGGCGGCGTGTGATTTAATCCAAATCATGCTAAAAAACTTGAGATGGATCATTGTGTTGTGCTGTCTCAGCAGCGCGGCAGGGGCTTTGGTCATCCAGGCCGATACCAATCTATGGCAGGCTTTCTGGCAGCACTACCAACACGAGATTGAATTAGCGAGCGTGCTGGTGGCTGCTTTGGTGGTGGCGCTGATGGCTTATTTGTGGCGCAGCAACCGGCTGTTGAGCGAGCTTACCGACCTCAACCGTGACGCACAGACCTCGCTGGAGTTGACGGCGGCGGTGTTCAACAGCCAGGTGGGTTTGATCGTGACCGACGAACACGCCTGCATTCAACGCGCCAACCCGGCCATGACCAGCATCCTGGGCTACACCGAGCCGGAGTTGAAGCAGCAGTTCACTTTAATTTTGCGCGGCGCGGGCGTGCTGCATGGCACCATCCGCCGCCTCTGGCAAGAGGTGCAAACCGCAGGCCGCTGGCAAGGGGAACTGCTGTGCCGCCACAAAGATGGGCTGGACGTGCCGTGCATGGTGACCATTGCCAAGGTGCAAAACGGAGCCATTGGCTTGAGCGGGTTTGTGGGCTCGTTCACCGACATGTCGGTGCAACAAAAAGCGCAGGACGAAATTCGGCAGTTGGCCTACTTTGACCCGTTGACCCAGTTACCCAACCGTCGCATGTTCATCGAGGCCTTGCGCACCACCATGCGCCAGGCGCTGCACAACGGCATCCTGGCGGGGGTGATGTTCATTGACCTGGATCATTTCAAAAATCTCAATGATGCCCATGGGCACACGGTGGGCGACCAGCTGCTGTGCCGCATCGCGGAGCGGCTGCTGTTGCTGCTGGAGCCCAACGACATGGTGGCGCGCTTGGGGGGTGATGAATTTGTGGTGATGTTGCCCCATCTGGACACCAGCGAAGACCTGGCCATGACGCAAGCCATGGCCAAAGCCGAGCAGGTACACCAGATTCTGCGCCAGCCGTTTGAGCTGGAGACGCAAAACCGCATTGGTCTGCATGCCATGACCCTGCGCTACACCTGCAGCGGCAGCATTGGCGTGGCCTTGTTTGGTTTGGTGGACGAGCCCCTGACCGAGGTGCTCAAACGCGCCGATGTGGCCATGTACCAATCCAAACAGGACGGGCGCAACCTGATTCGCCGCTATGACCCAGCGGCGCAACAGGCGCTGACGGCGCGTATGGCCATGAGCAATGAGCTGAACCTGGCGCTGCGCGACCGCCAGCTCAAGCTGCTTTACCAGTTGCAGGTGGACGCACAAAACCAGGCCGTGGGCGCGGAATGCCTGATGCGCTGGCATCACCCCCTGCGCGGCATGGTGTCGCCGGTGGAGTTCATTCCGCTGGCCGAAGAATCGGGGGCGATTGTGGCCATGGGAGACTGGGTGGTGCAAAGTGCCTGTGAGCTGTTGGCGCGTTGGTCTGACCAGGTGCAGCTCAGCCACCTGACTTTGAGTGTCAATGTCAGTCCGCGCCAATTTGCCGAGGCCGACTTTGTCGAACGCATCACGGCCATGTTGGCCAGCACAGGAGCCAACCCCCGCTTGCTGCGCCTGGAGGTGACCGAAGGCATCGTCATGCAGGACACCCAGGAGGTGGTTGCCAAGATGCGTCAGCTGTGCGCGCTGGGCTTGAGCTTTTCGATTGATGACTTTGGCACCGGCTATTCGTCGCTGTCCTACATCCAGTCGCTGCCGCTGGCCGAACTCAAAATTGACAAGGCGTTTGTCAATGACATTGCCACCGGTGATCGTTCAGAAGCGATTGTCAAAGCGATTGTGTCGCTGGGGCAAAGCATGGGCATCACCATCGTGGCCGAAGGCGTTGAAACCCTGGCGCAAAAAGACCGTTTGTTGACGCTGGGTTGCACCCTGCTGCAGGGCTACCTGATCAGCCGTCCGATCAAGGGTGATGCACTGGAGGCGCTGGTGCTGGCGCAGCACAGCACAACCGTGCAGAAGTCCTTGCTGGTGTAGCTGGTGTAGCGGCTACAGCTGCGCGACTGACACCCAAGCTTCAACCCCAACCATCCATTAACGTGAAACAACGCCCACAGCCGACAAGAATGGCGTGTCGTAGGGCCGACTTCAGTCGGCCATGGCGGGTTGAAACCCTGCCCTACGCAGGGCACGCGTGTTTCATGCTTTGGGGTGTCCTTGTTGAACATGGACGTTAGGGCAAGAAGTGCCGCCTAATGGATTATTTGGGATAAACCTAGATGATCAGTACCAACACCGGCGTAGCCCGAAAAAGTTCCACGTACCATTTCAGCTGCAGGCGAATGAGCCGGGTTTTGGCCAGCCCGCCAATGCCCGACACCTGCCCCACCGACAAACCAAACGCATTACACAGCAGGCTACAGCCCACCGTGACCTTGAGCCCGCTGGCAAAGAGCTGACGGTATTGCCATTGGCAGCCAAAATTCCGCGCGTACCCGCCAACTCCTTGCTTCAGTGCGGTTGCAATGCTGCGTCAAGATGAAGCATCAAAAGCTGATGATGGCAGGCATTTCTTCGCGCTTGATGTTCATCAGCTTGTCCAGGTTGCTCTGCAAAATCGTGTTGATGGCGTCGGTTTTCGCAGGTCGGCAATCCAGGCGTCAGCATAGCTTTTGCAACGCGGGTCAGCCTCCATGTGCAAGCCTGCGTTGGTGCCCGTGCCCTTGATCAGCGCGGGCACCTCCACGTGGCCAATGCCAGGGTTCTTTTTGACAATACCCGTCATGTCTTTGCTCCTGTAAATTGACAAGTGGCTTGCCGGTTACAAAACAGCCTCGGGAGCAGATTCGGATTCATCATAGGCCGCCAGCGCCGCCAGCGACACCGGGCGTAACGGCCAGCGCAGTACGTTGCCGTTAATCGCCGCCGGGTCAAAGTCGATGCCGCGTTCGTGCGCCAGTGCGCTCACCGTGTGGGCGCAAAACCGGCCCTGGCACGCGCCCATGCCAAAGCGCCCGACCAGGCGTAGTTCGTGTGCCGAGCCCGCCACTTGCAGCTGATCAAAGGCGCTGCGGCGCAAGCCTTCACAACGACACACCACAGTGTTGGCCGTGGGCGTGACCGGCGCGGTCTGAAACAACCGTGCCAACGCAGTTTGCGTGCGTTGCGCTGCGGTAATGGCTCGGTCGAGTGGGTCGCTGTCGCAGCGCTGACCCAAAGCGCGCACCACTTGTTGCGCCGCACGTCGGCCATCGTCAATGGCGGCGCTGGCTCCCAGTACCTCGCGGCAATCTCCCGCGTGAACGATGCAGTTGTCAGTCCGTTGCACGGCTCCAGGCAGGCCGGTGGTATTGGGTAGCAAGCCATCATGCAGCGCCAGGTGCTTCACGGTGTATTGGCGCGTCAGGCCACTGCTGTGACGCGCGTTGATCCGCAAACCGTCGGCCACCGTTTGCACCGATTGCACTTGCCAGCCGGTCAGGTAAGGAACCCGCGCGCGCCACAGTTCACGGGCATATAGCATGGCTTCTTGCACATGGGGCCAGCTGCGCAGCGCATTGAACACCGCGCGGCCTTGCCACCAGACCGCTGCCAGCGGCTGGGCATGCTCGAGCACCGCCAATGGCGGGTTACCTGCTGCGGCCAGCTGTGCAGCCAACGCCAGCAGCAAGGGGCCGCTACCCGCCAGCAATATCTTGCCCTGCGGCGTTTGCCCAGTTTCCTTGAACTGCACCTGCATGCCACCGGCAGTCACCACACCGGGCAGTTCCCAGCCTTCACGCGGGAGTACGCGCTCGACCGTGCCCACCGCCACAATCACGGCCTTGGGTCGCACGCTCTGCACCCGACCCAGGCTCCGGTTGTCGATCAGAAAGCGGCCATCGCGATCCACACCGATGAACACCGACGAAAAAAGTGGGCTCACCCTTGCTTGTGCTTGTGTATAGGCTTGCATCAGCGCGTCACGACGGCGGCGATGGTGTTCGGGCATCAGCAACACATGGCTGCCGTCACCCACATGGCGACGATAAATCGCGCCACCCACCTGGTCGCGCTGTTCCACCAGCAGACTGGTCAGACCCCAACTTGCCAATTCGGCTACGGCGGCCAGCCCAGCCGGCCCGGCACCGATGACCAGCACATCGGCGCGTGTCATGAACTCACCCCGGCTTCGACCCTTCGCGGCTGCAGCGCCGGACTGAGTCGCATACCCTCTTGCGCCAACGTCAGGCAGGCCTCGACCGGGCTGGCATCGTTGACCGACACCAGACACGCCTGGCAGGTGCCGATGCCGCAAAAATAGCGCCCGTGCAGGCCACCGACCGCAGCGCCCAGATCGGACAGCCCGGCACGCTGCAATGCCGCCGCAATGGTTTCACCAGCGCGAAACGGCACGGGCTGTGAACACCAGTAAAAATGCAGCGCAGCAGTTTCAGACATGGATTGATTTGGGCAAATATGTCAACAACGATAACAGATCACTCTGGCTCCATGTTGCGGATTTACCCGTGCAAAAACCATCAGGTAACTCAGTTGGCCTGGTGCACTGACACAGCACCAAAGCGCCCAGGGTTAAGCGCAGACACATCAAAGCGCGGAGTTTGATCCAGCACCATGTCGGCCACAGCAGAGCCGATCACCGGTGCCAGGCAAATGCCATCGCCCTCCATACCCGTGGCGATAAACAGACCCGGCAAGGTCGGGTGGCGGCCGACAATGGGCAAGCCATCCTGGGTACCAATGCGAATGCCGGCAAAGGTACGGATCACCCGTTGGCGCGCCAGCGCCGGGTACACCGCCATTGCCTCGCGCAACAGGGTGGAGACGGTCTGCACATCAGTCTGTCGGTCGGCAAAACCAGTTTCCCGGCTGCTGCCAATCAAAAACTGGCCTGTGGCGAGCGGATCAATGACCAGACTGGTGCTACTTTGTCCCAGAACCATGCGCCGTTTGGCGGCCAGATAGCCGGCCGACAACAACGGCCCACGCAGCGCAGCGCCAGTCAATGAAGCGCGGTCGGTGACGACCAACTGTCCTTTGCGTGGTATCAAAATAGCTTGAAAGCCTGACAATGAGCCACTGCCGAGTCCTGCGGCGACAACGACGCGATCGGCCACCAGGGTTCCGCTGGATGTGACCACACCGACCACCTTGTCGTCCGACAGTGCTAGCCGCAATACGGGTGTGTTGCGCAACACTTGAGCGCCGCTGGCCTGCAGCAGTCGGTCGACCACCTGGTAACCCAGCGCATGCCCGTCATCGGGCACTTTCATGCCGGCCAGCACATGGCGCCCCAGGCCGGGCACGCGTTGCATCAGCTCGGCGTGCGTGAGCGGCAGAATGCGTTCACCCAGCTCCATCAAGTCCGACCCCTGGTGCGCAATCACCGCCACTTCTTCGTCAGTGCGGGCAAACAGGTAGGTGGGGCGCGGGTGGTAGATGTCGCGCATGATGCCCTGGTCGACCCACTGCCCATAGAGCGTGCGCGCCTCGCAGGCCAGCGCCATCATCGGCCCCGGGCGCTTGCTGGCCACCGAGATCGCCCCATCTGATGCCCCCGAAGCGCCCGCTGCAGGTGCCTGGGCCTCCAACAAGGTCACCCGGACACCGACACGGGTTAAATAATACGCAATGGCTGCGCCCACAATGCCCGCACCCACGATGATCACGTGAGTTGTTGTGTACGCAGGAGAGACAGGTGGCGTGTGCAAGGTTCAAAAAAACAAGGTGATCTCAACAACAAACGACCTGAGACGTGATCTTTTGGAGACTGTCACGATGTTGTGACTACAACTGAGCCAGCGGGAGCTGGCCAGCGGTTTCGTCGGCCTGTATCAAGGCAATCAGTTCGCCCAGGTCGTGGTCTAGCCGCTGCAACGTGTTGGGACTCAGTTGTGCCAAAGCGACAGGAAGAACCCCCTCAAATGGCCCAGGTACCGTTTGGAGCAAGTTCAGCGCCTTGGGCAATATCTGCAGGTGCACATGGCGTTTGTCGATGGCGTCTTTTTCTACCCCGATCAGTTCTTTTTGCAACAAGGCCTTAACCAGGTTGCTGGCGGTGGACTGGTGCACGTCCATGCACCTGGCCAGTTCTCCCATGCCAATGCCGGGTTGCTCGTGAATCACGCTCAGCGCCCACACCTGCGCGCCGCCTAAGCCGACTTTTTTTTCAACCTGCTGAAAATGGCTGCGAATAGCGTTGAACACCACCCGAAAACGGCGTAACACCTGAGTGGATGAGCTCGACGATGCGTTGTTTTGGCGTGGCATAAAGGACGGTGAAATGGATGCCATAGGCAGCATCATAGAGCCAACCGTACCTATAAAGGGATTGACACGTCGCTGAGTAGTTCATGGCGCACCATGCGCATCATCAAGTCGTCAAAGGTGTAAAACCCGTGTTCGCATTTTGCCAACTCAGTCAGCACAAAGGCCACGCCGGTGCCAAAAGCGCGCCGTTCGATCGAGTTGTGAATCAAACGCACAGTCTGGTACGGAAAGCCAAAAATCACTTCATGGTGACCCACAATGCCGCCCAGTCGCAGGGAGGTAATGCGGTTTTCATCCACATCGATACTTTGTGCAATTTTTCTCGCAGTGCCCGAAATTTCTGGTTTTTCCCGAAAGTGCTGTTCAACAATTTCAACATCGGCAAAGGGCGCGATGGTGCGCAACAGCCGCGCGGCCAGAATCAAAAAATTGATACCGACCGTCATGTTGGGCGAACACATCACACGTGCCTGTGTGCCAAGGGAGCGTGCATAAACCATGTCTTCTTCGCTGTAGGCAGAAATGGCGCTCACCAGCATCAAATCGCGCTGGCGCACCTGTTCGCCATACAAGTGCAAACTCTCCGGTTTGGAAAAGTCCACCAAGGCCTCAACTGGGTGGGCATCAAGCCAATGCGCCCATCCGGCAGGACTGTCCAGGGCGACCGATGGCAGACTGACTTGAGGCGTGATAGCAATGCTTGTCCCTGCCTGATGGCGTGCAATCCAGCACAATTCATAGCGTGGATCGTCCAGCAGCACTTGGGCCACCGCTTGCCCGGCCTTGCCAAAACCTACCAACCCAATTTTGATCATGATGTCCTTTTTTGTAATGACCGTGGTGCTTGACCAACATGTGCACATCACGTAAAGGTATTATTCCTTAAATACATTTGCAGAAATACAGTTTGCACACACAATCTACTTTGACATCGCCTTTCAACACTTTCTGTTGAAGCGTGCTCAAAGATACATGAATTCCAACATCAACAGCGATGAAATTCTGCATGCTATCCACGACCAGGTGGTGGACTGGCGCGCTTGGACTGGTCGTGCGTTGGTGCTGGCTTTTGCGGCGGCAGCGGGTCTGACCGTAGTGGCCTTCACCTGGATGACCGAGCGTGCCTTTGAGCTGTTTGAGCAAATGCAACAAGGCTATTGGTGGAGCCCATTGCTCTGGACACCCCTGTGCACCGCCGCCATTGTGTGGGTCATGCGCCGTTATGCCATGGGCAGCGCTGGCTCCGGCATACCGCAAGTGATGGCCGCGCTGGATGCCAGTGTGAGCCCGGCCAACCGCAGTCTGTTTGTGTCGCTGAAACTCACGCTGGCCAAAATGGCGTTGGCCACCTGGGGGCTGCTGGCGGGCTTGTCGCTCGGGCGCGAGGGGCCATCGGTGCAGATCGCCGCAGGCGTTATGCACCATGCGCGGCGTTGGTTGCCCGATAAGTCCCAGGTCTCTGAGCATGGCCTGATGATGGCCGGCGGAGCCGCTGGTATTGCAGCGGCCTTCAACACGCCGCTGGGTGGCGTGATGTTTGCCATTGAAGAACTGTCGCGCAAACCCGAACAACGTTCCAGCGGCCTGCTGCTGGCGGCCATTGTGTTGAGCGGTTTGATGGCGGTGTCGATCTATGGCAATTCAACTTATTTTGGTGTGATTCGGGTTGAGAACCTGGGTCTGGCGCTGCTGCTGCCGGGTTTGCTGGTGGCGCTGCTCAGTGGTTTGGCGGGCGGCTTGTTTGCACGCGTGTTGCTGGTATCGATCCGGGGCCAGTCTGGCGACCGCTTTAGCCGCTGGCGTTTGCGTTCCCCGGTGGCGTTTGCAGCGGCCTGTGGTCTGGCGGTGGCGGTGATTGGGCTGGTCAGCCACGGCCACACCTTTGGCACCGGCTATGCCCATAGCCGCGCCATGCTGGAAGGCAATAATGACACCGAGCCGCTGTATGTGCTGTTGAAATTCATCGCCACCTGGATCACCGCCTGGGCTGGTGTGCCTGGTGGTATTTTTGCGCCGGCTTTGTCAATTGGCGGCGCATTGGGCAACGACATCGCCCAACTGCTCAGCTACCCCAATGCGCCCACGCTGATCGCGCTGGGCATGGCCGGGTTTCTAGCGGCGGTGACGCAAGCGCCACTCACCTCGTTCATCATCGTCATGGAAATGGTGGACGGCCATGGCCTGGTGCTGAGCCTGATGGCCACCGCCATGGTGGCCAGTGGGGTGTCACGCTTGCTCAGTGTGCCGCTGTACAGCGCGCTGGCACAGCTGCAATTGCAGCGCCTGCCCAAGGATTCGCCCGCTCAGCCTGGCGGCCAGGCATAAAAAAGGAGTCCCGAAGGACTCCGAACTCGCTTGCTGCTCTGATCGCTAAACAAGAACAACAACTTGCATTATATTTGATCAAATGCAATGCAAGTCCAAGGGATATCCCTTGCTTGGACAAGTTCTCATTTTTTTGCGCGCCTCAACGCAGCAGCAAGGTCGGCAGCTTGGCCGAACGCAACAGCTCAGAGGTTTTGCTGCCAAACAGCCAACCGCGCCAGGATGAATGGGCATAAGCGCCCATGATCAGCATGTCGATGCCTTGGTCTGTCACGGTTTGTGCAATCACGCGCTCGGTGTCGCCGGGCAGCAAATGCGGCACCACATCAAACCCGGCGCCGGCCAGCATGCCTTGCGCCCAGTCCAGTTGTTTGGTGGCCTCAGGGCTGGGTTGGCCCGACATCAGCAGATGCACCGGAAGTCCTTTGAACAGCGGGCTGCTGGCCACCATCTCGACCCCGCGACGGGTGACAATGCTGCCGTCAAAGGCAATCATGACGCGCTTGGGCTCGGTAAAACCTTCGGTCACCGTCAGGATGGGTTGGTGCAGGGCACGCACCACTTGTTCCACGTTGCGACCCAGGTCACGCTGCGTCACTTCAGCCGATTCGCCGCGTCGCCCCAACACAAACAGCCGCACGTCGTCTTCTTGCTCTACCAGCGTGTCTTGCAGACGGCCATGGCGTTGCCGGGTGTCGATGTGCATGATGCCGGCCGCTACGGCGCGTTCACGCAAACGGTGCAAAAACAGCCGGCCCCTTTCACGTTCAGCTTTGCTGCGTGATTCGTCTTCTCGGGACAACTCGGTCAGCAAGTTTTCTTGTGAATCAATGCCAATGGCGCCACTGTGGTCGCTGCCGCTACCCAGCTCCGGGTGTCGCTCAATGGTGTGCAGCAGTTCCAGCGGCGCGTCCATGCGTTTGGCGGCCCAGACGGCGTAATCGGTCACGTGGTCAGCAAAATGGGATTGGTCGACGCAGGCCAGTACTTTGTCTTGTTCAATCATGATCTTGGATTCCTCAGTTGACCGCTTGTTTTCTTGAATAAGGGCTCGTAAAGTAATAAGTTGGACATTTTGACGGCCAGATTTGGGATGCAGTGCTAGGCGCAAAACGCGCCGTTTAGCTCTGCTAAACAAGCGATTTGCAACGACGCAATGCGCCCAAAGATGGCTGGGCAAATGTACAAGTTATTGCTTTGCGAGCCCTAAGTGCATATGAATATTCATTATTTCAGTCTCAGTCAGGTTCACCTTTTGGGTGAGATCGCTACGCACCCGATGTAGCGAAAGTCCGACAGTCTGTCTAGGATGATATGTTTTATGTAGGTGTGGGCTCAGTGACCCATGAGCAGGTCTTCAGCGCCGTCTTTGTCATGCACGGCAAACTTGTCGACCATGGTGGCACTGGCAGCGTTCAGGCCAATCACTTCCACCTCGGTGCCCTCGCGGCGAAATTTCAGCACCACTTTGTCCAGTGCACTCACTGCGGTGATGTCCCAAAAGTGCGCTCGGCTCACGTCAATGCGCACTTTTTCGATCACCTCTTTGTAGTCAAACGCGTTGACAAAGCGCTCGGCCGAGGCAAAAAACACCTGCCCGGTGACCGCATAAGCACGCAGCCGGCCCTGGTCTTCGTTGCTGGAGCGCACACGCAAAATTTGCCCCACCTTGTGCGCAAAGAAGAAGCCCGAGAGCAGCACGCCCACCAGCACGCCTTTGGCCAGGTCATGCGTGGCTACCACCGTGACCACGGTGGCCATCATCACCAGGCTGGTGCTTTTAGGGTGCACGCGCAGGTTGCTGAGGGAAGTCCAGCTGAAGGTGCCAATCGACACCATGATCATCACAGCCACCAGTGCCGCCATCGGAATCCGCGCCACCCAGTTGCCGAGGAACACCACCATCAGCAGCAAAAACACCCCTGCCACCAAGGTCGATAAACGCCCACGACCGCCTGACTTGATGTTGATCACCGACTGCCCAATCATGGCGCAACCGGCCATGCCGCCCAGAAAACCAGCGGTGATGTTGGCCACGCCCTGACCAACGCATTCGCGGTTTTTGTTGCTGCTGGTGTCGGTCAAATCATCCACGATGGAGGCCGTCATCATCGATTCCAGCAAGCCCACGGTGGCCAGTGTGGCCGCCACCGGGAAGATGATTTTGAGTGTTTCTAGCGTCAACGGCACTTCAGGCCAGAAGAAAAACGGCAGGCTGTCGGGCAACTGACCCATGTCACCCACGGTGCGGATGTCCAGGCCCAACCACATCGACACAGCTGTCAGCACCACAATGGTCACCAAGGGTGAAGGTACGGCTTTGGTGATGTAGGGAAACAGGTAAATGATGCCCAGGCCGGCGGCCACCATGGCGTACACATGCCAACTGACGTGGGTGAGTTCGGGCAGCTGCGCCATGAAAATCAGAATTGCCAGCGCGTTGACAAATCCGGTGATCACCGAGCGCGACACAAAACGCATCAACTCACCCAAACGTAGCCAGCCTGCCACGATTTGCAACAGGCCGGTGAGCACCGTGGCGGCCAGCAGGTACTGCAGACCGTGGTCTTTCACCAGCGTCACCATCAGCAAGGCCATGGCTCCGGTGGCGGCGGAAATCATGCCCGGGCGGCCACCCACAAACGCGCTCACGGTGGCAATGCAAAACGCGGCGTACAAGCCAACCTTGGGGTCAACTCCGGCGATGATGGAAAACGCAATGGCTTCTGGAATCAAGGCCAGCGCCACCACCAGCCCGGCCAGCAGGTCGTTTTTGACGTTGGACAGCCAGTCTTGGCGACATGTTGAAAAATTCATGAACATACAACCACACCGGGTGAAACCGGGTGGCATCGATAAAAGATGGGGAAGCAATGTGCCGCAAACTGCGCGGTGGCAGCTTGCAACTCGGGCGCTGGCGAACAACCTCGACAGCGGGAACTCAGTCGTTGCTCAGGGCGGGGCAGGCGCACCACAGCGCAATACCGACTCGACAAAACACAGTGGAAACGACTGAATAATTCCTGAATTTTAAGCGCCCAACTTTAACCAACGCTGTCGCGCCAGGTTAACGTGAAGCAACGACCACTGCCGCCAAGAATAGCGTGTTGTAGGGCTGACTTCAGTCGGCCATGGCGGGTTGAAACCCGCCCTACGCAGGCCACGCATGTTTCAAACTTTAACGTGAAACAACGACCACAGCCGCCAAGAATAGCGTGTTGTAGGGCCGACTTCAGTCGGCCATGGCGGGTTGAAACCCGCCCTACGCAGGCCACGCATGTTTCAAACTTTAACGTGAAACAACGACCACTGCCGCCAAGAATAGCGTGTTGTAGGGCTGACTTCAGTCGGCCATGGCGGGTTGAAACCCGCCCTATGCAGGCCACGCATGTTCAAACTTTAACGTGAAACAACGACCACTGCTGCCAAGAATAGCGTGTTGTAGGGCCGACTTCAGTCGGCCATGGCGGGTTGAAACCCGCCCTATGCAGGCCACGCATGTTTCAAACTTTAACGTGAAACAACGACCACTGCCGCCAAGAATAGCGTGTTGTAGGGCTGACTTCAGTCGGCCATGGCGGGTTGAAACCCGCCCTACGCAGGCCACGCATGTTCAAACTTTAACGTGAAACAACGACCACAGCCACCAAGAATAGCGTGTTGTAGGGCTGACTTCAGTCGGCCATGGCGGGTTGAAACCCGCCCTACGCAGGCCACGCATGTTCAAACTTTGGGGTGTCTTTGTTGAACATGGTCGTTAGGGCTCGCAAAGCAATAAGTTGGACATTTGCCCAGCCAACTTTGGGCGCACTGCGTCGTTGCAAATCGCTTGTGCAGCAGAGCTAAAAGGCGCGTTTTGTGCCTAGCACTGCATCCCAAATCTGGCCGTCAAAATGTCCAACTTATTACTTTACGAGCCCTTAGCGCCGTGCCAGCTGTGTCTGGTCCATCCAGCGGCGCAGGTCACGCCACATTTTGAGTATGTCGACGTTGGTCGGGGTGCGCAGCGCACTGGGCAGTTCCACGGTGACCACCGGCATGGCGTTTTGCACGCCGCCGTAATTGCCCAGTGAGCCCGGAAACACCCCCACCTGATCCAGGTACAGGCGGCCGAGCTTGGTTGGCGGCAGCACTGGGCCGTCAAAGTCCAGCACACCGTAGGGCGCGTGGATACTGACGATCACGTCGGGCTTGAAACTGGCCATCTGGTCAAATAAAAACTTCGACTCGGGCTCGCTCAGCGGCGCTTTGCCGGGCCAGCGGCGTGGGTCTTTGCGGGTCAACTTTTCCCAGTAATGTTTGGTTTCACGCTGCCAGTTGGGGGTGGGAAAGTTGCGGTTCAAATCGACGCCATTGGCGTTCATGCGCCGCGCCGGTCGGCGCATCAGCCCATCGGGGTTCAGCACCGGAATGAAACGCCAGTCGGTGGCATCCGGGCTGGTTTGAGCCAGCGCCAGCCAGTGCAGCGCCACCGATGCCGAAGAAAACTCGTCGCCATGCATGGCGGCCACCACCAGCACGCGCAGCTTGGGCGCATCGACCGTGATGTCGCGCATCAGCAAGGCGCGCCCCTGTACGCTGTGCGCACCGCTGGCGGTCAGTTGGGCGCTGGCGCACAAGGTGGCTGACACGTTTGGGAGTTTCTTATAAAAATCACCGCAAGCCCATGCGTTAAAAGCGCATGCAGCTATGATAAATGTAGCAAATACAGATTTTGATTTGAGGGTCGGCAGCATGCCCTGATTTTAGAGGGGGGCTGCACTGCGCATTCCACGTGCGCCCTGCAATGGCCTCGTCAGTGCTGGTGGGGGTGATATCGGGTAAATTGCGGCGTATGCTTTTGCCCCAGTCCAGCGCGCGCGCGCGCACGCCTCAATTTTCCAGCCCCGAATTTCGCACCGCTTTAGGCATGTTTGCCACCGGTGTGACCATCGTCACCGCCCGCACCCTTGACGGGCATTTGGTAGGGTTGACGGCCAGCTCGTTCAACTCGGTGTCCCTGCAGCCGCCGCTGGTGCTGTGGAGCCTGTCGCAGGCAGCCAGCTCAATGGAAGCGTTTCGCAAGGGCAGCCACTACGCCATCAACATCCTGGGCGCTGACCAGCAGGCGCTGGCACAGCGTTTTGCCACCCGCGGCGTAGATCGTTTTGCCGATGTGGATTTTGTTGAAGGTGCGTGCGGTGCGCCGCTGCTGGCCGGTGCCGTGGCTACCTTTGAATGCTTTAACCGCAGCCGCTATGTGGAAGGTGACCACGTGATTTTTGTCGGTGAAGTGGAGCACTGCGCGCACCGCGTGGGCGCTTCGCCGCTGCTCTACCACGGTGGCAAGTTTTATACCGAACACCCTCTTTAGCTATTAATATAATAGCTATTAAGCCTTTATTTTAAAGGGCTACAGGCTGATTTATTATATAATTTTTTGCAGGAGCCCATCGTGTCATCACTGAAACTATCCGAACTCATTGGCGCGCTGAGCCATGCGCTTGACATCACCGAAGGCCAGCCCGAGGGTCACTGCGTGCGCTGTTGCTGGATTGGCATGCACATTGGCCAGCGCGTCGGCCTGGACAGCGATGACTTATGGACGCTGTACTACACCTTGCTGCTCAAAGACCTGGGCTGCTCCAGTAACGCCGCGCGCATCTGCCAGCTGTATGTGGAAGACGACCTGACGTTCAAGCGCGACTTCAAATGGGTCGATGGCAGCCTGCCGCAGGTGCTGCGCTTTGTGCTGCGCCACACCGGCCCGGCCGCCGGGTTGATGGAGCGGCTCAAGGCGCTGGGCGGCATCATGAAGCACGGCGATGAAGTAGCCCAGGAACTGATTCTGACGCGCTGCACGCGCGGTGCCGACATTGCGCGCCAGCTGCGTTTCCCGGAAAGTGTGGCCGAGGGTATTTACGCGCTGGATGAACACTGGAACGGCCAGGGCCGCCCTGATAACCTGGTGGGTGATGCCATTCCCATCAACGCCCGCATTGCCTTGCTGGCCCAGGTGGTGGACGTGCACCAGGTGGCCAGCGGCTCTGCCACGGCGCTGGCCGAGGTGCGGGCTCGCAGCGGCAGCTGGTTTGACCCCGAGCTGGTGGATGCCTTGGTGGCCGTTGGCAGTGACGCGGCATTTTGGGCCATGCTTGGTTCCGCTCAACTGGAGCCGGCGGTGTACGCCATGGAGCCTGGTGGCCATGAAGTGGTGGTGGACGAAGACTACCTGGACGACATCACCGAAGCCTTTGGTCAGGTGGTCGATGCCAAAAGCCCGTTCACCGCCGGGCACAGCGCCCGCGTCGGGCTGTACACCGCGCTGCTGGGTGAATCCATGAACGTGCCTGAAGCGCGCCGGCGCTGGCTCAAGCGCGGCGCGTTGTTGCACGACGTAGGCAAACTGGGGGTGAGCAACCGCATTCTGGACAAGCCGGGCAAGCTCGATGATGCCGAATGGAAGGCTATCCAGAGCCACGCCAGCTACACCGAAGCCATTCTGAGCCGGGTACGCATTTTTGACGAGCTGGCCCGTGTGTCGGCAGCGCACCACGAGCGTCTGGACGGCAAGGGCTACCCCAAGGGTCTGGCTGGGGATGCCATTGCGCTCGAAACCCGCATCATCACCACGGCTGATATTTTTGATGCCATCACCGCCGAGCGGCCTTACCGGGGCGCGGTGCCGGTGGACAAAACGCTGGTCATCATGGGCGAGACCGTGGGCAGCGCCATTGATGCCGATTGCTTTGCCCATTTGAAGCGGGTCATTGCGCAAAGTCCGGAGTTGTTTCCGCATTGAAGGCCGTAAACTTTGCACTTGATTCCCCCCCCGAGCACGCCATGACCCACCTTGCCCCCCAACATATTCTGATTGCCTACTCCACCACCGACGGCCACACGCCGCGCATCTGCGCCCGCTTGCAACAAGTGATGCTGAGCCTGGGGCATGAAGTGACGGTGCTGCCGCTGGCACAGGCCAACGCGCATGATTTGGGCGCTTACCAGCGACTGGTGATTGGAGCCAGCATCCGCTACGGCCACCACCAGCCCGAGGTGGCGCAATTCATTGCCAAACACCAAGCGCTGCTTGAAAGCCGCCCCAGTGCGTTTTTTACCGTCAACATCGTGGCTCGCAAGCCGCAAAAAAACACGCCAGCAACCAACCCGTATCTCATCAAGTTTTTGCGCACCATCACCTGGAAACCGGCGTTGACCGGGGTGTTTGCTGGCAAGCTCGATTACCCCAAATACGGGGCTCTAGACCGGTTGATGATTCGCTTCATCATGCTCATCACCGATGGGCCGACCGACCCCAAGACGGTGGTTGAATTTACCAATTGGGACACGGTGGATGCGTTTGCGCGCGAGGTGTGCGCCTTGCCGCGTTGAACTTGGGCTGCGCCAAGTCAGCGCCTTGTAGTGCGTTTCATCAAAAGGGTTACAAAATGAAATCGATGGATTTTTCAGTCAAGCTAGGCGAGAGGAGGCGCAATAGCCGTAGCTATTGCAACGACGAGCAACGACGCGTGGCTGGAAAAGACGCGATTGCATGTAGGCGTTTTGGTGAAACGGACTACTAGGTATGGTGGAGACAGGCGGGATCGAACCGCCGACCTATTGATTGCGAACCAATCGCTCTCCCATCTGAGCTATGTCCCCATCGCGGCGGGATTTTAGGACGCAAAAGCGTGGATGGACATGGCAAAAGGCAAAATTCATACCGGCAACCGATTGGTCGATAATCAAACTTTGCGGTTGCGCCACACACCATTTGTATGAAAGACCATTACGCTGCCCTGAACCTGCGCAGTTCGGCAACCCTGGCAGACATCAAAAAAGCCTTTCGCCAGGCCGCCTCCACGCACCACCCGGACCGAAACCCCGCTCCAGAAGCAGCCGCACGCTTTCGGGCGGCGCAAGCGGCCTACGAGGTGCTGTCTGACCCGGTCAAGCGCAAAGCTTTTGATGACAACCGCCAACGCAATTTGCTCGACGACCCATTGCACACGGCGCACGAGATTTGGCAGACCTACGTCAGCCGCATCGTTTAACGCGCCCTGACATCCGTACACCACCAGGAACACAACATGAGCTTGTCTGCATTTTTTCGCAATTTGCGCACGTCGTACCAGGCCGAAATTGACGACCTGAGTTTTGATTCTGAGGGCCGCAACGTGCTCAAGCAGCGCTTGATGGAAAAGCGCAGCCAAGTGGCGTTTTTGCGCCAGATGATGGAGCTCAGCCCCGAAATGGTGGCGGTGGTGTTTCATGGTGGCTTCCACTTTGAGCAGCCTGCGGTGCTGGAGCACCTGCTGACGCTGGACTCGGACGAGTTTCCTGACTGGGCTAGTTTGGCCCAGGCCGTTCAATTGACCCCCTGGGCGCAGGAACTGGCCAATGGGTTTTTGCAGGAGCCACAAGGCGACTGGTTCATGACCGTGACGGTTGCGCTTGAATACATGCACCAGCGGCCGTCGCCGCACCAGCACGAGGCGCAAGACCATGACCAAGAGCATGATCACGACGCAGGCCGCGAGCAGACCTATCGCCGCGAACTTGACCACGGCCACGACTTTGACCGCGACGATGAACACCACCAGGAACGTGACCACGAAAAGGACAGTGCCCAGTGGCTGGAAGACCAGGGTTTTGACCGCAAAGAATAATTCCATTGCCAAACCATCCGTGTCGTCGTTGCTCCGCCTTGCCGTGCTACTGCACTGTCGGCGGCATCGCGCCTAGACACAAATGATTTAGAAATGGAAATACAAGGAACACCATGCACCATTTGGCTTTGATTGAACAAACCCGCGCCCTGATCGCTGCGGGTGACATTGTGGGCGCAGAGCATGCGCTGGTGGAACTGGCCGACCGCGAGGGCGACGGCGCGCTGATGCTGGTGCTAGAGCAGTTGCCGCCTAAGGACGTGCTGGCGGTGATCCGTGAATACGACAGCTCGCGCGAGACCATCCTGAACCTGATGATCAAGCCCGAGCAATTTGCCCGTGCGGTGGTGATCGAAAAACAATACCGCGACCTGACCCGTGGGCATTTGCGCGGCATGATGAATTCGGTGATCTTTCGCCCCGGAGCCCGGCCGGTTGATTTTTTAACCGCCATCGGTGACCTGGAAGGCGGCAGTGAAGCGCTGGCAGATTATTTTGAAGAAAAGTGGAGCCGCATCGAAGCCTTTGCACGCACCGGCAACTTTGACACCGTGGAAGACGATGGTGAGATGCTGTCCGAGGACGAGTTGCGCGCCAATGCCTACGCCCGACCCAAGCTCGATGAAGACGAGGTAGCAGACGCCGACTGGATGCAACTGGCCTGGCTGTTGCGCTACGAGTGTCCCGACTTGTTCATTGAAATGCTACTGGTGCTGCGCGCCAAAGCCCGCGCCTTTGAACTCGGCCTAGATGAAGAAGAAGCCAATGAAGACGACGGCAAGGTCGAAACCGGTGACACCGACCGCGGCCAAGCCACGCCAGCGGCGATTGACCCGGACGAAGAGTCTGCCATTTGACGCGGCACAGCCAGATTGACCCGCATGACGCGCATTGATACTGATGCGGCACACGCCGTATCGCTGTTTGACGACCGCCCTTTCTTTGAAAAAGCGTTGGTGTATGGCCTGCAGCATGGCCTGATTGACACGGCCAAACGCGAATCCATGGCGCAAGAGGCTGCCAAAGGCATGGTGCAAATTGCCCGCTATTTTGGCAGTGAATATTTGCGCCCTGAGCTGGAGAAGGCGCGTGAACGCATCGTCAATCTGGTCAGCCTGCATTTGCAGCAAGCCAGCGCGGGCGACCTGCGGGTGGCGGCTGAACTGCTGCGTGACCACAGCCTGCTGTCGCGCTCCAAAGCAGGGTCGGACATGCTCAAGGCGCTGATCGTGATGCCGCAGAACACCCACTTTGGCATGAACGAGCGCGGCGGGTTTTCAGACCGGCACATCCCCCAACTGGCGCGCTGGTCACTGGCCAGCTTTGCCGACTACCAGGTGGAATTGGCGGCGCGTCAGCACGCGGTGCAGGCGGTGCAGACCGCGCTTTGGTTGGCCGACCAGTACGGCGTGGCGGCCGACGAATTGCAGGACGCGGAACCCGATGCCGAGGCGGTGATCCGCACCGCGCTGCTGCTGAGCCTGACCCGGCGCAAAGAGTTACCCGACTGGCTTGGCTTTGAAAAACTCATCACCGCGTTGCGGCTCAAACAGCCCGCGGCCGCGCTGTTGAAATGTCCCAAAGACTTGCCGCCCGACTTGCAGCCGGTGGTCGAGACGGTGCGCCTGTCGGTGATCAACGACTGGCCCAAATTGCTCGACAAACGCATCAGCCCGCGCAAATTGTTTGACCAGACCCCCGCTTTCATGGGGCGTTACTTTTGGATTGAAGATGCATTGAGCGAAGTCAGCCAGCATGACCACCAGCGCTCCGCAGCCTGGGACAAGCTCACCCAGGGCCACAGTGATGATGGCACGGTGCTGACGCTGTGCCTGTGCGTGGCCGCAAGCAGCGCCCCCAAAACCCTGTTGTCAGAGGCCACCGCCAAGACCCTGGTGCGCAAAATTCGCAAGCAGGGTTTGACACCTGCGCTGGCTGTGGATTACCTGGCTCGGCACGCACCAGAGCAACATCAGGACGACTTTGTGGCGCTTTGGAATGACTTTGTGGCGGAGTCTCAGACCACTTTGTGCAGCGACCACGACCCCCAATTGCGCGATGCCCTGGCCTTGCTGCGGCGCGAATGCAATGTGAGTTAAAGCTGCGTCTGCGCTCAAGCGCCGCGCTTGGCAAACAGGTGCGAGAGTTCGCGGTCCATCATGTCGGCATCGCCGGTGTTGAGTTCCAGCAGGCGGCGCAGCCGGGTCAGGCTTTGCAGGTCGATGTCGGCGCAGGCCATGCCGATGTTGCCCTCTTCAAGGTGCACCACCTTGCCGTTCATTTCAATCGCTTCATCGCCATCGTTCAGGGGCAGCACCAGGCGGCAGCTGTCGTTCAAGGTGACCGTCACGCCCGGCTCGGCGCGCATCAGCGCCCCTTTAAGGGCAATGTCCAGCAACTCCACCTGCAGCGTTTGCCCGGGCAGTTGCAGCGTCACCTGCGCCATGAACGGCACGCGGGAAAAAAGACGGTGGCCTTGCGCCAAAGTGGTGGTCATGGAAAGTTCCTTGTTGCGTGTAGCGTGGTGGACAAATTACAGCTTGAATGATAAGCCCACGAAAGCACCAGATTGACAGGGTAGAATCCGCCAACTTGGAAGCGTGGCAGAGTGGTCGATTGCACCGGTCTTGAAAACCGGCAACGTTTTGCGACGTTCGTGAGTTCGAATCTCACCGCTTCCGCCAAAATATAGCCCTAAGTAATTTATTTTCTTAGGGTTTTTTATTGACTAAAAAAGCCACCCACGTTTTAAACCTCGCTTAAAAATAAACGAGGTGTCGGTGGTGATTGGCAGCGCCAGCTAAGTCGAGGTGTTGGTGGTCATTTGTGTGAGGGCGACAAAATCGACCATGCTGGTCTTTCGATGGTGTCGCTATGATTTGAATAGCAAACTGCCATTTGCTGAATAAATTGCGAGACACCATTCTTTTTGACGGTACTTTTGTACGGTACTTTTTGGAATATTTTCCACAAAAACAGGCATTTTTCATTGGAGAAACTGTTTTCAATGTGGTTCCTGTCTGATCGAGCGATCTTTTGATGGTCGTAGCGTGCTACCAATTTGAAAACTCTCCGCAGGGTTTTATTCTGCGCGTGAGAAACGCTGGGGTGTCCCACATCGCCTTGGTGGCGGCATACACCTTGACGCCGGCCAAGGTGGCCAGCTGCGCGCGCAGCATGGCCTCTTGTAAGTGTTTTGGTGAAACGGACTCCCGGCGCACGCCTGTCGGACTTCCGGCATCGAAGCGTTCTCGAAGAGCGGCGTAGCCAAATTCGGCCTCAGCGAGGACAGTTTTTTCCGGATTTGCAGCCTCATAGCCGTAGCTATAGGGCAAAAAGGTGGTGAAAAATGGACTGCTGCGGTCGAATTGCAGCCGATGTACCGAAAGTCCGACAGGCTGCTAGGATGAGGTGGCCAGCTTGTCAAAGCGGCAGTAACTCTTTATAGCTCCTTACTTCAAGTAAGGAAAATCATGTATTCCGCCACACTCACCAGCAAAGGCCAAATCACGATTCCCCTGGAAGTTCGTGCTGTCTTGGGGCTGCACGCGGGTGTCAAGCTCGACTTTGTGTTGGATCAGGACGGCTTCAAAGTGATGCCCCTGCGCCAATCGGTGCCGTCACGCAAAGGCCGTTTTGCCAGGCGGGTCGCCAAGCCAGTCACTTTGGCCATGATGGCTGAGGCGATTGCAGCCGAGTCAGTGGCACGGCACGCCGCACTGAAAAAAGAGCGACCATGATCGGCCTTGACACCAATGTGCTGGTGCGCAACCTGGCGCAAGACGATGCCAAACAGGCTGACATTGCCACGCGGTTGATCGAGCGCGAGTTGAGCGCAGCCCAGACTGGCTTCATTAGCCTGGTGGTGTTGGTGGAGGTACTTTGGGTGCTGCAGCGTCTTTATGCGGCAACCCAAAGTGAATGTTTGGCCACCGTAGAAGACCTGCTTGAATCCTCGCAGTTTGTGCTGGAGCAGCGCCACGTGGTGCAAGCTGCGACGCAGCGGTTGCGATCACAGCCGGGAGTCAAGGTGGGATTAAGCGATGTGCTGATTGTCGAAATTGGTAAGGCTCAAGGGTGTGAGCAAACTTTCAGCTTCGACAAAGTCGCAGTGCGTTCAGCCGGCATGACTTTGCTGACCTGATTTTTGGAATTCTCTTGATGACCGCTGAATCGCCACTTACCCCCCCCACGCCCCGCGCCTTGCTGCGCCAGCTGTTTGATGCCGCCGTGGCGGCTGCCCAACCGGCGCTGTGCCTGCCCGCCCATCTGCCACCGCCACCCAAAGGCCGCACCATCATCATCGGCGCGGGCAAAGCCAGTGCCGCCATGGCGCGTGCGCTGGAAGACCATTGGGCTGGGCCGCTAGAGGGCTTGGTGGTCACGCGCTACGGCTACGACGTGCCGTGCCAGCGCATTGAGATCATGCAAGCCGCGCACCCGGTGCCTGATGCGGCGGGGCTGGCGGCCACGCAGCGCATTTTGCAAACGGTGCAGGGATTGACTGTCGACGACCTGGTGATCGCCCTGATCTCCGGCGGTGGATCTTCACTTTTGGTAGCACCTGGCGCAGGTCTGACGCTGGCTGACAAGCAAAATGTCAACATAGCTTTGCTGGCCAGCGGGGCCACCATTTCAGAGATGAACTGCGTGCGCCGCCACCTCTCGGCCATCAAAGGCGGCAGCTTGGGTGCGGCCTGCTACCCGGCCAAGTTGCTCACGCTGCTGATCTCGGATGTGCCCGGTGATTCGCCGATGGACATTGCCTCTGGCCCCACCGTGGGTGACTGCACCACCTGCACAGATGCGCTGGCCATCGTCCAGCGCTACCAGATTGCGCTGCCTGCGGCCGCACGTCAACTGCTGGAGGGCGGCGCAGGCGAGACCGTCAAGCCCGACGATGCGCGCCTGAATAACAGCAGCGTGCGCATGATCACCGCGCCGCAAATGGCCCTGCAAGCTGCTGCACAAGTGGCGCAGGCCGCCGGGTTCACGCCCTACATTTTGGGCGACAGCCTGGAGGGTGAAGCGCGTGACGTGGCCAAGGTGCTGGCTGGCATGGCGCGCCAGGTGGTGCTGCACGGCCAGCCGTTCAAGCCGCCGTGTGTGCTGCTGTCGGGTGGCGAGACCACGGTGACGCTCAAAGGCCAAGGCCGTGGCGGGCGCAATGTGGAATTTTTGCTGGCGCTGGGCGTGGCGTTGGCTGGCACGCCCGGTGTTTACGCTATTGCGGGTGACACCGACGGTGTGGATGGTTTGGAGGAAATCGCCGGAGCCATCCTGACCCCCGACACACTGGAGCGCGCCTGGGCGCTGGGCATGAACCCGCGCAGTTACCTGGACAACAACGGCGCCCACACGTTCTTCCTGGCGCTGGGCGACTCGGTCATCACCGGGCCTACGCTGACCAATGTGAATGATTTTCGGGCGCTAATGCTTCATGACTTTTAGGGCTCTAGCCCTTTAGAAATATGCGCAGGTAGCTATCAATTTTGCATCAAAAGTCAAACAGCCCATGACCGATGCGTGATCAACGCCAACAGGATGCTATGGCACTTCTGGCCAGCCAGTCGACCCGATTTACTGCTTGGGCTTGTCGCTGTGCGAAACCTCGTAGCCGTCGGCCACGTAGGCAGGCCCCTTCATGAGCCAGATGATGATGCAAGCGATACCTACGGTAAGCACCGCAGTCCAGACAAAAACAGCAACACCAATCATCAAGAAATCAAAAGTCTGGATGCGGCGCTCCAGATCCACCAGGCTCTGCTGAGCCAGCGCGCTTCGAGCGAACCACGCCGCCAGCGCTGGCAAAACCGTTCCTGCCAGCGTGATGTGCGGCAAGATGCGCAGCACACGCCATTCAAACCCATAAGGCGTTCGCTGAAAACCTGGTAGCTTTTTGAACCAATTCATAAAGTGATTGTAGAAAAATGATAGACCACCCGCTTGCCAAGCCAGCAATAAACCCTATCCGCATTCGCCAGAATGAATCAGACACCTAACGTCCATGTTCAACAAGGACACCCCAAAGCATGAAACATGCGTGCCCTGCGTAGGGCGGGCTTCAGCCCGCCATGGCCGACTGAAGTCGGCCCTACGACACGCCATTCTTGTCGGCTGTGGGCGCTGTTTCACGTTAACGCTGCAGCGGGCCGCCACCGATCATGCCCGGTTCTTTTGACCAGGCCGCAAAAACCACCCATAAGCCAGTGCCTGCGCCGCCAGCAGCAGCGCAAAAGTCAGTTTGAACGCCTCGCTGCGGCTCAGGCCTGTGGCGCTCGCCGTATCCACCGCCGCACCAATGCCCCATTGCAGGCCAAACGCACCCACAAACACCAGCAGGTTCAACGCGGTGTTGACCCGGCCCGACAGCGCCACCGGGAACGCCGCGGTGAGCTGCGAATAGGCGATGTTGCTCAGGCTGAACGAGATACCCAGCAGCGGCCACAGCCACAGCGGTGGGGCCAGGTTGAGGATGATCGCCAGCTCGGCCACCAGCGCCAACCCCATGCCAAAGGTGAGCAAGGCCATGGGCGACACGCCCCGGCGCGCCAGCCACAACGAGCAGGTGGCGACAAACAAAAAACCCGCCAGCATGGCCACAGCCAAGCCCAGCAGCACGTTGGCGGCATCGCTGCGGCTCAGTCCGTTGACCTGCATCAACCACGGCACCGCCCACAGGCCTTGAATGGCCATGAAGCCGCCCACGGCCAGACAACCCTGCGGCGCAAAACGCCAGAAGCGGCGGTCGGTATAAATCTGCCGCAAAGTCTGCAGCTGTTGCGTGATCGATTCGCGCTGTGCCTGCACCGGTTTGTCCGGCGTGGTCATCAGGTAAGCGGCACAAACCACCAGCAAGGCAGCGCACACAAAAAACAGGCCACGCCAGCCCAGCAGCGGCAGCGCCGCCTCTACCGGCGCGCTGGCCGACAAGGCACCCAAGCCCCCGGCGACCATGATGGTGGCGGTCAAGGACGGCAATTGCTCAGGCCTGAACCACTGGCTGAAGGCCTTGAAGCTGGCCATCAGGCAAGCCGACACGCCCAGCCCGATCAGCGCCCGCGCCAGCACCAGCGTCTGCGTAGATTCGCCCCAGCCAAACAGCGCACAACCCGCAGCGGCTAGCAGCAACAATGCCGCCTCAACCCGGCGCGGGCCAAAGCGATCCAGCAGCAAGCCCAGTGGCAGCTGAAACAGGCCAAAGGCCAGAAAGTACGTTGAGGTCAGCAGGCCCAGGCCGGCGGCGCTCATGTTCAGTTCGCGCATCAGCTCGGGCGCAATCACCGCGTTGACACTGCGCAGCGCGTAAGACAAAAAATAGCCCACCGCATAGGCGGGCACCAGGCGAAACCACAGGGCGGCGGGGGCGTTTGTCATTCAGTGCGTATCCGGGCGAATGCAGATGATGTGAAGCCCAAGGGCGGATCCCAGCGTTAACCACGGGCGGTCTGCGGTAAGCACTTTGGCGTTGAGCCTTTGTGCGGCGGCCAGGCACAGTCGGTCACCCAAACTCAGGCCCAGTTGTCGCGTGGCGCTGCGCAGCCATCCTGCCTGCGCACCATCAGCGGCGAGAACATCGATGATGGTGTAGTTGAGCGCTTCGAGCATGCGCCCGATGGTGGCGGTGTCACCACCCCTGTCAAGAGCCTTGGAGATCACTTCGGTTTGGTTGGCCGCACTTACCCTGCAGTTCGCAGATTGCAGCGCCTCCCGCACCACCTCTTCACCGGGCTCACCTTGCAAAAAGGCCAGTACAGCGGAGGCATCCAGCAAGGTGACGGTGCTCATTCTGTGTCAGCCGCAGCGCGGCGTTCGGCAATGAGTTCATCAGCCGCAGAGGCCGAGTCTTTGGGGGCAAATTGTTGAAACAATGCCTGTGCCTTGTTCAGCTGCGCACGCCGGGTGGTGGCGACCAGTTCACCATGGCGAACCGTCCAGATCAATTGATCGCCATCTTTGATGTCGAGTTGCTGGCGAAAAACCACAGGTATGACCGCTCTGCCATTGGATAGGTTCGAAGTGATGTTCATGGCTTATTTTTTGAAAAATATGATTTTTGCCATTTTAAGTTAAGAGCACACTTTTAGCCAATGGATGAGCGGGAAACAGGATGCTGTTGAGGGTGCAGATGCGATAGGGCTTGGAATTACGTCTTGGCCCGGCGCTTGAGCCAGCGCATCAGAGCCCCCACCAGCGGCAGCTTTTCGTAAAGCTCCTCGGCTGCGTCCCAGTAGTCACGGTGCAGGGTGATGCGGCCAGCGTCGTCCAACACCAGATGCGAACCGCCCAGAATGCACTGCTGCTGACCCGGTTTGAAACGCTTGAAGCAGAAGTGAAATTCCCAGGTCAGAAAACACTGCGCCCCCTGCACCACCCGGTGGGTGACGACAAAACGCGGCTGCTCCAGCGCCTCAAACATGTGCGCAAAAATGGCGCGGATGGCGGGCACCCCACGCACCTCATTGAACGGGTCTTTGAAGCGGGCATCTGGCGCATACATCGCCTCTAGCTGGCCCAGTGTGGCAGGGCTCAGCGTTTCAAAAACCTCAACGAGTTGTGCGATGGCGGCGGTGTGACGCATGTTTCTGGGTTCCTCAGGCGTGTTGAAGTTGACGGGTTGCGGCAAAAAACAGGCGGTAGGGCAGCAGCGCCAGCAGTTTGAGCCACAGAGTGAAGCGCTTGGGAAAGTGAATCTCAAATTCGCCCCGTGCCCAGCCGCGCAAAATTTCTTGGGCAGCTTGTTCCGGGGTGATCAAGGCGGGCATTTTGAACTGGTTTTGCCGTGTCAGCGGCGTGTCGACAAAACCGGGGTTGATCAGCGACACGCCCACGCCCTGGCTGTGCAAATCCACATACAAGGATTCGCTCAGGTTGATCAGCGCAGCCTTGGTTGGGCCGTAGGCCAGGCTGTTGGGCAAGCCCCGGTAACCGGCCACGCTGCCCATCAAACTCAGGTGCGCGCGCTGTTGTGTTTGCGGGTCTGGCGCTTGCTTGAGCAGCAGCGGCAACACCGCCGCCAGCAGGTGCAGCGCACCCACGTAGTTGATCTGGTTGTGCCGTAGCAGGTCTTGCAAATCCAGGTGATCGGCCTGCATGGCGTGGTAGTGACCAGCGCAATACACCACGCAGTCCAGTCGCCCTTGTGCCGCCAGCGTTAGCGCGGCTGTTTGCACCGCCTGGGCATCGGTCACATCCAGCGGCAGCGCTACCGCGCCGGGGTGCGCATCAACAAACGCCTGCAAGGCTGCCGCGCCGCGCGCCGACACCACCACCCGCGCACCGCGGGCATGCAGCGCCACCGCCGTGGCACGACCAATGCCGCTGGAGGCACCCACCAGCCAGACGGTGCGACCGTGCCAATCGGTCATGCGAGGGTTTAATGCCATGGTGAATACTTTCCGGCTGTGGTTGTAAATGATATGTTTTTCATAGCTGCTCGCCCTTAATTAATAAGGGCTAGAGGCCAATTTATCTCTTAAAAAACGACAAGGTCACTTCGCCCAGCCCCACGCCAAATTTGCTCATGGCTGCCTTGTTGAGCATCACCTGGCCGTTCATCAGGTACATCCAGTCGTCAAACTGCACCTCGATCACTCGGCCGTCCACCGGCAGCGCCAGGGTGTAGCGCCAGTTGAAGGCATTGCCGCTTTGCTGACCCTGCGCTGTGCCCACCACATCGTCTGCGGTGCCGCTGTAGCGGCCGTCGCCGTGGCGGGTGAGCCGCCAGATGCGTCGCTGGGTTGTGCCGTCTGAATAGCTAAAGGCTTCGTCCAACACGCCCGCATCGCCCTGCCAGCTGCAGTGCATCACCACCGTGAAGCGCTTGACCACCTGGCCGGAGCGGTCGGTAAAAATGCCATAGGCATCCAGCGTGCCGTTGAAATAGTCGCGCAGTTCCAGCACTGGTTTTTGCGCAGCGTAGTCTTGTACCTTGGGCGTGCTGCAGCCCGCTAGCAGCGCACCGCCTAGCACTGCACCGAGCAAGGCGCGGCGCAACAACGGGCGCTTGGGATTGGCGAGCCGATGGCTTGCGGGTGCAATTGCAGTGGCGGGCTTGGGCAGGGTCAGAGTGGGCAGGTGGTTCATGGTGAGGGCTCCCGGGTGCTGGGTTGGATGATCAAAATGTGCAGTGCCAAGGCCGCCAGCGCTTTGAGTGCGCAGGGCAGCAAGCAGTAAGCGGCGCTGAGCATCGCGGTGGCTTCAGCGCCGCGTGCGCCAGGCACGTAGCCCAGCCAGCTCAGCAGCGGCAAGGCCAGCCCGGCGGCCAGCGCCAGGTTGAGCTTGGTGGCAAAGTTCCACCAGCCAAAGTAAGCGCCCTCCAGGCGACCCCGGTCACCGGCATTAGCAATCACGCCGGCCAGCAGCGCGCCCGGTAGCGCCAAATCGCTACCCAGGGCAAGGCCCGACAGGGCACACACCAGCAAAAACCACAGGCTGTCGCCCGCGCCAAGCTGGCTGGCGCCCAAAAACACCACCACCGACAGCAGCATGCCCAAACGCCAACTGCGGGCCAAGCCCAAGTGACCCACCAGGCGCAGCCACAGTGGCATGGACAAAGCCCCCGCCAAAAAGTAGAGCCCCAGCGCCACAGACTGCAGGTTTTCGCTGCCTTGCAGCCGGTCTTGCACAAAAAACAGCACCAGCGTGGCGGGGATGGCGCTGGCAATGCCGTTGAGCACATACACCCCCAGCAGGCGGCGAAACATGGGGTGTTGCCAGGGTTGCCACAGCGCGCCTTGGTTGTGAGCGGCCACGGGCTGCACGGACTCGTACGCAGGCACCGACTCTGGTGCACGCTGCGGCTTGGGTGCACGCTGCCAGCCCCAGCAACCCAGCATCAAGCCCAGCACCAGCAGCAGCAACAGCGCTGGCACACCCAGCAGCGCGGGGGTGACCGCCGCCAGCAGCACACCCACCAGCCCCAGCCCTTCGCGCCAGGCCACCACCTGGCTGCGGTACAGCGCGTTGCCGCCCAGCATGGCACCCCAGGACTGGTGCGCAATAGACAGCGCGCTGTAGGCGGCGTAAGTGACCACCAGCCAAAAGCCAGCCCACCACAGCAGCGTGTCCGGGCGCTCTGGCCAGGGCATGAAAATGGCCGCAAAGCCCACAGCTAGCAGCACCGCCGCCGCTGCGCCCATGCGTTGCACGGTGTGCAGACCCCGGGCATAGAGCCGGTCACTCAAGCGCCCCAGCAGCGGGTCAATCACCGCGTCCAGCAGGCGCACGCCCAGCAGCAAAGCGCCCAGCGCCGCCAGCGACACGCCCCACTGGCGGGCGTACAGGTTGGGCATCCACACATACAGTGGTAGCGCACAAAACGCCAGCGGCAGACCCAGCAGGCCATAGTGCCAGCCGTCGCGCACGCGCCAGGCCGGTGCGGATGCGGTGGCCGAGTTGGTTGTCTTGGGAAGCATGTTCATGGTCAGGCTCACGGTGTGCCGCTGCCCGTGCGTGCAGTTGGCGCGTTCACCTGAGCTGGCCCTGGTGCAGTGATTTGCGTTGTGGATTGCGCCAGCAAGGCGCGGCGCAATTGTGGCTCAGAGGTTTGTTCAGACAACCAAATGCCAAAGAACAGTTTGGCAAACGCCGGGTCTTTGATCTCGCCCAAGCGGCGGGTGTTATGCCAAAACACCGCACCTAGCCCGGGTTGGTGCACGCCGGTGATGCGATCGCCAATCTTGACATCTGGAAACAGTGTGCGCATCTGGGTCTCCCAGGCGCTTTCTTGCGCGCTGCTCAAAGGGGCCTGGCGGCGCATCTCGGCGATCGAGCGCTTGGCAATGTCAGCCCCTTTGAAGTCGCGCAGGTAAGTCAGCTCCAGGGCAAAGGGGCTTTGCGCGTAGCCGGCGGCGCTAAAACCCGGCGTGACCCACAGGCTGGCCTGGTAGACCTCAAAGCCCCAGAACCGCATCTTGGCCTGGCCAGACAATCTGGCTTCTGGCAAGGCAGCACGCACTTCACTGACTGGTTCAACGGCTTGGATTTGCAAGGAAAATAGGCTTGTAGCCCAGGTAAACATTGCTATAACAGCTATTTTTTTCATAGCATTTAAAGGACTTTAAAGCGGTGCATGACCACCCCAGCTTCAGGCCAGCGCCGGTGTAGCTGCCACCGGTTTGGTCAGCGTGAACTGCACCAGGTTGATGTCGCCGGTGTCAAACGCGGCTTCACAATAAGCCAGGTAAAACTGCCAGATGCGCATGAAGCGCGCATCGAAACCCAGCTTGCTCACCTCGGCTTGACTTGCCAAAAAGGCCTGGCGCCAGCGGCGCAGGGTCTCAGCATAGTCCGCGCCAAAGGCAAATTCGTCCACCACCTCCAGACCCGCCGCTTGCGCCTGGCGGCGAAACTCGGCCGGGCATGGCAGGCAGCCGCCCGGAAAGATGTACTGCTGAATGAAATCGGTGCTGGCAACGTAGCGCTCAAACAGTGCGTCGTCGATGACGATGCTTTGCACACACGCGCGCCCACCGGGTTTGAGCAGGCGACTGACCGTGGCAAAGTACTGCGGCCAATAGGCCTGGCCCACCGCCTCGACCATTTCAATGGAGCAAATGGCGTCAAACGGGGCATCGGTGATGTCGCGGTAGTCTTGCAAGCGCAAGTCGGCTTGCTGACCCGATCCGGTGGGCACGCCCAAACCTTGCAGCCGCAGCTTGGCCCAGGCCAGTTGCTCGGTGCTCAGGGTCACACCCACCACCGAGGCTTTCAGGTCTGTGGTGGCGGCTTGTGCCAGTGCGCCCCAGCCGCAGCCAATTTCAAGCACCCGGTCGCCAGCCTTGACACCCGCCATGTCCAGTGCGCGGCGCACTTTGGCGTGTTGTGCCTGCACGAGAGGGCGGCTCAGGTCACCGTCAAACCAGGCGCTGGAGTAGTTCATGGTCTCATCGAGCCACAGCTTGTAGAAATCATTGCCCAAGTCGTAATGGGCGTGGATGTTTTTGCGGCTGTTGGCGCGGCTGTTGTGGCGCAGCAGGTGTTTGATGCGGTACAGCAGCCGCCCACCCCAGCTGCCAAAGATCATGGCTTCAACCTGCTGGCGGTTGGCGCTGAACACCTTGAGCAGTTCGGTCAAATCTGGCGTGCTCCAGTCCCCGGCAATGAAGCTCTCGGCAAAGCCAATGTCGCCCGACTTGAGTGCCGCGCCAAACACGTTCCAGTTGTGCAGGGTGATGCTGGCATTGGGGTGCTGCGGTGTGTGCAGGGTGTGCTGCTGCGGGTGTTCGCCAAAACGGCGTTGTGAGCCGTCGGGCAGATGCAGGGTGAGCGCGCCATGGCGCAGATTTTGTAACAAGCGCAAAGCGGTGCGCGCGGCAGCCGTTGCGTCTTTGGGGAAGGTCAGGCCAGAGGCGCTGCGGGTGGCGGTGTTCATGGTCAAAGCTCCTGTGGAATCAGCGGGAAACAAAGGTCTGCGGTGGCTTGGGTTTGCGGAAAAAAGGCACTTTTTTGAGCCACAGGCGCAGCGCCTGGGTGTGGATGCGCAGCATCACGCCCAGCGTCATGGCCGGGTAGCGCCACAGGGCGCGGCGCAGGGCCGCAGGCGTGATGGGCTCCAGCACGCCTTGGATGCTGGTTTGCAGCAAGGCGCTGCCATCTGGCGCGTTGAGCTGGCTGGCTGCAGGGTGGGCGGCATCATCGGCTTGGTCATAAAAATCAATCCGCGCCACAGTGCGCTCCAGACCCGCTTGCTGGCTACGCATGAAACGAAACCGGTAGTGGCCCAGCACCTCGTTGAAGGGCGAGACATGAAACACTTTGCTGGCGCGCTGCTCTTGGCCGTACTGCGGGGCGCCCAGCAAATAGCAGTGGCGTTCGCCAAAGGTGTTGTTCACCTCCACCACAATGGCACGCAAAGCACCGCCTTGTTCGGCGCTTTGGTGGCAATACCAAAAACTCACCGGTTTGAAGGTGTAGCCCAGCACGCGCGGGTAGCAATGCAGCCAGACCTCACCGGTGGCATCGTCAATGCCTTCACGCTGCAGCAGCTCGTCCAGCCAGGCCAACGCGCCACCTTGCTCGGGCGCGCGGCCATCGCCATGGTCGGTTTCAAAAAAACTGATCGGGCCGGGGCGGTTGATGGCCCAGGCGGCATGGTTTGGCGGGCAGGTTTTTAGGCTGCGCAGGGGCAGCATCAAAAAGAAGGTGGGGTAGACAAACGCGTGCAGGCGCGGGCGCAGCCGGGTGTGGCGCACCTCGCCAAAGCCGATCAGCGCACCCATGTGAACCCTCGGCTCGGTGTTTGTAGGGTGGACTTTAGTCCACCATGGTGGGCTGAACCCCACCCTACAGGTTGGCTTATTACCTGGCTATAACTGTTTAGCGGGATCATGCGGCGAGCCCCTGTGCGCGTGCATCTGCCAGCAGTTTGGCTGCTGCCGCCACGCCTGCTTTGAGCCCGTCTTCATGAAAGCCATAACCCATCCAGGCACCAGCAAAGTAGCAGTGCCCCTGGCCTTGCAGCGCCGCCATGCGCTTTTGCGCCTCCACCGCGCCCAGGTCAAACACCGGGTGGGCGTAGTTGTAACTGCCAATCACTTTGTCTTTGGCAAGGGCGCGCACCGGGTTCAATGACACCAGCACTGGTTGCGTCCAGGGCAGCGGTTGCAGGCGGTTGAGCAAGTAATGCAGGCACACCTGGCGGCCCTCTTGGCTGGGGGTGGCGGCGCGTTCGTAATTCCACGCGGCCCAGGCGGCGCGGCGTTGCGGCAGCACCGAGCTGTCGGTGTGCAAGACGGCGATGTTGGACTGGTAGCGAATGGCACCCAAGGTGGCCTGCATATTGGGCGTAGGTGTGGCCAGCAGACTCAAGGCTTGGTCGGAGTGGCTGGCAAGGATGACCTTGTCAAACTGCGCGCTGCCGGCGTCGGTGTGGATGACCACGCCGCCCGTGCTGGGGCTTTGAATCTGGCGCACCGGTGTGTTGAGGTGTTTGTGGGTGATGCCAGCCGTGATTTTGTCTACATAGTGTTTGGCACCGCCTTGCACAGTCCACCACTGCGGGCGATTGCTGACTTGCAGCAAGCCGTGGTTGTGACAAAAGCGCACCATGGTGGACACCGGAAAACGCAGCATTTGTGCGGTGGGACAGCTCCAGATGCAGGCCATCATGGGCAAAAAGTACCAGTCGCAAAAGGCACTGCCAAAGTCGTGCTGGGTCAAGAACTCGCCCAAGGGTTGCGCCAACTGCGCCTCGGAGCCGCTTTGCGCCATGCGGGTGGTGAGCGTGTTAAAGCGCAGCAGGTCGCGCAGCATGCCCCAAAAGCGTGGGCTCACCAGGTTGCTGCGTTGGGCAAACACGGTGTTCAGGTTGGAGCCGCTCCACTCAATGCTGCGCTCGCCCGCAAAGTCTTTCGACTGCACCGAAAACGACATGTCAGATGGGGCTGTAGCCACCTTCAACTCTGCGAGAAGCGCTATCAAATTTGGGTAAGTGCGCTCGTTCAACACCAAAAAACCGGTGTCCACGCCATGCGTCATTTCCCCGGTGGGTGTGGGCAAGGTCACGTCAACCGTGTGCGTGTGACCACCAAAGTAGCTACCCGCTTCAAACAGCGTCACGTCGGCCTGGCCGCGCAAGGCGTGGGCGGCGGCCAGACCCGAAATACCCGAACCCACAATGGCAACTCTGAACGGCACATGGACTCCTTTGAAACGATGAACACAATTCTATACTGATTAGTATGCAATGTTACTTTATGGTTATTTAAAAGTCATTTTGTATTTTTTAAATACTCAAATGGCTACAATACAAACCATGACCTCACAACCTGCCCCCAAGACTTCTTTCAAGGCGCAAATGCTGTTGGCGCGCGAAGAGGCCATCATTCAAAGCGTCAACCGTTTGCTGGCCGAAAAAGGCTTTGAAGCCATGACGGTGGATGAAGTGGCCGCCGACGTGGGCATTGCCAAGGCCAGCCTGTACAAGCATTTCCCCAGCAAGGAAGACCTGGCCGCCGCCGCCATGGTGGCGGTGATGCGCCGTGCCCAGGCGTTTCTGGACGACCTGCCCGCCGATGGCTCACCCATGGACAAATTGCGTGCTGTGGTGCGCTGGACCATGACGCTCAAGTTGGGTGGCGAAATGCCCTCATTGCCCAGCCAGAATTCGCGCTTGCGCACCACGCTGATGGGCAACAAGGACTACATGGATGGGCTGATGGATGTCAGCGACCGGCTGGGGGCCTGGATTGAAGCCGCGCAAGCGCAAGGCACGCTCAACACCCAATTACCGGCTATCGCGGTGCTGTACACGCTCTATGCGCGCGCTTGCGACCCGGTGCTTGAATTTCTGAAAATGGGCGAGCTTTACAGCCACGAGGAAATCTTGGACCTGGTCATGGCCACCTGCTTTGACGGCTTGCGCGCCCGTTAGCCATTAGTTGTCCATCTCGGGATGGCAGCGTTTGCAGTCGGCCATGGGAAACGCCACATGTTGTTACGGTTCAAGCTGTAAAAATCTTCCCCGGGTTCAGGATGTTGTCCGGGTCCAGCGCACGTTTGATGGCGCGCATCATAGCCACCGCGCCGCTGCCGGTTTCTTCCACCAAAAATCCCATCTTGTGCAAGCCCACACCGTGTTCGCCGGTGCAGGTGCCGCCCAGCGCCAGCGCACGGTGCACCAATTGCTGGTTGAGTTGCTCAGCGGTGTCGCGCTCCGCAGCTGAGTCGGGGTCAATCAAATAGCCCATGTGGAAGTTGCCGTCGCCCACGTGGCCGACCAGAAAATAGGTCAGGCCGCTTTGCTCGGCTTCTGATACCGAGTCGAGCATGGCATCGGCCAGCTTTGAAATCGGCACGCAGGTGTCGGTGGTGATGGCTTTGCAGCCCGGGCGCGACTGGATGCCGGCAAAGTAGGCGTTGTGCCGCGCTGTCCAGAGCCGGGTGCGCTCTTCTGGCGTGCTGGCCCACTCAAACGTCTGGCCGTCCTGGTCGGCTGCCAGGTCTTGCACGATCTCGACTTGCTCTTTGACACTGGCGGGCGAGCCATGAAACTCCATCAGCAGCATTGCCCCTTCACGCAGCGACAGGTTGGAGTGCTTGTTCACCATGCGGATGGTGTTGGCATCGAGCAGCTCGCAGCGCGCAATCGGAATGCCCATCTGGATGATCAACATGGTGGTGTTGACCGCGTCGGCCAGGCTGGGGAAGCTGCAGGTGGCGGCCATCACCGCTTCAGGCAAGGGGTAGAGTTTGACCGTGACTTCGGTGATGATGCCCAGCGTGCCCTCGCTGCCCACCATCAACCGGGTGAGGTCGTAGCCAGCGGACGATTTTTTGGCTCGCGTACCAGTGCGGATCACCTCGCCGCTGGCGGTGACCACTTCCAGCGCTAGCACGTTTTCTCGCATGGTGCCGTAGCGCACGGCGTTGGTGCCGCTGGCGCGCGTGGCCGTCATGCCACCTAGCGTGGCGTCGGCACCCGGGTCAATCGGAAAAAACAGGCCAGAGGACTTGACCGCTTCGTTGAGCTGCTTGCGCGTCACACCGGGTTGCACAGTCACCGTCAGGTCCTCTGCATCGATACGGACGACCTGGTTCATGCGGCTCACGTCGATGCTGATGCCGCCCTGCACCGCCAGCAAATGTCCTTCCAGCGACGAACCCACGCCAAACGGAATCACCGGCACCTTGTACTGGGCTGCCAGCTTGACCGCATCGCTGACATCTTGCGTGCTCTGCGCAAACACCACGGCGGCGGGGGGTGGCACGGTAAACGCGGATTCATCCCGACCATGCTGTTCGCGCACCACCAGCGCGCTGGAAAACTGGTCGAGAAAGCGGTTTTTGAGCGCCTCCAGCAACGCGTTAGGCACGGCGCGTGGGTGGACTTCGGGCAACAAGTGGGTGGCGGGTGCAGGCATGGTAGGTCTCCAAATCGACACTCGATTATGCGCAAACACCTGTTAACTCAAGTACCCATGTGTAGCGGAATGCGCTGGCGGCCAAAATGGCCCGCCTTGGCATCAAAGCGCCCGGCAATTGCTGCGCCGCAGTCCGGGCAGTGGCCACGGGCATCCAGCCGGTAGCGCTTGATCAGGTACCAGTCGCGCTCAATCAAGCTGGCGTGGCAAACCGGGCAGAACGTGGTGTCGCCCTCGGTGTGATGCACGTTGCCGGTGTAGACGTGGTGCAAGCCGGCCTTGCGGGCAATCTGTCGCGCGCGCACCAGCGTCGCCAGCGGCGTGGCTGGCACGTCGGGCATTTTGTGGTCGGGGTGGAAGGCGGAAAAATGCAGCGGCACATCGGGTCCCAGCTCGGTCATGAGCCATTGGCACATCGCCGTGAGCTCTGCGTCCGAATCGTTGTGGCCGGGAATCAAGAGCGTGGTGATTTCAAACCAGACGCTGGTTTTATGCTTCAGGTAAACCAGCGTGTCGCGCACCGGCTGCAGGTGCGAGCCGGTGAGTTTGAAATAAAAGTCATCGGTAAAGGCTTTCAGGTCGACGTTGGCCGCGTCCATCTTGGCGTAGAAGTCGCGCCG
>Ga0210058_1000429_pt1 | contig 40084 bp, 29 predicted proteins | sample CryGeymeta201511_FD_183979 | JGI IMG/M metagenome (GOLD analysis project Ga0210058, IMG submission 183979) | Groundwater microbial communities from Crystal Geyser aquifers in Utah, USA - Crystal Geyser metaG 2015-11 (SPAdes) (version 2) | ecosystem: Environmental > Aquatic > Deep subsurface >...
AATATTCTAAAACTTTTTTAGAACTTAAAAAAAAGCAAGACAATTTTATTAAAGCCTGTGATGGAAAACCAAAATCAACTTTTTCGGAAAAACTTGATACCTATTCCGAAACTTTATTATTATGGAATGAAGGGAAAAATGTCAGACAAATTTCCGAATTACGAAAATTCACCGAAGGTACAATTTTTTCACACATCGAAAAACTAGTTTTGAAGGGAAAAATTAATCGAGTTGATCTTTCACGAATTCTTATACCCTCACTCGCCAATTCACTTTCAAAAATACACTTGGCTTTTCACGAACTTAACACCAACAGACTCTCTCCTGTCTTTAAAAAATTTAATGGAAAATAATTATATGAAGAATTAAAAATCGCACGGTTATTACTTGATAAAAAATAAAGATTAGCACGAGACTGGTGTGCCAAGAGTCAGAATCGAACTGACATCTGAGGTTTTTCAGACCCCCGCCGTGACCACCTTGGCTATCTTGGCATAAAAGTACGAAATATTATACTAAAAATTTATCGTTTAGTCCTCCTTCGTTCAAATTCATCTCGCGGTTTACATCCATCCAAGACGAGAATTCACTTTAAAAGAACATAAAAACCGTCATCTCAAATTACTCTCAAAAATAGTTTCTAATGTGCGCCTGCTTGGACTCGGACCAAGGACATCTACTTTATAAGAGTAGCGCTCTACCGCTGAGCTACAGGCGCAATTTTAATATATTTAGTCCTCCTTCGTTCAGGTTCGTCTCGAGGCTTACAGCCACGCAGCCGAAACTTCACTTCGGAAGGACATAAGAAACTGTAATCCCAACTATTCCGTTGGGAACAGTTTCTAATGTGGACCTACCGAGAATTGAACTCGGATCTTGGCAATGCGAATGCCACATTCTGCCGTTGAACCATAGGCCCTGTAAATATTTGATGTATCAAATATTTACAGGGTAAACCCATGGAGTTTACATTGTAAAGGTAAAATATTTACCATGCTTTGGTTACCTTTACAATGTGCGTCCGACAGGAATTGAACCCGTATCATAGGCTCCGGAAGCCCATATTCTATCCATTGAACTACGGACGCGATATGAGCAATATTATAGCAAGTCCAATCCGATAAATCCCAAAATAAAATAATGAGTTATTTTGCAGATAATTAATAAACCATTTCATAACAATGTACGCAACGATAAATGAAGCAATAAAACCTATTAATAATAGGGGCAGATATTGAGTTGAGGTAGCAAAGATTGAACGCATTTTAAAAAAATCATACAAAGACGCGGCAAAAATCGTCGGAGCCGCTAATAAAAAAGAATATTGTGCTGCTTGATCACGTTTATATCCTCTTACCATCATTATCAACATCACAATCCCCGACCTGGAAACTCCTGGTATAACCGCTATCGATTGAACTAAGCCTACTAAAATCGCTTCGAAAGTTGTTAAATAATTAATATTCTTTTGCAACCTTACTTTCTTATTTTTAATTAAATATTCGATGAAAATAAACAATAACCCAACAATTATTAAAGCAAAAATGATTAGAATAAATGACTCAAAAAAAATATTTTTTATAATTTTATATAGTAAAAAACCAACAATAGCGGTTGGAAAAAAAGAAATCAACAACTTACTAATTAGTTTTGTATTTTTTAATATGTAATTAAAGTACAAAAGAACAACAGCAAAAATTGCCCCTGACTGAATAAATACTTCAAAAAATTTTTGAAAATCAGTTTGAGGAAGTCTAAGAAATTTACTGATAATAATTAAATGAGCTGTTGAAGAAACCGGCAAAAATTCAGTTATCCCCTCAACAATTCCCAAGATTATTGATTGTAATATTGTCATCTTTAAATTATATACCCTAAGTAATAATAATTCGCATATTCGCATCATTCGCATGATACAATTATTCGTATCACATTATGAGAATTGCCATTGTTCATGATCAATTACAGGAGTTTGGTGGCGCTGAACGAGTTTTAGTTGCTTTAAAAAATATCTTTGCTAATGCTGATGTTTTTACTTCTTTTTATAGCCCTGACAAATTAGGATATCATTCTTATCATTTTAAAAACTGGGGTATTCAAACATCCTGGGCAGATAAAATACCGTTATTAAAAAAGTTTTATTCTCCGCTTCGATTTATCACACCGTTAATTTGGAAAGGTTTCAATTTTGATAAATATGACGTTGTTATTTCCTCTTCTGGTTCATACATGAGTAAAGGAATTAAAACTTCAAAAAAAACCATTCACATTTGCTATTTGCATCATCCACCTCGCTATTTATATGGTTATGAAACTGCAATTGAATGGCAAAAATATTGGCCAATTAAAGTTTATGGAAATCTGATTAATCACGACTTGCGTTTATATGATTATTCATCATCCCAAAGCGTTAATTATTTTGTCGCCAACTCAATTGAAACCCAAAAAAGAATTGAAAAGTTTTATCGCCGTAAATCCATCGTAATTTATCCCCCCGTAAACATTCAAAATAAACTACCTCCTAACTCCTACCTACTAACCCCTAACTACTACTTAACCGTCTCCCGTCTTGCCCGCGCTAAACACATTGACATTATAATAAATGCTGCTAATCAAATGAAGTTTAAACTTAAAGTGGTTGGGTTGGGTCGGGATTTAAAATACTTACAATCAATTGCCGGTTCAACAGTAGAAATTTTAAGTAACATTACCGATCAACAATTATCAGATATTTATAAAAATGCAAAAGCGTATTTGTTTGCATCAGTGGATGAGGAGTTTGGAATCGCTCCAGTTGAAGCAATGGGATACGGACTTCCTGTAATTGCATATGAATCAGGCGGCTTAAAAGAAACCGTAGTCGAAGGTAAAAACGGTTATTTATTTGATCAGTTAACTCCGGAATTTTTGTGCAAAAAAATTAAAGAATTTGAAAATTTAAGTAAAAAAGAATGCCAACAAATGCGAATCAATGCGCGAAACGAATCAGAAAAATATACTGAAGAAATATTTAAGAATAAATTTCTTAGCTTTATAAATAGATTGAAATAGCATTCTCTCTATTATTATAGATTGCCTGGTTTCTGTTAACTATTACCTAATTATTTATGCCAGAACTACCTGAGGTTGAATCAATTCGCACCTATTTAATAAGTCACATTATTGGAAAAACAATATCAAATATTCAAGTAATTGAAAAAAAACAGTTTATTGGAGATATAAAAATAACTCTTAATCAAAAAATTATAGAATTATCCAGAAAAGGCAAATATCTAGCAATCAAATTGGAAAATGATTACTATCTAAACATTCATTTAAAAATGAGTGGTCAGTTTTTATATTCAAAAGATAAAAAGCACACAAAATTCCCAACCATCATTCCATTCACAAAAAGTCAACAGATGCCGGGATCCACAACCAGAATTATTATTAATTTTACCGATCAATCAAAACTTTTCTACAACGACTTAAGAAAATTTGGATACATTAAAGTTTCCAAAATCACTGAATTTCCGAAATCCCCAGACATATTGTCAAATCCTTTCACGAAAAAATATTTAATTGACGTATTGAAACATTCTTCCCAACCAATAAAGATAATTTTACTTGATCAAAATAAAATGGCAGGAATTGGTAATATTTATGCAAACGAAATTTTATTCCAATCAAAAATTCATCCTCTACAACCCTCTAATTCTTTAACCTCCAAACAAATCAACATCTTATATTTAGTAATAAATAAAATAATAAGCAAAGCAATTAGCTATCAAGGAACATCAGCATCAGATGAATCTTTTATTCTTCCAAATAGTAATAAGGGTAGTTATCAAAAATATTTACACGTTTATGATCGAGAAAATCAACCTTGTAAAGAATGTCAGTCAAATATTCAACGTATTAAGCATCATGGTAGAAGCTCATATTTTTGTCCAATGTGTCAAAAATTCAATTAATATATTTCCTCCTAACTCCTATCTACTAACCCCTAACTACTCATATCTAATCGCGTCCATCGGGGAAAGATTAGCAGCTTTTCGAGCAGGAAAAACTCCAAAGAAAATACCGATAAAAGACGATGTCCCAATAGCAACCAACATCGATGTTATATCAATAGCTGCTGGGAAAAAACGACGAATCAATAAAATTAAACCTGTTGCTATCAATAGCCCTATAAACCCACCAATAAGAGACAAAAGTACCGATTCTGCTAAAAATTGAAAGAGAATATCCCGACGAGTTGCTCCAAGTGCCCGTCTAATCCCAATTTCTTTAATCCTCTCTGTTACTGAAACATACATAATATTCATAATTCCCACACCTCCAACGATTAGTGAAATTGCTCCAATCGCCACAAGAAACATGTTTAAAACAGAAAAAATCGAGCTAATCGTATTAATAAATTCGGTTGACTCTGCTACCTGAAAATCATCTTCTTTGTATCGCTTCTTTAATACTTCAATCGTGCGCGCTTTGAGAATCGGTATAGTTTCTTCGTTTTTTGCTTTTAATAACATTGTGGAAAATGTCTTATTGGGATTAATTGAATATGCAGATTTATATGATGCATAAGCAAAAGTGTCAAAATCAGGTCCACCAAAACCGCCCCCTCCTTTGGCTTCCAACACTCCTATTACTTTAAATGCTTGACTATCAATCCTAACCGTATTTCCTAATGCGTATTCAGCAGAACCAAATAATTTTTCCGCTAATTTTGGTCCTATTACAATAACCTTATTTCTTTTTTCAACCTCAGTCTTTGTAATAACTGAACCATATTTTATGGTCAAGTTACGTGCCTGGAAAATTTCGTCGTTAGTTGCATAAAATGTTGAATATTCAGTTTTACCATTTGCCTCAATCTTTACTGATTTTGTAAACGCCGGAACAACAAATTCTGCCTCCCTAATTCTTTTAAGACTAAAATAATCTTTTTCATCAAATCTTATTCCACCACCCAAACCACCACTACTACTAAAACCACCACCCTGACTAAAAACTTTTCTCGGTAGAACAAAAATAAGATTCGTCCCCAAACTATCAAACTGTCCTTTAATATAAGTTTTTAAACCCATACCAAAAGCCAATAACAATACCACGGAAGCAACACCAATTAATATACCAAGAGATGTTAAAAATGTTCGCATTTTATTCTTAAATAAATCTTTAAGAGCGGATTTTACAATAAATAAAAAATAAGCCATATTTGCATTTTAATTATGATTAATTATCTGTCCATCTTTTATCCTAATTATTCTGTTTGTCTGTTTAGCAATTTCAGAGTCATGAGTCACAATCACAATCGTTTTTTTCTCTTTTTGATTAAGTTCTTTTAATAATTGAATTATTTCCACGCCAGTTTTACTATCAAGATTCCCTGTGGGTTCATCTGCTAATATCATTTTTGGGTCCATAATAAGTGCACGCGCCATTGCAACTCGTTGTTGTTGTCCACCAGATATTTTATTAGGGTAAGAATTGATTTTTGAAATCAAACCAAAACGCTCAAGCAGTTGGAGAGCCCGTTCTCTAGAATTATAGTCAATTTTTTTTCGATAATAAATAGCCGGTAATAAAACATTCTCCAATATTGTTAATTTATTAATTAAATTAAACTGCTGGAAAATAAAACCGACAAATTCATTTCTTAACATTGATAGTTCATCATCACTTAATCCTTTGATATTTTTATTGTCAATGAAAACTTCTCCTTTACTTGGTTGATCCAGCAAGCCAATAATATGCATTAATGTAGATTTTCCACATCCTGAAGGACCAACAATTGCTGATAATTCACCACTATTGATTGAAAGATTTATACTATTTAAAGCTGTAAATATTACTTCTTCGTCAAGTTTATATTCTTTCCAAACATTATCTAGTTTAATTATTGCTGACATATTCTCATCAATCTAATTAATATTTCTCTTGTTTATTTATTACGCCGCATATTTCTTATGTTTATCATTCATTATTCATTATTCATTATTCTTAATTCATAATTCGTAATTCTTTCCTCCTAACTACTAATAAATCACATCTCCATCTTTTAATCCTTCAACTATTTCTGTTTTATTGTCTATCTCAATCCCAGTTTTTATATAAACCCGTTTGGACTTGTTTTCATCAATAAAAACATACTTTTTTTTACCTTCTGTTTTAATATAGGACGTTGGAATCGCAAACGCATCTGGGATCTCTCGTAAAATAAAAGTCGTATCACCGGTCATTCCCAAACGATATTTATAATTTTTATTATCTTGATTGATTGTTAATTTAACTTGATAAACAGTTCCTGTTTCCCCAGTCTTTGGAATAAATGCGATCGATTTAATGTTACCAGAAATTGGATTATCAGGATAAGAATCAAGACTAATTTCAGCATGTAATCCTTCTTTCAATTTAATTACCTCTGTTTGATCGGCAGTTACAGAAAAATAAATTGTAGAAGGATCAATCACTTCAAATTCGGCTCCAGCCGGAGTTATATTTACCCCGGAAAACGGAGAATCAACTCTAACCAATAGTCCTTCAATTGGGGTATTAAGATATGAATATTGCCTAGCCAAATCCTGTAATTCAACATCAATTACTGCGTTGTTTAAATCAAATTGTGACTTATCCAAAACCCGAAGCGCTTTACGACGAGCATCTTCTGATAACCCTCCAATATATTTGAGTTGGCTATCTTGAGTTGTTTGATCATAATCCCAACGCGTTTTTTGATAAGTATTTAAATACTTCTGAAGTCTTTTTTGTACGTCTCGTTGATCAAGTGATGCAAGTGTTTGGTATTTTTTTACCCAATCACCCTCTTTAACACCAACCCATGAAAGCAACCCTGAAGTTTGAAAACGGAGAACAACATGACCATCTGCCTCAATATTGCCTGATAAAGTTAATTCGTCTTTTATTGTTTGTTTTTTAACAGTATAGCTTTCAGTTTTTGATACTTTAGCTTGTGTCACGGATCTTTGATAGAAAAAAACAACTACACCAATAATAACAAGAAAAACTAAATACCATCTTTTTTTAAAAAAAACTCGGACTTTTTTCACTTTATATACTTTATAAACTTTATAACTTTATGAACTATAGAAACGGTTGCCATTCGCCAATTGGCATCACATTTTGCACAAAAAAATTCCAAGCGTAGAGAAAAATCGCCGGCAATAATATCATAGCAGCAATTTTAAATTTTTTTGATGTAAAAAAACTTTCAAAAGCGATGCACGCCATTGGCCAAAGCGGTAGACTATAGCGGGAGATATCACGATGTTGAACAAACGTTGTTGCAATCAAATAAACCAATGAAAAATAAAAGAAACTTCGATGTTTGGTGTTTCTCAAAGTTATTACCGTCAAAATATAAATGAAAAATACAAAAAGAACATCTTCCAGCCAAGCCGTTCCTACCCAGGATTTTGATGCATTAAATATTGCATATGGAAATACAAGATGAATATTATCTCCGGATTTAAAATAGGCAAAAAAGTCACCAAACTGGAAATAATAAAGAATAAAGACTAAAAGTAATCCAATAGGAATAAATATTAAACCAAACCAACGCCAATTAAACGCGAATTTTGCATTATTGTCATCGCGAGCGAAACCCGACGTTACATCGAAGGAGCGTGGCAATCCCTGCCTGCCGGCAGGCAGGCCATTACCAATAGGATTTCTTATATTAACGGGATTGTTTTGTTTTAAACATTGTTCACCGATCGCTAGCAAATAAGCAAAGAATAAAAGTATTCCAGGAGATTTTGTCATGGTTGCCAAACCACCGAAAACACCGGCAAAAAGATAATTTTTTTTCTCAAAAAAGAATAAAGAAACCAAAACTAATAAAATAAAAAGGCTTTCAGGTGCTCCAACCGAACGAACAACTAAAAACCTCGGTAGAAATAAAAAAATTGTTGCTAACAATAATGGTTTTTTTGTAATTTGAAAGAAGCGTATAAAATAATAAAAAAATCCTGCCAAAATAACGGTAAAAAAAACATTTGTGAAGATCATCGATTTTAAATAGCCAAACACATATGAGAAAATTCTGATAAATAATGAATAAAGCGGAAGATGAGCTGCATAATAACCTGGAATCAATGAAATATCAACCCGCAAAGTTTTAATTATTTCCGGATCATAAAATGATTTTGCCGGAATAATATATAGTGGCCCATCATAATGTTTATAGATATATAAAAAATTACTTTCAGAGATACTTAATCCCAACCAATGACTAAATCTCAAAATAAAAGGCAACCACAAAATAAGAGTGCTTACTAAAACTATCATGGTTAAGGTAAAATAGGGTATGAACCGTTTTAAAGAAATATTTTCTCGCATGGTTTCTATTGTAGCAAAAAATCCACTGGCTGTATTGATAATTATTATTGGCGTTTTTCTTAGATTTTATCACCTACCTGATTTTGCCACATTCTTAAGCGACCAAGGTCGCGACGCAATCATTATTAAACGGATTGTTTCTTTTGAACACTGGCCGGCAATTGGCGCTCCCTCTTCAGTCGGACAAATATATTTGGGACCATTTTATTACTATTTGATGGCTCCCTTTTTAGCGCTCTTCCAACTTCAACCGGTTGGGTTGGCTTTTGGATCGGCGATAATTTCAATATTTGGATTAATTATTACTTATTATTTAATTAATAAAATTATAAATAAGCAGGTTGCTGTCTGGTTTTTATTCCTATCAGCTTTTTCACAAGTCAATATTCAAGCCGCCAGATTTTCTTGGAACCCCAATCCCCTTCCAATCTTTTCTTTTATCACAATATACTTTTTATACCGTTGGGTTAAAACTAATCGTCTTTTATATGCCTTTTTATTTGGAGCGTTGTTTGGCTCTTTGTTTCAACTACATCATCTGTCCGCTCTAATGATTTTCACTTTTATTCCAATTTATGTTTATCAATTAATTACCAGTAAAAAACGGTCTCTTTCATTTTTATCTTGGATCGTTTCTTTGTTGGGTTTTGTTTTGATTAGCCTACCGTTACTAATCTTCGACCTAAGACATAATCTATTAAATTTAAATAACCTATTCAAACTATTTATTCAAAATAATCCAACTTCGCAATCAAATCTCTTAATTAAGATTAATCTGACGACTAATCAATTTTTTAGTCATGTTTTTTCAACACAAATTTTGTCATTTTCTTCAATAATGTTAGTAATACTATTAATAACTTCCGGTGTTATTATTTTTCGTTCCCGTTCAGTTGGTATATTTGTTAAACTTCATTGGATAAATTGTCTGACATATCTTTTTCTTTTCAGTACATTCAATAGTCCCCGTCATCCGCATTATTTTGGACCCATATACTTTAGTTTTTTTCTAATCGTGGCCTATGTTTTGTCTCAATTGAATAGTCGTTTTGTCGGATATATATTTATCATTGGATACGTCTTTCTTAATCTCAATAACTTGGCGAGCAAAAAACCGGGTTATCAAATCAAACATGCGCAGAAAGTTGCAAACTTTCTTGCTGAAGAAATTGATAATAAGCCATTTAACATTGCCACCTGGCCAGTGGAACTGACTGAAGACAACTTCGTTTATTTTTTAGAACTTAAGGGACTACGACCTGCCAATCGTAATAAAATTGAAATTACCAATCAGTTATTTGTACTTTGTAATCAAGAACCATGTCAGGTGCTTGAATCACCTTCTTGGGATATCTCAATGTTTGGTAAAACAAAAGTTGCTAAAATATGGACTATTGATGGTGTTAAAATTTATAAAATGATTCATGATAAATGAAGCTCCCTATCTCATTTCGAGTGACAGGAAATCTTTACAATCTTATAGGAAGCGAAATCCCTCCGAAGCTCCGCTTAGCGGAGCGAAGGGGGATAAAAACTCTTCTATTTCGTTAATAGTACCCTGTTATAACGAAGAGGCTAATCTTCAAAAAGGCGTACTTGATAAAGTTGGAAATTATACAAAAAACAGCTCTCGAATTACTGAGGTAATTATTGTTGATGATGGTTCGGATGATAGCTCTATTAAAATTATTCAACCATATCTCAAACTCTTTCCAAGATTCAGACTAATAAAAAACGCCCATCAAGGAAAAGCCTTTGCAATCAGTACAGGAATTAAGTCCGCCTTGAATGATATTGTAATTTTTACTGATATGGATTTGGCAACCCCGATTGAAGAAGTGGAAAAGTTAATTGAACAAGCGGATTTAAATTATGATATTGTAATTGGATCTCGAAAATCAAAACGCGATGGAGCACCATTTCAAAGAAAAATTTTATCTTTCGGCGCAGTTGTAGTTCGATCATTACTTTTTAAATTTAAAGGCATCAGCGATACGCAGTGCGGTTTTAAACTCTATAATAAAAATCTTGCATTAAATATCATTAATCATTCGCAGTTACTTAAGAAAGATCGCCATACAAGTGGCCCATCAGTGACAGCGGCCTTTGATCTGGAGTTTCTATTTTTAGCTTTTAAATTTGGATATAAAGTTAAGGAGGTTCCGGTTCATTGGCAGCATATGGAATCAAGAAGGGTAAATTTTTTCAAAGACATGATTGAAACTTTGGAAGACATTATTAAAATAAAAATATACGATATTCAGGGAAAATATTAAAATTTACGAGATTTACGATATTGTCATCGCGAGCGAAGTCGAGTATGACTCGACGGAGTGCGGCGATCCCTGCCTGCCGGCAGGCAGGCCGTTACCAATAAGACATCTTATATTAACGGGATTGTCCCTCGAACTATGCTCGGGATTATAACTTCCTCCACTTGAGCGAGGATTAGCAATGACATTTATAAATACCATAATGAAAAATGTAATCTTCCAGTTAATTATTTTGATTGGTCTTTCAATATTCATAACTTTTTACCAGTTTAATCACGTTCCAAAAAATTTAAACTTTGATGAAGTGGAATTTACCAAGCTTTCTTTAAGTTTACAGGGAAAACCATATGTTCCTTATAGCAAACTTGCCACGGGTCATTCAACTTTATATTTCTATGTTCTTCTTGGATCATTTAAACTGTTTGGAATCAATAATTTTGCACTACGTTTTCCCAGCGCGTTGTTTGGAATACTAAATGTCATAATTATTTATCTGATATTTCATATTATATTCAAAACTAAATCTAATTTTAAGAATAATGTCATTGCGAGCCCGCTCAGCGGGCGTGGCAATCTCGTTAATATAAGACGTCTTATTGGTAATGGGATCGCCACGCTCACCCGATTAAGCGGGTTCGCTCGCGATGACAAAGCATTTATCCTTGCTTTTATTTTTCTTTCCCTACGTTGGTATTTTAATTTTTCCCGTTTTGCATTTGAGGCAACTTTTTTGTTGTTTCTTGAATTATGTTCTTTATTTTTTTTGCTCAAAGTAAAATGTCATTTTGGGGAGCGGAGCGACTCCAGAATCAAACATAGTAGATTCTGGTCAAGCTCGCCTCGCTGTCGCCCTTGGCGAACCTTGCCTTTGGCGGGTAGCTTCGGCGAAGCGGGCCAGAGTGACGTATTTTTTTTATTATTAAGCGGACTATTTGCAGGACTGGCGTTTAACTCCTACACTCCAGGCCGAATATTTTTCCTTGTCCCATTGTTTTATTTATTTATTACCAAAAACAAAACAAAAATATTACCATTCCTGATTTCTTTTATTATCTTAACCATGCCATTGTCTTTTTATCTGATTCGTAATCCGGATATTCGTGTTAATCAACAATCGTTCTTAACCAATAATAGTGTTTCAATAACAAATAAATTTAGTTATTTGGGGCAAAATATCGTCAAAACAGCTTTGATGTTTAATGTTCGCGGAGACGTAAACGGAAGACATAACTATCCTCTAAAATCTGCACTTAATCCTTTGATTGGAATATTATTCTTAGTCGGTCTTATTGTTGGCATTCACCAACGTCAAAATAAAACTAATCAATTGTTTCTGATTTATTTTATCATCAGTCTTATTCCGACTTTACTAACATACCCACATGAAAATCCTCACATGCTTCGTACTTTCACGGTCATACCCAGTATTGTTTATTTTATCGTTCTTGGTTTACAATGGCTCACAAAATTTATTCCTAATCAGTATCGAAAAATTTCTATTTATATTGTTTTTATGTTGCTTATATTGTCTGCGATTTATGAAATTCGAACATATTTTTATTATCAAAACCAGGTTTTTAAACAAGCGTTTGAAATCAAGAAAGATATATCACAAGTTATAGAAAAAGATTCTTTATGATCAATAAATAATGTCATTGCGAATCCTTGCTCAAGTGGAGGAAGTTATAATCCCGAGCATAGTTCGAGGGACAATCCCGTTAATATATGACGTTTTATTGGTAACGGCCTGCCTGCCGGCAGGCAGGGATCGCCACACCTCGCCGAGTTAGACTCGGCGGGTTCGCGATGACAATAACAAAAAAATATGATAAAAGTTATTAAACATCACTGGGGAATAATTTTATATTTAGCTTTTTATTTTTTTATTACTGCCTATAAATTTATTAACTTTCAAACTCCTTTTTACGACTGGGACGAGGGAATTTATGCTCAGGTGGGAAGAGAAATGATAAATAAATTGTCTTTAACCCCGCTTTGGCAAGGACAGGTTTGGCTAGATAAACCACCCCTAGTACCGCTTTTTTACGGTCTAATCGGTCGACTCCCTTTTGCTTCGGAACTTTCCATGCGTTTTGCAACACTCGGGTTATCTTTACTTGTTTTGGGGCTAATTTATGTTTTTTATTATCGCATCACAAAAAATAAATCCATTGCTTTTCTAACCGTAATTTTTACCAGCTTCATTCCCCTGTTTGTACAACGTTCCCAAGTACTTAATGTTGATGTTTTTCTATTATTAGGATGGATGGGGTACATCGTATTCTTCCCACATTTTTGGTGGTCATTATTTTTTCTCGCAGTTGGAGTTTTAAGCAAATCATTACTTGGATTTTATCCGGCAATGATGTTATTAGGATATCAAGTATGGAAAAAACTTATAGCCAAAGATAAGAAAACTGCAAACAACATAAAATCAATTCTTACTCAAATAATTATTATTTTATCTTGGTATTTGATAATGTTATTTATTTATAAACAGGATTTTATTCGAGCACATTTCCTTGAAAGTCACTTAAAAAGAGTCACTTCATCAATTGAGTCGCATTTTGGACAAAGAACTTTTTATTTTGATGAACTATTCAATCAATTAGGATTGATTAAATGGCTTTTGCCCTTGGGAATAATTTTTATTTTCATTGACTTTTTTAAAAAGAAAAAAAATATATTTTATTTGTTATTTTTTGTTCCTTGGTTTTTGTTTTTAAATCTCACTAAAACAAAAATTACCTGGTACTTATACGTCATCATTCCTCAATTTGCTTTTATTTCTGCTTACTCTATTAATCTTTTTAGGAAATACAGAATTATAAATACAGTAATCGTTCTGATCCTAACTGGACTGATAATAAATAACGCAATTGTAAGTAGTGAATTTTTCACAACCCACTATTCACAACCTGACAAACATTATCAATTGGCAATTTATGCAAAGAATCAATGTAATCGTCTTGGATTTTTAATTCCTAACAATACCCGAAATACTTACTCAACATTAAAAAATATGAATCTGGTGATTCAAACAACGCGTTGGTGGGGCGATCATCCCAGTATTGTTTATTATTTTGGAAAAAAGGTGGATTTTATTTATGATTTGAATGAGCTTAAGGATTATCTTAATAATATACCAACTGACAATTGTATAGCTTTTTACAACAACGATGTTAAACTTATTTCAACAATTAATAAGCTAAATTTATTACAAAGTTTTGATAATATTCAACTTTACAAAAAATGAAACAAAGGATTAGAGTGATTATTACGATCGTTACTGCGATTTCATTATTCTTTAATGTTATATTACCAATTGCAAAGAATTGGTCGCGTTTCACGGAAAAATTTGACCCCAAGCTTTATGAAAAAAAATACAACCAGTCGCAGTATATCATTCCCCAATCAAAGACCCCGATTTCCGATGAAGAAATTTATGCCCATGCAGGATATCAATATATAAACGGATTAAATCCAATATTAATTAACTCCGATCACCCACCACTTGGAAAATATATGATTGGACTTTTCACAATTATTACTGGTAATCAAAGAACAATTGCTCTTTTTATCGGATTATCTACTTTAATAAGTGTGTATTTATTAACACTATTTCTCACCAACTCAATCATACTTACCATCCTATCAATCTTATTTTTATCTTTGGACACTATGTTTATTGATCAAATTATTTATTCACCAATGCTTGATTCCATTCAAGTTTTGTTTTTAATTCTTTTCTTTTTCACTTTCCTTATCTGGATGAAAAAACAAAAAATACAATACTTAATTATATCTGGGATTATTTTTGGTTTTCTTTCCAGCGTAAAAATGTATTTCCCGGCTTTAATTGCACTTGGAGTTTCTTCGCTATATCTATTACTTAAAAATAAAAATATCTATAAAACACTTTTTGCATCACTTTGTATAATCACAATCGGATTTATTATCTATTTGTTAAGCTACAGTGTTTTTTTCATCAAAGGTGGAACATTTATATCTTTTTTAAAATCGCAAAAATGGATTTTTTTATACTGGAGTCAAAACGCTGCCAGATCGGCAAGTTCTTTTGGAGCGATTTTTCCATTTATTCTATTTAACTGTTGGAAAATTTGGTGGGGTGATTTTGGTTATATTAAATATCAAAACTGGAGTATTTTTTGGCCTTTATTTTTTATTAGTGGAATTCTTTCAATGCTTGCGCCTTTTTTAATCAAAAAATCTAAAATAGAGAAACAAAAACTATTTCAATCCCCCATAATTTATCTGTCTTTATGGATATTATTTTGTCTATCGTATCTTGCTTTTGTTCCAATATCACCACGATATCTTATGCTAATTTTCTATCCGTTATATATAATAATCACATTAGCTATTAAATTTATCTTTCCAAAATATGTTTGATATTTTTTTTATCTGGCAAAAAATTAAAAAGCTATTTTCACGAAAAGATGTAATATTTATCGTGATTTTATTAATCGTTTATTTTATAACCCGCCTGATTAATCTTGATAAATTTCCGATTTTTGGTGATGAAGGAATTTATATCCGCTGGGCAAAAACTGCATGGCATGATGCTTCCTGGCGTTTCATCTCATTAACAGATGGTCGCCAACCGCTTCAAACCTGGGGCACAATCCCCTTTTTGAAACTATTTCCCAACAACGCCCTTCTTGGTGGAAGAATGTTTGCTGTTGCAACCGGATTAATTGGATTAACAGGAATATTTGCTCTGTGTTTCTATTTGTTTGGCAAAAAAGCAGCATATTGGGGAGTATTTTTTTATATCCTCACACCCTATTTTCTTTTTTATGATCGGATGGCTTTAATGGATTCCGGCGTCAATGCTGCCTTTATTTGGATATGGTTTTTTTCGATTCTCCTTGTTAGGACAATTCGACTTGATGTTGCTTTAATTTTTGGATTGATTGCCGGTCTTTCTCTTCTTTCAAAATCATCAGTTAAGTTGTTCATTGGACTTAGCGCTTTGGCTCCACTTTTAATCTTTGAACAAAAAAAGAAAGATAATGTTAAAAAAATAATAAACTTTTTTCTTTTATTTCTACTTGTTTGCTTTTTCGCAATTTCAATCTATAACATCCAACGTTTATCCCCATATATGCACTATATTGCACAAAAAAACGGAACATTTGTCAGATCGTTTTCTCAATTTTTAAAAAATCCCATGGAAGGATTAATCTACCATCTACAAGCAGTTCCTGAGTATGTTTTTATCGAGTCAGGTTATATTTTGCCTTTTATTGGATTGTTTGGACTTTATTTATTATTCAAAAAAGACCGGCGTTTGGCGATATATTTAAGCATTTGGTTAATTACTTCATATCTGATTATCGCCGTGTTTTCTATTGTTCTTTATCCGCGCTATGTCAATTTCATCGCCATGCTTTTGATTGTCCCTGCCACATATGCAGTCACTAGAGTTAATAAAGTATTATCCCGAACACTTATTATCATCTATATTTTATTTGTAGGTTATTTTAACTATACAATTCTTTTTGATTTTAAAAAAATTCCTTTTCCAGAAATTGATCAGGGTCAATATATCAATGGTGGAAACTCCGGTTGGGGTGCACAAGAAATTATTGAAATCGCTCGGGAAAAAGCAAAATCAAAACCAGTATTAATTCTCGCCGAGGGCGATTTTGGTATGTCTGGAGATGTGTTAAGTGTATTTGTCAATGAAAACGACCGGATAAATATTAAAGGTTATTGGCCACTTAACAAAGAAGCCCTAATATCACAACAAAAAGAACTTGCGAGTAATCAAGTACTTGTTGTTTATATTTATAAAAAATCATATGAACCTGATCTTCCGCTTAAACTGATAAAACGCTTTCCCAAACCCAAAGGCGAAACATCAATGGATTTATTTGAATTGATGCCATGAACAAAATCAAAATTAACAAGTATTTGGTACTTCTAACTGTTATTTTTATTGTTGGGACTTTTTTTAGATTTTACAAACTCGGTTCAATTCCTCCAGGACCGGAATGGGATGAGGCAAGTGTTGGCTATAACGCGTTCTCTATCGCGCAAACAGGTAAGGACGAGTGGGAAACGCGCTTTCCGTTAATCTTTCAAGCTTTTGGTGATTATAAAAATCCACTTTACATATATCTAACAGCGATTTTTATCAAATTCTTTGGGTTGAACATAATAACAATTCGACTAACCAACGTACTTGCCGGAAGTCTGTTTATTTTGGTAATTTATTTGATTGGTAGTAAAATTTTTAATAAAAAAATTGGCCTTTTGGCTATTTTATTTTTAGCTCTTTCTCCATATGGATTTTTTTTCTCACGTATCTCCGGAGATGGCATTATGTTATCAAGTTTTTTAGTTGCGACCGGTGTATTAATGGAAATTAACTATCTAAAGAGTCAACGATTTTTATTTTTTTTACTATCTATTGTGTTTTTGATGCTGTCAATGTTCTCGTACAATCTGGGTAGAATTGTTTCACCTATTTTATTATCAATATTTTTTTTAATAAACATCCTCAATAGTCAAAAACTAAACAAAAAACTATTTCTAATTCCCTTATTAATAATTCTTTTAGCTTTTTATCTAATTTTTAAACAATCAAGTCTTAGCCTTTCATCACGAATGCAATACGTAGGAATCTTTGGTGCAAATAAAGGCTTGGCTCTAGAAATTGATGAATTTCGTGGCCATGATAAAAATAATTTAAAATCCAGATTGCTACATAATAAACTTACGTTTACGGGAATTACTCTTCTTGGGAATTACCTATCGCATTTCTCAACTGATTTTTTACTAAATTATAAGGACCATGGAAATGTTTCTGAAAGCCATACGCCCTTATTATTCATGATTTTATTACCCTTTTATTACACAGGTATTTTATTTGGATTTAAAGAATTATTTAAAAAAAGTCCAAAAGAAAAGCGTTCCCAAATATTTATTTTGTTATTTGTACTACTAATCGCTCCCCTACCTTCGACCATCACTGAAGGTGCTCCCAGTAGTAAAAGATCTTTAGCAATGCATGGATTTATTGAGTTGTTTACAGCGTTTGGTCTTGTCACAACATTTTCGTTACTAAAACACAAACTTAAAAGTAATAAGTTAATTGTTTTTATTATTGGAGTTTTATTTGCTATTAATGTAGGGACTTTTTTATATTTTTTTTATTGGATTTATCCTAAACAGTATGGATACATGTACGCAGTGCGGGAAAATAAAATATGTGAAGTGATCAAGGCAAAATATCAACAGTACGATCAATTTATTTTTTCACGAAGAATTGATGGGGTTCCTTACATTTTTCCATTATTTTGTCTGCAATTTCCTCCGGAAAAATATTGGCAAACACGTCAATCCCGTTTTGTTGACGGCTGGCATTATATTGACGCATTTGACAAATTCCAATTTGTGGATGTTGTGGACGAAAAAATATTTGATAAACTTGCGCCCAATAATAAAATCGCATTATTTACGAACGAGGAGGAAAAAAAGACCATTCTTCCCTTGTTGATTGAAAAAAAATTAATATCACCTGATCAACAATTAATCATGACAAAATCATTAATAAATAACCCAAAACTTCCGTTATATTTATTCACGTTTAAATATGAAAAAAAAATATATATAGATTAATTGGAGCTTTGCTAATTGGCATCGTAATAAACTTTCTAATTAAATTTGTGATTTTTAATTCCGTTCCCAATAGCGTTTCATCTGAAGAAATAAAAAATATGCAGTTGTTAGGTTTAAAAACCAGTTTATATAGTTTATCTTTCCGCTGGCTACCAAAACTATTAACAATTTTAATTATTCTTTTATCTTCACTCTTAACGTATGTAAAAACAAGAAAAATATTGTTATCAATAATTACTCTTATTATTCTAAGTTTTTCACCATGGCTTTTTATTCTTGGACAAACCCTTAATCTCCATCTTTTTTTACTAACGATAATTGTTTTATTGTTGATTAGTCTATGTCATAAAAAATATTGGATATTCATAATATCCTTTATTTTTATTCTTTTCAAACAGTGGCTCGATCTAAAATTACCAAACCTACAACAGATTATTGATACTTGGCCATTAGTGGTTCGCTTATTAGACTTTAAAACACTTTTTTTTACTGGGGATTCTGCCTCTCAATATCTAAAAATTCCCAAAACCGGCTATTTTCTTTTTTTTGATCTTATTCCGTTGTTTGTTGGAATATATGTGTTATTAAAAAATCAAAATAACAGATCTCTTGGAAAAATAATTTCCGGATTATTTATTATCGGACTTTGTTTTTTATTTATCAGTCAATCCAGTTCGCTCAACATATATCGCGGAATAATAATTTTCTACTCTGTATCTTTAGTAATTGCAGTTGGTTATGAATATCTGTTACATAATACTAGTTATCTTTTGAAAGCGTTAATTGCATTGATATTTGTATTAAATGTCTTTTTTACCTACGAATTATTTTATTATCATTTTGATAAAAAAAATTCCTTTGAATGGGGATATGCAGAAACAAACGCAATAAATCAGCTAAATCAAAAACAAATCAAATGTATTAATATTACTCAAGAATCCGGTAAGTTAAAACAATATGTTGATTTTTTTAATAATGACGTTAATTTTAAAACCAATATGATTTCTAACTCCAAATTAGATGACATCTGCTATGCTAAAAATAATTGTTATTGTTTGTTGCGGGAACAAGAACTTGGATTGATTGGTTTACAAAAAGAAGATATAGAAACAATTTTTAGTCATTACGAAGGTTTGCCGATCTATTTTTTAATTCCAAAAAATGAAACACATGTTTATTAATTCTAAAAATACTTCGAATTTGTTATTATTATCCCTAATTTTGCTCGTAATTGTCGGTTTCGTTATTCGTTCTTATCAGATTGAGTCACACCCTCCGGTTGACAATGATGAATTTGCAATCGCTTATGATGCTTATTCAATTACTCAAACAGGAAAAGATCAGTGGGGAGTAAAAATGCCACTATTTTTTAAATCGTTTGGTGATTATAAAAACGGATTTGATATTTATATAACTGCATTAATGTATAAACTATTTGAACCGAATATTTTTTGGCTTCGTTTTCCTTCGATAATCTTTGGAACGCTTTATATTCTTCTTATTTTTTTACTATTAAGCAATATAACTATAGACAAAAAGCTAATAATTATTGGAACATTGCTCATGACACTTTCACCTTATGGAATATTTTTCTCAAGGACAAGTTCTGCAAGTATTTCACAAAGTTTTTTTACTATTACATCTATATTAACCTTTATATACTACTTAAAAAGTAATCACAAAAAACTTATTCCAATTAGTGTTGGATCCTTACTACTTTCGTTATATATTTATCCATCGTCCCTTATTGTGGTTCCATTATTATTGTCCGGCTACATATTTATATTGTTAAAAAAACACGAATATACAATAACAATACTATTAGTAGTAGCTGCTTTTATTGTCGCTCTGCCAGTAATAAATCAATATCTCGGAGGTGGGAGTATGATTCGATTTCAAAATGTGGCTAACATCGGGATGAAACTTGAGATTAATGAATTCCGTCATCACTCTCAAAATGATTTTGTATCAAAAATATTCCAAAACAAAATTGTGTATCAATCTTTTTATTTATTAAAAAATTTTATTTATCATTTTGATTTAGAACCGTTGATATATTTACGCAATCATGTCGATCAACATGATAATGGTTTCCCTCAAGTTCTAATTATCACCTTTCCGTTTTATATATTGGGTTTTATAGTTCTTTTTAAACAGATAAAAAATCCAACTTATCTAATAATTGCCCTTTGGATCGTTATTTCACCACTCCCATCAATAATCGCTGGAAGTGGTTTTAATGGAAAAAGGTCTCTTACTTTTTTAGGAAGCGATATTGTTTTGATTATTCTTGGTTTAAGTTATTTTCATAATATATTTCAAAAAAAACTTGTCTATTTTTTATACTTAATATGCATAATTATTAACAGTAGTATTTTTGTTTACTGGTATTTTTCTCCATATAAATTATTAGCAGAGTCACATTTATATTTTAAGACCAACAAACTCTATCAAATAGTAAAACAAAATTATAGTAAATTTAACACAATTGTTTATACCACCAAAAACCTCGGCGAACCACAAAACCCAGTATTATTCGCATGTCTTTTTCCTCCTGAAAAATATATTAAAATTAAAGTCGCGAAATGCTCTCCTTGGTGTAGAATTCAACCATTTGATAAATTTATTTATATGGAAAACATTGAGGATATTATCAAATATATATCCTTAAATATTAAAGACAACAAGATTATTGGATTTTTATCAAGTGACGAAATTGAAATAATAAAAAGAAAAAGTTGCTATGAAATATTGAGTACATTTCAGCCAAAAAAAAACTATTTAAACGAAAAATTTTACTTAATTCAATTTGAGCAATGTATATAATAATATTTATATTTTTTGCAATCAATCTTGTCACAATAGGCTATCCTATTGTTTCAATACAAGAAATTCAACAGTTGCCAAATTTTATACTTTTATTATTACCACCAAATTATCTTCCCATTATACGATTATTTAGTCTTTTGTCAGTAATCTTTTTTATTATTTCTGCATTATCTAAGCTTAAAAATAAGAAACAACTAATTTTATTTGTCTTACTAACTTCTCCCTTATTGCTTATTCTCGCTAAAGAATTTAATATATTAGTGATATTTGTTTTGATTATCAGTTCAATTTGGTTGTTATCCAATAATAATTACTTTTTACTATTTGCTTCATTTTTATATATATTTTTCATTTATCTAAACCATTCATTTAACTCAATAATTTTTCAACAACTATGGGTATTGATTAAATCAACTTGTAATTTAACAGGGTTATTTTTTCAAAATGAAACTGTACATGAATACATACGTATTCCAAAAAACGGCTATTTTTTGGAATCTTCATTGATCTTTTTCTTATACGGAATTTATCATCTGATTAAAGAAAAAAAGTCAATCACAATAAAATATCTTCTTTTTTTACTTTTTGGATTAATTATATTTCTAACTTATCCAAGCAAATACTTTATTTTTTCTGGAATAGGTTTGCTAATTTTTATTTTGATAATTATTTCTTATGGTTCAGTGAAGATTAAAATGAATAAGTTTTTTGTCGGATTATTACTTTTTGTAACGGTTTTAAATTTTGCTTTTTTCTTAGAAAGTTACTTTCGTCATTACCAAAAAAAATATAGCCAAGAAAGAGGTTATGCGAAGTTCCAATTAATGGAAAAAATAAAACTAATAGATAAAATTGTCGAAATTACACAAGATTCCGATATTGACAAACTATATCAATATTACTCATATCATTATTCTATGCCGAAAATCAGAAAAATCAGCAATGGCGTCTGGTCTATTAACGATTGCTTTAATAACAAGCAATTAATCTGCGCCCTAACAGAAAAAGAAATTGAAGTTAATAACCAAAACAAAAATGATAGTCGTTTTTATATCGTAACCAATGATAATGGTGGAAGAGCTTATTTTCTAACAAACGTTAAACAATATGAAAATTAATAAAAAATTGCTCGTTTTTTTTATAATCCTTAGCTTAATATTGCGGTTTGCTGTTAGCGCTTTAAATTATTACGGTGATATTGATATATATTTTCTTCCATGGGCTAAAAATATACTTAAGTTCGGATTTTCTGGTTTTTATGAAAGAAATACACTAACAGCAAACTATCAGCCCCTAACATTAATCTCTTTTGCTTCAGAATTATTTTTATATAAAATAGTGTTTTTACCGATAAATAATTTACTTTGGTATTTTAACCAAAATATTCCCCTCTTTCCCTCTCAGTTAGTACATATTTGGCAAAATCGTAATACAGTTGCAACCTTTATTAAAGGCGCAAGTATCTTCGCTGATATTTTTTTAGCACTTGGATTATTCAAAATTGCTTCGTTAATGACAAAAAATAAAAAAATTATTTTGTTAATCTTATTCAGTGCTCTTTTCAATCCAGCAATTATTTATAACAGTTCACTTTGGGGGCAAATCGATACTATACCATTAGCATTCTTAGTTTGGTCAATATATTTTATCTATAAACAAAAACATTTAACATCAATTGTTCTTTTGTGCTTAGGTTTACTTTCGAAACAAACCATTGGAATAATTATACCTGTCTATGCTCTTTTATTTTGGAAGTATTTCTCAAGAAAAGACAAGATAAAGGCTTTTATATTGGGATTAATTGTCTTTTTTGTTGTCTTCCTTCCATTCAGTGCAAAAGAAAATAACATATTATTTGCATATCTCACTTATTTAAACTTAGCTACCAAGTTTGGCTCTAGTTGGTTGAGTGCTCATGCTTTTAATCTTTGGTATCTAATATTTTCTCCTGCAAATATTTCAGATACATTCTCACTATTTGGCAAGTTAACACCAAGAATGTTATCTTCTTTACTAGTAATTTCCAATACTGTATTCGTACTCTTTATCTTATGGAAAAGACGGGTAAAATTGGAACAAACAGTTTTTTCTATCGCTTTAGTAACAATGTTTATGTTTTTATTTTCAACCCGAATGCATGAAAGACATTTATTACCAGCAATTCCTTTCCTTTTATTACTATCTGCAATCAATATTCGCTATTATTGGTTATTCTTATATACTACATTCTTTCATTTGTTGAATTTATACGCAGCCTGGGGTCAACCAAGAAATAATTTTATTTTTGATCTAACAACAAATAGACTTTTTGTAAATTTTCTTATTATTGTTCAGATATTGATCTATTTTGTAATGTTTTATTATTTTGTTATTTACTCATCAAAAAATAAATATAAAAAATTGAATTTTTAATTATTCTTTTTTAAATAGGTAATAATTTTTATCCCTTCAATAATTGTTTCATCTATTTTTTTCTTACTCCCGAATTGGTCTGATTCCCAAGTTGACCATTTCTGATAATTAAAATTTTTCTCTTCAATAAACATAATTAATATATCTGCCTGCGAATAATTTGTTACATCTAAAACATCCAATCCCTTCATCCTTAAAAAGAAACGGTAATCATCAGCCTGTGGAACTTTATTTTCATAATCTAACACCGCAATAACCGCAATTTTATTTTTTTTATTAATTTTACTTTTGTTCACAAAAACATCAACTATGTTTTTAATTTTTGAAATGGGTCTTTTTGATTGTGTTGGGTAAGGTGTAAAAAAAATTGTGTTAAATAAATACAACATAATCATTGCAAACAAAATCCAACGACCCCACAATTTTTGAATTAAAATAATCATGACAACGAACATCAAAATACAAGATATCCCTAACAAATAATGTGTAGGGACTAGGCTAATAATTGAAAAAAGACTTAGATTTATCATTGTAAGAAAAAACCAAACTCTATGCCTTTTTGAGGAAGAAAATAATGCTATCAAAGTTAATGTTAATATTATTAATGCAATAGGGAAATTGAAATAACTCGAATTCACAATTGATTGTAAATTATTCATTTGAAACTGTAAAAAAATGCCCATTTTTGGATGAGTATACCATTGGCGAAAAAGATATCCTTTGGTGATTATTTCAAAAATAATAATAGGAAACCAGGGAAGTAAAAAACCAAATATAATCTGAAGTAATCTAGTAAACTTATGCTTTCTTCGAAACCATTCATAAAACAATAAGGTTATGGCAAATATTGCCGCTGGATGAAATGAAGTAGCCAAACCAAGAAACAACGCCGAAAAGAATAATGGTAATTCAAACCATAAACAAGACAAAGACAATAATAGCCAAATTACATAAGTATATCCATTACCTGGATGAAGAACAATACTGCTCCACCAAGGAAATAGACCAATCATACCAATTACTAATAAAAAAGACGTTCCAAATCTTTTAATCCCCAAATATCCGAATAAACCAAGTGACAGGGTTGCTAATATTAAATTAAAGATTATTAATGAATTAGCGTTTCCATGACTAATAATTAGTGCGGGATAAAAAATATAGTAGTAAATCGGACTTGCGTGAAATCCAGGACTTAGCCTAGGTCCAAGCCAGATAACTTTTGTACCAATCCATAATTTCGACATTTCACTTAAATCCCGACCTAAATCTGTGTCTAAATATACAACGTCCAACCCTCCTCTAATCCATATAAATATCAATAAAAATAGGACAATAGTCAAAGCAAGGTATTGTTTCTTATTTAACCAAATGTTAGTCATGTTTGTTCTCTTTTCGACTAATCCGAATAAAAATAAAAAGAATGATTATCGACCAAACACTAATTACAGTTACCCACTCTCCAATTTTTCTTACTTCAGTATTTTCAAATCTTAGCTCAAGTTTTTTTGATTCTTTTGGCAAAGATATTGTGATCAATTTATATTTGTTGATATCATCAATCTTCATTTCATTTCCATCAACCTTCGCTTTCCAACCGGGAAAATAATAGGTGTTTAAGCGTAGCGTGATTGGAGTTTTTGCATTAACCTCAAAGGTTTTGTTTTGAAACCGGTTTTCCGTCATTGTGACATCACCAATACCGGACATTACTTGATAAGGATTTTTTGGCAAATCTTTTTTTTCAATATTATAAATCGTTGTATTGAGCGCAGATTTTTTTAAAGGAACACCTTTTGGCACAAACTCAAACGATGTATTGCTAATTCTCCAAGCAATTTCTTCAAAAGTTGTTCGTTCTGCGTCTGATGTTCTAAGTAAATGTTGTGGTTTAAAGTAGGGCAAATATTTTATAACAGTTATAATGATTATAATTGTTATACCAACGTTAATAAATATTTGCCAATGTTTGTTTTTGTTGAATTTTTTAAGAAAAAATACAGCAAATGCTCCAACAACACTGATAAAAAAAGCCGAGAAAGTTAAAAACCGCCAAGGAAACTGCATATATGACAGATATTGAATTTCTTCCCAGATAAACTGCGAATAATTGGTTGTCATAAATAAACTAAAAAAAAGCAAGAAACCATACAGTAAAAAATGTCTATTATTTTTTGACTTAATCTTTTTATTAATAAACAAGAATAAAAACACCATTAGGGTAACTAATGCTAAAGAAATATGAATCTTTCCCAACTGAAAAGTCATGCCATCAGCATGATTTGATGTTGACCCTCCAAATCCCCATGGGGAATACCACAACTGATCCGAATAAACAAAATGCTTTTTGTAGTCAGCCAACTCATTTGTTAAAACCTTATCAACCAAGGTATATTTCCGCTCCAACATCGAAGGCAGCCAGAAAAAAGCCGATAGACTTAATCCAAGCGTTAAACCAAAGACAACTGATCGCAAATAAATAATCTTCTGATTTGATTTAATGAAGCAAAACAAAATGTACGCTCCTATAAAAAAACCACTGGGAAAGGCAATTAACGGATGCGTTAAAATTAGCACTGCAAAACCAATGCCTAATAACAAAGCATTTTCCAAGTTTGGTTTATTTTCCACCCGTTGTAAAAATACCATCATCCAGGCAAATGTCGCAAAACTAAAAAATTCTGCCAGTGCACCCCGAATATAAACCGTAATCGCATGATAAAAAAAATATGTGTAAAGAGTAGCTGCAAGAAAAGCAGATAATCTTCCTAAAATGTTTTTTACAAAAACATAAATACCACCAGCTGCAAGTACAAAACCCGAGATAATCATTAGTTTAATTGACCAGATTAATGAAAATCCAATTAAATGAAATGCTTCGGCAAAATAATAAATAAAAGGCGGATAAAAATTAAAAAGCGGATATCCAAAACCAAATCCCAGCAAATCAACCCAACGTGGAAACAAATAACCTTGTTTAATTCCCTGATCCAACAAAAATAAACGCGCAATATGCTGGTCATCGTGCATTGAAGGATTAAGGTTATTTAATAATACAAACCAGGCTGGAAGTGTTATAATAACAAGCAATATACCACTCGCAAATAAATTTGCTCGAGTATATGCCGCTCTAAGCTGTTTTAATCCCGCTGAACGGGATAAATCAGCATAAAAGCGGCAAATCAACCTATACCATTTCCGAAATTTCATATTCTAATTTTATATGAAGGATATCAAAAAAAACACCATAATCAGCGCTTTAAGCTTATTTTTCCAAAGCGGATACTCAGCGGTTTTGGGTTTAGGTGCTAACTTAGCCATCACCATTCTTCTTTCTCCGGAAATCTTTGGAATCTATATTACAGTCCTATCAATGATTTCATTGCTAAATTATTTTTCTGATATTGGTCTGGCCGCGTCACTAGTGCAAAAAAAAGAAGTCAGTGATGACGATATTAGAACAACTTTCACTATTCAGCAAATTCTGGTAATTACAATCGTAACCCTTGGCTATTTATTAACCGGATTTATACAAAGATTCTATAAACTACCGCAAACAGGAGTTTATCTTTACTGGGCATTATTAATTTCTTTTGTTTTTTCTTCCCTCAAAACCATCCCTTCAATCCTACTGGAGCGAAAAATCAAATTTCAAAAAATTGTAATGGTGCAGATAATTGAAAATACGCTATTTTATTTAACAATCATTATTTTGGCAGTGTTGAAGTTCGGATTGATGAGCTTTACTTTCGCAGTTTTGGTTCGGTCAATATCAGGATTGATTGTTATTTATTCAATTGCTCCCTGGCAACCAAAATTAGGGTTTTCTATTGTCAGTTTAAAAAAACTCTTATCGTTTGGACTCCCCTTTCAAGCCAGTTCATTTTTGGCATTATTCAAAGACGAATTAATCACTTTATATTTAGGAAAAACACTTGGGTTCACCGGACTGGGATATATTGGTTGGGCTAAAAAATGGGCAGAAGCACCAATCCGAATTATCATGGATAATATTAGTCGTGTCTTATTCCCGGTAATTGCGCGTATTCAACAGGATAAAAATAAAGTTGGCAGACTGCTTGATAAAATTCTTTATTATCAAACCATCCTACTTGCGCCAATTATCATGGGCTCATTTATTGTTATGGATTCTTTCATCAAGATTATCCCACGCTATTCTAAATGGGAACCGGCTTTGCCATTATTTTATCTGATGTGCATCTCTTCTTTTTTATCATCATATTCGTCTCCTTTCACCAATCTTTTTAATGCAATGGGTAAGGCAAAAACCACCTTTCTTTTTATGATGCTTTGGACCGTGAGCACTTGGATTTTCACACCAATTCTCACCCACTATTTTGGTTATTATGGTTTTCCAATGACACAGGTGATTCTTTCTTTGGCTTTTATCCTGGTTATTTCAAAAGCCAGAGAACTGGTTGAGTTTCATTTCATCAAATCAATCAAACAACCAATCATTGCTGCAATTCTCATGGGAATAATTATTTCATTAATCAATCTATTTATTCTCAATTCTTTACTTGATTTAATCATGTTGATAATTATTGGAGGATTAATTTATGCATTTTTCCTGCAAATTCTATTTAAAATCAATATAATTAAAGAAATTAAAGGAATTTTTCGCTATGAATAAACCCCGTAACCACGAGCTTACGCTCGATACATCACTGCAACAATCACATGATAAAAATCCATCTGTCTGTGAACCTAAACCAAAAACTTTTTGGTTACGGGGTAAAATTTCCGCCATAATCGTTGTTAAAGATCAACCACCTCATCTAGATGAAACTTTAGAATCTATTGATTTACTGGTTGATGAAATCATTATCGGAGATATTAATCTTTCACCAGATCAAATTCATAAACTTTTCAATAACCCAAAGATAAAAATCCATAAAATTGCATCAGACACCCCTTTTGCCGACGTTGTTAAGGAAGACTTGAAAAAAATAGCAAAAAACGAATATGTGTTATATCTTGATCCGGATGAAGTTTTTCCGAATAGAACAATTGGTTTTATCAAAACTCATTTAAACAACTATGACTGCTTTCTTTTTCCCCGCCAAAATATCATTTTTAATAAATGGATTGAACATTCGCGCTGGTGGCCAGACAATCAAGTGCGCTTATATAGGAAAACCAGTGTAATTTGGCCGAAAAATGTTCATCCGCAACCGAAAATCAGTGGAAAACAATTTTGTTTTGAGGCAAAAGCAGAAAACGCTATTATCCATTACAACTACGAGAGTCTTGATCAGTTTTTAGAAAAAGCCACCCGTTATGCAAAATCCGAAGTCAATGAATTGATTCAAACTAAGCAATCTCTATCATTATCAACAACTATCAGTAAAGCTTTATCAGAGTTTATCAGTAGATTCTTTGCACACGAAGGTTATCGTGATGGAATGCATGGTTTTGTCTTGGCGTTTTTGCAAATGTTTTATTACTTTTTGGTTTATTTTTATTTTTGGGAAAAAAATAAATTTCAGTCTGATCAAAAAGAAAAAATTCATAAAATTCCTCAACTTTATTTTAAACAAGGATTATTTGAGACTAATTATTGGCTAATAAAACAAAATCTTACATCTCCTCTATCCAAATTGAAAAACAAATTTATTAACAAAATCCTATCTTTGTTTTCATGAAAACAAAAATATTAATTATTCTTTTAGCTCTTGGTTTTCTCCTTCGAATCGCTTTAAGCATGGTTAGTTACAATGGTGACGTTAATACTCATATCTCTTGGGGAAAAGATATTGTTAATAACGGAACACGCGGATTTTATGAAAGGGACTTCTCAAAAAATTATGGCGTCAGCTTTGCCAACTATCCTCCAATTACAATGATATTTTTTTCATTTAGCTATAATATTTATGCTTTGATTGGGCCGTTTTTATGGAAACTAAATACTTTATTTTCTTTTTTTCCATCAAATTTTATCTTTTTTTGGAAAGAACAAAAATTTATGCTTCCTGCCTTGATGAAAATATGGGCAATACTAGCCGATATTGGTTTGGCCTATGTTACTTATTTATTTACCATCAAATTAATAAAGTCAAAGTATTCTAAGCTACCTTTATTGACAGCAGGGTTAATTCTTTTTAATCCAGCCTTTTTTTATAACAGTTCCTATTGGGGCCAAATAGACGCTCTTCCTTTGTTTTTTATCGTTAGTGCCTTCTATCTTCTTCTTTATAAAAAAAGTTTGTACTTATCATCATTGTTTATTGGAATTGCCCTGTTAACAAAGCAAACTGCCTTTATTTTTGTACCAATATTTGGACTTGTTTCTCTTAATCGCTTTGGAATTAATAAAACAATCAGAGGTTTCTTTTTAATCTTACTTATTATCTGGGTTTCATTCCTCCCTTTTATCGGGAAAAATACAGCAATAATTTATCCTTTTGCTACCTATTGGTATAAAATACTTAACCAATATGGATCAGATTATTTAACAGCTCATGCTTTTAATTTTTGGGGATTAACAACCGGGTTAGGACATATCCAAGATTTGAAATATTTAATTCTAGGAATTTCGGCAAGATATGTTGCCTCATTTTTTGTTGGATTAATAATTTTGTCTATCATCTATAAACTATATCGAAGTAAATATAATAATCAATATACTATCGATACTATCGCTTCACTATTCTTGATTCCTTGGACAATTTTTTTGTTTTCCACACGAATGCATGAAAGACATTTACTGATGACTCTACCATTTTTACTTATTTTCTCAATCAAAAACACTAAATTATTAATCATATTTATTTTTTTATCTTTATTTAATTTTTTAAATTTATATAATGGTTGGTGGTCACCCCATCCTCCAGAATTTTTTATTCAAATATTCTCATTTCCAACTATTATAAACACCTTAATTATTTTTCAAATTATGTTTTATTTATTTTTGACTATTAAGTATTTTAAATGTAAAATTGACCAAAATGCGCAATATAAATAAACAAGTAATCAAATGGGTTTTAATTGGTGTTGTGGTTAGATTAGTTCTAAGTTTTTTAATTAATTCTCCTTTTGATTTTTTTAATATTCTCGCTTTAAGTAAATCAGTTGCTGATACATGTAGTTTAGTCGATGGTTTTTTTGCTTTAAAAAGGCATGGATTGGAGGTTCAGTTATATGGAAAGATATTCTATCAATTAACAGCAGTTTGTCTAAAAACCTTAGAAAAAGCCAGAATTTTAGAAATTCAGTATTTGTTTGATAACAAACCGTTTCAAGATGCTTCGTTATATTTATCGAAATTATTCAGATGGGGTCCTCCACTTTATCAACTAATCTCAATTAAAATGCTTCAATTATTATTTGACGGAGTATTTATTTTCTTCTTTTATAAAATCGCCAAAATCGTGAAATCTGATTCTGCAATTAAAATTATTAAATTCTGGTCAGTTACTCCATTTTTAATGATTGTTCCTTATGCAGTTTTTCAATCTGATTTTTTAATGCTAACAAGTATGCTGGCTGGAGTTTATTTTTGGATTAAAGCAACAGAAGAAATTGATAAAAAACCTATAACAATTAATACAATTTTAACTTTTGTTTTTTTTGCACTTGGAGCAATTATAAAGCAAGTACCAATGTTACTTATTCCGCTCGCAATAATATCATTTACTAAAAACATCAAGACTTTTGTTTTTCATTCGTTGAGTGCTTTATTCTTTTACGTCTTATTTAGTCAACCTTGGGACAAAGATACATCCTTAATGAAGCAGTATTTTATGATGTCTCGAGAATCAACAGCAATACTTAATTTCCAATTAAATAGTACCTCGATTTTTATTTTATTATATATTTTTCTGATAATTGTCACAATTCTTAAAAAACAAACTATTTTCAAAAATAAACTGGCACCAATTTATATTAGTACTCTTTTACTTTCAATTATTTTTATTTCCGAAGACAGTACTTTCTTATTCCCTCAATTTAATATTTGGATTTTACCTTTTTTAGCTTTATTAACATTAGTAAAAAAAGAGTATGGCTTATTATTTATTGCACCAATATTTGGTTTTATAAAAAGAGCCATGGTTGGAATTGATTTGTCCGGGCTACTTCGACCCACTTTTGGTTATGGTTTTTATAACATTCTTGAATATAAGGACATTGTTCGCGGATTATTTAATCCAGATCTTTATGGACTTTTTATCACAAGCGCAATGATCGTTGCATATATTTGCTTGGTAGTTTTACTACTAGGAAGCTTATTTTCGATTAAAAAAATTACAGATTTTAAAATATTAGAAAGATTTAACTTGGACTTAAATAAAATTACTGCGTTAATATTAATAGTGTATTCTTCGCTTTTTATTTTTGATTTTATTATCATGACCCGATTAGTTTTAATCCCTTCCAAAACATATCAACTTACTAAACAAAAAATAATACTTTCCACAAAACCACTCGAAGCCGTCGTTGATAATTCGATTGGGAAAACCATCAATGGAATTGAGGTTAAGATAGAAAAGAACGATATTTCATATGTTGATAGCACGGTATTTCGAATCTTGGACCAAAATAACAATATAATCACTTCGCAAAAAATCAGTGATTTTCTCTTTCCTGTTGCGCCAGATAATTATCAAGTAATTTTAAAAAAACCAATTAAAGATAAAAAATTTAAAATTCAAATATATAAAGACAAAGGCTTTAATACAATATCTGTTTTTGAGGGTATTTTTGTCGGTGATATATATGGACAAACGATTTATGACAATCCTCCAAAGGAAGAAATTATTAAGATTTTGTTTCCTAAACAAATTTTTGAAATTAAACTTCGTGGACAATATGAACCTTATCAGATGCTAAACGGAGTACGCTATCACATTAATCAAAAACCTATTTTTTTTAAGATATACTTTTCAATTATTGGAATTTTAATTATTTTCATAATAACACTATATCTTCTAGAAAAAAAGCATAAAGTATGAAAAATATACTTATAATTTTTACTTTCATTTTTATTTTAATTCGACTACCTTTTCTTGATCAGATTTTTCTTCTTCATGACGAGCGGGACATTGCATATTCCGGATATTCAATCGCCCAAACCGGAAAAGATTTGTATGGAAAATCAATGCCTTTGAATTTTGAAGGAATCAGCCCAAGCAACCCAATGGTGGCAATTTATTATTCAGCCTTTTGGTCATTATTTTTACCAGGGCATTCTGTCTTTTATGCACGACTTCCCTATGTTCTTATCTCTTCACTTCTAATTTGGATTATTTACGAACTTATTTTTCATATTACTGGTAATAAGAAAAAAGCATTGTTAACAAGTGTTTTATTTTGTTTTAGTCCTTGGATCTTTCATATTACACGACTTGCTCTAGATATACCCTTAGCCATTGTTTTACTTTTGGGAGGAACTCTATGCTTATTGAAACAAAAAAGAATATTAGCTTATATATTACTTTTTTTAACTTTCTATTCATATCAAGGATTTAGATTACTTATCCCCTTTTTAGTGGTGTATCTTGAGGCATATCATATAAATATAAAAAGTGTTAAATCGTGGCTACCTCGCTTGTTGATTTCGATTGTCTTTATTTTTGTTTTATTTGGTTCGACATTTATCATAGATCCCCAAACAACTAAGGGAAGATTTTCTGAGATTATTTTTTTCAGCGTTGATAACGTAAAAGAAGTAATATTCCGACGTAACTCAACAACCGTTTCCCCCATTATCAGTAAAATATTCGATAATAAGATAACCACTGCATTGGATTATATGCTTACCAACCTAATTAAAGGTCAAGACTTGATGTATCTTTTCAAAACAGGAGATTACAGTGCTATTAACGGAAGCACAGCTTCGGGGCAATTCATTTTTATTTTTATCGCGTTTTACTATTTAGGAATCGCCTCAATGGGACGCAAGACAGATAATAACGATTTATTTATACTCGGCTTAATTATTGTCGGAATGATTCCTGCACTTTTAAGCACTAATGGTTCGTCTTTTGCTATACGCGCTATGCCAACCGGAATTGGCTTTGCTTATATTTTGGCACTAGGGTTTTTATTTGGATGGGATATTTTCAAAAAATTAAAATATAAAAAACTTATTATTCCAATCATCACTATCGCTTTAATAATTAACTTTAGTTATGTTGGATATATATATTTTTTCCGACGACCTGTAACGGTCGGAGAAATTTTTAACGAACATGAGAGATCTTTGAGTAAATATGTGCTCGATAATAAAAACCAATCATATCCAATTTATCATCGTATGCCACAGGATGGTTTCTTAACCTTGGCTTTTTTTGATAAAGAATTATCCTTACCGATGGTTCAAAAACAAATGATTGACAAAACTTATGCAGATAACGGTTTTATTTTTAAGGTTTGTAACTCAAAACTTAATTATCAGAAACAAACACAAGCAATTATTTCTGAAGGTTGTCTTGACGTAAAAACTTATGATTTTTTTGCAAACATTAATAATCCCAAGGTTTCTTATCGTATTCCATACAAAGATTACTCACTCAAAACCGCTTATTTTATCACTCGATAAATTGTCGATGTTCGATTTCCCCATAAAAACTGCAGTTTATTTGGGCAATCGAATAGACTTCGAGCAATTTTAAAATCATTATTATAGTAAATATAATCAATGTCTTGTAAAAATCTACAATTATTTTTGTTAACTAAATCTAATCTTACTTGATAATTAACACCGGTTATCTGTTCCATCCAGATATCAGAAAGATAGTGTTGTTTACCAGAAAACGCTGAAACATAAGCCGTATCGCCCCATGCATACAGTGGCTTTGGTAAAGTCATATTTTGACCAACGTCCTTGTTATATAGTGGAGAAAAAACTATTCCAGGTTGCTGCTTTTTTAACACCAGTAATGCTTCCAGTTCCCCTTGTGGAAGATATGTCAATCCCGGAAATTGAAATGATGTTCGGAATAAATCTATTGTTGTTGGAATTGCCAACAAAACAAATACTATTAGTAACGATTTGATTATCAATTTTTTACTTAAAATTAGTTTATTCGCAAGTTCTGCTAAATAAAACGTTGATAAGAAAACTGAATAGTAAAAAAATTGATAAATATTTGTCCACTCTCCTTTCTGAATAAAAAGCGTTGTTATTGCAATAGATCCAAATAGCGCCACAACGATTGACATATCAAAATTTGTAGCTTTTTTCTTTATTAGTTTGACTATTAAATAAATTACTCCAAAGAAACGAACCCCTAAATAGAAAAATAAAAAAATAATTAAATTAAATCCTTCTATTAGTAACAACTTTATATTTATCATTCTTGTCATTTGCGCATAGCGGTAATTGGTTAACTTCTTCATAAAAAATAAATTAGGATTTTCTGTGATATGGTGGACACTGGTAAAAGGAGAAAAAATAAAAATTGAATTATTTTTCAACGAATTCACTGGATTATAAAATAAGAAGATAGCTAATAAAGAAGATAGCAATAATGTTATTCCAAAAATAACGACATTTTTCTTTTTGTTAATTGCCCCAATAATTAAATAAGGAATAAGAAGTAATAAAGCTACTACTCCTCCGTAAAATTTCAGTCCAAAAATAATAAACGTCATTAAACTTATGATAAAAATGTTTTTTCTATCATATGATTTTTTTAAGATTGTTATTAAAATCACTGTAAGTGGGATAAGCGATAAACCAAATTGAAGATTTAATATCATCGTCTCGTTAAAATAAAATAACAAACCTGAAGATCCCCAAATTGTTCTATCTTTTGAAAGTGTAAAAAAATAAGAAAAAGAGCCAGTAAAGTACATAAAAAACAGGAGCAGACTAACAAAAACTTTTTTACTTTCAATCTTCCGAGCAAGTTTCATTAACAAAAAAGTGAAAATTATAAACCAAACTGTCGGAATAAGTTTAAAGTAAGCAAATAAAAAGGAGATATTAATTCTTTGCAGTAAAAGAAGTAATATGTCCAATAAGTAATTATAACCAATTAATTCCGCGCCGGAAAAAGTCGGCATGATAAAAGGAAATTTCGTAAAAGAAATCGAAGCAACGGCCATATGCCATAATGCATCATGTCCATGAGAACGCCAAAAAAATAAACCGCATTTATCCTGAAAACAGTAATAGCTCCCATTAAAAAAACTCAAAACCATCAGAGAAATAAATGCACAAATAAGAATTAGTATTAGGAGTAGATTTTTCTTGATAAACATGATCATAAGTTAATGCTTTGTCTTATAGATCGTTGCAACTCTATTACCCCATAAAAACTCCAGTTTTGTTGGACAGTCAAATAAACTGCGAGAGATTTTATAGTTGTTATTGTAATAAATATAATCGATTTCTTTAAGAATTCGACAGTCATTAGAAAGTACCATTTGCATTCGTTTTTTATAATCAATTCCAGTCAATCTTATCTGAACCAAGTCATTAAAATAGCTTGTTTGGCTGGAAAAAGCAGTTACATAAGCTGTATCACCGTTGGCATATAGAGGAATTGGGACTTGTTGATTATGTCTGATCTTATCATTAAAAAATGGAGAATAAACAATGCCTTTTGGTTGTTTTTTTAAATATTGAAGCGCTTCGACTTCTTCTTTTGGAACATAAGTTCCACCGGGAAAAAGTTTTAACGAGTTAACCGCGATATCAATAGTTGTTGGAATAGCAAGAATAAAGATTAAAACAATAAGTAATTTTATGAGCCAATCCTTTTTTAGATATAAATCGTATATAAATTCAGATATATAAATCGTAGATAAAAATATCGTGTAATAAAAAAATTGAATCGTGTTCCACCATTCTGCTTTTTGCACCAATAAAAGCGATGCGACTGTCGCGATTACCATTGTTCCTAATATGATGAGATCATAAACTTTATATTTTCGAGTAATTATCTTTATGCCTAAATAAATCAATCCAAAAAAACGCACTCCCATGTAAAAAAATAAAAAAAGAAATAAATTAATTGTTTCAATTAGAATTAATTTTGGACCAATTCCTTGAGTCATGAGAAAATACCTCGCATCTGTCAAGCTTTGTTGATAGAACAAGCCAGGATCTTCGGTGATTGGATGAACCAATGCAAAAGGGGCAAAACCAAAAATAAATCCGGTTTTTGTTGAGTCAAAGGGACTATAAAACAACAAGATTGATAATCCAAAAAACATCAAGATAATTAAAGAATAAAAAATTGTATTTTTTAATTTAATCGAGTAAGATTTTGACAGTATAAATAAACCGCAAAGAACAAGTGTAACTGCTCCTCCATAAAACTTCAGTCCCATATTAATAAAGGTAAGAGACCCCAATATAAACACGATACGCAAGTTGATTTTATTTTCGAGAATCTTAATCAATAAATATAATATCGTCAGGATTGAAAGTGCGTATTGAGAATTATACATTGTATGTAGAATTTGTTGAGACAAAAGACCGGCTGAACCAATAATTGTCTTATCTTTAATTAAAGTGAGAATATATGTAAATGAGCTTGAAAAGAATAAAAAAAATAAAAATATAAACACAAAAATCTTATCGTCTTTAATTTTTCGCGCCAATTTAATTGCCAATATTGTAAATACTGTAAACCAAAGTACTGGAATAATTTTAAAAAATATTATTAACGATGAAAGAGGCGTTATTATCGTTACTAAATAAATTATTAAATCAAAAAGATAGTTATATCCGGATAATTGTGCACCCGAAAAAATTGGAGAAACAAAAGGAAACTGTTTGAATGAGTTTTCAATCAATGCTAAATGCCAAATTGCATCGTGTCCATGAACTCCCCAAAAATATATTCCGCATTTCTCCTGATAACAATAATTGCTTCCGTTGGGAAAACTTAAACTCATGTATAAAAAAAATGCCGGGACAATTAAAAAAAGCAGAAAAGGATGTTTTTTGATATAATCAAACACATGTCTCATAGATTGGCAATAATTACCGTTGTGTACCAAAATTACATTATACTGGATGACTTCTTTGATAGTCTTTGCAAAAACGCTGATGTTGACTTTCAACTTTATATTATTGATTTATCAGAACAAAAAAAATCGATTATTCCTCCTTCTCAATTAAAAGTTCAGATGATTACTGGTGAAAATAAGGGCTATGCACACGGAGTTAATTTAGGAATAAAAAAAGCAATGCAGGATGGAATAAATCACTTTTGTATTGTTAACAGTGATATTATTTTCTCTGCAAATTTTGTCCAAAACGTAAAACAATCATTGAGCGATAATCCTCACTCAATTATTGGTGGAAAAATCTATTACGCACCCGGATATGAATATCACAAGACTCGCTATCAAAAGATTAACTTAGGAAAAGTTATATGGTATGCCGGAGGAAAAGTTGATTGGAAAAACGCCCTCACTCCTCATCGTGGCGTTGATGAAGTTGACAAACAGCAATTTGATAAAAAAGGAGAGACAGAGTTTGTTAATGGTTGTCTTATGTGTTTTGATAAATCAGTGGTTGAAAAAGTTGGTTTATGGAATGAAAACTACTTTCTTTATTTCGAAGACTCTGACTATTGCGAACGCTCAAAACGAAAAAAAATAAAATTATTTTACGATCCGTCAGTTGTCATCTGGCATAAAAATTCACAGTCAACTGATGGCTCCGGCTCAAAACTTCATCAACAATATCAACGAAAAAATCAACTTATCTTCGGTCTAAAATATGCTCCTTTAAAAACTAAAATTTATCTTATATTTAATTTTCTAATCAAATCTATTTCCGTTTAAAAATATATTGCTCCTTATCTTGATATTGAAGATAATAATCTTGATCATTTTTCACGGTTATTAGTAATCTGTTTACGTCTTTGATTCCTAAAAAATTAGTTGGATTTTGTCCTGGTCGTAAATCAAAAAGAATATATTTTGCTTTATGTTTTTTATAGTCTTCACGCAAAATATACACTGGTTGCTGAAGAAAATTCGCAGCCAGATTATTTTGCGTAACAACACTAACGTTTTTAGGGATTGTTTTAACTAATTTATCTAAATACTTAAAATTATTTGTATTATTATAAAAAGCCGGGTGATATGCTAAACCAAAAGGTCCATGAAGAATAAAACGATATAGTCCAAAACTGATTGCAACTAACATAACACTAAAAATGACTGCAAATCGATTTCCAAAACGCTGCTTTATCAACAATAAGCCGAATAAGGTTGAAACCGCTAATGTTGGAGCAATTTCTGCGTTATAATGCAAACCCAAATCCCATCTAATTGGTCCTTCGGAAAGAAAACGACTGACAAGATTCATAATAATAATTGGTAAACCTTGCGGAAATAATAATGGAAGAAAACTAAAACTGGCAAATATTAAAAATGTTGTTTGCAATTTTATCGCAGGTTGAGTTAATCCGGTTATCAACTGACTAATGTTAATCGGAAATTTTGGAGCGTAATTATATCCTCCTTGAGAAAAATACGGAATCACATATTTTATTGTAATCATTCCCCATAATATCGAAACAATCATTGTCATGATGGCAATTTTCCGCCAGTCTTTTTTATAGAAAAAAATCAAAACACCAATCCCCACTCCTAACAAAAAAAGGCTTTCTTTGCAACCAAGTACCAATAATAAAAAAAACCAATAGCGTCTCTTATGATTATTCACTATTGCCCAATAAACCAACATCAACGGAAGAGTCATTAATGTAAGTTCATGAAAATCAGAAAAAATTGCATTTTGTAAGCCAACAAACAAAAAATATGAAACCAAAACACAAAAACTTAATATTGGATTTTTTAATAACTTCAGACCGATTCGATATAATAACCAACCGCTAATGGCTACAGCGAAATCTTGTACAATTAAAATCGCTTCAATTCTTGAAGTTAACCAATAAACCGGTGTTAATAAAAAAATTGTCGGATTAAAATGATCAGCAAAAATCCATTTTCCCGGAATTAAGAAATGATCAATAATTGGTGCCTGAAACCGGGAAATTTTCCAAATCGCAGACGCGAAAATTCCAAAATCATAGTATCCGGTTTCATATTGCCAAAATCGATTCAGGTTTATTAATATTCCAAATAAAGCAAAAACTCCACAACAAAATACGGCTAAAAAATTATAAATAAGTTTATTTGAGTGAACGTAATTAATTACTTCTCTCTTTGACATGATTAAATTTTCAAATAACTAAATATAAATATAGAAACGCTAACTACTGAAGTCATAATTTTATGGCCGACTGATAATCGAGTAAGAATTATTTTTTTCTAATATTTTATACGGAATATTATTTTCTTTCAGGCTATTTGGTGCCCAATTTCGAGTGATTACCACAAAATCATTTTCATTTGATTGAAAAAGTTTCAGTAAGGTTTTTTTTTCGTTTGAGAGTTTTTCAATTTGAATAATAGAATTACCTGAATAAAATACAGCGATTGGTGAGAAATCATCGTCAATAAAACGTGTTTGTTTATACTTTGAGATTGATTTTGAAATGGCAACATCATCAGAAATATATTTTGAAGTAGGAATCACCTCATTATAAAAAATCTTTATTTGGACAAAAGCAATATATGAG
>Ga0210058_1000442_pt1 | contig 39746 bp, 29 predicted proteins | sample CryGeymeta201511_FD_183979 | JGI IMG/M metagenome (GOLD analysis project Ga0210058, IMG submission 183979) | Groundwater microbial communities from Crystal Geyser aquifers in Utah, USA - Crystal Geyser metaG 2015-11 (SPAdes) (version 2) | ecosystem: Environmental > Aquatic > Deep subsurface >...
TCAGCTGTGGGCGTTGTTTCACGTTAACGTCCATGTTCAACAAGGACACCCCAAAGCATGAAACATGCGTGCCCTGCGTAGGGCGGGTTTCAACCCGCCATGGCCGACTGAAGTCGGCCCTACGACATGCCATTCTTGTAGGCTGTGGGCGTTGTTTCACGTTAACGTCCATGTTCAACAAGGACACCCCAAAGCATGAAACATGCGTGCCCTGCGTAGGGCGGGTTTCAACCCGCCATGGCCGACTGAAGTCGGCCCTACGACATGCCATTCTTGTAGGCTGTGGGCGTTGTTTCACGTTAACGTCCATGTTCAACAAGGACACCCCAAAGCATGAAACATGCGTGCCCTGCGTAGGGCGGGTTTCAACCCGCCATGGCCGACTGAAGTCGGCCCTACGACACGCCATTCTTGTCGGCTGTGGGCGTTGTTTCACGTTAAGGTTTTTGGCAGCCACCGCGCTGACGCGGTGGAAATGGCCACCTTCCACTCACTTGCCAGCGGTCGCTTTCTTCGCGGCCCCAGCAAAGTCACCGGCATAGACGTTGAGCAACTTGGCTGGGTCTATGTATTTTTTGATCGCGGCGTTCACGTCGGCCACGCTGAGTTTGGCGATGCGTGCGTCGGACTCGGCGTTAAACGCCATGCTGCGACCGGTGCGGCCGTTGTTGAGTTGCAACCAGGCCAGCGCACTGTCTTCTGATCGGTTGGTTTTTCGCTGCTGTTCAATGCTCTTCTTGGCATCGGCCAGTTCAGCTTCTGTGATGCCGTCGGAGACCAGACGTGCCAACTCCTCCTTCATGGCGCTTTCCACCTTGTCGCGGTTTTGCGGTGCAAAAATGGCATACAGCTTGATTTGTGCATTGGGCTCAAATGATGAAGCAGCAATTTGGCTGCCCGCACCGTAGCTCATGCCGTCTTTTTGACGCAAGCGCTGCATCATGCGCGACTGCGTGCCACCTCCCAGTATTTCGTCAATGACCACCAGGGTGTCGAAGTCGGGCGCATTGTCTTGCACTGCCAAAGGTAAACCAGCCAGGAAGATGGCATTGGCTTTGTCGGGGGTTTCAAACAGTTTGGTGTCTGGTACGGCTGCGCTGGCCGGCTTGGGGGCGCGTTTGAAAGCCACTTTGTTGTTCCAGTCGCCGAACAGTTTGTTGGCTGCAGACTGCATTTCTTGGGCATCAAAATCACCCACCAAGGCAAAGTGTCCGCTCTTGGCGCCGGCCATGGTGCTGTAAATGCGTTTGACATCGGCCAGCTTGGCGGCCTTGAAGTTTGCAATGTGCTCGTCGAAGCTTGGCACGTAGCGGATGTCGCCCTTGGGGTAGGGATTGAGCGCACGGCTGAGCGCGTTGGAGGCAATCGCATTGGGCTCGCTGCGCTGGGCGCTGGTGAAGGTGATGGATTGGTCGCGCAACTGCACAAACTCAGATTCGGGGAAAGTTGGCTTGCGCAGCACGTCATGAATCAAGGCCATTAAGGCGGGCAAGCTGGCGCGCACGGTCTCAAAACTCAGGTTGATGGACTGACCTTGACCTGACACACTGAGCTTGGTTTTGAGCTCATCGAGCTCGGTGCTGATGTCGGCACGGTTGCGCTTGCCCGCGCCGCGCAACAACATGCTCGCTGCCAGGTTGAGGTTGGTGGACTGGCCAAAAAGACTCTTCTCGTCGCCCAGCTCCAGCATGATCTGGCCAGCAACCGCCTGCGCGCGTGTTTTTTTGGGGATCAGCACCAGTTTCATGCCATTGGGCAGGGTTTGGTGAAGGGTGCGTTTTTCAATGGCATCGGGTGTGACGTCAAAGGCTTCCCCTTCGGTCACCGCGGCTTTGCCTTTGTAGTTGGCCAGCAGCGTGGTGAGGTCGGGGGTGGCAGGCATCTCGGCACGGTCAATCACTTTGGTCGGCACAAACTGACCCAGCGTGCGGTTGGTTTCCTTGAGGTAATGTTCTGCAGCTTGCTGCACATCGGCCACCGTCAGGGCTTCGACCCGGTCCCGTGACAAAAAGAACAAGCGCCAGTCACCTTTGGCAATCGACTCAGACAGCGCAATGGCCAGGCTTTGGGCGTTGTTGATGGTGTTGTCAATGTCGCTGAGCATGCTGGCTTTGGCGCGCTTGAGCTCGTCGGCGGTGATGGGCGATGTTTTAACGCCTTCTAAGGTTTGCAGCATCAGCTTGCGCGCCTCGGGCATGGAGTGCGATTTGTCCAGATGAACCCAAAAAATACTGTAACCCGGCTCGGCAAAATCAAACGACCAGACCGAGGTGCTGGCGGCTTTTTTCTTCTCGACCAAGGCTTTATGCAGCCGACCAGCAGGCGGGCTGGCCAATATTTCACCCAGTGCGGCGAGGGCGGTCGAGTCTGGGTGTGCGCCTGCCGGTGTCATGTACAAGGCGGCAAGCAAATAGGTGTCTGCCACGCGGTTGATGGTGATTTCTCGGGCGCCGTCTCGCGTGGCTTCACGGGTGTAGGTGGGCTGCAGCACGCGGCTGGGCTTGGGGATCACGCCAAAGTGCTTTTCGATGCTGGCCAGGGTGCTGGCTGCGTCAAATTTCCCAGTGACTGTTAGCACCGCGTTGTCCGGCTGGTAATACTTGCGGTAGAAGGCTTGCAGGTTTTCGATGCGCACGTTTTCCACGTCGCTGCGCGCACCAATGGTGGTTTTGCCGTAGTTGTGCCAGTCAAAGGAGGCTGCAGTGAGCTGCTTGTACATGACCGAGGTGGGTCGGTTCTCGCCCGATTCCATTTCATTGCGCACCACGCTGAATTCCTTTTCCAGGTCAGCGCGGGCAATGAAGCTGTTGACCATGCGGTCGGCCTCCATGCCCAGCACCCATTGCAGGTTGTCTTCAGATGCGGGAAAGGTCTCAAAATAGTTGGTGCGGTCGGTGAAGGTGGAGCCGTTGAAATTCATGCCGCGCTTGCCCAGTTCGATCATGATGTTGCCCTGCTTGGGTGTGCCTTTGAACACCATGTGCTCCAGCAAATGCGCCATGCCGGTTTCGCCATAGTTTTCATGGCGGCTGCCTACCAGGTAGGTGATGTTGACGGTGGTGGTGGGCTTGGAGGTGTCTGGCGCCAGCAAGACCCGCAAGCCGTTGGGCAAGCGGTATTCGGTGATGCCCTCAACCGTGCTGAGTTGGGTGGCTACTGGTTCAGCAGCTGCGACAAGACCCAACGGCGCAAAGGCCATCAGTAAGGCGAAAAGGAAGGACTGAATTTTCATTTGTGGGGCTGTTTTGGTTGAATGAGCGAGATGCGATGTCTGCGGATCAATTGAGCATCATGCTCAGTTTGCGCCGGTAGCTTGACACCAGCGCAGCTTGCGGGTCTTCCTGCACCGCGGCTTTGCCCAGCACCTCGATGCCTCCAGCGGTTTTGCCAGGTATCGGCGCGCCAGCTTTGGGCTTGGGTGGCGTGAGCAGTTCCAGAATCGCCACCATGGCTTTGCGCGGCGCTTCGTCGTGCCACTTTTTGTCGCGCATGATGATCTCCAGCAATTCATCCATGGCGGCAGTCCATTGGCTCACGGCCATCAGCAGGCAGGCCTTGGCAAAGCGCAATTCAAAGTCGCGTTTGTTCTCGGCAATTTTGGCATCAAATTGCTCTATAGCCCAATTAGAATAAGCGTTTGTAGCTGCGTATTTAATAGCATTCATCCACTGCGACAGGGCTTCAAAGCGCAGCTGGCGTGGGATTTCGGTGAGCTTGGGGGCCAGCGCGGCCTCGGCTTCTTCCAGGCCACCGAGCTCGATCAGCAACTTGATGTAGTCAAAACGGGTGTCGTCGTTGCCCGGATCCAGCGCCAGCGCATCGGCCAGTTTCTCCAGGGCGGCTTGCGGGTCGCCTGCTGCCAGCAGCTCGGCGGCTTCATCGGATTCAGACTCGGCCACCAGCTCGCCCTCGGTGGGCAGGTGCTTGTCCAGAAAAGCTTTCACCTGGCCAGCGGTTTGTGCACCCATGAAGCCGTCGGCGGGCTTGCCACCGATCATCAAAATGCAGGTGGGAATGCTGCGAATGCCAAAGGCCTGCGCCAGTTGTTGCTCTTCGTCAGAGTTGATTTTGACCAGCGTAAAACGGCCGTTGTAGTCCACTTCAAGCTGTTCCAGAATGGGTCCAAGTGACTTGCATGGACCGCACCAGGGTGCCCAAAAGTCGATCAGGATCGGCTGGCTCATGGACGCGGCAATCACGTCGGTTTCAAAATTTTTCAGGGTCACTTCAATCATGGTGGGCACTTGTTGGGGCCAAACGTAAAATTCGGCCATGAACTCAATTCAAATCGGTGTGCTCATGGGCTCCAGCTCCGACTGGGACACCATGCAACACGCAGCCCACATTCTCCAACAGTTTGGCATTGCTTATGAGGCCCGGGTGGTGTCTGCCCACAGAATGCCTGATGACATGTTTGCCTATGCCGAAACGGCGGTCGGCCGTGGCCTCAAAGCCATCATTGCCGGAGCCGGTGGTGCAGCGCACCTGCCGGGCATGCTGGCGGCCAAAACCACGGTGCCGATTCTGGGCGTGCCGGTGGCCAGCAAACATTTGAGTGGCGTGGATTCGCTGCACAGCATTGTGCAAATGCCCAAGGGCATTCCGGTGGCCACTTTTGCCATTGGTGCGGCCGGTGCGTCCAATGCAGCGCTGTTTGCCGTGGGCATGCTGGCCAACTCCGACATCGTGCTGCGCGCCCGCCTGGAAGACTTTCGCGCCGAACAAACCCAAATGGCGCGCGGCATGACGCTGCCACCCAAGCCATGAGCGGCTCGGTGTTGCTGCCCGGTGCCACCGGCAATGGCAGTGGCCAGCAAACCACGCTGGGGGTGATGGGCGGCGGTCAGCTTGGGCGCATGTTTGTCCAGGCGGCTCAGACCATGGGCTATTTCACAGCGGTGCTAGACCCCGACGTGATCAGCCCGGCCGGTCTGGTCAGCCACTACCACATTCAGACCGATTACCTGGACGAGGCTGGCCTGACGCAACTGCTGCAGCGCTGCGCCGCCGTCACCACCGAGTTTGAAAACGTGCCCGCCGGTGCGCTGGTCACCCTGGGTGCGGCGCGCCCCACGGCACCGAGTGCTGATGCGGTGGCCATTGCCCAAGACCGCATTCTGGAAAAATCCCATTTGGCGCGTTCCGGGGTGTCTGTCGCACCCTACGCTGTGATTGAAACGCCTGAGCAATTGCTGGCCGTGCCAGACAGCCTGCTGCCTGGCATCTTGAAAACCGCACGCCTGGGTTACGACGGCAAGGGTCAGGTGCGCTGCCGCAACCGCGCTGAGTTGGCCGCTGCCTGGGAGGCCTTGAAAGGGGTGCCCTGTGTGCTGGAGCAGATGCTGCCCCTGGCCGCGGAATGCTCGGTGCTTGTGGCGCGCGGCTGGAACGGCGACTGTGTCCACTTTGCACCCCAGCTCAACCTGCACCGCGACGGTATTTTGGCGGTGACCCAGGCTTATGAAGGAAATATGCCTCTAGCTCTTGCAAAACAAGCGGTAGCAGCTACTAAAGAAATAGCAAAAGTGTTGAATTACGTGGGCGTGCTGTGCGTCGAGTTTTTTGTGTTGCAAGAGGGCTCACCCGAGCGCGCCCAGCTAGGCGGCCTGGTGGTCAACGAGATGGCACCGCGCCCGCACAACAGCGGCCACTACACCCTGGATGCCTGCGATGTGTCGCAATTTGAGCTGCAAGTGCGCACCCTGGCAGGCCTGCCTTTGACGCAACCACGCCAGCACAGCGCTGCTGTCATGCTCAACCTGTTGGGCGACCTTTGGCTAAATAATAGGGGTCAGATTCCCATTAATTTAAATCATCAAAATCTCGATATAAAACAATTGGAATCTGACCCCAATAATTCCACCAACTATTCCAATTATTTGCCGCCATGGCAAAAAGTGCTGGCGTTGCCCGGCGTGCACCTGCACCTGTACGGCAAGCTCAAGGCCAGCAAGGGGCGCAAGATGGGGCATCTGACCGTCACCGCTGCCACGCCCGACCAGGCTAACGCGGTGGCGTTGCAAGCCGCAGCGTGGCTGGGCATTGCGCCGTTTTGATTTTTCCTTGAGGCGCGAACTGTCATGATCCTGCCGGGTGATGCACCTGAATCAATAGCTACTGCCGCCCGTTTCATAAGGGCTGGCGGATTATTGGGCTTGCCAACCGAAACGGTCTACGGGCTAGCGGCCGATGCTGACAACGACGCGGCGGTGGCGCAGATTTTTGTCGCCAAAGGCCGACCGGCTGACCACCCGCTGATCGTGCATGTGGCCTCTGCTGCTGCGGTGGCGCACTACGCTTGCGATGTGCCCGACTTTGCCACCCCATTGATGGCCGCCTTCTGGCCCGGCCCGCTGACGCTGATCCTGCCGCGCCGCCCCGGCGTCGCCAATGCGGCGGCCGGCGGCAACCCCACCATCGGCCTGCGTTGCCCCGCCCACCCGGTGGCTCAAGCCCTGCTTAATTGGGGTCAGATTCCAATTAATTCGTTGAACAGAGACTTCGTCACTGCGAGCGAGGCGCTGCAGTCCAGGCAGTCGGAAGTTCTGGATTGCATCACTTCGTTCGCAATGGCGGGGGTATCCATGGCGAAGAGCGAGGCGACGCGGCAATCCATGCCTGCCCACCTGTACGGCGTGGCCGCGCCCAGCGCCAACCAGTTTGGCCGCGTCAGCCCGACCACGGCGCAGCATGTGCAAGACGAGTTTGGTGATGCGCTGCTGGTGCTCGATGGTGGGTCGTGCCGCGTGGGCATCGAGTCCACCATCATCGACTGCACACGCGGTGTGCCGGTGCTGTTACGTCCGGGAGCCATCTCGACGGCGCAGGTGCAGGCGGCGTGCGGCATCAAAGTGCTATTGAATGAAGAGCTACCTGTGCAGACATTGCCCAAGCCAAAGGCCTCTGGGACGCTTGATTCTCACTATGCGCCGCGAGCCCGGGTGCGGCTGCTGGATGCTGCTGCATTGCAAACTGCGCTGAACAAACTGCAAAACCAACACGGGAAGGTTGGCGCGGCACCTGCTGTTGCCGTCTGGTCGCGCACGGCGCTGGCGGCGCCCGCAGCACAAGCCATTTATCAAACCATGCCGTCGGATGCGGCGCTCGCGGCGCAGCAACTGTTTGCCACCCTGCGCGCGCTCGACGACCAGGGCGTGGCGCAGATATGGGTCGAAACGCCGCCGCCAGTGCCCGATTGGGATGGTGTGCGCGATCGGTTGCAACGCGCGGCGCACTGAAACCAACGCCATGGCGAGCACTTTGCCCGGCATGTTTGTGTGCATTGCGGCATTGCAAAGCAGCATGAGCCGGGTGAAGTTTTTGACTCAACCGGCGTAAAAAAAGCCCCAAGTGGGGCTTTTTTTGATGCGGCTTGTTGATTAGAAAGAGCGTGAATACTGCACACCAAACAACCAGGCATTGGCTTGAAAATTGCCAGTCACCCGACCACGCCCATCAGCGAGTTGGTCGTTGTCAATTTTCGATTTTTTCAGCAGCAAGTAAGTGACGCCAAAGTCCAAAACGCTGTCATTGTTGATTTCCCACTGCGCACCAGTCGACAACCAGATGCGGTTTTTGTCTGGCAAGGACACCAGCCGTGTTGCGGCACTCCTGACCGGTGTCTGGTCGTGCGCGATGCCAAATTTCAACTTCAAGTCGCCAAGATACTGGTAATTGGCACCGATTGCCACTCGAACGGAGTCATGAAATGCGGTGTCAAGCGTCTGGGCAATTTGACCTGAGAACGGGCCTGATGTTCTTAACACGTCAAGTTTGGGAATGGTGCTCCATCCCGTCCAGGAAATGTCGCCCAACAGTTGCACCTTGTCGGACAGTTGATGCGTACCGCTCAGAATAAACGTGTCAGGTAACTTCAGACTTGCTTTTGCATCGCTGGAACGTGAAGCATTAAGTGCTGCACTAGGTCCTGTGATGCCAATATCACCGGTGAGTTTATATTTAATCGCTGACCGGTACGACACCCCCACTTTGGTAGCAGGTGTAAGCGTGAAGAGCGCCCCAACATTCCATCCTAACGCTTCATCCTGAAGGTCAAGAACCAGGGGCGAAACCGCGGTTACTGCGCTGACGACAGCAACCTGTCTTTTGTATTCGGCGGTCAGCCGTTGCCAGTTCAAGCCCGCACCCACCGACACGCTATCGTTGACCCTGTACGCCACCGAGGGGTTGATGTTGTAGGTTTTGACATCAAAAGAGATGGCCTGTGCCGCGCCAACCCAGGGGTTGTCGTACTTGGTTTTCAAGCCAAACGGCGCGCCAAACCCAAGCCCTACATACAAATCTTTGTTGAGCGCCCACGACATGTAAGCATTTGGCAGGAATCCTAAGACACCCGCATTGCCCCCAGAGCCTGTGCCTGTCAAAAAGCCGACATTTGAGCCTGTGTCGTTGAACTTGAAGCTGGCGGCCACCAATACACCGCCAGTTGAGAATTCATGTTCTTTCAGCTGCGTCATGCCGGCTGGGTTGTAAAAAATGGTACTGGCGTTTTCGGCCACAGCGGCTGAGCCGGCGTAGGCATTGCCCAAGCCGCTGCCAGTTTGTTCAAGCAACTGAAAAGCTGATGCTGCTGCGTTACCCGCCAGCAAGCTGAGAATCAGCGCCGGGAGCAGTTTCATGGAATAGGGGGCGTTCATTGGGTGTCCTTATTCAAAATGATGAAAAGATGAGTGGGCTAGAAAATCAAAACTGACTAAAGAAACCGCGCGCAGCTGCATTGCAGAAGGGTGGAACCAGACTGCCGTGGTAACTTTGCACCACCGCATTGGCACCGGCAGAGGCGAAGAGCGCGGCTTTTTGCTGTGCAAAACCTGCCTTGGCAGCAAAAAATGGATTGGTCGGTCCAGGTGTTCCAGGAGCAGAGTCCACATCCAGCACGGTCACCAAACGCGAAGCTACTTTGGCAGACCAGATACCGGCCATCAATGCGGTATTGACTTGGAAGAAAACCGTGGGGTCTGCGTTACCACCACACAGCAACGTCGGCGTGGTCGGTCCAGTCCAGCCAGCACGCAAGTCGTTGAGTTTGGCAGCGATGCGAATCGTGTTTGTTGGAGCCGCGGCAGGCAGAGGCAGCGCTGTCGGGCTTGGGACGGCACCGTCCGGGTGGGCAATGGCATCCGACAAATAGGCAAGGCGGGTTGCGTTGTTGATCAGGTTATTTGTTCCAAACCCGAGCGCAAAGAGCGCATCCGTGGCACCGGTACCTGTGGGTGGCGTGATGCCCGCGAAAGGTGGAGCGGGCGGCGTGCTGCTAAACAAAGCTGTTTGCGGCAATTTGCCGTTGCTGAACACGGTCGTGAAATCAAAGTTCCCGGGCACTAATGACTCGATGCCAGTGGCAAAAGTGGTTTCGTAAAAGTCTGCAGGTGTGGTGTAAATGTTGCCATAAGCTTGCTGGTAGCTGTTGGTGGTCAGCGGCGCAAAAGCCGTTGAACCCAGCGCCACGTTGCCATAGAAAATGGCATCCAGATAGGCGGCCATGGCATAAGGACCAGACAAGGGAGCCGAGGCGGTGACCGGTGTGCCAGCTAACTGCAGGGCACGTTGCGTTGCCATTGCGACAAAGCCACCTTGCGAATACCCGGTGACAAACAGCTTGGCGCTGGCTTTGCCTGCAGGCAGCGCAGATTTGGCAGCGGCCAGGGCATCGATCATGTCCTTGGACTGCTGATCTGCATTGACGTAGGGGTGGTAGCTCAGGGACGAGCTGTCATACCCTGCATAGTTGGGCGCAACCACAATATAGCCTTGAGCCGCATACATGGCCGCCAGCAATACCGACTCCGAGTTGGCCGGATTGGTGCTGTCTGCAATTTCTGCCAGGTTGTAGCGTTTGGTAATGTTGGTGCCGTGGGCATACACCACAATCGGCCGCGCTCCGCTGCATTGGGGGGCGGTGCCGGTAGGCACCATCAGCACGCCAGAGGCATCTGTGGCTTCATTCTTGCCACCCACGGTGCCATACTTGATGTATTGGACATCGACGCCACAAACCGGTGTGCCGGTCAGTTGCAGCAGACCTTGCCCAGTCGGACTGGCGTTCAGGGAAGCCGTAAAACCAGTGGGTGTCAGCGAGGTAATGATTGCGGGTGGGCTTTGCATCAATTGCCCGCGTGCCGGAGCGGCGACCTGAGTGCCAAATGTGTCACCTCCACCACCACCACATGCTGCTAACCACAGTGGAGCCACCAAAGCTGCGCCCAATAATTTAAATTGCCTCATCGAGTATCTCCAAAAAGTTAAAAAGAACGACCGTACTATTTTTCGCAGATCAATGCTAACGTTTTTAACCGCAAATGATGAGTGGGGTAAACCCGCGTCAGCTATAGAGTCAGCTCACTTGTAGCGCAGCTTCATCGCCAAAATGGCACTGGCCAGCGCCAGCGTGACGCAGTTAGCAATCACCACCGGCCAGGCATTCAGCAGCAGGCCGTAGACCAGCCACATGGCAACGCCCACGGTAAAAACGCTGTACATGCCCAGCGAAATGCCTCGGACATCTTTGGTGCGAAAGGTGTGCAGGGCTTGGGGCAAAAAGCTGATGGTGGTGAGCACGGCAGCCAGGGTACCAATCAGGTCGGTGAGGGTCATGGTGGGCAATAAAAATGGACGGTGTGCAACTTTGGCATCAATGTTGCAGATTGTCTCTTACCACCCAGTTCACCAGCGCATCCAATGCAGGCCGTGCTGCTGCGGCGTTGGGGTGATTGACGATGGCCACCAGCACATAGCGCTTGCCACTGGCGGCGTGCACATAGCCGGCCAGGGCCGTGACCTCGCGCAGGCTGCCGGTTTTCAGGTGCGCACTGCCCACGCCCGCCTGGCTGCGCTTGAGCGTGCCGTCCACCCCCACAATCGGCAGCGAAGACATCAGCTCTGGCATCCATGGTGAGGCGTAGGCGGTTTGCAGCAGCAGCCCCAATTGCGCGGCGCTGATGCGGGTCTGGCGTGACAAGCCCGAGCCGTTGTCGATGGCGGGCACGTTGCTGGCGCTGATGCGGCGCTGCCACCACTGGTGCAGCGCGGCGCGGGATGTTGCGGGTGTGGCTGCTCCCGTGCTGGCTGGCTGAGCCTGGTTGGGCGGGGCATCGGGTCGGCCAAGCGTCAAAAACAGTTGCTGCGCCATCACGTTGTTGCTGAACTTGTTGATGTCGCGCACCAACTCCATCAGCGTGGGCGACAGCATCTCGAAACTGGGCGCAGTGGCGGGTGCTGTGCCGTCCACCACCTTGCCGTCTAACTGGCCACCCATGCTGCGCCACAGGCCTTCGAGGGCGCGGGCGTTGTAACTGGCGGGGTCGGCGTAGGCCACCGGCCAGACTTTTTCACCACACGCCGCCGGATAGCTGCCCGCCAGCCGGATGTGTTGCGGGTCGGCAAAATCAGCCCCCAGCGCGGCGCGGTAGTTGCCACACGGGGTGCTTGACAGCGGTATCTGCGTGGGCCACTGCACCCCGGCCAGAGGCGGGTCCATTTGCACCCGGGCGATGCCTGCTGTGGCATCTGGGGTGAAGGTCAGCAGGATGGATTTGAAGTTGAGCAGCAGGGCATCGGGCGCGGCGTTGTAGGGGCGCAGCGGCTCACCATCAAAGTCACCTGGGTCGCTGGCGGGCACAGCAAACGCCTGGCGGTCGAGCACGATGTGGCCGGCAATGCGCTGCACGCCCAAGCCCTGCACCCGGCGCAGCAGCAGCCACAGGCGCTCTTGCACCAGCTTGGGGTCGCCCTGGCCCTGAATCACCAGGTTGCCCTTGAGCACACCGTTTTCCACCGGGCCATCGAGCCACACTGGGGTGTGCCAGACAAACGCTGGGCCGAGCACATCCAGGGCTGCGTAAGTGGTCACCAACTTCATCACCGAGGCCGGGTTCATGGGGGCATCTGCACGGTGGCTCAGGCGAGCCGGGGCTTGGCCATCGGCGGCTTGCACCCAGGCGGACAAGGCCTGGGCAGGCACATGGGCACGGGTCAGGGCGGCGCTGACTTCAGTGGGTAAAACTTGAACCTGGGCAGGTGTCGCGGCACTGACCCATGTGGCGGTGCACAGCAACACCAGGGTGGACAAGCGTTTGAAAGTGGTGGTGGTCATGCTTGAATTATGGGCGCTACGGCGCATCGCGATGCCAAGCGATGGGCGGCGCACGGATAATCGCGCCATGCCTATGTCCGCTCATAAATTGCATCGTTTTTCCCCGCGCAGCCTGGGCTGGGCTGCGGCCGTGGTTACGGTGCTGATCTGGACCTCATTCATCCTGATCGCCCGTGCCTCCAACGACCCGGCGCGTGGCGGGGTGTTGACCCCGTTTGACATTGCGTTTTGCCGCATTCTTGGCGCGGGTGTGATCCTGCTGCCGTGGGGTGCTTACCTGGTGTGGCGGGATCGTGCCCAAGGCGGCGTTGGCGCGTCCTGGTTGGGCGTGTCACCTTTGGCGGCGGGGATCACGGTCAAAACTGGTTTTTTTGGTGGCTTGCTGTATGCCCTGCTGGTTTACAGCGGGTTTGCCTACGCACCTGCGCTGCACGCATCGGTGTTGTTGCCGGGGAGTCTGCCGTTGTGGACGGCGCTGCTGGCCGCGTGGTTGTTAGGCGAGCGCCTCACGCCGACACGGCTCATGGGCTTGGGTCTGATTGTGCTGGGTGACCTGTTGGTGGGCGGCTTGAGCCTGCTGCGGGCTTTTGACGGCGGCCAGGTCTGGTTGGGCGACGTGTTGTTCATGCTGGCGGCCATGTGCTGGGCCAGCTACAGCGTGCTGGCGCGCCATCACAGCCTGGACGCGGTGCGTGCCACCATTGCCATCACCACACTGGCTTGTGTGGTGTATCTGCCCGGCTACAGCGTGCTGGTGCTCACCGGTGTGGTGAAAGGCCATGTGTTTACTGCACCGTGGCGCGACCTGCTGTTTCAGGCTGCATTTCAGGGCTGGGGCTCGGTGGTGGTGTCGGGCATTACTTTTACCCAGATGATTCGCCACTATGGCCCGGTGCGTTCGACCATGATCACCGCGCTGGTGCCGGGTTTGTCAGCCCTGGGGGCGGTAGCGCTGCTGGGCGAGCCGTTGCGCTGGAATCTGGCTGCCGGGCTGGTGCTGGTGACGCTGGGGATTTTGTTTGGCGTGCGTGCCAGTTTGCCTGTTGCTATTAAAAAAGAAGCTGCTTACCCAGGTTAAATAAGGGCTAGAGGCTGATTTTTATTATATTTTTTGTAATCATCACAACCCATGAACGGATGCCATGAACCTATTGGCCTTTGACACCAGCACTGACCGCATGTCGATTGCGTTGCAGCGTGGCGTGGGAAGCAGCGCGCAACTCTGGCAGCACAACGCCGCTGGTGGCGCCTTGACTTCTACCCACCTGATTCCAGAAATTCAGCGTCTGATGGCGCAGGCCGGGCTGCAGTTTGGTGACTTGACGGCGATTGTTTTCGGGGCCGGGCCGGGTTCGTTCACCGGCTTGCGCACCGCCTGCTCGGTAGCGCAAGGCTTGGCCTTTGGCGCGGCCTTGCCGGTGCTGCCGGTAGACACCTTGCTGGCGGTGGCCGAAGACGCACGCCTGCAACTGGGCGCAGCGCCCAACCTGCAGGTGACCGCCCTGCTCGATGCGCGGATGGACGAGCTGTACACAGCAAGCTATACATTTAATAGTGACTTGTGGATTAAAAACAAGGGTTACAGCCTGATTCATCCAGAAGATTTGAACTGGAATGGAGCCGATGTGCTGGCCGGCAATGTGTTTGCAGCTTATGGCGAACGCCTGCACACGCCCGGTGCACAGCGTGTGGATGCCCTGCCCACGGCGGCGGCGCTGTTGCGGCTGGCGCCTGGCTTGCTGGCTAACGGCTCGGCGCTGCCAGCGGATCAGGCCCTGCCGATTTACATTCGCGACAAAGTAGCACAAACCACGCTGGAGCGTGCGGCTGCCAAAGCTGCGCTGGCGGTTGGCACGCCAGCCGTGCTGGGCAGATCGGCTTGAATTTGACACCATGACGAGACCGCCCAACCCGATCGAAGTCCGCTTCGAACCCATGACCGAGGCCAGCCTGGAGGCGGTGGTAGCCGTGGAGCGCCAGGCTCACCCGCACCCCTGGCAGCGCCGCCACTTCGCCGATTGTCTGGAAAGTGCTTACCCATGCCAGATGCTGCTGGCGGGCGATGCCTTGCTGGGTTACTTTGTGGGCATGAAAGGCTTTGAAGAAGTGCATTTGCTCAACATCACCGTGGCCCCCAGCTACCAGCGCCAAGGCTGGGCGCGGGTCATGCTGGACGCGCTGGCCACCTGGGCGCGCACTCAAGGCGTGCAGTGGCTCTGGCTGGAAGCGCGCACCGGCAACACCCGAGCGATCCACGTTTACAAAGCGCAGGGCTTTCGTACCGTGGGCACACGCCGGGCTTACTACCCGACAGCCGATGGCCAGCGCGAAGATGCGGTGGTGATGAGCCGCAAGCTGGACGCCCCGGTTTGAACGGACAATGCAGCCATGAGCCTCGACCTTGACACCCGCCAACGCGCCATGCTGCACGAGATGGGAGTGCACGTCTGGCTGCCAGATGCTACAGATAGTGAAGCTACTAGCACAGACAATACAAGGGCTAGAGGCATAAATCGTTCACAAGAACCAGAAGCCAAAGCAAGCCCGTCGGCCTTGCCGGTTGCGCCGCCGCTGGGTGTGTCAGTGGCAGCTGCGCCAGAGGCATCGGCTTCTGCAGTTCCCCCACAGGTGCCACCGGTTGTTGAGCACCGGCCGGTTCGGGCGGACTCGCCGCGTGGGGCTGTGCCCAGCCGGGTCACCGCTTTGCCGCCGGGCATTGACCACATGGACTGGCCGCAGCTGCAGGCAACGCTGGCCGCTTGCCAGGCCTGCGCCATGTGTCTGGGGCGGCGCGCCAGTGTGCTGGATGCGCCGTCCATGCTGGTGCCCTGCGACTGGTTGGTGGTGGGCGATCCGCCGGATGAGACAGAGGAACGCCTGGGGCAGCCGTTTGTCGATGCGCCAGGCAAGTTGCTGGACAACATGCTGCGCGCCGTCGGGGTGCAGCGGCTGCAGCCTGGCACGGTGTCAGGGGTCGATGCCGGTGCAGCAGATGCTGCGCCCAAGCGCGCTTACCTGACCCCTGTGCTCAAGTGCCGCCCAGCGCTGGCGCGTGCCCCCAGCGTTGATGAACTGGCCACCTGCAGCCATTACCTGCGCCGGGAAATTGCGCTCACCCAACCCAAAGTGATTCTGGCCATGGGCCGTTTCGCCATGCACCTGCTGCTGAGCGAAACCCCGCCCGAGCAAGCCAAACAGCCGCTGGGCAAGCTGCGCGGCCAGGTATGGCGTTTTGCCGGGGTGCCGGTGGTGGTGACTTACCCGCCTGCCTATTTGCTGCGCAGCGGCCAGGACAAGGGCAAGGCCTGGGCCGATTTGTGCCTGGCGCTGGACGTGGTGCAGGGCAAGTCAGTGACCTGAATTTAACGTGAAACAACGTGCAATCAACAAATTTATGTTCAATAATTTTGAACGAAGACGTTTTTCATGATGCGGGGTGGCCGTCTCGGCCATGAAAGTTAACGTGAAACAACGCCCACAGCCGACAAGAATGGCGTGTCGTAGGGCCGACTTCAGTCGGCCATGGCGGGTTGAAAACCGCCCTACGCAGGGCACGCATGTTTCATGCTTAGGGGTGTCCTTGTTGAACGTGGACGTTAGACCGATAACGTTGTTTTCACCGGCGCGGCGTGGTCCAGGTCGGGGCGTTTGTAGGGGTCCACATGGGTCATCATGTTGAGCACGCGGTGGTGCTGCATGACACGGGCACGTGCCGCCACCGCAATGTCGTGGCCTTGCTCCACGCTCAGCGTGGCATCCACTTCCAGATGCGCGTCCAGCACAATCATGTCGCCCATCTTGCGCGTGCGCACGTCATGCACATTGCTGATGCCCGGGGTGCCCAGCAGGGTGCTGCGAATGGATTGCACCTCGGCCTCGTCCACCGCACGATCCATCAGGTCATGCAGCGCGTCCCAGCCAAAGCTCCAGCCCATGCGCGTCACCATAAAGCCCACCAGGGCGGCGGCAATCGGGTCAAGAATCGGGTAGCCCAACAGGTTGCCGATGATGCCCACGCTCACCACCAGGGAAGACGCGGCATCAGATCTGGCGTGCCAGGCGTTGGCCACCAACATGCTGCTTTTGACCCGTTTGGCCACCGCCAGCATGTAGCGAAACAGCAGCTCTTTGGCCACCAGTGCGCCCGCTGCGACCCATAACGCGGTGATGTGTACCGTGGCAATCGACTCTGGGTTTTGCAGCTTGGCAGCGGCAGACCACAGCATGCCCAGGCCCACCGCCAGCAACAGCGCGCCAAGAACCAACGAGGCGGCAGTCTCAAAGCGCTGGTGACCATAGGGGTGGTCTTCATCGGCATCTTTTTGGCTCAGGTGGTTGGCGGTGAGCACCACAAAGTCGGCCACCAGGTCAGACAGCGAATGGATACCGTCGGCAATCAAACCCTGCGATTTAGACAGCACACCGGCTGCGATTTGCGCCACCGTCAAGACCAGGTTCACCCCCACGCTGACCCAGGTGCTGCGCGCGGCTGCCGCTGAGCGCTGGGCGGGGGTGAACGAGCTGTCTTCAGGGTCTTCTTGAAAATCGTTGCGGTTCATGGTCATCCAAAGCAAGTAACGGGGATGCCTTGGAGTCTAGCGGCAAAACCAAAGCAGCAAGGGTTTACCCGACCTTAGCGTGAAACAACGCCCACAGCTGACAAGAATGGCGTGTCGTAGGGCCGACTTCAGTCGGCCATGGCGGGTTGAAACCCGCCCTACGCAAAACACGCGTGTTTCATGCTTTGGGGTGTCCTTGTTGAACATGGACGTTAGGTGTGAGCCACCTCGCTGTGGCTTTTAGCCGGGGCTTGCAGCGTGGTTTGTGCCACCTTGTCTTCACCAGGGTGGCCGCCAAAGCTGTAGGGAATGGCCACAAAGGCAAAAAAGCTCACTGACATCAGCGTGCCGAAAACGACGGACAGGTACTTGACGAGAAATTGTTTCAAATGTGTATTCATGGTGAACTGCTTGGGTACGGGGATGTTTCGATGGGGTGAATCATCGCGCCCCGGCCTTAAGCCCAGCTTAGGGCTTGTTCATGAACAAGCCCTTAGCCAACGATTAAGGTTTTCTTAGCTGCACTGGCCACGCGGTTCACCACACATGGGCATGTAGCGTGGCATCAAATTCGTCCAGTGCCAGCTCCAAGCATGCCACGCTGCGAGCGCATTCTGGATGTTTTGCCTGGGTTTCAACTGCTTGAGCGGCCGCCATGGATCGCTCGGCCGCAAAGACGCCGAGCATACCCTTGAGTGCATGTGCTGCGTGCTGGATGGCTGGTGCATCCCCAGCCTGCAATCCCTGTTGCAGTTTTTGGCGTTGCACCGGAGCATCCGCCAGGTACAGCGCTACCAATTCTTCAAACAGCGCCCGGTTGTTGTCCACGGTGACGCGCAACTGGGAAAAATCCGCAATTTCCAGGGTTTGGTAGACATCATTCGCCGGTGCGGGGGTGGAAGCGGCACGCAGCGCTGTAGCCTCGGCAGACGGCTCCGGCATCAGACGGTCTAGTTCAAGCCACAAGTTTTCAATGTGGATCGGCTTGGACAGGTAGCCGTCCATGCCGTGGCTCAGACATTCTTCACGCGCGCCCTGCATGGCGTGCGCCGTCATGGCGATGATTGGAATGTGCGCGCCGCTGGCAAGTTCTGCCGCGCGGATGCGCTCGGTGGCGGTGTAGCCATTCATCTCGGGCATGTCCACATCCATCAAAAGGGCATCAAAACTGCCGGTTTGCCAGTGTTCCAGCGCCTCAAGGCCATTATTGGCCAGGGTCACCTTGTGCCCTTGTTGCGTCAGCAAAACAGTGGCCAGTTTTTGGTTGACCAGGTTGTCTTCGGCCAGCAGCAAGCTCAGTTTGCGGCGCGTTTCGCGCAACGAGTGGCGGGTGATCAGTGGTGCATGGGCTGGCAAGGGGGCGCCCAGCGCGGTCATCAGGGCATCCAACAAGTCTGACTGCGACACGGGTTTGCTCAGGTAACTGCTCACCCCCAATTGGCGGCAACGTTCGCCGTCACCGCGTTGACCTTGCGAGGTCAGCATCATCACCGTAGCTGCCTTGGGGTTGGTTTGAAGGCGCATTTGTGCGGCCAGCTCGAAGCCATCCATGCCGGGCATTTGCACGTCCAGCACCGCCAGCGCATACGGCGTGCCAGTTGCGGCGGCGCGCGCCAACTCGGCCAGCGCGGCTGGGCCGTCAGCCACAGCGGTTGGGCGCATGTGCCAGTTGGCCAGCATGTCACACAGCAAACGCCGGTTGGTCTGGTTGTCGTCCACCACCAGCACGGGCAGGTCTTTGATGCGTCCGGTGGCTTGGTAGTGAGCCAGTGCGTTGTCAGAAATGGCGGGCATGTCCAGCGTGAAATAAAAAATGCTGCCTGCGCCGACTGCACTTTGCAGTTGAATCTGTCCACCCATCAAGGCCACCAACTGGGCTGAAATGGTCAGGCCCAGGCCGGTACCACCGTATTTGCGTGTGGTGCTGGTATCAGCTTGCGAGAACGAGTTAAAGATGGCATCGAACTTGTCCGACGGTATGCCAATGCCAGTGTCGCGTACGCTAAAGCTCAAGCGTGCATGTGCTGCAGTTGCATCGGCTAGTCGTGTCACCTCCACTTCAATCTCGCCATGTTCGGTGAATTTGATGGCGTTGCCCACCAGGTTGAGCAGCACCTGGCGGATGCGCCCAGGGTCACCCTGCACCCGGTCTGGCACGTTGGATGCCACATGCAGCAGCAGCTCCAGCCCTTTTTGGTGGGCGCGTACAGCCAGGGCTTTCATGGTGTCGCGCAGCATGGCTTCAAGCGAGAACTCGATCACTTCCACTGTCATCTTGCCGGAATCGATTTTGGAAAAATCAAGAATGTCGTTGATGATGGTCAGCAAGGCATCTGCCGAGGTTTTGACCATGCCAATGTACTCGCGTTGCTCGCTGTTGAGATCGGTATCCAGTGCCAGATGGGTCATGCCGATGATGCCGTTCATGGGGGTGCGGATTTCGTGGCTCATGTTGGCTAAAAAGTCGCCTTTGACACGCGCAGCCTGTTCAGCGGCTTCTTTGGCTTGGCGCATGGCCAGCTCGGTTTGCTTGCGCTCGGTGATGTCTGAGAACGCCACCACCAGCGTTTCCATTTTGCCTTGTGCATTGGTGCTGGCTCTGGAGGTCAGTGCCACCGGGAATACCGTACCGTCTTTGCGGACAAAAACCTGGTCTTCAAGCATCGCCGAACCAGTTTGCTGAATGGCCTGCATGATGGCGCAGTCGCGACCATGCAGCTTGGTTCCGTCAGCGGTTTGGGTGTGGATGGTGTTGTGGACTGGTCGCCCCAGGAATTCTTCGCGGCTCCAGCCAAGCAGTCGTTCCGCCTCAGAGTTCATGTAGATACAACGCCCGTCCACATCCTGCACGTAAATACCTTCACCCAGTGTTTCGCTGATGCGCTCGTAAAACCTGCCCTGCTGCGTCAATAGTTCATCTGCGGCCTTGCGCTTGGTGATATCGGTGCGGATGGAGACGTAGCGCAGCACTTTACCGGCTTCGTCCATGAACGGTACGATGGTGGAGTCCACCCAATAAAACGTGCCGTCTTTGCGCCGGTTTTTCACCTCGTTGTGCCACACCTGGCCGTGGCCAATGGTGGTCCACATGGTTTTAAAAAAGTCGTGCGGGTGGTAGCCCGAATTGAGCACACGGTGGTCTTGTCCGATCAATTCTTCTCGGCTGTATTGGCTGATCTCGGTGAACTTGTCGTTGATTTCCAAAATTTTGCCGCTGCGGTCTGCCACGCTGACGATGGAATGGGTGTCGAGCGCGAACTTCTGAAACTTTAACTCGCGCAGCGAGCCCTGCAAGCTGCGCCGGGCACGTTGCAGCGCGGTCAGCATCCAGGCCAGGTACGCCAGCATGGCCACGGCCAGCAGCGCCAAAGCCAGTCGGAACCGATCTGCCTTTTGCTGGCGCTCGGTGTAACGTTGGCTATACATGGCAAACAACGTGTCACCTGCAGCTGTACTTTGAGCCTGCGTGATGTCACGGGTGTATTGATTGACGTCCCGCTGGAATTCCAGAATGATGCCAACATGGCGCGCCAGCATGCCCATGGCTTCGGTGTTTTTGGGGTCAAGTTGCAGCAATTGCCCCATGACTTGTTCAATATGCAGTTGGTGTCCGTCGCTGGGGGCGTTGTCGAACAAGAGCACGCTTTCAAGCAGGTTATGCAGCAAGGCATTGCGTTTTGGATCGCTACCTGGCAAATCAATCAAGTGCTGCACGGCCAGCGGAAAGTAGCGCAAGGAATTGCGCAGCACCGCATTGTGTGACTTGAAAGCTTCCACCACTGCAAACTTGGTCTCAAACAGCTTGCGGTAGCGGGTAAATTCTTGCTGAATGGGGGTTTCGCCCGGGCTGAAGTCATCTGGTTTGTCCTGTTGCAGGGTATTTAACAGCTCGTGGATGCGTTGTTGGCTGCTCACCACCGGGTCGTAGTTGCGCAGCAGGTTGTAGCGCGACTGCAGCACGTATTGGTTCAGCTGGGCGTCCTGCTGGCGCAACTGTTCAAAGTGGGTGACGGTACGCACATGCAGGCTGGGGTTGACCTGGGCAGATTGTTGGTACAGCCAACCGAGCAGCAGCAGCGCTGCCAAACCACCCAGGGTTTTGAAAGGCAGGCCTTTCAACCTAGATTCCTCAGTTGACCGCTTGTTTTCTTCAATAAGTGCATATGAACATTAAATATTTCAGTCTCAGTCAGATTCACCTTTTGGGTGCGAGCGCTACGCACCCGCTTGAGCCGCTGGCAACGCGCCTGGGGTCGTTGGTCCTCCTTGCGGGCAGTAGCCCGCTACGTCGTCACGTCAACCAGCCGCGCCGCCAGCAGCCCACACGGGTGCGTCCAACTGAGGAATCTAGGTTCAAAGTGGTTGTCCCTGGTATTGCCCGGTCAGGCTACGTAAGAAAGCAGTGATGGCGTTCAGATGTTCTTCAGGCATGGGGCGGCCCAGTTGGTACTTGGCCATGATGGCCACCGCCTGCTCAAGCGTGGCCGCGTAGCCGTCGTGAAAGTAGGGGGCAGTCAGTGCCACGTTACGCAGGCTCGGTACCCTGAACTCATACAAGTTATCTGCATCCTGGGTGACATTGAAGCGGCCTTTGTCGGCTTCGGTCAGGTTGCCTCGTTCGGCAAAATAGTCGCCCATCAGCCCCATTTTTTCAAACATGTTGCCGCCCAGGTTTTGACCCTGGTGACAACTGGCGCAACCGTACGATTGAAACAATTCATAGCCTTGCTTTTCCTTGTCATTCAGGGCGGCGGTGTCGCCATTCAAGAATTTGTCAAAGCGCGAATTGGGGGTGATCAGCGAGCGCTCAAAGGTGGCAAGGGCATCCTTGATGTTGACGACACTGATGCCGTCTGCATACAGCGCCGTAAATAATTCAGGGTAGTGCGCATCGGCCGCAAGTTTTTGGTTTATCAGGAGCCAGTTGGAAGCCATCTCAAGCGGGTGGTTCACCGGGCCTTCAATCTGGGCTTCAAGCGTGGGGGATCGGCCATCCCAGAACTGCACAAAGTTCAACCCGCTGTTGAACACGCTGGGAGCGTTGACACTGCTCACGCCACCGGCTACGCCAATCGAGCGGGCACGGTTGTCAACCCCGCCGGTGTTCAAGCCGTGGCAACTCGCACAGCTGATGGTGTCATCTCTGGACAGGCGTGGGTCGTGAAACAGCTGCTGCCCCAGGCGCACTTTGCGGCCATCCAAGGGCACGGTTTGCGGTAGTGCTTGGGTAAAGGCAAAACTAACCGGGGCCTTCAGGGCCGTGAGGGGGACTGCATTTTCTGGACTGTTGAGCGATTTAAGCCACAGTCCGCCCAGCAGCAGGGTTGCCAGCACCGCCACCGCCGCTGCCATGGGCAGGGCACGCCCGGGTTTAGGTTTAAAACGGGTCATCACGTTGTTCATTTTTGTCATCCACAAATTGGTTCTTGATGGTCAGAATCTCATCAAAATCAGTGAAGAAAGCGGCTACGCACGCCGGGTCAAAGTGGCTACCGCTGCCTTCCTTGAGTAACTTGCAGGCATCTTCAATGCTCCAGGCTTTCTTGTAGGGTCGTTCACTGGTCAGTGCATCAAACACATCAGCCACCGCCACAATCCGCCCAAACAGCGGGATGGCTTCGCCCTTGAGACCACACGGATAGCCGCTGCCATTAAATTTTTCGTGATGGTTATGGGCAATTTCAGCGGCTACTTTCAACAACGGCGAGCTGTTGGCGTTAAGCACTTCGTAGCCGATCACAGCGTGCAGCTTCATGATCGCAAATTCTTCCGGGGTGAGTCTGCCGGGCTTGAGCAAGATCATGTCGGGCGTGCCCACCTTACCAATGTCGTGCATGGGGGCGGCTTGCAGCAGCAGGTCTTGCTGCTCGGGTGGCAAGCCCAGCACACGGGCAATGTGTTTGGAGTAATGCGCCATGCGCAAAATATGCGCGCCGGTTTCGGGGTCGCGGTATTCGGCGGCTTTGGCTAGGCAAAAAATGGTTTCACGCGCTTGCTCCACTAGTTTGGCAGTGGCTTTACGTACCTCGTCAGCCAGGTGTTTGTGGCTTTTGTTCAAGGCCAGCATGTTTTTGGCGCGTGCCAAAAATTCGGTGTTGTTGATGGGTTTGTTCAAAAAATCGGTTACCCCAATTTCTAGCGCTTGGTGGCGCAGTTCCATCTCGTGGTTGGCGGTGATCATCAGCACCGGGGTGTCGGGGTAGCGGGTGCGAAAACGTTGCGTCAATTCGGTACCACTCAAGCCTGGCATCATGTAGTCAACCACCACCAGATCGGGGTCGTTGGCCAGACACCAGTCCAGCGCAGCGTTGGGGTCAGTAAAACACACCGGCTCGGCATCGGGTAGTTTTTTCACCAAAGCCTTGATCAGCACCACATTCATTTGCAGGTCATCAATGATCACAACTTTCATGGAAACTCCCGTTCTTGCGCTGATGTCAAACATGAAGGTAATTTACCGCAGTTTGGCTTCATACAATTCAGTCATGAATTTCTTAAACCTGTTGCGCCAGGCAGAGCGCCAAAATGCTTCCATGCTGTGCGTCGGGTTAGACCCCGAGCCCGCTAAATTCCCGCTTGCTTTTAAAGGCGATGCCAGCAAAATTTATGATTTTTGTGCGGCCATTGTCGACGCCACAGCCGACCTGGTAAGTGCTTTCAAGCCGCAAATTGCCTACTTTGCCGCGCACCGCGCCGAAGACCAGCTGGAGCGCCTGATGGCCCACATGCGCCGTGCCGCGCCCGGCGTGCCGATTATTCTGGATGCCAAGCGTGGCGACATTGGCAGCACCGCCGAACAATACGCGCATGAAGCGTTTGAGCGTTATGGCGCTGATGCGGTCACCCTGTCACCGTTCATGGGGTTCGATACCATCCAGCCGTATTTGAAGTACCACGGCAAGGGCGCGTTTTTGCTGTGCCGCACCTCCAACCCGGGGGGGGATGATTTTCAGAACCAGCGCCTGGCCGGTGTGGCGGGTGAGCCGCGTTTGTACGAGCACATTGCGCAACTGGCGCAAGGCCCTTGGAACCTGAATGGCCAGCTAGGCCTGGTGGTGGGGGCTACTTACCCGGCAGAAATTGAGCGGGTGCGCGCGCTGGCTCCCACGCTGCCGTTGTTGATTCCGGGTGTGGGGGCGCAAGGTGGCGACGCACTGGCGACCGTCAGGGCTGGCTGGCGTGAGGCAGGGCCAATCATCGTCAACTCATCACGGGCGGTGTTGTATGCCTCAAGCGGTGCTGACTTTGCAAGCGCGGCACGCCAGGAAGCACTCAAAACCCGGGCTATGCTTCAGGCGGCAAAGCGCTAACCAAATCCAGCCGCGCTTTCAAAAAGCTGCCGGTGCCGTAGCGGGTCACGCGGCTGTAAAAGCGCTGTTTGAGCTGCTGCACCATTTGGCTGTAGGCCTCAAACAGTGTTGGCGCAATCGTGAAGCGGTCGTAATTGACCACCACTGCCACGCGCTCAAGAAGTGGCTCCAGCAGCGCCGTCACCTGCTGTTCAATGGCCACCACGTCGTCCAGGGTGTCCACCGCCAGACCTTCAAAATTGATGAACAGCAGGCGGTGCGCCGCGTCAAGTTCAAGCCGCTGCGCCAGCGGCGTGGCCAGCAGGCGTTCACGCAGGCCCATCGGCTGTGGCGCAAACAGGGTCGCATCCATGGCGCTGAGCTGCGGGCTGATCAGGGGCTGAAAGTCCATCAGCGCCAGCACATCGCGTTGCAAGTCCACACCGGGGGCAATTTCAATCAGCTCCAGCGCCGGGGCATCAGGTGTGCCAGTCAGCCGGAACACGCAGCGCTCGGTCACATACAGCACCTGTTGGTCACGGCGGCGCGATTCACGCGCGCTGAAGGTGCGGTGTTCCACCTGCTGCACAAATTTGCGCTGCGTGCCCTCGCTTTGGATGCGCAGACGCCCAGCTTGCACGCTGCATTGCAAATCACCGGCCGTGAACGTGCCGACAAAGACCACTTTTTTGGCATTCTGGCTGATGTTGATGAAGCCGCCAGCCCCGGCCAGACGGTCGCCAAACTTGCTCACGTTCAGGTTGCCCTGGGCATCGGCCTGGGCCAGACCAAGCACGGCCACGTCCAGCCCGCCACCGTCGTAAAAGTCAAATTGGTTCGGCTGGTCGATCACCGCCTGCGCGTTCACTGCCGCGCCAAAGCTCAAGCCGCCGGCGGGTATGCCGCCAATCACGCCAGGCTCGGCGGTCAGGGTCAGCAGGTCAAACACTTTTTCTTCGGCCGCTACAGTGGCTACGCCTTCAGGCATGCCAATACCCAGGTTGACCACGTTGTTGGCTTTGAGTTCCAGCGCGGCGCGGCGGGCAATCACCTTGCGCTGGCTCAATGCCATGGGTTCGATCAAGTCCATCGGCACGCGAATTTCGCCCGAATAGGCCGGGTTGTAGGCCTCAGAAAAGGTTTGCATGTGGTGCGCCGGGTTGGTGGCCACCACCACCGCATCCACCAGCACACCGGGCACCTTGACGCTGCGCGGGTGCAGGGTGCCGCGCTCGGCCAAACGCTCCACCTGGGCAATCACAATGCCGCCGCTGTTGCGTGCGGCCATGGCAATGGCCAGCGCCTCCAACGTGAGGGCTTCGCGCTCCATGCTCAGGTTGCCGTCAGGGTCGGCGGTGGTTGCGCGGATGATGCCCACATGGATGGGGAAGGCTTTGTAAAACAGAAAATCACGGCCGTCTATCGTCATGCGGCGAACCAGGTCTTCGGTGGTGCAAGCATTGATCTTGCCGCCGCCAAACAGCGGGTCAACAAAGGTGTCGAGTCCGACATGGGTCAGCGTCCCGGGTTTGCCTGCGGCAATGTCACGAAACAGGTGGGTGATCACGCCTTGGGGCAGGTTGTAGGCCTCAATCTGGTTGGCCACGGCCAATTGTTGCAGCCTGGGCACCAGGCCCCAGTGGCCTCCGACCACTCGCTTGACCAACCCGGTGTGGCCAAAGTGGTTCAGACCCCGGTTTTCGCCATCGCCCTGACCCGCGGCGTACACCAGCGTCAGGTTACGCGGCGCACCCTGGCCGGTTTCCGCTTGGGTCTGCACAAAGCGCGCCTCCAGCGCCACGGCAATTTCTTCGGCAAAACCAATGCCGACAAAGCCCCCGGTGGCCACGGCGTCACCGTCATGAATCAGGCGAACCGCATCAAATGCGCTGACCACTTTGTTGGGTTTAGCACCGGTGGCCTGCAGGTCATTGAACTGGGTGTGCACTGTTTTCTCCTTGGAACCCCATCTTTGCGTGCAGGACAACCGCCGCTGCAGGTGCGCAGCAGTCTAAACCCCTTGGCTGACGCTAGGAGTCTGTCGGACTTTCGGTACATCGGCTGTAATCCGACCGCAGCGGTTCATTTTTTTTCCCGTCTTTTTGGCCCATAGCTACGGCTATGAGCCAGCAAATCCGGCAAAAACTGCCCTCGCTGGGGTCGAATTTGGCTACGCCGCTCTTCGAGAACGCTTCGATGCCGAAAGTCCGACAGCCTCCTAGTCGGCTAGCCAGTTCCAGGGTGCAGACTACAGCAGCCGCGCCAAATAGCGCCCAGTGTGGCTGGCCGGGTTGGTGGCCAGGGTTTCAGGCGTACCGACCCCCACCACCGTGCCGCCGCCGCTGCCGCCCTCAGGCCCCATGTCGATCAGCCAGTCGGCGGTTTTGATCACGTCCAGGTTGTGTTCGATCACCACAATGGTGTTGCCCGCGTCGCGCAACTGGTGCAGCACTTTGAGCAGCAAATCAATGTCGGCAAAGTGCAGTCCGGTGGTGGGCTCGTCCAGGATGTAGAGCGTGCGGCCGGTGTCGCGTTTGCTCAGTTCCAGGGCCAGCTTGACGCGCTGGGCTTCGCCGCCAGACAAGGTGGTGGCGGCTTGGCCCAGACGGATGTAACTCAGACCCACGTCCAGCAGCGTGTGCAGCTTGCGCTCAATGGTCGGCACGGCTTTGAAAAACTCGTGTGCGGCTTCTACCGTCAAGTCCAGAATCTGCGCGATGTTTTTGCCCTTGTAGAGCACTTCCAGCGTTTCGCGGTTGTAGCGCTTGCCGGCACACACGTCGCAGGGCACATACACGTCGGGCAAAAAGTGCATTTCGACCTTGACCATGCCGTCGCCCTCGCAGGCCTCGCAGCGGCCGCCAGCCACGTTGAAGCTGAAGCGCCCGGGGCCGTAGCCGCGCTCACGGGCGGTGGGCACCTCACTCATCAGGTCACGAATCGGGGTGAACAAACCGGTGTAAGTGGCCGGGTTGGAGCGCGGTGTGCGGCCAATCGGCGATTGGTCCACGTTGATGACTTTGTCAAAGTACTCAATGCCTTCGATGGCGGCGTGCTCAGAGGGTTCGTCATGGGCGCGGTAAAGGGTGCGCGCCACGGCCTTGTAAAGTGTGTCGTTCACCAGCGTGGACTTGCCCGAGCCCGACACGCCGGTGACGCAGGTGAACAAGCCCACCGGAAAAGCCACGTCGACCCCCTTGAGGTTGTGACCGCTGGCACCGATGACTCTCAAAGCCTGCAACTCGCCGAGCGTGGCGTTGTGCTGCGCCTCGCGCTCGGCACGACGCACCGCAGCTGGGCTGGGGGCAAAACGGCTGGGTTTGCCGCCGTTGAAGGGTTTTGGCGCTTGCGTGGGCAGCCAGGCGGTGCGCAGGGTCGGCACTGCAATGCTTTTGCGTCCGCTGAGGTATTGGCCGGTGAGCGAGTCGGGGTTGGCTTTGACCGCATCAAATGTGCCTTGCGCCATGACGCGCCCGCCGTGCACGCCGGCACCCGGCCCCATGTCGATGATTTGGTCAGCAGCGCGCATCATGTCCTCGTCATGCTCAACCACCAGCACGCTGTTGCCAATGTTGCGCAGGTGCTTCAGGGTGTCGATCAGGCGGTCGTTGTCGCGCTGGTGCAGGCCAATGCTGGGTTCGTCCAGCACATACATCACGCCAGTCAGGCCGCTGCCAATCTGGCTGGCCAGGCGGATGCGCTGCGACTCGCCACCACTCAAGGTTTCGGCGCTGCGGTCCAGGCTCAGGTAGGTCAGGCCTACGTCGTTCAAAAACTTCAGCCGCAGGCTGATCTCACGCACCACTTTGGCGGCAATGTCGCCCTTGGCGCCGTGCATTTGCAGGCTGTTGAAATAGGCAAAGCATTCGGCCAGGGTGTAGTGGCTGAGCTCGAAAATGGCGCGTGACTGCGCCCCTTCGCCAATCTTCACGTGGCGCGCCTCGCGCTTGAGGCGGCTGCCTTGGCAGTCTGGGCAGGGCTGCACGCTGCGCAGGCGTGCCAGGTCTTCGCGCACCACGGCAGAGTCGGTCTCGCGGTAGCGCCGCTGCATGTTGGGCAAGATGCCTTCAAACGGGTGCTTCTTGCTGAGCTTTTTGCCTGCCGATGCACCGGAGCCCAGCTCGTAGCTGAACTTGATGTCCACCTCGCCAGAGCCATACAACACGGCGTGTTGGACCGGCTCGGGCAGGGATTCAAACGGCTGTTCAATATCAAATTTATAGTGTGCCGCCAGGCTCTCCAGCATGGCAAAGTAGTAGGCGTTGCGCCGATCCCAGCCTTTGATGGCACCGCTGGCCAGGCTCAAACTGGGAAAAGCGACGACGCGTGCCGCGTCAAACACCTCGGTGGCACCCAGGCCGTCGCAACTCGGGCAGGCTCCGATAGGCGAGTTGAAGGAGAACAGGCGCGGCTCCAGCTCTGAGATCGAGTAGCTGCACACCGGGCAGGCAAATTTGGCATTAAATAAGTGCTCTTTTGGCCTGTAGCCCTCGTCATTACTGTGCAAGGTGCTATCAATTTCATTAACAATGGCGCGCCCGCTGGCGACCCGCAGGGCCGCCTCAAAGCTCTCGGCCAGGCGTTGCTTGAGGTTGTCAAAGTCGCTGCGGTCGGTGTCGGGTTCAAGTGGGGCGTGGCGCACCTTGATGCGGTCAATCACCACGTCGATGTCGTGCTTTTCGGTTTTCTTCAGCGCGGGCAATTGGTCAAACTCAAAGGTCTGGCGGTTGACGCGAAAGCGCACGTAGCCCTGTGCCTGCATGTCGGCAAACAGCTCGGCAAATTCACCTTTTTTCTCGCGCGCCACCGGGGCCAGCACCATCAGCCGGGTGCCCTCGGGCAGCGCCAGCGTGGCATCCACCATTTGGCTGACGGTCTGCATTTGCAGTGGCAAGTTGTGCTGTGGGCAGTAGGGCGTGCCGGCGCGGGCAAACAGCAGGCGCAGGTAGTCGTGGATTTCTGTGACAGTGCCCACGGTGGAGCGCGGGTTGTGGCTGGTGGCCTTTTGCTCAATGGAGATGGCGGGCGACAAGCCCTCAATCATGTCAACATCTGGCTTGTCCATCAGCTGCAAAAACTGGCGCGCGTAGGTGGACAGGCTTTCCACGTAGCGGCGTTGGCCTTCGGCGTACAGCGTGTCAAACGCCAGACTGGATTTGCCCGACCCGCTCAAGCCAGTGATCACCACCAGCTGGTTGCGTGGAATGTCGAGGTCGATGTTTTTCAGGTTGTGCGTACGCGCGCCGCGAATGCTGATGGTTTGCGCTGCCAGGGCTGCGCCCAGGTAGCGCCCCTCAAGCGCGTCAGCTTGTGGGGCGGTGGACAAAGGGGTCAAAGGGTAGGCGCTCAACATGTCTTCACAGTGCTTCACAGTGCAATTGGTAACCCGCCATGATAGTCAATCGTGGCCAGGAAAAGAATCAGGGACAATCTGCTTTTTACAGCCCGGTTGGACTGCAATCGCGTTTTTTCGGAGAAGCCCTTGTCAGATGTGAATGTTTCTGTGGCCTCAGCCAGTGCGCCGCCGCCCGTTGCCACCACCGCCATGACGGCGTTGGAGTTGCGGACTAGTTTCTCGTTGGCCTCCATTTTTGCCTTGCGCATGCTGGGATTGTTTTTGATTTTGCCGGTGTTCGCCATCGAGGCCACGCGTTATCCCGGTGGCGATGATGCCGCCATGGTCGGCTTCACCATGGGCATTTACGGGCTGACGCAAGCCTGTTTACAGTTTTTGTATGGCCTGGCTTCTGACCGCTTTGGCCGCAAGCGGGTGATTGTGTTTGGCTTGCTGGTGTTTGCCGCAGGTAGCCTGGTGGCGGCGCTGGCCCCCAGCCTGACCTGGCTGGCCATTGGGCGGGCGGTGCAGGGCGCAGGGGCGGTGTCTGCCGCCGTGACGGCCTTGCTGGCCGACCAGACGCGTGACGAGGTGCGCACCAAATCGATGGCCATGGTGGGTGCCAGCATCGGCCTGATGTTTGCCGTGTCGCTGGTGGCTGCGCCGGTGTTGGCGGGCTGGATTGGTCTGGTGGGTATTTTTGCCTTGACCGGTGTGCTGGCTTTGTTGGGTGTGGTCGGGGTCATCTGGTGGGTACCGCCAGAACCCGGCAAGCACAAGGACGCGCCCAAAGGCCGGGTGGTGGATGTGCTGCGTTCCCCGGCTTTGCTGCGGCTCAATTTTGGTGTGTTTGTGTTGCATGCGGTGCAGCTGGCGATGTGGCTGGCGCTGCCCGCCATGCTGGTGCAAGCGGGTTTGAGCCGTGACCACCACTGGCAGGTGTATTTGCCTGCGGTGCTGGGCTCGTTTGTGGTGATGGGGGGCAGCTTGTTTCAGCTGGAAAAGCGCGGTTATTTGCGCGCTGTGTTTTTGACTTCGATTGGTTTGACCACTGCGGTGCAGGCGGCGTTGTGGTCACAGGTAGGTGCTGCACCCAGCGTTGCCTTGTTGGGCGGCCTGCTGTTTGTGTTTTTTTACGGCTTTAATGTGCTTGAAGCCAGCCAGCCCAGCATCGTGTCGCGGCTCGCCCCGGCGCAAAGCCGGGGGGCTGCCATTGGGGTCTACAACACGCTGCAGTCGCTGGGGTTTTTTGCCGGTGGCATGGGCGGTGGCTGGTTGGTTAAACATTTTGGTGCAAGTGGTTTGTTTGCCACTTGTGCGGGGCTGATGCTGCTTTGGCTGCTGGTGGCTTGGCCCATGCAGTCATCCGGGCGCGGGTCTGCTGTGGCAAAAGCGGGATAAACTGAAACGCTGTGAACAGCCGCGCCAAATGCGGCTTATCAAGGCACTGATCAAATAGAAAGACGAACCATGGCATCTGTAAATAAAGTGATTTTGCTCGGCAACCTGGGGCGCGACCCCGAAGTGCGCTACCTGCCCAGCGGCGACCCGGTGGCCAACATCACCATTGCCACCAGCAGCCGCTACAAAAACAAAGCCGGTGAAATGGTCGATGAAACCGAATGGCACCGTGTGACGTTTTTTGGCCGCCTGGCTGAAATTGCCAGCCAGTACCTGAGAAAAGGCCGCCCGGTGTATGTGGAAGGGCGCATCAAAACCAACAAGTACACCGACAAAAACGGTGTGGAACGCTACTCTACCGACGTGATTGCCAGCGAGATGCAATTGCTCGGTGACCGTGAAGGCCGGGGGGAGCCCAGTCAGGGTGAAGACGACGGTGGTTACAGCCGGCAGGCCCCAGCACCGCGCCTGGCGCCGGCACCGGCACGCCAGCCCAGCGCCGCGCCCGCGCCCGCCGCCCGCCCAGCCAGTGGGTTTGATGACATGGATGACGACATCCCGTTTTAAACGACACGTTTTTGTAAAACGTTGATAAAAACCCCAAAAAGCCCTGATTTATCAGGGCTTTTTCTATTTTTAGTGGAAAAATTGTTGATTAAATATTTTCTAGGATGCATACTTACACTTTGTTGATAAAAGATAGGTAGCTGAGGGTATGGGACGACTGATGCACTTGGTTTTTTCTGAAGGTGAGCGTTACCCCATGCTGGTTGACCGTGATGGGGTGCCTGACTTTTGGGTCACTCTTTTTGTCACTGAAAATCTGAGGCCGTCGCTAATGCAGACAACCATAGAAAACACAATTCGGGATCTTATTCACCTAAAGTTGTGGGAGGAAATCAATGGTCGTGACCTGATATCAGAGATTAGCCGGGCCAAATTTCTGTCTGGTGCTGATATCGTCGCGATGCGCGACCATTGTTTGCTCAACACAAGAACCCTTCGTGAGTGGCAGGAGTCCACATCCAGAAAGAACGTGACCCGGTTGTTGGCAAGTCATCCTGTAGGCGTTCATCATCTACGGGGCGTTTCAAAGAACCATGCGGCCAATCGTCTGGTGCACATTGCCGAGTTTCTTTATTTCACTGCCATGGCGATGCTAAGGGCACGAGCCGACTTCGTTTCTCTGACAACAGGTATTGAGAAGATGAAGGGAGACATCATCAAACAGAAGCCGAAAGGTCTGGGAGATAAAGGTCTGGCTAACGATCCAAATGAAAAAGCGCCACCACCTGAAGTGTTCGATAGGCTGATGAAGGTGGTCAAAGAAGACTCACCCGACAACCCATACAAAAGTCCTGGTGTTCGCACGAGGAACGCATTGATGTTCAATGTGATGTATGAGACGGGTATGCGGTCAGGCGAGATTCTTGCACTGAAAATTGAAGACATTGATTGGCATTCTGGAAAGATATGTGTTGTTCGCCGTCACGATGATCCAGATGATCCACGTAGAAGACAGCCAGTTGTAAAAACCTGTGAGCGCGACATCCCAATCAGTCAGGAATTTGTGAGACAACTTCGCGCATACGTGATGGACGTACGCTCAAAAGTGCCGAACGCAAATCAAAGGCCCTTTTTATTTGTGAGGTTAAAAAGTGGGAAAGATCAAGGACATCCCCTTTCCGACAGCTCATTTAGAAATAGGGTTTTAGGCCCGGCCATCTCCACTGACTCTGAACTATTTAACGAAATCTGTAGGCATGGCTTTCGTCACAACTTTAACTATCGTCTTTCCAAGAAAATAGATGAACACAATCGACGAGCCAAGTTAGATAAAACTATAGAGCCTATAAACGAAAAAAAAGAAATCCAGATTCGTATGTATTTGAATGGGTGGGCTTCTGAGGGAACTGCAAAAACCTACAACTTACGGCATATCCAAGAGATTTCGAACGTATTGATGCGGGATGACATGAATGAACAGTCAAAGTACATATCCAAGAGCGGGAAATAGTATGCAGCCCATTGCCAGTTCGGCCCAGAAAGTACCCGCCAATCAGCTGAGAAAGAGAGATTGGCGAACATCGAAGATGGGGTACAAATTTGATTTTTATGATGATTTCTGGCAGCTTGATGGATCAAAAGTCATTAATCTTGGTCGTCTGAGGAAGCTGGATAGCAATACTCAGGAGGGATTGAAGCAGACGCTTTGTCGGTATGCAGAGGAACTTTCTGCAGATAGCACCGACAATAATTTCACAAAACTCAACATGTACTGCGATCAAACTGGAGAGGAAAGTATTAGTGTGCTGGGGTTAACAAAGTGGCGGGCGTCATTGCCTCCCGAGAATGAGTGGTGGTTAGGCGCTTTAAAAGGCTTTCTGATTGCATGGAATGAGTGGGGATACCCTGGTGTTACCGACGATGTTGTCGAATATCTTGACGAGTTGACTTTGAAAGGGAATGTAAAGGGCAAGGCCGTTAAGCGCGCATGCCCTTATTCAGGGCCACTAACGCAGATTGAGCAGGGTGCCTTGGTGGATTGGGCATCGAATGCATTTTTAATAAAAGCGATTACCTTAACCCAGTTCGCCTACTTTCTGACACTGTTATTTACTGGGCGCAGGTCGGTTCAGATACAGGCATTGCGAGCATGCGATTTGACCTTTAGAGACGACCCAAAGGGATGTGATTACATCGTCAAGTTTCCACGCGCAAAGCAACCTGGAGGTGGATTTCGAAAAGCATTCAGGTCTTTGTCCGTCAACGATGATCTTTATCTTCTATTGGAGAATCAGTCCGCAGACTCTCAGGCCCGTGTGGAACGCGTGCTTGGCAAGAAATTGCCCCCAGCGATGTTGCGGCAAATCCCCATATTTCTGGCAGAGGAACGAATTGAGGGACTTCGTGATCTGGAACATTTGGCTAAATGTCTGGATGAAACTCCAGACTTTCTACACATGACCAAGCAGCAAGCAGCAGCGGTCTTAAGGGTTGTTGCCATTAAAAATATGGCCCGCTCAGAGAGGACCGGGGAATTTATCAATTTCACTTCGCGTCGGTTCCGGTACACCAAAGGCACAAACTTGGCACGGCGAGGCATCACAGGGGTTGCGCTTGCGGCTGCGTTAGACCACACTGACACCCAGAATATTGATGTTTATACCGAAAATACCGAGGAAATGGGGCAACAAATTAGTGCCATCATGGCACCGATTTTGGCTCCACTGGCGCAAGCTTTTGCTGGAAAACTCATTAATTCTGAACGAGATGCACTGAGAGCGAATGATCCTCACAGTCGCGTTAAAAATGGGATATCAAAAACTGTAGGCAATTGCGGCACATTTGCATTTTGTGCCTCTGGCTATCGGGCCTGCTACACATGCGTGAATTTTCAGCCTTGGCGCGATGCACCACACGAAGAAGTCCTGAATGAGATTCTCAGTGAAAGAAAGCGTCAGGAAGAATTACAAGTTTCACCGAATGTCATTCAGTCAACAGATCGTCTGTTGCTGGCAGTTCAGCAGGTTATTTTAATATGTCAGCAAGCCAAGTCAGAAGCTCGAAATGAGGTTCAGATTGGCTGAGATCATTTACTTTCAATCGCGTTCTGAGCTTGATGCTCGCCAGAATTTGGCGGCCTTCATAAATCATTGCCGAAGCAACCTGACTCTTTATGAAGATCAAGGAGGTTTTTCAGTAAACAAGTGGCAGTTCAAGTCCGGTAACAGGTCTTTCTCAATGGCGTTTTCAAAATACAACGAAAAGAATGACCCCTACAACTTTGAGACTCTTGATGAGCCATTTTTGACTTTTGCCAAAGCGCGTGTGCGATACACCCAGAGTCACCGACAAGTAAAGAGCGTTGGGCAAAACATGATCATCTTACGGTTACTGCACGACGCTCTGATATTTGTTCATGGTGCGGCTGATGTTCTGAAGGCTGATGGATTGGTAATTCAAAAAGTCAGGGAGCTTGCCGATTCGCGGTATCCGGTGTCTGGACTTCGCTACCGTCTTGGGCAATTGCTGGAATTGCTTTATGAGTTCTTGCGAAAAAAATATCTTGTGCCAACGCTGCCGCAGTGGGTTAACCCCTGGTCCCGTGGGAGGTCAAAAGCTGAACAAACTGACAAGGCATCAAGAAAGTGGCAGGAAGAGAGATGCCCAAGCTTGCATCAAATGACTTCGATTGCAGATTGTTTTTCCAGAGCCGAAACATCCGAAGAAGAATATTGGTCAAGTGTCGTGACCATGTTGATGTTCGCTCCATCACGGGCGGGTGAATTGCCCTCCCTGACAGTCGATTGTTTGCACGTGGGCGCGACAGGTAGTCTGGGCGTTCGTTGGTGTGGTGAAAAGGGGTTCGGCGACACTATAAAGTGGGTGCCGGAGGTGATGCGTGAGACCGTTATTGAAGCGCATCGTCGTTTAGTTGATATCGGTGCACCAGCGCGGGCAGCAGCTAAATTCGCCCATGACAATCCCAACCTTTTTTTCCGTCATGAGGGGTGCGTTACGCCCCCTGACTTTGCGGAAAACAAGGCATTGAGTGCACTGGAATTTGGTTGTGCCATGAGCTTTGGAGCGTCAACTCTTGAATTGATCGAAGCAAGGTCAAAAGTTTGTGACGATGAAGTTGCCTGGAAAATTTTGAGTTCAACGAACTGGGTTCATAAAATTAGGAAAGATGGCAACCCAACATATCAGCAACTTGCCAAATACACGCTGGGTGAATACCGAAATAATGACTGGCCTAATTTGGCCGGTTCCAATAGACCGATCTGGGAAGCTCTGTTATTGGTACGCGATCGTGAATTCCACAAAAGTTTTGGCCCCCGAGCGTTCAGTTGGGTGCAGCCCTCGGTAAATCAGATCAACTGGCAACTGGCTCCGCGGACTGGGATCAGATATCCGCCGAAGACGTTGTTTCAACGCTTTGACATCGTCAATGAAGATGGATCAGAAATCGCGCTCACGTCTCACCAATTGAGAGTCTGGCTTTCTACCACTGCCGAGCGCGGTGGTATGGATAGTTGGCAGCTCGCAAAATGGGCAGGGCGTGCGCGGATTCAAGACAACCGTCACTACGACTTGCGCACACCAACGGAGCGCGAAAATCAGGCTCGGGAAATCATGTTCCTCGATGAGCGGCCCACGGCACTGCAGGCCATCAAATTGAACTTGCCAGTCTCGTATGAAGACCTCGGGCTGAATCGAATGGGAATTGCCGACGTAACCGAATACGGCATGTGTACCCATGATTACGCCATGTCGCCTTGTGTCAAAGGCGGAGAGTGCATGATCTGCAAAGAACATGTCTGCATAAAGGGGATGCCAAATACGCTGGAGCGAATCAAACGACTTGAAGAGCTTGTTGCTACCCAATTCGAAAAGGCGAAAACGGATGCCTCTGTTGGCGTGTTTGGTGCTGACAGGTGGGTGACACACCTGGGTTGGAAACTGGCTCACATTCGAACTCAACGCGTGAGGTTGGAGTCAAGCGACACGCCGGAGGGTGCAATCCTATGGATACCACCTGAACATGACCCCAGTCCGATAAAGCGTTCACTGGAACAGAGACACCTCAAGTCAAAACCCAATGAGAATCGGCTCGTTGACTTCTCGGAAGTGATTGCACTGCTTGGGGCGTCCGGTGCCTAAGAAGATCATTACGGAGGGCACCGTACCCATCGCCCTGCACCATATAGACAAATGGGCAGGGAAACTGACCTGGGAGCTGTACGCGGAACGTCTGGCAAAAGCTCTTGGTCAGACGCGGATCAGTCGTCATACTTTACTGTCCTACCCGGTCTTGGTTGAAGCGTTTAACGCCAAGAAAGATGCCCTCAAAGCGTCATCCAAGAATTCTGAGGGCAAGGAATCCAACGTTACTCTTGATTTTGCCAAGCAAGAGATCGCTACCCTTGAAGCCAAGGTGGCGCGGCTTGAACGACAAAACGATCTTCTGCGTCAGCAGTTTGTACGCTGGCAACACAACTTGTACATGATGCCCGGCGTTGACATGGAAAAGCTCAACGCGGCGGTAGACAAGCCAATGGTGGCGGTGAACCGGCGATGACAAAGGGCAAGAACGGCCAGCAAATCGCGAGTGAAAACGTTGCGGCGGTAACCGTGTGGATCGCAGAAAGAAATCAACGTCGCGATTGGCATGAATATGCTTACAACAACCGAATCAACCGAAGCGTGCTTGCAGATGAACTTGACTTCGCAAAGTCTGTCTGCACACAAAACAGTACCGTCAGAGCACTGCTGGATGCTGCCGACGCGCTTTGGTTTAAGTACGAGACGGTTGAAAAAGCTGCGCATGAAGCGGCTCGTGAGCGGGCACAAGTTCAGTCTAGTCGAATCACCGCCGATAACAGCGAGCTTCAAAAGCGGGTTGCCGAACTGGAGGCGGAGAATCGCCAACTCCGACGAGAGGTAAATGCCTACAAAAAGCAGCAAGCCTTGGTAGAAGGCGGGGCAGCTGGATTCAGGGTATGACCGGTATTAACGCGTACGGTCGCATATCACAGCCAGCCAAGGCTGTGACCAACATTGTTCATGTCCGGCAGGTAGTGCAAGTCAGAAGGTGCCGGGCAAGAGGCTACGCCACTGTGGATTTGGTCAACAAAGACGGCTCAGTCAAAAAGCGCGACAAGACGCTGGTAGTGAAATTTCCAGAACATTGCCGCGAGGTAGCCACTGATGGTTCGCTATGGGAAGTCTCTGGTAAGGAGTACGTCAATCAGTTTGTCATCAATGACATCGTCGTCTCAGAATACACCATTGAAGCGGAAAGCATCAATTTCCTGCGGCCCTCGGGACGAATCCTTGCACGGTGGCTCAGCAGCAACATTAGTGGTATCGGCAGCGTCATTGCAAATCGCTTGGTGCGCATAAAAAACCTGAATTCCCTGATCGAAAACCAAGACCGCGTGACCTTGCTTGAAGTGGCGGGCATGTCGCAAGAACGTGTTCGGCGCTTGTTCGAACAGTGGCCAGATGCCAGTTTGTATAAGACTATCGAATGGCTTGAAGTGCAGCGGTTGCCCCTCAATCTCGGGGACAAGTTGGTTGCGGTATTCGGCGCGGAGGCCATCGACAAGGTGAAATCGCATCCATTTTTGTTGATGGCGATGGGCGTTTCTTTTGAAAAAACCATGCAAGTTGCACGTGAGCTGCACCTGTGCATGTCTGACAACTGTGTGGCGGCAGGTGTGGCGCTGCACGTTACCGTTAAACACGGAGCGGAAACCGGTTCGACAGTGATCGATAGTAAAACTCTCGCAAACGTCTGTACTCAGGTGATGACGGCCCCATCTCCTGCCAGGGTGGGTGACATTGCCGTTGAGGAAGGATTGTTGGTTCGTGTGAAAAATGGCTATCAGGTTTACGGCAAGGCGCTTATGGAAGCCGCTGTTGCGCAATTCCTTGTCGATATGCACAAAAGAAGGCCTGGTGACAACGCGCTTTTGGCAGCGTGGGAAAAAGCACTGTCCAAGGAAGTTGTTGCAGCCGCACTTTCGAACTACGAATCGTCACTTGATTTCGCATTAACAGTTGAACAACGGGCGGCTGTTGTCGGGGCCGTGAGTGCTCCTGTTTGTTGCATAGCGGGTGGAGCCGGAACGGGCAAGACCACGATTTTGAGAGCAATCTTGGGTGTGTACAAAGCAATCGCGGACGGTATTCCCTGTTACCAGGTGGCGTTGTCTGGCCGGGCGGCTCGGCGAATGGCTGATAGCACCGGTGATCCTGCTCAGACTATTGCCAAACTCATTGCCATGCATCTTGGCGACAAAAAACCAGACCTGCCGCCACACCTGTTGTTGGTCATCGATGAGGCTTCTATGGTGGATTTGTTGTCGATGTACAAACTGATTGGGATGCTGCCCCAGGCCACGCGACTGCTGTTCGTTGGCGACATCTATCAGCTTCCCCCTGTTGGCGATGGTCTTGTTTTTCACGCACTTGCTGACACGCCGATACCATTCTTCAATCTGTCTCAAGTTAAGCGCCAGAGCGAACAGAGTGGAATACACAGATTTGCGACTTCGATCAGGAAATCGGCACTTGAGTTGCCCAATCGCACGAAAAAAATGCTTCTGGAAAGTGATGACTGTTCAATTGAGTCCAATGCCAGCATTGCAAGACTGATCGAATTGTGGCGTGACGCGGGGGGCATCGGAAATATCGTCTTGTCCCCTGTCAGGAGGGGTGAGCTGGGTGTGGAGAATATCAACACCCAGTTGCAGCTGGCCGTTGGAATGGATCGGCCAGCGCTTTATTACCGCGATGAGTCTCGGGGTTGGATGCCTTGGATTACGCCGACCGGATCACAACTGCTTGAAGGCGATCCCATATTGGTTGTTGCCAATAACTACGATGAGGATGCAGATATCAGGAACGGTGATCTTGGTATCGTCACTGAAGTGTTTGGAAAACCAAACGAGGGAACTGGTGCTGTCGGTGTAATCGAGGTCAATGATGTTGCCATCTTTGTGACGCCTGAGATTCTGGAAAAGCTGCAACTCGGATACGCAGTGACCATTCACAAGTCACAAGGTTCACAGTGGCACACCTGTTTTGTCATGCTGCCAATAGAAGCGTCACGGATGATTGACCAGACACTGATTTACACCGCTGTGACGCGCCCGACAGACCGGCTGGTGTTGATCGGCGATGAGGTGGTGATACAACAGGCAGTCAGGCGTGGATCAAAGGCATTGGAGCGGCAGACCTGTTTACGTGAGCGAATTTTGGAGGCTGATAAATATGCGTGATCGGTGTGTGCAAGTTATAACTTTTGAATAGTTTTCAACGGAGACTTCTGCTTCAACATGGCATCTTCGATCATCTTTTTTAGATCTTGATGCATTGGAACGGTGGGAGTGCCAATTTGATCTAATTCCTGGCTTCGTCAGTAAAATCTGTGGGCGAGTTGCGGCTCAGGAAGCTTGCCAAGCACGTGATACAAGGCGAGCTCAGTGATTCTGAAGGTGCGAAACCCGTAGGATTTTCTCATGGTCACTTTGACCTTG
>Ga0210058_1000444_pt1 | contig 39707 bp, 32 predicted proteins | sample CryGeymeta201511_FD_183979 | JGI IMG/M metagenome (GOLD analysis project Ga0210058, IMG submission 183979) | Groundwater microbial communities from Crystal Geyser aquifers in Utah, USA - Crystal Geyser metaG 2015-11 (SPAdes) (version 2) | ecosystem: Environmental > Aquatic > Deep subsurface >...
TCGGTCGCACCGAGTGCCGCGCCTGCAACAGAGTCGACTGGGGTTGTGTTCAGCAGGTCTTGATACGTGCTTGTGCTCGTCCCATTGGGTGCGGTATCAACAAGCTGCGCACAGTTTGTTCCTTCCGGACAATTCGGATTTGTTCCTTGCGCAATTTCAATCGCGTCCAGAATCCCGTCTGAATCCGCATCGGAAAGATACGGCGACGTCTTGTAGAGATAGATTTCTGCATAATCAGAAAGCCCATCACGATCCGTGTCCTTCGCTTTTAGATCCGTTAAATTTTGATCTTGCGCATTCTGCTGAGACAAAATGCTTTGCGACGCTTTTAAGGTTTCTTTTGAAACAAGAAAAGGAGAGAGAATGCCCGCACGCAAATAAGCGACGGACAGACCCAAGGTTAGGATAGCACAAAATCCAAAAATACTCAGCGCAAAACGCTGCTCTCCTTCGAGCGATTTCCACCACTCCGAAAACGCCCTCCGCGGATCGCGTTCATTCATAAGTTCCTTCGTGAGTATAGCAGCAAATCTCTCATTTCGGGAGAAGGAGGCATGTGGATGCTTCCGCGAAAATACCTCCGACGCAATAAATTGATTTTTGCCTTATTCTTCTATAAAATAAAGTCAACCTTAAATACTATGTCTCTTTTCAATCGACCCCAAGCTCCCGAAGAAGCGTCCTGGCTCACGCAGACAGAAGACGGACAACTTTCCATTGATGTATTTCGCCAGGGAAAGGAGCTCATCATCCGTTCTACGCTTGCCGGCGTTTCACCGGATGATTTAGACATAGCCATACACGGCGATCTTCTCACGATTCGCGGGAAGCGCGAATCGAGTCACGAAACGAAGGAAGATGATTGGTTTCATCGTGAATGTTATTGGGGCTCTTTCAGTCGTACCATTATTCTTCCGCTCGATGTTGAATCCGACCGCGCGGAAGCTTCCCTCGAGCATGGCGTTCTGGAAATTCGTATCCCCATTCGCGGCGGCGAACACAGTATCAAAATACGCACAGTTGAAGATTAACCATTTTTTTCATATTCATTATGCATATTCCACTTAAGGTACCTGTTGAGCGCGTCCTCGATGATGCCGTTGAAGTTCTCATCGGCGACAAAACAATAACGCTTCCCATGAGCTGTATTGCAGGAAAACCTGTGCTAGGATCGGAAATCGCACTCGTTGGCGTTTCAACCGGCGATAAACTTTCAGAAGCGGATGCGCTCGCACGTGCTATGTTAAACGAACTTCTCGGACATGAATCTCCATCCATTTAAAGGGCATCATCGCGAAAAAGCTGTTCAGATTTTCATCTGGGCAGGCATTGCGTTCATTTTCTTTCTTTCTGCCACCGCCGCCATAGGCGCATTTGCTTATGGCTATAATGTTTCCTATCGGAACAAGATTTATCCCGGTGTTCACGCCGGAACCATACGCTTAGACGGATTGACGCAAGATCAAGCTCGCGGACGCCTAAAACTTGCCATCGAAACCGCAACCAATAATGGCTATCATTTTACGATTGATGGAGCGCCTGTCACGCTTCCTTCAACCGTATTATCTGTTGACGACCCCGATCTCGCGCATGACATTACGCTTTTTGATATTGATGCAACCGTAGACAAAGCGTTCCACGCGGGTCGTTATGGAGATTTCTTCCAAAATACGCTTGATCGCCTTCGCCTTATCTTACGTCCTCTTTCCGTCCCCTTGGTACTTGAGATCAATCGTCCGCTGGTAAAGAAATCGCTTGAGGAACATATCAATGATCGTCTCGTCCCGGCCATAGATGCTCAAATCCATGTTCGTATCAACACGACGAGTACGCCTGAAACCGTTTCTTTCAACTACACAAAGGAGCAAATGGGAAAACTTGCCGATGTTGATGGCGCTATTAACACGCTCGCCAGTCAAGCCGCTCTTCTCGCTTTCCAGCCGATTCCTATCACGATTACAAATGTGGAGCCCATGATTCAGGAAACGCAATTGCAAGCTTTAGAACAAACGGTTTCAAAGCTCCTGGCTCATGCGCCGTTTACGCTTCGCGCCGACAATAAAACTTGGCAGATCACCAGTTCGACGCTTGCAGAATGGATTGGACCTATACAAACACAGGGAGTACTCACGCTTGCCATCGTTCCCGATAAGCTTTTATCAACCATGGAGCCGCTAGCCGCGAATTTACTTCAAGAGCCGAAAGATGGCCGACTGGAGCTTGGAGAAAATGAAACCGTTGTCGCCTTTGAAGAACCTATCGCCGGCGTCCGCATTGATCCGGTACAAACCATCAAAAATATTACAGAAGGCTGGACTGCCGGATCCACTCCTATGGAGCTCGTTTTGCAAACCGTCACCCCAAAAATTGCGGGCAGCGATGCAAGCCGACTCGGTATTCAAGAAGTTCTCGGCATTGGACGTTCAAATTACAGCGGCTCCCCATCGCATCGCCGTCAAAACATTGCTCTTGGCGCAAGCAAGATGAATGGCACTCTCATTGCTCCGGGTGCAGAATTTTCACAATTGGATACGCTTGACACAATTGATGGCGCACATGGCTGGCTCACGGAGCTTGTCATTAAGGACAATAAAACTATTCCCGAATATGGCGGCGGTCTTTGCCAAATCGGGACAACTTCATTTCGCGCCGCACTTGCTGCCGGGATGGAAATCACAGAACGCAGAAATCACAGTTATCGCGTCAGTTATTATGAACCAGCGGGAACGGATGCCACGATCTATGATCCTGCGCCAGATTTTCGGTTTAGGAATAATACAAGCCATTACATTCTCGTTACCTCTCGCGTGCAAAATAATGAAGTTATTACCACCATTTGGGGAACGTATGATGGTCGCAAGATCAGCCAATCCAAGCCGGTCATCTGGGGTATTACAGCTCCCCCGCCAACCAAGTACATTGAAACAACCGACCTTCCTCCTGGAAAAAAACACTGCACCGAATCCGCCCACGCGGGGGCGAGCGCAAGCTTCAATTACAATGTGCAATACGCGGATGGAACTGAGGATAACACCACATTTAACAGCTATTACAAGCCTTGGCAGGCCGTCTGTCTTATCGGCGTAGAATCGCTTTCTGGACCATCCAGCTCCACTACAAGCACACAGGTCCTTCCAAACCCATAAAAACAGAGAGAAAATTTAAGTTTCTTGGGTTTGACAGATCCGCTGGGCTATGATATAAATGCCTAAGTGTCCTTTGAATCGCCGAAATGGCGTTCTTTTTGTCCACAAAAAGACTCCCAAACAGATTGTTAACAGACTGGTTTTCCCTGGAAAAATAGTCTCTATTGGATAGATTGTACAAGCCTTTAAGCAATCCGCGTCCACGACAAGCATGGAATTTTCGTTGAGGGTGCCGCAGGTCTTCGGACTCGCTCTCCCCTCATGGAAAATTTCTTGGGTGCGGATTGCTTAAGCGCTGGTATCAGAAAAACCCCGGTAAAACCGGGGTTTTTGGTATGCGATGTTTTTTTCTCTCCTCTGTCGTTATTCGGGATTTCAATATATTGGAATCCGCTGCGGTTATTGAGACGTCTTCTGCTCAAAGATCGTCCATTGTTGCTGTCCCAGTATTCCTCCAGGACTTCCGTCCGCACCAACACAATAGCCGAGTTTATCAAGCGAGAACGCGGTCGGACAACCGCAAGCGCCAGACGTAATTGAACTACCGGAATCCTCACAATTGTTTTGGCCGTTTGTATGCTTGACGTCATCCACAGCCGGATCTGTTTTACGTTTGTCGTGACGGATGGCAGCTGCTGGCTAAATAGAAAAATATCAAACGTATTATTTGCTAAGGTATTTTTCTGCATCAAGCGCCGCCATGCAACCGGAACCAGCTGCGGTTATCGCTTGGCGATACCGACTGTCCTGAACATCTCCGCAGGCAAATAAGCCGGGGACATTTGTTTGAGCGGTACCAAAACTTGTTTTTACATAATTCTTCTCATCCAGATCAACCAAGTCTTTGACGAGGCCTACATTGGGTTTATGTCCTATGGCGGCAAAAACTCCGTCGATTTCCATGTCGCGCAGCTCCCCCGTTGTACTGTCTTTCAAGCGAACGCCCGTTACATGATCCACTTCTTTTCCAAGAATGTCGTCGACAACCGTATTCCAGATCATTTCAATCTTTTCATTCTTTTTCATTCGTTCCTGCATGATTTTTGATGCGCGCAGTTCATTTCTGCGGTGAACGATGTATACCTTATCAGCAAAACGCGCAAGAAAGCTCGCTTCCTCAATGGCGCTATCCCCTCCTCCAACCACGATTACTTTTTTTCCTTTGAAGAAAAATCCATCACAGGTTGCACAGGCGGAAACACCTTTTCCGTATAATTCTTTTTCCGATTCGAGACCAAGGCGCCGTGCCGTTGCCCCCGTAGAAATAATAACGGTTTTTGTTTGATAGGTTTTTTCTGCAGCCGTCACTTCAAAACCGTCAGCCGTTTTTTCCAGCTTGTCTACATGAGCGGAAATAATTTCTGTTCCAAAACGCGCGGCCTGTTCTTTCATGACCTGCATTAACTCCGGACCCTGAACTCCCTTAGGAAAGCCCGGGAAATTTTCTACATCCGTTGTTGTCATGAGCTGGCCGCCCGGCTCACCTCCTTCAAAAAGAAGCGGCTTTAGATCTGCACGGGACGCATAAATAGCCGCTGTCCAACCAGCCGGACCTGAACCGATGATAATAACATTATTCATACACACATTCGCAAAAATCTACGGGAAAAACGTAATAGCAACAGAATTCTTTTTTCGCGCTTTACGCTAAATAAGGCTTAAGCTTGTCGAGAAGCGCATCTTTTGACATTGATCCTACAAACTTGTCCGCGATCTCTCCGTTTTTCACAATAATGAATGTCGGAATAGACATCACGCCATACCCGCCCGGTGTCTTTGGGTTTTGATCCACATTCATCTTTCCGATTTTAAACTTTGATGCATCAAGGTCTTTAGCGATCTCTTCAAGGACGGGCGCCATTGCGCGGCATGGACCGCACCATTCTGCCCAAAAATCCACAAGAACAGGCACATGAGACTTTAATACCTCTTGTTCAAAATTGTCGTCAGTCAAAGTGATTTCCATAAATAACACTTCTTAGGAATTATCTTTTTAGTATAGTCTACCTTACCTTCAAGAATCAAGCGAGGCGCTCCCTTCTCTAAAAATCGTCCGCATTATACGCGAAAGGACTCAAGTTTTCTCGCTTTCAGTTCTTCGCTGTACGCTTCGAGAATATCGCCTTCCTGTAGTTTCGATTTTCCCGCATAAGAGAGACCGCATTCCTGACCGGCCGGGACTTCTTTTACAGCAGATTTTCCGGACTGTAAGCCCTCAATCAAACCTTCTCCAATAATATCTTGTTCGCCGCCTTCTTCTTCCGCACGGAAAACGCGAAGCTTTGCGTTCGCTATAAGCTTTCCTTCTTTTACTCGGCAACCAACAATCATTTTTCCCGGTTCCGTTCGGAACACGGCGGCAACCTCTGCTTTTCCAAGTTCTGTTACAATCTTTTCTTGAGGAAGCAATTTATTTAATCGAGCAACAACATCGTCAAAGAGGTCGTAGATAACGGAATAGGTATTCACATCAACGCCCTTTTCGCGTGCGTCTGAAACGATATTCGTTGGGATTTGAACGTTAAAGCCATACACAACGGAAGGCTTTGAAACATCCGCACGTTCCACATCGCTTTCCGTAATATTCCCAAGTCCTTTTTGGATCACATGTACGCCAACGAGTTCATGTTGGATTTTTTCCAGCATTCCCAACAAAGCTTCCAGAGAACCAAGCACGTCCGCTTTCAAAATAACATTCAACATGACTTTTTTTACTCCGGACTCTTCCTGTTCTTTTGGCATGGATTTTGCGGCCGTGAAAGAGTCTGCTACGAGGCGTGCACTCTTCATTTTTTTCTGCTCCAGGGCTTTTGGATCTTTCGGTACTTCCATGATATCTCCAACAGCAGGCGCGGCTTTAAAGCCAAGAATTTTCACCGGCGTTCCAGGCGACGCATCCGTAAGCACCGTCCCTTTCCAATCGCGCATAATGCGAACACGTCCATATGCAGTTTCGTCTACGCCCAACCAATCGTTTTTATGAAGCGTTCCATTTTGAATAATCACGGTTGCAACCGGGCCCTCTCCTTTGTCTACATGCGCTTCTATAACCGTTCCGGATGCAAGCGCGTCTGGGTTTGCAAGAATGCGCTCTTTTTCCATGTCGCTCACGAGGAGCACGAGGTCCAAAAGCTCATCAATCCCTTCTCCTGTTTTCGCAGAAATACGCGCCATGGGCACTTGGCCGCCCCAGTCTTCAACCGTAACGCCCGCTTCAGCAAGCTGACCCATAACACGGTTTGGATCGGCGCCGGGTTTATCCATTTTATTCAAAGCCACGATAAAAGGCAGTCCTGCTGCTTTTGCAATATCAATTGCTTCTTTCGTTTGCGGCTGTACGCCATCGTCTGCGGCAACAACGAGAATGGCAATATCCGCCACTTTTGCACCGCGAGATCGCATCACCGTGAATGCTTCGTGTCCAGGCGTATCAATAAACGTAATTTTTCTGTCTTTTTTTTCAACCTGATAGGCACCGATATGCTGCGTGATTCCTCCGGACTCCGCTTCCATGACATGCGTCGTACGAATGGCATCGAGTAATTTTGTTTTTCCATGATCAACGTGACCCATGACAACGATTACCGGCGGACGCGTTTTCAAATGAGCAGCCTCTTCCTTTGAAAGGATATTCTTGAGTTTGTCCTCGCTCTCTTCCAGAGATTGAAGTTCTTTTTCTTCCGCCGATTCTTGCTGTGGTTTGTATCCAAGTTCTTCGGCAATAATTGCCGCCGTTGTGTAATCAATACGTTCGTTTTGCGAAGCGAGGATACCCGCCTTCATCAATTGCTGAATAACGCGCGTAACCGGAAGTGTTAATTTACCGGCAAATTCTCGCACGGTAATTACGGGCGGAATTTCAACTTCTTTATTCACTTCCTCTCCTGCTTCTTCCGCTTTGGCCTGCGTCTTTACCAGCTGCTGGCGAAGACGTTCGCGCCGCGAATATTCCAACCACTTGCGATAAATTTGTTGCGCAACTCGATCGTCCACTTTGATGGCGCGTTGACCAATATCAAAACCGAGCTCCGGCAATTTTGCGAGGAGCTCTTGCGGCGTAATGCGCAATCTACGGGCGAGTTCAGTTACATTCATAGGCCTGAGTCTAGCCCCAATAGAGCAAAAAGTCAAGCATTTTGGGGAATCTTGCCTCTCTTGGTTTTCTCCCGCAAACTAGAGAAATGGAAGGATTAATCCTCATCGATAAACCCGCGGACATGACGTCGCATGATGTTGTGGACGTTGTCCGAAAAGTCGCGCAAACGAGGCGCGTAGGCCATGCAGGAACGCTTGATCCGTTTGCGACCGGTCTTTTGATTCTCGGTATTGGTAAAGCAACAAAAATACTCACGCAACTCGTTGGACTTGATAAAGCGTATCTCGTCACCGCTCAGCTTGGCGCGACAACAAATACCTATGACGTGGAAGGAACCGTTGTTTCGCAGAACGTTGAGCATATTCCGGAGGCGGAAGAAATTGAACACGCGCTTCAAGCCTTTCGCGGAGGCTATCGTCAAAAAGCACCTGCCTTTTCTGCGAAAAAAGTAAAAGGGAAAAGGCTCTATGAACTTGCGCGCGAGGGAAAGACAAATGTGGAAGTGCTACGCCCGGAAAAAGACGTCCGCATCGAACGTCTTCATATCGTCGAGTATGCGTGGCCAAATCTCACGCTCGATGTTACCTGTTCGAGCGGAACGTATATTCGCTCGCTCGTGTATGATATCGGCGAAGCTCTCCATGTGGGCGCCTATGCCAAAACCTTGCGAAGAACAGCTATTGGACCCTATTCCGTAGAAGGCGCCACTCTTCTTAAAGATCTGGATAAAAACCGGCTAAATCAAGGCCTTTTTACGCTAGACAATGCGCCCGTTTCCTGATACGCTCGAAGTACCGACCTTATTCAAGTTACGCACCGGACGCAATCAGAACCGCTGGTCGGATCTTCCAAAATTTTTTTCACCCTTCGCTGAATCTTACATAAACTGTTGCGAAGAATTATTGGTTTTTTCTCTGCTGTGTGAAAACAGAAGACTCCAACCGTGAGACCTTAATCTAAAAGGGAAACGATGCGTTCCGGGCGACAAATCTATGTCACCCTATTTTTTCCAAATTTTCGCCGGGCTTATTGCCGGCGCCGCCGCAGGATTTACCGGCGGTTATTTTGTACGAGAAGCTCGCGCGAAGAAAACGGTTAACAATGCAGAAGCAAAGGCTCAAACCATTGTAAGTGAAGCCGAAGCAAAAACGGTGGACGCTCTGCAAAAAGCCCGCGAGAAAGCCATTAAGATTTTAGAAGACGCGCGCCTCGAAGAAAAAAGAGCTCTCGATGATCTTAAGATACAGCAGCGTGCTCTTCTCGAAAGAGAAGGGGCATTTACAAAAAAGCTCCTTGAAATCGATGAGCAAAAAGCCTCCGTCGAGCAGGCAAAACAACAGCTTGAAGCAGCACAGATTCAAGTTGAACAGGCACGCGAACAAGCCGTTGAAGAAATGCAAAAAGCTGCGAATCTTTCAAAGGATGAAGCTCTTGAACGCCTCATGACGCTTGTCGAAGCGCAGCATAAAGAAGATCTTCTGACGCGCATGCGCAAGCTCGATGAACAATCCGCGGAAGAAATTGATATCAAAGCAAAAAATATTTTGTCGCTTGCGATTCAGCGTCAAGCATCTTCGCATGTCGCGGAAACAACCACGACCTATGTCGAACTTCCAAGCGAAGAAATGAAAGGACGCATTATTGGACGCGAAGGCAGAAATATTAAAGCCATTGAGTTACTTACCGGTTGTGAATTAATCGTTGACGATACGCCGGGCATGGTAACCATTTCAGGCTTTTCTCCGATTCGCCGCCAGGTAGCAAAGCGCGGTTTAGAGAAGCTTATTGCAGATGGCCGCATTCATCCCGGACGCATTGAAGAAACCATTGATGAAGCGAAACGCGATCTCGCGCTCGATATTAAAAAAGCCGGTGAAGGTGCTCTTGATGAGCTCGGCATTCCTGTTTCCAGTATTGATCCGAAACTCATTCAAATCCTCGGACGTCTCAAGTATCGAACCAGCTACGGACAAAATGCGCTTATGCATTCCATGGAAGTTGCAAAGCTTTCAACTGCCATCGCTGAAGAACTGGGCGCTGATATTCAGGTCTGTAAAAAAGGCGGACTGTTTCATGATATTGGAAAAGCCGTTGATCACGACATGCAGGGCTCCCATCCGGAAATTGGCTATAAGATCATGGAGAAGTTCGGCTTCCCGGAAGAGATTTGCTATCAGTCTATCGGCCATCATGAAGACAAGCCGAAGACACTCGAAGCCATTATTGTAAAAGCGGCCGATGCCATTTCAGGCGCAAGGCCCGGCGCGCGAAAAGACTCTCTTGATCTCTACGTAAAACGGTTGGAAGAGCTTGAAAGAACCGCCTCTTCTTTTGAAGGCGTTGATAAAGTCTATGCCATTCAGGCAGGCCGAGAAATTCGCGTATTCGTAAACCCAAAGCAAATTGACGACTATGAAGCTACAAAGCTCGCGAGAGCCATTGCAGCCCGAATTGAAAGCGAGCTCAAATATCCCGGCGAAGTACGCGTAACTTTGATTCGCGAAACGCGCGTCATCGAATACGCGAAGTAAAATTCTTCCAAGGCGCGTTTTACCTGAAAAAAGAATAACTTCTTGACAAGTTTTGCGCCCTCTGCGTGATATTTATTGCTGACTTTAGCCATTTTTGTTATGGTTGGCTCATCATTAATTCTTCATTTATTACACATCTATGAATAAAGCCGAGCTGATCAACACGCTCTCAGAACGCGTTGGTATCACAAAAAAACAGGCTGAAGACCTGGTTGAGGGTTTCGTTGATACCGTAACGGAAACTCTGCAAAAGGGTGGCGAGGTGAATATTGCTGGATTCGGAGCTTTCACGGCGAAGACGCGCGCCGCACGCATGGGCGTAAATCCGCAGAAGCCTACCGAGAAGATCCATATTCCAGCCGTAACCGTTCCGAAGTTTAAAGCGGGTAAGGGCCTCAAAGACGCTTTGAAGCGTACGGGCGCCGCAGCCGCAGAAGCTCCAAGTGCATCGCCGGAAATGACGTCGCCAAGCGAGCCATCACTCTAAAATAAGTTTAAATAAAAACCGCGCCCCTGGGCGCGGTTTTTATTTATATTTTCAAGCGCGATTTATTCCGCAAGCCAAGTCCCTACATTCTCAACAATGTCTTGCAATTTTACAAGCTCGTTTTCTTTTGACTCGCGGAATTTCCATTCCACTGAATCTTCTTTTAATGTTTTTTCTGAAATAACGAGGCGTAGCGGTAAACCGATGAGATCTGCGTCCGCAAACTTCTCTCCTGGAGAGACATCGCGATCATCCCATAAAACTTCAACACCTTCTTTCTCTAGCTGAGCGTAGACATCCTCTGCTGCTGATTGAATGCGTGAAAGCGTTTCTTCGTCTTTCGCGTTAATCGTAATCAGATGGACGTGATACGGCGCTACGGATTTTGGCCAGCGCATCCCATTTTCATCGTGGAGGGCTTCCACAATTGTTCCGACAAGGCGCGTTATTCCAATTCCGTAACAACCCATTTTTGCAATGTGGCGCTCACCATTTTCATCGCTGAATGCCACATCAAACACTTCACTAAAACGACAACCGAGATCAAAGATATTCCCTACCTCAACGCCCGTGACACAGGCAAGAGGCTCGCCATTTTCCGGGCTCGCATCCCCTTCCCTTAAAGTGGCTATCTCACAGTTCTGAGCAAAGGTTCCATTTTCCGTTGTAAGGATCTTATCCTCACCGGCAGGTGTGATGACCTGAAATTCATGCGAGAATTTTTCCGTAAAGTCTCCGCCGGAAGCTTCAACGACCTTCGCCTGCACGCCACATCGCGCATACACGCGCGCATATGCTTTGAGCGCCTTTTGATAAAAATCTTCCAAATCTTCTTGCGTGGCGTGAAACGAATACAAATCTTTCATACCAAACTCACGTCCGCGCAGAACGCCGCTTTTCGCGCGGAGCTCATCACGGTATTTTGTTTGGATTTGGTAAACGGTAATCGGAAGATCTTTGTAAGAACGAAGAAAATCTCCAACAAGAGGTGTTACAATTTCTTCATGCGTCGGCCCGAGCGCATATTCTTTTCCTGTTTGGCTTTTAATTTTAAACAAGATATCAACCGTGTCCCAACGATCTGTTTTTTCCCAAGGTTCTTTCGGCTGAAGTGCCGGCATAAGAATTTCCTGCGCGCCGAGCCCGTCCATTTCATCACGAATAATAGCTTCCACCTTGCGAAGAACACGAAGACCAAGCGGAAGCCAAGAGTAAACACCTGCCATTTCCTGATGGACAAAGCCCGCCTGAGTCAAAAATCGCGCATTAACCGAATCCGCGTCATGAGGCGTTTGTTTTGTTGTTTTTGAGAATAATCGTGTCTGTCGCATATTGTTCCGAAGTTTAGCCTTCAAAGCGTTTTGCGTCCAGATGGAGAAACACCCCGTCGAGAAAGACAGGGTGTTCAGCAAGTAAGTCGTACTAGAGCTCATCGGGAGCGTCCGCGGTGTCCTCGAACGTATCAGGGGGCTCCTCCTCATGCTCGACTTCCGTGAAGACGGGTTCAGCCTCCTCCGCTACAGGGACCGTTCTAGGTTTCCTGCTCGGTGGTTGAATCTGTCGCGTATAGCGATAGCGCTCTTCGATAGATAGTTTTCCAACACAGGCATTGCAAAGGGTGAAGCCCCTTTCGATGCTATGCGAATTGAGAAAGGCTCTGCAATGCTCGCAGCGCTGAGGTGGTGGCTTGGGGTCGTGCATCTTTCCTCTTCCCCCGTCAAACACTGAAGCTAGCCCTCCTGTAGACGAAAACATCCTTGTATCTACTGGCTCTCCCATACATCCTCCTCGAAAAAAGTACCTCTCCCAGAGTCGAAGAAAATGCGTGTTTTGTCAAGAAAATAAAAACGCCCCGCCCGTCAAATGACGGGCGGGGCGAGAAGTTGGTTAGATGGAAGCCTCTTCAAAAGAAGGCATCCAATTCTTGCAAAGAGCGTATATGCCACAAAAGCTCCTTTCGAGAAGCCTTCACAGCATGAAGAAATCTCTCTTCGATTTGCTCAATGCGTTGGCGGGTTATGCCGTACTCTCTTCCAAGCTCTCTGTGCGTCTTGGCTTCATAGCCACCCAGCCCGAAAGAATGGAAGATAATGGCTCTGTCACGCTCGCTCAAGTGCTCCGCATTCTGTATCCACTCCGCAGCTTTTCGAACGTGCTTCTTGTGCATGCTGCGCGCAATACAGAAATTTTCCGGGTTGAGCGTTTCGCTCTTGAGAACATCCTGAAAAATCGATCCCTCTTCCACATGCGCACCGAGATGCGCATTAAGAGACACGTTTCCGCCCATACCGATTTGCGGACGATAACGGATGATTTTCTTCAGAAGTTGTATGCGAGTCTCCCCTTTTTTGAGATCTATCCTCTCCGCCAATTCTTCGTTCGTAGGTTCTCTCCCCTGTTCGTTTTGGAACTGGCTGATCTGACGGGAAAAGCGAGACAAGATCTCCTGAACGTGTATTGGGGTACTCACAGCTCTGTGATTCCCATGCTTCTGGACGTAGCGTCGCATTTGGTTTGTGATCCAATTGCCCGCATACGTGGAGAATTTATATCCCAATGCGGGATTAAACTTGAACAACGCGGTTCGAAGACCGAAATAGCCTTCCTGAATCAGATCGGGGAGCGAAATGCCACGTCCCGCATAGCGACGCGCAAAAAGGGCGGTTAAACGAATATTCCCGCAAATAAGCGGGGCAGCGTAATGATCACGGCCACGAACGTAGCGCTCCTTGCGGCGATTGAGGCGATAGAGTTGCTCTTGCAGCTTTTGGACACCGGCTTCAGAATCCGTTTTCTCCAATTCCTGCTGAGCGGCAACAATCTGCTCTTCCGTTTTGAGCACGCGAACATGCCACGGCTGAAAACGAGCATACAATTCGTTAAATTCTTTCGTCGTCTTTAGTACGGGGTAGTGCCTAAAGGAACGAAGATAAGCCGAGAACTCCGTCATCCCCTGATCATCCGATTGATGCGCATTGCGGCTTCTTTGCTTTTGCATCTGGCCTCTATTTTTCAAAGGTACAATAGGAAACCTGTCATGATTACACGCGGTTTGTCAATCATGCTCCCCTCTATTTTTTTCTCCCAAAGACCCGTCCTTTTTGCTCTCGCCAAGACTCGAACTTGGATCTCAGGCTTCGGAGGCCTACATTCTATCCGTTGAAATACGAGAGCAAAAAATACAGGTCTATTCTCACGAGGAGATCTGTCCGTAAAACAAGGAGAGCTTACGTGAAAATGCCTTTCATCGCAATTGTGTCACTCGCTTGACGAACGCCTTAAAGGTGCTTAGAATGGGGCCGCGCGCATCGATAGCTCAATTGGTTAGAGCAGGGGCCTCTTAAGCCCAAGGTTCTGGGTTCGATTCCCAGTCGATGCACCAAAAAACACCTTCGGTAAATCCGAAGGTGTTTTTTTAGAGCTTGTGAATCGAAATACGAATCTGCTTGTCTCCAACTTTGAGCGTGTTCCACTCCCCTTCTTCTCCTTCGGTGAAGAGCAATTCATTTGCACGCAAATCTTTAATAAGAGCCGGCAGATCTTCTTCCATCGCTTCACGCAATTCTTTATCTACGTCCGTAACGAGAAGACTGATAGTGTCCGCGGGCGTAAGCTTCTTTTCTTTGCGAAGATTCATGACATTCCTCACGAACTCACGGCGAAGACCTTTCTTTTTAAGCTCCGGCGTGATGGCTGTATCCAAGTCCACCTCCCAATCCGCTTCAAGCGCGCCGTCAGCTTCGACGAGCACTTTTTCGACATTCACTTCTTCCGCAAGAACCGCGAGCAAATCTTCTTGTTGCGTGTATCTTGTCGCGACGTCCGTGTCACGTAGTTTTATCCGAAGAGTTCCAAGCGCTTGGCGCACAGGAATTTTTGCCGTTGCGCGCAGCTCATGCGCGCTTGATGCGATTGAGCGAAGCCAGATCATGTCTTCAAGGAGACGATCATCTATCAAGCGTTTGTCTGCTTTAGACCATTTTTCAATATGAACGGAGGCTTTTGATCCTCCTAAGTCCAAATAGATTTTTTCCGCGATAAAAGGCATGAACGGTGCAATGAGTTTTGATGTCTCGATCAGAATTTCAAGGAGCGTTTTTAAAGCATCAAGACGTTCAAACTCGTTTTCCGATTTCATGCGATCGCGCGAGCGACGAAGCCACCAGGTTGATAAATCATCGACAAACTCCCGGATCGGTCTGGAAGCCGAACCAATTTCATAGGTATCCATCCCCGTTGTAACCGTCTCTAATACTTTATGGAAGCGGGAAAAAATCCAGCGATCCATAATGTGCGCGCTTTGCGGTTTATCGATTTTTACGTCGACTTGACTTGCATACGTCTCATAGAACTTTTTCACGTTCCAGAGAATATTAATAACGGATCGCTGAATATTTTGAAGATCACGTTCACTGAAATGGAGTGCCTCCGCTTCAACAACAGGCGAGGACAAAAGATAATACCGCAGCGCATCTGCGCCATATTTCGTGAGCACATCCCATGGATCGGGATAATTCTTCAAGCTCTTGGACATCTTCTTTCCATCTTCAGCGAGAATGATTCCCGTCACGATGACATTTTTAAATGCTGGTTTTTTGAAAAGCGCCGTAGACAATACATGAAGATGATAAAACCATCCACGTGTTTGATCTTGCGCTTCCCCGATAAAGTCGGCGGGGAAATTCTTTTCAAAATATTTTTTGTTCTCGAATGGGTAATGCTGCGCGGCTACCGGCATGCTTCCCGAATCAAACCAAACATCGAAGACTTCCGGAATGCGCTTCGCTTCTTCTCCTGAGTCCGTCAATAAAATAATATCATCAATAATCGGACGATGCAGATCAATGTGTTCCGGCAGCGTACCAGGTTTCGCGCGTCGTCGAAGTTCTTCTATTGAACCAACAACGAGAATCTCACCCGACTCTTCTCCGATCCAAACCGGAATTGGCGCTCCCCAAAAACGCGTACGCGAAAAATTCCAATCTGGCGCGCTTTCCAAACCCTTTCCAAAACGTCCTTCTTTAAAAGATTCGGGATGCCAGTTCACCTTTTCCGCTGTTTTCAGCATTCCGGGTTTAAGTTTCTGAATATTCACAAACCAAGCCGGTTGCGCTTTGTAAATGAGTAGCGTATTACAGCGCCAACACACAGGAATATTGTGTTGGATTTCTTCTTCGCGATACAGCAGCCCGCGCGCTTTCAAGTCTTCAATGATCGGATTGTCTGCCTCTTTTACGCGCAGCCCCGCAAAGGGGGTGATGGCATCCACAAGCCTTCCTTCCTCGTTCACTGTCATCAAAAGAGGAAGTTCATGCTCTTTCATCATTTGGAAATCTTCTTCTCCAAACGCTGGAGCCGTGTGTACGATCCCCGTACCGCTTTCCGCACTTACATGATCACCCGTTACGACCCGATACGCATCTCCTTCAGGTGGAATAAATGTGTAGAGCGGTTCATAACGCATGTCGACAAGTTCACTCCCTTTCCATCGTCCGGTAATTTCAAATTCAACTCCACCGGATTTGAGTGGATAGTACTGTTTCAAAACATCGGATTGGCGCGCTTCCGCAAAAATGAGCGTTTCATCAGTCTCCTCAATACGCGCTGCGACATACATTAGGTCTGGATTCACGGCGAGCGCTACGTTTGCCGGAAGCGTCCACGGCGTTGTGGTCCAAGCAAGGAAGTAGGTTTTTTCTTTTCCAATAACCGGAAATTTTATGGTGATTGCCGGATCCGTGTGATCAACATAGGAATTCCCCATGGCAATTTCTTGATTCGATAGCGGCGTAGAACAGCGCGGACAATACAATGAAACACGCGTTCCTTTGTACACAAAATCTTTTTTATACAAGTCGGAGAAAATCCACCAAATGGATTCAATATACGTATTGTCGAGCGTTTTGTAGGAATGCTCAAAATCAACCCAGCGTCCAAGGCGCTCGATATATCTTCCCCATTCTTTTTCATAGGTGAAAACTGCGTTCCGACAAGCCGCGTTGAACTTGGCAATGCCATATTCTTCGATTTCTTTTTTGGAACCGAGCTGTAATTCTTTTTCAATCAAGTTCTCAATCGGAAGACCGTGACAGTCCCATCCCCAACGACGCGCAATGCGATAGCCTTTCATGGTCCAGTAGCGCGGAACGGCATCTTTAATAGCCGACTGTAGCAAGTGACCATAATGCGGAAGGCCGGTCGCAAAAGGTGGCCCATCGTAGAATACGTAGCTTTTTGATTCCGGGCGTTCTTCAATGGAACGCTCGAAAATATTGTGCTTTTTCCAGTACGCATTGATCTCTTCTTCCATTTTTGGGAAAAGCGGCTCGCGCGGCTGTTTCTCCTTTTGTCCTTCTTGCATATAATGACAAGGAGTAGCATGCGTTTATTCCGCATGTAGGTCAAGTATCTATGACACACAAAATCCACTTTTTTCTAGGAGCCGATCATGCAGGATTCGCCCTAAAACAACAAATTCTCGATACTCTCACACAAGAGGGGTATCGCGTAAAAGACTTTTCTCCAATCTATAAGGAAGGCGATGATTATCCGAGCGCCGCAAAACGCGTTGCAAAGGCGATGCAAAAAGATCCACAAGCGCTCGGCGTTCTTGTTTGCGGTACAGGCCACGGTATGGAAATGGCTGCAAATCGCTTTAAGCATATTCGAGCGTTCGTAGCGCGTACGGAGGAAGATGCAAAGCTCGCCCGGGAACATAATCATGCAAATGTCCTTGTCTTTGGCGGATGGGTAACAAAACCTCCAGCGGCCAAGAAAATCCTGCATACATGGATAAAGGCGAAGCCCTCTTCCGCGGCAAGACACAAAAGAAGGATTCACGCTCTCGACACATGAAACTTGAACTCATTCCCGCGATTCTTTCGCATGACGCCGATGACGCGCAACAAAAAGCCGAACTCTGTGCCGGACATGTTTCCACCGTTCAGCTCGATGTTATGGATGGAAGTTTTGTAAAAAACACCACCTGGCATAACGCAACGCAAGCAAAACGCTGGTCTAAGCGATTACGCATTGAATTGCATCTCATGGTTCAAGATCCTCTTAAGGTCATGAAGTCATGGAAACATATTCCTCAGTTTACACGCGCCGTCTGGCACGTAGAGGCGAATGTGGATTCCACAAAAATTCTTGACTGGTGCGCGCAACACAAAATACAAGGCGGCCTCGCGCTCAAGCCAGAGACGCCTGTCGAAGCTATCACGCCCTATTTGTATCACCCTGCGTTTTCACGCGCTTTAATTCTCGGTGTTCATCCCGGGCAAAGCGGACAAAAACTTATTCCTTCCACGAAGAAAAAGGTTAGCCAGCTTCGTGCACTTCGTCCGAAGCTTCCCATTGCTTTCGACGGAGGCATTTCCTTGCGAAATATTGATTCACTCGCAAAGAATGGCGTCACAGCCTTTTGCATCGCGAGCGCCATCTTCAAAACAAAGGACCCAAAAATAACCATTCAACATTTTCTCGATAAGCTCGACCGCATTGGCCACGTTTTATAAAAACCGCTTTTTTCTGTACACTAAAGATACTTTCTATGAAACACATCCTTCTCAGTACTGCTCTCGCGTTCAGTCTCATTCTCCCTCCGTTTGTGAGCCAAGCCGCGACGGTGCAGACAGGAGACCTTATTCGAGGCTCCCTTTCTTCCGTCTATTATATTGGAGCCGATGGAGCTCGCTACGTTTTCCCAACAGAAAAAATTTATTTTACTTGGTACACAGACTTTTCTTCCGTGAAAACCGTTACCAATGCTGAGCTCGCAAGCTATCCGATTGGAGGGAATGTCACGTATCGTCCGGGCGTCCGCATGGTGAAAATTATGACGGATCCGCGCGTCTATGCTGTTGATGCCGGTGGAACGTTGCGCTGGGTTGAAACAGAAGAAATGGCCACATCTCTTTATGGCAGCGATTGGAATACCAAAATCGACGACATTTCGGATGCCTACTTTACCAACTATACACTCGGAAGCTCTATCACAACTCCAAGCGAGTTTGATGTTTCGGCCATAACAACAAACATAACTTCCATTTCTTCAGACAAGGGGCTCGTCGTTCCAGGAATTCCGGAACCCTCGCCCACACCTACGCCTGAACCGGTAGTAGCAAGCGGTACATTGACCGCATCCAAAACAAGCGCAACGGTGAATGCTTCTATCGATTTGTTTGCAAGCGCGACCTTGAACAGCGGTCTTTCTCAGATCCGAGTGCTTTGGAACGGCATCCTTGAAAAAACCTGCACGAGTAGTCCGTGTAATGTTTCAGTAACCATACCCTCTTCTCCTGACGTTTCAACCGCTGTCGCTGAATTCAGCTGGACAAACGGTGCAACCGCCAGTGCAACAAAAGGCGTGACGCTTGATACATCGGGTCAAAGCGGCGTCCGCATTGTTGTGACCAGGCCCGAAATCCGAAGCGGTGGCATTCTCGAAATAACAAGCGAAGTTGACCAGAACATTGCAACGAAATATCTTGAAATCTATCTTGATGAAAATCTTATTCGAAGCTGCACCGATCTGAGAATCTGCCAGTACGCAGACACAGATTCCTCCCCGACCGGAACGATACATGAAGTTTATGCAATTGCGCGCGATATTCTCGGCAATACCTATCAGTCTGCTTCGCAAGAAGTTCGTGTTGTAGACAATCCACATCCATACACAACGATTGCTCTTGGAAAGACCCTCATCTATTCAGGAGAAACAATCGACGCAACCGTACAAGCCTCGGATGATGATGGCATCGCATCCACACAAATTTGGTTTAATAATTCCCTGGTAAAGGAGTGTCTCAGTTCTATCTGCACAGCGAACGTAGGTCCCATAACAACCCCCGGGTTCTATGCCATCGTCGGAAAGGCAAAAGATTTGACCGGACTCGAAACCGTGGTTACTTCGGAAAGCTTCCTTGTCCAATAGCGTTTGACGCGCAAAGTAGCTCACGGCATACTAGGGAGTGCCATTATTCATTTTATTTCTTTTTTTCTTTCTTCATGTCTATGAAAAATTTGCTGCAACGCAGCTTAGCTATCTTAGGTTCCGTGGCTATGCTCGCAGCGCCACTTGCTTCACAAGCTGCCGTAACAACCAGCTTCAGTGCCGGTGATCTTATTAAGGGAGAGTCCTGGTCCAGCGTCTATTACTTCGCTGAAAATGGAAAGCGCTACACCTTCCCGAATGAAAAAACATACTTCAGCTGGTACCCGAATTTTGACACGGTCAAAACTATTCCGGACACCTCGCTTCAAGCGCTTCCTCTTGGAGGCAATGTCACCTATCACCCTGGATACAAAATGGTAAAAGTCGACACGGACCCACGAACGTATGTTGTTGACGGAGGTGGTGTCTTGCGCCATGTCCCATCAGAAGAGCTCGCGAAAACGCTTTACGGCCTTAACTGGAACAACCGTATTGACGACATCGCTGACGCCTTCTTCGTGAACTACCAAATCGGTACACCGCTCGCAACGGTCGCCGATTACAATCCGGCCGATGTTATGACCTTGTCGCCAACTATTTCGCAGGATAAAAATCTTGCCGGCGCACTTGTAACCGTAACTATTGGGTCTGTGGAGAGCGGATTCGTTCCGAAGACGATTACCGTTAAAGTAGGTTCAGAAGTTACATGGGTAAACCGTGATAACCATGTCCACTCGGTCGCTTCAGACGCATTCAACTCGCCTGTCTTACAGCCGAATGAAGAGTACACGCGCCGCTTTACAACGGTTGGATCCTTCAACTACAACGATGGAGGCTACCCGGCAACGCAAGCGACGATTAATGTCGTAAACTAATTAGGAATAGAAGTGCAAAACCGCTCCGGCTTATGTCGGAGCGGTTTTCTTTTTCTCCTGTCTGCATTTCAGGTATGCTGTTGGCATATGCCTCCTATCAAATACACAGAAACAACCAGAAAACGTTTTTGGGCCGCTATTTTTCTTCTGAGTCTTTTTTTTATTCTAGCAATCATAGCTCTCATTTATCAGTCCTCACGCGCAATTAACTGGCACACGTCTCCCCTCTTTGGTGGGGGTGAAATGATGATGGATTCTGCTAGTGTCGTTGGTGCGCCTGAGATGATGCAAGAAACAAGCTTCGCTCCCATGCCTCCCGAGACACCAACCGGAGCCACGCCGGAAGACCGTGCACTCATTGGACCAAAAATTATTCAAAATGGGAGTCTTACGCTTCGCGTGGACGATGCCACACAACGTTTGGAAGACTTGCGGGGAATCGCTGATAAAGTGAGCGGCTTTGTCGAAAATGCAACCATTCAGGACCGCGCGGGTATAAAAACAGCTCAAGCCACGCTTCGTGTTCCGGTGGAGCAATTTGATACCACACGAGAAAAAATCAAACAGCTTGCCTCAACGGTGTTTGCCGAATCCACAAATGCGGTAGACGTAACCGCGGACTATATTGATCTGGATGCGCGCCTCACAGCAGCAAAGGCTGAGGAGGCTCAGTATCTGGAGATTCTTAAGCAAGCAAAGACTGTACAAGACACATTAAATGTAACCAGCCGACTCGCGGAAGTTCGAACCCAAATTGAACAGCTTCAGGGCCAAATGCGTTATCTAAGCGATCGTACGGATTATGCGACCATTCAGGTCACAATGACGGAAGAAGCGCGCGTAGAAGCTCCTACACGCATCTGGAAGCCCGGTGAGACCTTCCGTGCCGCTGTTCAAGGACTCGTCATTACGCTTCAAGGAACCGTTGATGCTCTTATCGCAGCAAGTGTCTTCTTGATTGGGCTCCTGCTTCCCATCTTTATCGTTCTTGGAATCCTTACTTGGCTTGTACTCTTCTTCGTAAGAAAATTCTTCTCCAAAATTAGGCGTTCCTAAATTCCTATGATACCGCATCTTCATGAAAAAGAAGTAAAGCGTCTTGAACTGATCGCGAACAAGCTCCGCCAGCATGTTATTGAGATGCTGGTGCACGCTGGTTCCGGTCACCAGGGCGGGCCGCTTGGTTTAGCAGATATATTCGCGGTTCTCTACTTCCACGTTCTCAACCAAAAACCGAAAAAACCTCTTTGGGAAGACCGAGATCGGCTCATTCTTTCCAATGGACATGTTTGTCCCATTCGCTATGCCGCCATGGCGGAGGCAGGCTATTTCCCCAAGAAAGAGCTTTTAACACTCCGAAAGTTCGGCTCTCGCCTGCAGGGGCATCCGGAACGTGTTCTCATGCCTGCACTTGAATCAACTTCAGGCCCGCTTGGCGCAGGCCTCGCACAAGCCGCCGGTATCGCCTACGCCGCTCGAATGGACAAAAAAAGCTATCACACATTCTGTGTCACCTCCGATGGCGAACATGAAGCCGGGCTTCACTGGGAAGCGGCTATGTTCGCAGGAAAAAACAAGCTAGATAATCTCATCGCTATCGTAGATCGTAACAATATTCAAATTGACGGCGACACGGAAAATATCATGCCGCTTGAACCGCTGCGTGAAAAATACGAATCGTTTCATTGGTTTGTTATTGAATGTAATGGAAATGATATCCGCGATATTGTGCGTGCGCTGGAAGAAGCAAAGGTCGTCCGTCAAAAACCGATCGTGATTATTGCATACACGGTTCCCGGCGAAGGCGTAAGCTTTATGGAAAATGATTTCCATTGGCATAGCGCCCCCTTTAAAGATGACCAAGCAGGAAAAGCCATGAAAGAGTTGCGCGCAGAGGCGGCAGAATTAAAAGCTGATCACAAGAAACGATAATATGTTAAAAAAAGAAGCCTATCTCGCAGAAAATTTATTCGCCAAAGATTTAGAACAAATTCCCACCCGCGATGGATACGGGGAAGGCATTGTTGAGGCGGCCGCGAAAAACACAAACATTGTTGTTCTTTGCGCAGACTTAACCGACTCCACGCGTAATGCGGAGTTCAAAAAGCTCTTCCCCAAACGTTTTGTACAAGTTGGCGTTCAAGAACAGTTGCTGGCCGCCTCTGCGGCCGGCTTTGCGCTTGGGGGCAAAATCCCATTCATTACTTCCTATGCCATGTTCTGCCCGGGACGCGCCTGGGAACAAATCCGAACGAATATTTGTTTGAATGATGTAAATGTAAAAATTATCGGAAGCCACGCGGGTGTTTCCGTCGGACCGGACGGCGCAACACATCAGGCCATCGAAGACATTGCCATTACACGTGTTATTCCAAACATGACGGTTATTGCTCCTTGTGATTTTCACGAAGCACAAAAGGCCACCGTTGCCATCGCAAAATGGGATGGGCCGTGCTATGTCCGCTATGCAAGAGAGAGTACACCTGTTTTCACGACAAAACGCACTCCATTCACCATTGGAAAGGCAACCGTCATGCGAGAAGGAAAAGATGTGGCGATTATCGCTTGCGGTCCTCTTCTCTGGAATGCGCTCAAGGCCGCAGATGAACTCGCAAAACAAAAGATCCAATGTCGCGTCATAAATTCACACACAATTAAACCTCTTGATGAAAAAACCGTCATAGCCGCAGCCGAGGACTGTAAAGCCATCGTCACTGTTGAAGAACATCAAATTGCAGGTGGCCTTGGCGGAGCTGTCGCCGAATGTCTCGCAAAAACCTATCCTGTTCCTATGGAATTTATCGGCGTTCGAGATCGTTTTGGCGAGTCCGGAGATCCAAAAGAGCTCATTGAGCATTTCGGCATGGGCGTAAAACATATTAGGACAGCTGTCAAAAAAGTTCTAAAACGAAAATAGCCTTTATTTATTGTCATAATTTTGACAATAAACCACTTGACAAAGTTGTGTATTTGTGTTACACTATCCTAGTACCGTGCCTCAAAAATCGCCTAGGCTAACCTTAGCCAAAAAAGACGTAAATAAATGGCAATAAAGCAAAACCCCCTGCTTTATGCATAAACCCAACTCTTTAACAGTTGGGTTTATTGTTTTTACCGAGTATTTTCAGACGTAACAGGCTATGCCCCTGTATTCGTATTCTCTTAGAGAGCTTCCTAACAAACTAAACATGAAAACCCCGTACTAGTACAGTACGGGGTTTTTATGGCGGTGTCTATTGTACAAAATTCGAACTTATTTTGAAAGCAATCCCGACTAATCGCACGCGCGAAGCGCGTGGTGGCTCTGAATTGAATCGTACGCTCCACGAAAGCCCCGCCACCGCCTCGCTTCACTCGGCAACCCCAAAAAGAAAAAATGTTCCTTGCTCTTTTGATTTTCGCGGGAGTGGATTTTTTCTAAAATGGAAAGGACATTTTTCTTTTTGGGGTTCTGCCCGCAAAGATATTCGGGCAGTGTGGCGGGGCTTCAATTCGGACTCGGTTTTGCGAAAACTATTTTCTGGGGATATGGATTTTCGCAAAACCGAGACTAATTTGTTTTTGGATTTTGTCCGCGCGGAGGAGGGGTCTGGGGAGGAATCCGCGCGGGCTTCTTTTTTGAGGTTGACGGGGAAAAGTGCTATAATACTTACAAGCTTATGTATCTAAGAAACTTTAACCAAAATCCAGCGCGGGCACGAGAGAGAGAGAGAGAGAGAGAGAGAGTAAAACGCCCACCCGCATTTTACTCTAACACTAAGAGACTTTTTTCGCTGACCGCAATATCAGCCATTTTCTTTTTGGCTATTTTTATTTTCCCGCAAAGCGCGTTTGCCGCCGGCCCTTGGAAGGGATTTGCGCGAACCACTGTGACATCCGGCGCATCCACCGTTACCGCCAGAGCCTCAACCGATAACAGTGCACTCCCGGGAAGCACTACAGCAGGAGACAAGACATCTACATGGCAGCTTGATGCCGGTAGCTCAAAAACTGTTTATTACGGCTGGACCGAAAGCGTTACTGGCGCCGCACCAACTACCATTTTCCTTGATATTTATTATGAAAACGACACGGCAACCGTGATAACGGCCTGTAGTCAAGCAGCTCCTACAGTAAATACTTGGTACACGTGTATTTTTAGTCCGACTAAAGCAGGAACTTTTAGACTAAGGGTCGCGGTTGAAAAAACCAGTGTAGTAACTTACGCTAAAACTACTTCTGATACCGTAGGAGATAAGGGTGCGGTGAGAAGCGGGATGAGGGTTACGGCTATTACACGCAATGCCTATCCGGCCGGTACAAACTATGCCTACGGGACAGCGAGTGATGAAAATATGACTTTTACCGTCTCTTCGGATGACAGACAGGCGGATACAAACCTTGAAAAAGTGAGAGCAAATGTCCGTAAAAATTCTGACTCTAGCCTGATAGACCAGGGCACCACTCAAGAGTTGGGCACCAGCGGTTCAACCGTCCAATCTTTTGTAGTCGACCAACAAGGCACTACTGCCGCGTATACAAATGGGTTGGATACGTATGTGCCTGAAGTGGAAATTACGGACAATTCAGCGCTTATGACCGGCGAGAAATGGACTCATATAGCGAATGCCGGAAATGGAGGAACTATTACCCGCGTCAGCGATACTGTGGCGCGCCAGCAAACTACTTTCTCCGTTGATCCGACAATTTCTTTTTCTACTAATGGCACGACCGCCGATAATAATATCAACACGGCTTTTTCAGTTTATAACCGTGGAGAAAGCGTGAGCTGGAATTTTTATCTTTTAAATAGCCGGCTTGAGAAATTGAGTCGCGCGATGACGGTGAGTGTCCGCGCCAATGACTCCTCAACCGAAAACGGCCCGACCAGCCGCACCCCGACAGCCAATCTCTATTCATCAAGTTACACCATCGGCTCCGGACATATTGCCACCGCTGACACCACCGGCAGTCCAAAAACTTTTAGAGCCACCAACACCGACCAAACTAAAGATTCTAATAACGCCCATTCAGTTTCCAGTTTAATCCGGCTGGGTTTAACGCAAAACGGCACGGATGGCAACGCGACTACAACTTACACCGTTTATAACCGTGGAGAAATTATCAGTGGCTTAAATTTTTATCTCACCAATGTTCGCGGCACTGCCTACGCCGGCAAAACATCTACAATCGGGGTGCGAGCCTATGATAACACTGTGGAAAACAGCCAAAGTCTCGCCTCCGACGGGACAACCGGTCAAGTTACTCTTTCTTATACTGTTGGCGCAGCTGACAAAGCTACGGCTGACATTACGGGCAGCCCGAAACATATCCGGGTTACGCCGCCTGACGGCAACACCGCTTTTTCCAGCAACAACGCGCACTCTGTCAGTTCACTTTATTTTATAGACGCCCATCCGGAACTTGATGCAATACTAAACGCAGATGATTGGCCGACAGAAGATGCCAACGAAACTACCGCTGGCGTGATTGCTGCGGATGTTTTCAGTTTCTTTGCCCACGTCAAAAATGCGCGCAAAGATATCAACATAGACACGTCCGGCAGCGCGATTACTTTTACGCTTAAAAAGCCTGATGCCAGCACGCGTGCCACTCAAACATCTGACACCGGAGCGGACGGTTGGACGAGCAACTACGATTTTTCTCTGGAATCTCCGGCAGGCAGTTGGAGTATTACCGCGGCGGTTTCTTCGGGCGGAAACTCTGGCACAGATACCGAAACCCTAACTTTTATTTCTCCGTATACTGGCAATTATGCAATCGGCGCCGTTGGTTGGAATCAGACATACGACATTAACAGCACGGCGCGATTCACCATTCAAACCTTGAAACGAGATTCGGATGGGATTTTTCAACCAACAGCCGCTGATACCGCGCCGACCTATCGTCTCCGCTATTGGGATGGTTCGGCTTGGCAGGAATTAGTGAACACAATCGCCATGACCGCGCTTTCGGCCACTGCTACTTACGAGGCAACATATTCAATTCCCAATGACAGCGCTTGGTACGGAAGAAAAATTTCCATAATTTTCAGCGCTACAATGTCGGGAGCAAAAATTTCGTCAGCGCAGGAAGTGCAAATTGTCCAGCCGGCGATTAATTGGCGCGGAGCGTGGAGTTCAGTGATAAGTTATGCCGCTTATGACGCGGTAAGTTACAATGGTTCGTCGTGGCGAGCGCTTACTACCAACATTAATGTGACACCGACCGAAGGAGCGGACTGGACTATCGTCGCCGCACAAGGAAGTACTGGCGCCACTGGATCAACTGGTTCAACAGGCGCGACTGGTGCTGCCGGTACGAATGGAACTAACGGCACCAACGGGACGAATGGCTTGAATAGCTTGGTAAAAATATCTGCCGAGTCCGCTGGTGCAAATTGCGCCACTGGCGGCAAAAAGGTGGAAAGTGGAATTGATACGAATAATAGTGGAGTGCTTGATGCAGGAGAAGTAACTGCGACAAATTACGTTTGCAACGGCGCGACTGGTGCTACGGGAGCCACGGGTGCAACTGGATCCACCGGCGCTGCTGGTACAAATGGTACGAATGGAACCAATGGTTTAATCAGTCTGGTAAAAGTTTCTACCGAGTCCGCTGGTGCAAATTGTTCAACTGGCGGTAAGAAAGTAGAAAGTGGTCTTGATACCGACAACAGTGGCGTTCTTGACGCAGGTGAAGTGACCGCCACTAACTATGTGTGCAACGGCGCCACTGGATCAACTGGTTCAACAGGCGCGACTGGTGCTACCGGGGCGACTGGCGCGGCCGGAAATAATGGAAAATATTTAATTGACTCCGTGGGCTGGAATCAAACCTATTCCATCGGTAATACCGCTCGATTTACCGTACGTACGATGCAAAAAAACGCTTCCAGCACCTATGACACAATAGTGCCGGATAGCGCCCCTCGTTATGACTTGCGTTTCTGGGATGGCGCAGCATGGCAAAGCCTCGCCTCTGGTGTAATGACTGCGCTTTCGGCGGCAAACACTTACGAAGCCACTTATGCCATTCCCAACGATTCGGCGTGGATTGGCCGGAAAATCGTCGTGGCATTCAGCACGGCAATTTCCGGAACGGATGTGGGTAATGTTCGCGAAATAGAAATTGTCGGATCGCCAGCACAGGTCTTTATCAACAGCATTACCGATACTACTGTGCCAACTATTTCAGCCAGCACGAGAATTACCAATGAAGGCACGGCGGCATTTGAGTATACCTACGAGTATTGCGTGGTAACGAGTGACACAAACCAGTGTGGTGGCGGAGATGATGTCGCATATGGTTCTGCGGCAAAACTTATTCAAGCAGGAGCAAATTTTGACACCACGCTTACGCTTAATGTTACCCAAACAGGCAATTATATTTTCAAGGTCGCGGTGTGGTGGTCAAATCAAAGTTCCAAATCAAGCAAAACGTTTACCGCCACATCTGAATCAACACCAACTCCAACGCCGAGCGGGGGCGGAGGTGGTGGAGGAGGGGGCGGAATCGTAACACCAACACCACAACCAACAGAACAAAACACATTTGCTACGGTGTGGCCGAAAATTGCCGAAATTCTTTCTCGCATTTCAGGTTTAGAAAATCGCACGAATAATCTTGAAGCGCGCGTTGCCTCTCTTGAACGACAACTGAGCCAGCGCGCCGCCGCGCCAGCGCCCCGGAAAGAAATTGTTGTACCAAAACCGAAACCAAGCGCACCAAAGGTCGAGGCGCCCGCAAAACCGTTTTTCAAGATAAGATTGCAATAAGAATATGAAAAACATTAACCGGAAAGTTTGGAAACCAAGAACCGATATTGTTCAAACCATTATCATCGGGATACTTGTGCTTGTCGTTTTATTGAACAACTTTTCGCTTGTCGCGCAATTTTTTGGGAAACTAAATCCATTGGCAAGTTACCAAAAACGAATTGAGCGCGCCGAACAGCGAAATGTGATTTTGGAGTTTGACCGAGTGCGCCTTGAAGATGTAAGTAATATCTTGCTCGCCATTCAAGATTATTATTTCCAAAAGAATACATTTCCCGAGAATTTAGAGGACTTGAAAAAAGCGGGGTATCTTGACCCGAATAGTCGCTTGATTGATCCGGGCACTAATCAGTCGTATTTCTATCAAAAACGCGAACAAGATTTCGTACTTTGTATTTGGCTTTCCGATATGCTCAAGGGAGTAAATACCACCAGTTGCCCGTCATCAAATAGCAAAGAACCGCCCGTGACCAAACAAAAAGAAACCGCGACACCAGTTGAAAGCAAAGTCGCCGAATTGGAAATTGTCGGCAATGTTACATTCGTGAATGTTCGGGCCGAACCAAACACAAGTTCGGATGTAATCGCGAAAGTAAATCCTGGCGACACATTTACCTTTCAAGACACAAAAGATAACTGGTACAAAATTACCGTCACAGCAGAAAAAATTGGTTGGATAAACGGGGATTATGTGAAGGTATTAAAAAGTCCTTAACTTTCACTTTTCCCCGTCAACCACCAAAAAAAGAAGCCCGCGCGGATTCCTCCCCAGACCCCTCCTCCGCGCGGATAAAATTCAAAAACAAATTAGTCTCGGTTTTGCGAAAATCCATATCCCCAGAAAATAGTTTTCGCAAAACCGAGTCCGAATTGAAGCCCCGCCACACCGCCCGAATATCTTTGCGGGCAGTGTGGCGGGGCTAACTTCGCTCGGACGGCTCGGCATTCCTCCCCCAGACCCCATCCTGCCGAGCCGTCCTCGCTTCGGGATGGAAAATAGCTCACCATTTTTGTTCTTGTTGACAATAATTAATGTATAGATTATATTTCAAGATGGATGCGGAGGCGTTCTTCGCATTGTACACCCACAACTCCAGAAAGGAGACTGCCATGAAGAACCCCAAGAAGTTCTCTTGGAAAATTACCTCCAAGGACAAGCCTGTTCCCGGCACGATCGTGTGCCAGGAACAGTGCAGCTCCGGTGGTGGTGGCAACGGCAAGTGCGGCACCGGCAAGTAGCCCAGGTGTCCCACCTGCTCCCCCAAGTGGTGCAACAACTTTCGAGATTGTTGCACCACTTTTTACTTTAAAATTTCAATAAATCTTTTAGGATTAGTTTTCATTAACTCATCCCAAGATATATCTTTGTTTCTATTTATAAACTCTTTAACTAACCAGTAGCCTGTAGAATATCCGCTCCATCTTTTATATTTATTATTCCCAAATAAAAATTCTTTTATCACTTTTTGATCTCTTGATTCTAGTATGTTCTTATCTAAATCTTTTAAAATTCGGAAGGCCTCCTCTTTTTCTAATGCCCCCGCCCATTTCGTAATTTCAGGATTAAAATATTGCTCTCTAAAATTTTCCGCTAGGCCTTCTAGGAGAATCTCATCTAAGAGCGTATAATCATTAAAATTATCATAATGATGGTAGTAATAAATTGTATGATTAAGTTCGTGAGCAATAGTATTTTCAAGAGATTTTTTTGTGTACTCATCTAGATTTACAAACAAATGAAAAACACAACTGTATACTGCCACAGCCATTACACCCTCAAAGACCTCGTCCTCCTTGGTTGTAAAATATGGATGAACAAAGACAAAGTTCTTTGTCGGGACCGGTAATTTATTGTTACACTTCCCAATAGTTTCTGAAATAACTTTTTCTATCTCCAATTTTTGCTCTCCAGAAACTTTCTTATACTGTTCAATACTTCCATTTCCGACATGATCTAGTAAACCCTGTCTTAAGAGTTCTGCATCAGAATAACCAGAATAGTTTATACTCTCGCGGTCTTTCATTAGAGAAATAATTGCGTCAACAATCGCAGTTTTATCTTTAAATTCTCCGCTTGGGAAATAAAATTCAATTTGTGATAAATCTTTGCTCATGGCTTCATTTTAGCAAAATAAAAAAGAGGCGGAAAGCTGTTAGCTTTCCGCCTCGGTCATCACTCGAAAGGGTGAGGAAACTTGGTTAGCTGACCGTACGTCATCTTTCCGCGTCCAAACCTCTCGGCGATTTCGTACAGACGCTTCATTCCGGCAGGTTCTTGCCGATAACCAAAGGTCATCTGAACAGTTCCAGGAACCAGCACTCTGACAATGCTGAGGTCGCCGTTTCCACCATAGTCATCCAAGAGTTCGAGCGGAACAACCAAATGTCTCCAGCCCTTGCTCTCAAAACAACCAAGCAGATCGTCCCACACCTTGGAAGTGTTGCCTCCCACTTCTTTAAATGACAGATATCTCTGGCTTGTAACCAAGAAATCTGCACGGCGAAAGTACTGTTTCTGGCCATAAAGACGACCGTGATCGTTAGGCCAAATGACCTCGTCTGGACGAATCTTGTCTGGCACACCGTTTTGCAGGCGATGAAGAACAGATGCCTCCACCTCCATAAGTGCGTGGCTGACAGCGTGCTCAACATCAAAACTGGAACAAGACGCACAGGTGGTAAAAGTGTGCTCTGCACTTTGAGCCATGACAAATACCACAGGTGCCAGATCAAGTGAATGATCGACAACCCACACTTCAAACCCAACACCCCGTAGCTCATTAATACGCTTTTGGATACGATCTGGAAGCGTACCTTCTGAAACTATTGGCATATCGAGTCGACAGAAGTATGAGTTGATGAATGCATCCCTCTCAATCAGTTCAAGAGTTCCAGTTTCAATCGCCGTCTGCTGATCCGGGTGCGCAGCGCATCCTGATGAGTTTGAGAAACAGTAATAAGGTATTTCTGGAAAATATGGGAAATAGACATGGTCGGCAAGAATATAAAATTCATTACCACCCAAATCCGACCCCTTAGTCCAGTTGTACCTCATGCCTTCGTCAAACTGTGCAAACGGGAAACCCTTGATTCTGTATTGGCTCTTATGAAATCGGATAACTTCTCGAGGGTCGATAACATTATCCAATTTACGATAAGTAGCACAGGTCAACTCTGGAATACATCCGCAAGATGTCCATTCTTTGGCTTCAGAGATTGCTTTTTTCAGAGCCATCTCAGGAGAAGGATCTCTACCGTGTGACCAGCTCCGTTTTTCTGACAAACGAGCTGAAGCGATGGCAAAGCCAGGAACGTAACCCTTAGCCATTGGAATCGCCCAATCAACTTGTAACGTTGAGGACTTTTCGGGATCAGCTTGCGCACCCTCTTTGCCAAAAGCAACGAGAGTAAGCGGATGGTATTTATCAGGAAGTTCGATAGCTTGAGCAAGAAGCTCATCCACAAAACCTCCGATTTCCAGAGTTGCAACACCCTGGCGAGTAGCTTCCAAGAGTATATTCTGAGCAGAATGCCCAGCTTCCAAAGAAACGTACAACATACTTCGATTGCCATATTTTTGGTTCGATACTGTGAAAGAACCACTAATGGCAATAACTCCGTGAGTTCCTTTCTGAATACCAGCAGGGCTCAAGAAGGATCTGGCGAACCTCAATACATCTGTTGAGACAGACCTGAAGCCGACGGAACCCCCTTGACCGTAAAGCACTCGATATACCCCAGGATCCAAATCGCCTGTTTTTGCGAACAGTCCGACATGGATCATTAGAGGATAAAGTGCTCCAGCGGATGGCACGGAGCGATGAGGCTGTCCATCAGCCGTCAGGCATTCTCCATACGCACTCCAGAGCAGATCGATGACATTTTGAAAATCAACAGTCTCTCCAGAAAAAACACGGACAGATTTGCGACGGCTGATAATCTCAGAGAGATTACTTTTTGAAGGTTCATAAACCTCCTCTAAGTTCTCTTTGCGATGCCTTTCAGTGGCTTGAGAAACCAAACGCGCCACATCCTCATCACTGACATTTGTCGGGAACCGCATCGGGTTCATGACAGTTTTCCAGAACTCATCTTCCAGAGTTTTCCCGTCGACAATTACTTGTTTTTGGAACAACTCTTCAAGAAGGCTTTCGATCGACGCACCGTCCCAATCCTGAGACAAAATGTCGATAACCTCACTCAACTTTCTGCCTCCGTTGCAGGCATCCAAAAGTTTAACAATAACAGCTCGGGGTGCTTCAACTACAACTTCTTTACTGAAGGTAGTGAAGGTTGTTTTGTTGCTCTTAGTGAGGGCTGAAGCCCACACGATAGGGATGCCTTGCGGGTCCATGACTCCTCCTTTCATTTGATTTTGTTAAAGAACTACCGATGCGGTATTACAACATGTCTATTCCTTAGTCAAGAACAAAAATGGTGAGCTATTTTCCATCCCGAAGCGAGGACGGCTCGGCAGGATGGGGTCTGGGGGAGGAATGCCGAGCCGTCCGAGCGAAGTTAGCCCCGCCACACTGTCCGAATATCTTTACGGGCAGAACCCCAAAAAGAAAAATGTCCTTTCCATTTTAGAAAAAATCCACCCCCGCGAAAATCAGAAAAGCAAGGAACATTTTTTCTTTTTGGGGTTGCCGAGTGAAGCGAGGCGGTGGCGGGGCTTTCGTGGAGCGTACGATTTTGGTCAGAGCCACTACGCGCTCCGCGCGTGCGATTAGTCGGGATTGCTTTCAAAATAAGTTCGAATTTTGTACAATAGACACCGCCATAAAAACCCCGTACTAGTACAGTACGGGGTTTTTATGGCGGGTCGGAAGGGATTCGAACCCTCGATCTTCTCCGTGACAGGGAGACGTGTTAACCAGGCTACACCACCGACCCATGAATATTTGACTCCGTTCCGATAGGGGGCGACGATAGGGCTATACCCTTCGTGGGCGCCATCGTATCAACATTTTCTCTGGCTGGCAAGTCTATGTTTTGTCTCATTCGACACGCCGGATATCATTCCAGGACAGGATCAATTACCCCGCAAGGCTCCGAAGAAGCCGAGCGTTTGGCTAGCAAATTGCACGCGGAAAATCAGGATTGGAAACAAGTCAGGACCTCCCCGACCGCGCGCACAAAAGAAACGGCATTTATCATCGGCAAGGCCCTCAACATCCCCGTTGAAGTGGATAATCGTATCAGCATTGATGGGAATATCGTAGGCCTTCTTCCTCCCACCGAACCCAAAGATATTGTCTTTGTCAGTCACTTGCCGGTAATCACAAAAATGCTTCGTGCATGGAGTACTCGCTTCAAACAAGACGAGCCTCCCCTTACTGAGGTTACGACAGGGCACCTTATTAATCCTGACCAAGAAGCAATCCGTCTTATTACATCTGCGGGTTAATCCGCTGTACTTCTGCAAAACGTACGCGATCAACCGATAAAGCATGATCGCCAAGCGCAACAAGCACTTCTCCGCCTTCGGCGATCTCCGGCGCTTTTTGTATGAATGACTTCAAGTTTTCAAGAGCTTTACCTTCTTCTTGTTCTTTCATGACAACTGCAGAAACGCCCCAACTAAGCAACAGCTGTCTTGCAAGACGTTCATCTTGTACCGCGACTAGAATGGGTACTTCCGGTCTGTAGCGTGCGACAACGCGCGCTGCCTGGCCTGTTACGGAAACGACGAGCGCTGCCACAAGATTGGTTGCACCTGCGATAAGATGCGCTACGCTTCCTTTTGTCTCAGGAGAAAATGGAACGGCTAAGTCATCATAATGACTCTTCTCCGCTTCCTTTACCGCGGCTGCCATCGTTTGCACCGCTTCAAGCGGGTGGAGACCGCTCGCCGTCTCTCCGGAGAGCATTACCGCATCCGTGTGATCAATAACGGCATTTTCTACATCGCTCACTTCTGCACGTGTAGCTCTCGGACTTGTCGTCATGGATTCGAGCATTTGTGTTGCGACAATAACTGGTTTCGCCGCTTTCAGACATTTTATGATCATTTCTTTCTGGAGAATCGGCACGCGTGCTGCAGGAACTTCAATGCCCAAGTCCCCTCGCGCAACCATGATCGCATCAGAAGCTTCCAATATTTCCCCAAAATGTTCCACGCCTTGCGGCTTTTCTATTTTAGAAATAATACGAATTGGCGTGACGGGCTTCTTTCCAAGTTTTTTTTGTTCGTCTTCTATCAATCCTCGAAGTTGCCGAACATCGTCTGCAGATCGCACAAAAGAAAGAGCGATGAAGTCCACGTCTTGCGCAATGCCAAAGGCGAGATCACTTTTATCTTTTTCTGTAATGCCTGAAATTTTTGTGTCTGTCTCCGGGAGATTCAAGCCCTTGTGGGAAAGGAGTATGCCTCCATCAAACACCGTACAAATAACCTTGTCGTCCTGAACCTCTTTGACTGTTACGGAAAGTTTTCCGTCATCAAAAAGAAGCTTTTGACCCACCTTAACGTCTTTATGCAAATTCGGATAGCTCACGGGAATAATGCTGTTTTTCGCTGTATCGGTAGTCGCGCTTAAAATAATCTGCTCCCCTTTTACCAGCTTAATCCCCTCCTCTGGAAGTTCCCCAACGCGAATTTTGGGGCCTTGAAGATCTTGCAAAATTGCAACCGGCTGTTCTAACTTTTTTGCGCTATTTCGAATGGTTGCCATGAGTTTCGCATGTTCCTCATACGTCCCGTGCGAAAAGTTCAAACGCGCAATATTCATACCCGCATGAATAAGCTGTTCCATGATTTCCGGCGAAGCGGAAGCCGGCCCTATGGTGCAAACAATTTTTGTTCGTTTATATGGAATATACATAATTGATTATTTTATATCTGCCGGACGTTCTTCGAGAAGAAGATCCCCCTCCATTTCTTGGTCGCCTCGAGCGATTTTTAATTTAATGGGATCACCCGGCGCGTATTTTGCCACAAGACCCGATAAGGAATGCTTCTCATTAATCGGCTCTCCATTTACTTCGAGAATAATATCTCCTTCTTTTAAATCAGCTTTGTCCGCGGGAGAATCCTTTATGATACTTGGAGCTTCTGTGCTCTTATTCTCTGCGATTACAACTCCGTGGTCATAACTGATTCCATGAATATCTGCGTAATTTTTATCCAAGGTAATATAGCGCACGCCGATCCAAGGACGAACGATTCTTCCGTATTTTTGTACGCTCTCGTTCGCGCGCTGCAGAACATTTGAGGGGAGTGCAAAGCCAAGCGATTGAGCACCGTCAGAAATAGCTGTATTGATCCCGACAACCTTTCCGTTCAAATCAAGCAGAGGGCCACCTGAGTTCCCCGGATTAATCGCCGCATCCGTTTGGATGGCTCCTTCTATAACATCGGTTCCAAAAATATCTCCCGCGATGAGATGACGATCCTTTCCGGAAATGACGCCCTTGGTAACCGTGTTCTGAAATTCACCCAGAGCATTTCCAATGGCAATGACTGTTTGTCCAATACGAGCACCGTCGCTGTCTCCAAGCTCAAGATAAGGAAAGTGATCCCCTTCTATGCTCAACATCCCTAGATCAAGAACGGGATCGATAGCGACAACCTTTGCCGTATATCTCTCTCCGTCTTGAAGAACCACCGTGTATTCCGCATTTTTATCTTGAATAACATGCTTATTTGTCGCGATGAAGCCGTCTGATGAAATAAAGAATCCGGTTCCGCCGCCAATGAGCCGCTTTTGGGTTGAAGTTGAGGCCGTTGATGAAGCATCCGGTTGCTCTGGAAGCGGAAAATTGAAAAAGGGGTCATTGAAAAAATTCTGTCCCATTCCGTCAAAGGCGCCACTCAGCTGCGAAACCTCTGTAGAAATTTCAATGGAAACAACAGACGGAAGCGCACGCGCTACAACAGAAATAATGTGATTGTCTAATTCCTTGGGCTGTGATGCCTTTACGGAAACAGAGGAACTCTGGCCCGTTTCAAGTCCATACGGCCCAATCCAGCCCGCGTGAAATGCATACGTCAAACCTATGCCGCCTATAGCGCCCGAAATGAGCCCGGCAGCGAATCCGACGAGAATAACTTTTGAAAAAAAACGTTCTTCTTGCATGTCCATACGAGCTATCCTACCCCCTCGGATGACACTCTTCAAGAAAAACACGCCTTAGCATGTTTTTGATTCCTTGCCTGATTTTTCCTCAAGCCTCGAGAGCTCGTCTTGAAAAGTTTTTACGTCTTCAAAACTTCGATAGACGGAGGCGAAACGAATATAAGCTACTTTATCGAATTGACTCAGCTCATTCATCACAATTTCTCCGATATCGGATGTTCTTACCTCTGCAGTCTTCAAACGCTGAATTCCGCGTTCGATGGAATGAATGAGGCCGCGCACGTCCGCTTCCGTATGAGAACGTTTTTCCAGGGCTCGTCGAAGTCCGCGCTCGAGTTTGTCGCGCGTGTACATTTCCCGCTCCCCGTTTCGCTTTACAACCCGCGTGTCGAGAAGCTCACATTCTTCAAACGTGGAAAAACGAAATCCGCATTCATCGCATTCACGACGGCGGCGAACAGATGTTCCGTCCGGAGAGATACGTGAATCCACCACGCGCGAATCAACGTGACTACAGACGGGGCAATGCATACCTCATAGCTTACATCATTTTCTTTCGAATGAAAGCAGGGATATCGAGTCCATCATCCTCAGACGCTTTCTTTGAAGCAAGTGTTGGCGGAGGCATTGGTTTCATTTTTTTATTCTCTGCGGCGTATTGAGGTTTGTTTACATGCGGCTGATGCATTGCCGGCTGTGGAAAGGGAGGTTTCTCTTCTTCCGGTTCTTCAACTGCTTCTAGTTCTTCTTCTCGAGACGCCGCCTGAAACTCCGGCATTATGGGCTTTTTTACAAAAGCATTCGGACGAGATGGCTTGTGAAAATCAAAACGTTCGAGGGGTTCCGGTGCCGTGCTCGGCGTTGGTGCCGGTGCAGCTTTAGTGCTCGGTGCCGGCATCGCTCCAGAAGACAGGATGTTTCGCGAACCGGGCTTGCTGGAACGAGATCCAAAACCCGTCGCTATCACCGTTACCTTCACTTCGTCCTTCATGGAGTCATCAATAATAGCACCGAAAATAACTTTCGCCTGCGGATCTGTTGATTCCGTAATAACCTTTGCCGCTTCCGAAACTTCATACATGCCCATATTGGATCCGCCTGTAATCGTGAAAAGAATACCTTCGGCTCCGTCAACGGAAACCTCAAGCAAAGGAGATGCGATCGCCGCTTTTGCCGCGTCGGCTGCACGGTTTTCTCCATGACCATGACCAATACCCATGAGCGCACTGCCACGGTCTGCCATAATCGCGCGGACGTCGGCAAAGTCGACATTGATAAGTCCGGGCACCGTGATGAGATCCGAAATTCCCTGCACACCTTGGCGTAAGACATCATCAACAATATCAAAAGCTTCTACGAGAGCTGTTTTTCGATCAACGATTTGAAAAATGCGATCGTTCGGAATCGTGATGATTGTATCAACATGCTCCGCAAGTTTTTCATGAGCGCTTTCCGCGATCGTACGGCGCTGGGCCCCTTCAAAAGCAAACGGACGCGTAACAACCGCCACGGTAAGAGCGCCAAGTTCTTTTGCGACAGATGCGATATAAGGCGCTGCGCCACTTCCCGTTCCACCGCCAAGTCCGCAGGTCACAAAGACCATGTCGCTTCCGGCAAGCATTTCTCGGATTTCCGTTTGGCTTTCCTCAGCAGCGCGAAGACCCATTTCCGGATTCATCCCAGCTCCCAAACCACGTGTGACTGTTTTTCCAATATGCAGCTTCTGCGCCGCTTGCGAATGATGGAGCGCTTGGACATCCGTATTCATGGCGATGAAATCGACGCCTCGGATTTTTGCTGCGATCATTCGATTCACGGAAGCATTGCCGGATCCGCCAACACCAACGACTTTTATCTTCGCAAATGTTTCGATATCAGGTTTAATCTCTGCCATATTATGAGTACAAAAAATATTCAATCGTTCGTTTAGTTAGCCAAAAAGTTATTCATTAGGACCTCATCCTACCATAGCGATCCAGAAAGGCGTGGTCAAGAAACTGTCTGACAATGTCAAGCCATCCGGATAAGTCTCCAAAAACAAAAGACCGAGAACCTTATTCTCGGTTTTTCCTTCGTTTCTAAATAGATGTAGAGCTCCTAAGAGCTTCTCTCCCCCTAGGGAATAAATGACTTGAAAAGACGCTTTATCGGAGAGCCGATTTTTTTCACAAAGCCTTCTCCAATACCCACACCATAGCCCATTCCACTTTCTTCTCCCCTTTCTGATTCATATCCCCAAAGCATAATACCGATTGCTGTGCTGAAGGCCGGGTCCTGTGCAACCTCGGCAAGCGGTGTTGTGATTTGTTTTGCACCGGAAACAGCCGCCGGAAGCCGCATTACTTCCTTTGCTACTTCTGTTAATCCATGAAGCTTTGCTCCCCCTCCTGTTAGAACCGCTCCCGCCGGAAGCATACCACTTCTGTCGATGCGGGCGAGTTCTACTTCAACTTTCTCAAAGATTTCTTCTGCGCGCGCTTGAGCAATTTCTGACATGAAACGAGAAGAAACAATTTCACTCTCTTCCCCGCCGATCGCTTGTAAGTCGATAGTATCATCGACGCCGACTGCATCAGGCGTTGCGCTCACGTAATTTCGTTTGCAAACCTCTGCAATATCTAATGACGTGCGCAGACCGATTGCGATATCGTTCGTTATATGGTCGGAACCGATAGGAATAACGGCGCTGTGCAGAAGATCTCCCTCTTCATAGACCACAATGGACGTGGTGGAAGAGCCTATGTCGATCATGACGACACCCAACTCTTTTTGACGTGAAGAAAGTACAGCCTCGGCTGTCGCAAGCGGCGCATACACGAGTCCGCTTACTTCGAGGTTTGTTCTGATAACAGACTTCGTTAGATTTCGCACGTGGCTCGATAGCCCCTCGATAATAAAAACATCCGCTTCAAGACGTATACCCTGCATCCCAACGGGATCTTTTATCCCGGACTGTCCGTCAATTGCGAATCGTGTTGCGATTGTATGTAAAATTTCGTAGTTTGCCGGATTCACAACGCTTCTTGCAGATTCAAGAACTCGATGACAATCCTCTTCACGAATTTCTCCATCAGGTCGTGAGACGCCAATAACGCCTTTTGCTGGCACGACCTGCATCATGACACCGCCAAGACCTATATAGGCTTCGCTGATCGGCAGCCCAATTTGTCGTTCCGCCGTTTCAAGACAAGAAGAAATTGAACTTACTGCATCTTCAAGCGATTTCACCGAACCCTTCGCAATACCAAAAGAGGCGATTTCCACCGCGCCTATTAAATTCAAAACAGCCCGCTTATCTTGGCCTATCGATAACTGCCCCACCGCGAGTCGGATCGAGGAGCTTCCAAGGTCGAGCCCAGCGATTAGCCGTTCTTTCATAGAGATCGAATAAAAATCATCACATGCGGGCCGAGAATAATCACAGCCAACAAAAGGGCGAATAAAGCAGCAAGGAGAACCGCGCCTGCCATAATATCCTTAATATCGGCCACATATTCATGCAAACGAGGCTTCACTAAGTCTACCATGCGTTCAACACTGCTGTTGAGCAATTCTAGCACCAGAACCGACATAGCTACAAGCAAGAGAACCGAGCGCTCCCAGGTTTGAAGCGGAAAAATAAATACTGTCGCAATCACAAGCACTGCGGCAAAAGCCTGAAGACGAAAACTTCGCTCGGCTTTATACGCAACTGCGAGCCCTCTCAGAGCGTATTGAATACTTTTTATGAATGGGGGCTGTTTTAACATAAGGCTATTCTGTCACTGAATCCAAAATACGCTCTTGCAAACCAAACATG